>Ga0222714_10004957_pt1 | contig 12840 bp, 16 predicted proteins | sample C33_3DmetaG_FD_165048 | JGI IMG/M metagenome (GOLD analysis project Ga0222714, IMG submission 165048) | Estuarine water microbial communities from San Francisco Bay, California, United States - C33_3D | ecosystem: Environmental > Aquatic > Marine > Unclassified | place: USA: California... | reverse complement strand
ACCGATTCCAACATTCCAATTACATAAGTATCCTGTTTTGCCTGCTGGAATTGTATATAAAGCTAATTGAGTTTGACCTAAACCAAAGGTAGTACCTGTACCAATTATTCCTATATCAGCAAGAACAGTACCACCTCCACTAGCACCTGTTGATACTAACACATCACCCTTATTAGTTTGTAATGAACCTGCTGAAGCAACAAAGGCTCTAAAAACTCTTAAAAATGATTTGGTTGAAACTGCACCATCAACTGTAAGTGTTTCTTCAATAGCGTGATAACTAGCGTCTAAACCTTGAACGGTAACCGTACGAGCACCTGTTCCAGCAGCGCTGTCTTGTGCGTCAACACCTGATACATAAACTGTTGAAGCAGATGTTAAATAGGTATAAGTTCCACCGTACATCCAAATTGTTTCTGGAACACCACCTACACTTGGATTTCTACCAAATTTATGAATAACACTAGCGCCTCTTATAAGCCCTCTTGCTATGTTAATGTTTTGTTCTGTTAAATATCCTACTGCCATTATCCTTTAATCCAATTCTTTGCTAATGTAAAGTTTGCTGTACTAAACTCTAATCTATCTACTAATTTAACGGCGTTGCCCATTCTATCTACAGCGACATAACCTTCTGGATTTGTTACTTCAAATCCATTACCTTTTTGTAAAAAAGTTCCTATTGATTTAATTTGATTCATTTTACTTACAAGATAATTTTTAACTTTTTGTAAAGTTACATAACTTGCAATTGCAAAATATATTTCATTATCATATCTATCAATAAATTTTAAACCATCATCTCTTATTAATTTGTATTTTCTTTTTGCAGCTTCTGTTTTTTTAGTTGACATCTCGTCATCTAAAACTGAGGCATAATATTTTCTAAAATCTGATTGTAATCCTTTTACATCACCTATTGTTTGACCTTGTCTTATTTTTGTATTGAAGAAAATCTTTAATCTTGCACCAACTGATAACATATTTGTTTGTCTTTTTAACAAATCTAAAATAACTTTACCTTTTGAAATTGATCCCATTGCCATTCTTAACATATTATCGTACTGATCACTTTCAGCAGTTGTAAATGTAGCAACACCAGATGAGTCTTTATAACTTGCGTCATCAAAGAATACTGCTGGCGTCTTTGTAAAACGATTTACATTGACGCCAAAGCTTGCTTTTAGGTCAGACATCTTTCGGCCATTGTAAGTAGTGTGAAAGATAATGCCTAACTTAGCTCTTTTAATTCTTCTAGCAAGATCAGTATTTTCTGGAACAGCGTATGTTATAGTGTTTGGTGTAAATGCGATAGCATCTTCACCTCGTATAGATACCGACTTAATATCTCCTGGTGTAAATAACAAGTCACCTTGTACAACACCTTGTATACCAAGTTTAGGTAATTCTTTTAAACAGATTGATAATTTATCTACTAAACCACCAGAGTGATTTCTTCTTATATCTGCTTGTGTGTAATTGATTTTAGGAGTTACGTTGAATACAGATTTTGATCCAACAAAAAATTTGCCATTTTCAGGATTGATACCACAGAATACTGCTGGTGCACCATCCCATTTAACGGATACATTTAATTTTTTACGTGATGAACCAGTAAGCATATTTCTTATTGATTTAAGAAATTCTACTGCGTTAAGGCCACCTTCGTAACCGTTATTAATAATTTCGTCTTCTAAATGTTCTAAATGAGTGTTTTTTGACTCATTTAAATACTGTTTAAAACTATACATTTTTCTCCCACTATATCCATTATATCAAAGAATCACGCCTTTGTCAAGCGTAAAATACACTTATTCCATTAATAAATCACTACTTACTAGACTATTTATAACACCTATAAACCTTGATTTTATTAAGTGAAAAATATTAATGCTTTTTTCACTTGAATTTGTGCTTTTTCTAGTGTATAGTAGTAGTATATGATAAACAAAAAACAGAAAAAGGACAATATGACAAAAGTTGATATGAACAAATTTGTAAACACTATGAGTCAAGTTGATTCGCAATTATATGAAATTGCAAAAATTCTTAAATCTTATAATTCAACTTTAAATGTTGAAGATTTAATGAATACTGTATTAGATCAAATTGAATCTAATGTTTATAATCAAGTAAAAAATAATAAGTAGAAAGGAAAATATATGAGTGTTAATAAAAAATATGAAGAAATGATGTCTAAAGTAGATAAATTATTAGATCAAGTTGAAGATTTAGTTTTAGATTTTGATAGTGAATTTGAAACAGATGTGTCAAATGATTTACATTTAACAATTCATGCATTAAAAGAAAGAATTGAAGACAATGCGTGTGATTCTATTGACTTTGAAGAAGACGAAGTTTCAGAAAATTAATCAAACTATTACTCTACAAAAACCTCGTACTAACACTACGAGGTTTTTTTATATCTAAAGATTAAATTATTTTATTTTTAGGCCTGGAGTGGTTATAAAAAGAGATTTACCTGCCCATCCACCTGCAGCTCTTGTTCTACAAGTAACAGGCATTTCAATACTCATTTTTCTAAATTTAAATGTAATCTTAAATGATTGAGATGTATTATCGTAAATAAATTTAATTTCTTTTACATCTTTACTTTTTTTATTAATTAATAAATTTTTTAAATCTGCATTTTCTGATACGTCTTTAAGCTCACTTTTTTGATTTTCTCTACCAATTAATAGTTTGTAAGGGCAAGGAACAAATTGTATTCTAGGATCGTCATATGTATAGAAGTAAACTGTGTTTAAGAAATAAACTAAATTGTCTGCGTCTGTTAAATGTTTACCCAATAATCTAATTAAGTTGTTTCTAAACAAATAATAAAATCCAGTTGCATAAAAATCTAAACCATCCTTTCTAAAAATTTTTGCTAATCTAACAAACTCATCTTTTGAAGCACTTTCACTAAATGGTTCTTTTGTAATATCAAAACTTTCAATTGCACCTTTTGACTCTTTTTTATATACTGATACTTTCTTTGCAGCTTCATTCCACGCCTTATTAATCAAACTACCTATCTTACCTTGTTGTTTTTTATCTTCTAACTTACCAAAGAAAGCATAAATGTTTGTATTAAACTTTGGTGTTTCATCTTTACCCGCTGCGATTTTGTTTGAATAACCTTGGAAGTTACCATCCGCAAATTCTATAATTACATCTGATGGTGTTTTTGGTGATATGCCTTTTGGTTTACCTCTTGGTACCCAATATAGATTTTTAATTTTTTGTCCTCTTATATCTTCTTTTACTGCTAATGAGTTTTGATAACCTATTTTAATATCTCTTTCTGCTGTTTCATCTTTATCAATAAGTTCACATAAGTCTTCGTAAGTAATCGGTGAATTATTACCATATAATACACCTGTTTTAGTTTTTTTCTTTTTACAAGACTCATCCTCTAATTCTTTTACACCCTCGTATTTGTGTTTAAGAAAGTGTACCGTTAGGTATTCATTGACATTTGAAGACGCTGTACTGTCTTTACGAGTGGCCATACCATAATGACCTTTAACTTGTTTTTTAGTTAACTTAACATTATATGGAAGTATTCTTGTTTTATTATCTGTTAGTTGAAATAGAAACTTACCTTTTGAATCTAATACAGTTTCGCCTGATGTTTTATCTACACTTTTAAATATAATTTGTTTATACTTTGTATTTTTTCTTTTTAAAGTATTTTCTACTAAACGTTGAGTGTTAAAGTCTACCGTATAGAACGGATTGGGCACTCCTCTTTGAACGTAATTTGGCGATATTGTTGGCATACTTATATTTATATGTGTCTATCGGCCAGTTCTTTGTGTGCTTATTATGGGATTGTAATTTGATTTACCTTTATCTGATATTTTTTCTTGTTCAGTTCTACAATCAAAGAAAGGTGGGAAACCAAATACACCAAATGTTTTATGTTTGTTTTGAAACTTAACTATGTTTTTTACATCTTCTTCAAAAAAAGATTCTTTTAATACTAACTTACTTGGCATTTCTACAACACGCCAAATAATCTCATCTTTTATTTTAACCATTTCTGTTTTGTAATAGATAGATGGTTGTCTTTTTCTTTGATTGTTATAATTTTTATTATATTTATTTTTCATATTTTAAAATCCGAAAACTTCTCATAAGCTTCAGTTGGTTGAGGACCTGATGGTTTTTCTATCTTATCTTTTGACTCTTGGTTACTATCTACAATCTGTTGAGCAGATTGTTCTACATCATACAATCTCATTTTACTTCTATCAACACCTACAATAAATGCACGATTGACAGCTGGATCATTATATCTATTCTTTAACTGTTTAACTTTAATTTGATTTAGTTCTTCAAGTTCTTCATTAGATATAAGAGCAAACATAAAGTCAGCAGTTGCAGGAAGACCAAATGATTCTGATGTATCTTCTAAACCAACATCACTTGACATATAACCAGTTCTAGTTGTCTGTGTAGCAGATACAATTGGTACATCATATCTTACAGCAAGACCTCTTAATTCTTCAGCAATTGCCTTAACATAGAAATATGATGATATGTTACCACCTTTAAATCTACTACTTGAACAGATATTTAAATAGTCAATGAATACTATATCTGGTTTAAAAGATTTCTTTAATGCAAGTTCATCAATTAATGCTTTAAAATGACCAGCGTGTGCAGCTGCTGTAGGATATTCTTTTATAATTAATTGACCATTAACTCTATTTTGTAATTTAGAAATTTTATTATCATATATGTCTTTTGGCATTTCATAAAGATCATCAATCGTTACATCTAATAAGTTTGCGTCTATTCTTTCAGCGATACGTTCTTCAGCCATTTCTAAAGTAATGTACAATACATTTTTACCTTGACTTATTACAGATGAAGCCAGATGGCACATAAACAAGGACTTACCAACACCTGTTCCTGCAAGTGCCACGTTTAAAGTTTTAGGAGGTAAACCACCTTTTGTAATTCGATTGAAATAAGATAAATCAAATTTTAATCGCTCTTCGGTTCTATGATAGTATTCAAATCGTTCTTCAGTATTATTTAAATAGTCGTGTCCGATATGTGTATCAAATGAAACACCAAGTGCTTCTGATAATATTCCTGGTATTGCTTCTGGTGTATGTTGTTTATCTTTACCATCTATAATCTTAATACCTTTTAGTACAGCATTATACACAGCACGATCTTTACAAAATTTTTCAGTTGTATCTAACAACCATTGTTGTTCTACTGGTTCGTGTTGTAAACTATTTAATAAGAGTTTTGTATTTTTATAATCGTCTTCGGTAAGTGTTTTGTTGTTTGATAACTCAATTGTGATTGCTTCTTTTGTAGGAAGATTATTATACTTAACAACAAAGTTATTAATTATATTAAATAAAGTTACTTCATCCCTATTTCTAAAGAAATCTTCCTTTATAAAAGGTAAAGCCTTTCTTGTAAATTCTTCATTATGTATTAAATTGGATAAAAGTGTTTTTTCAAATTGATCAGACATAGTGTAGATAACTTCCTATAATGTACTTTGGTTGATTGATTGGTTTTTCTCCTGCATGTTTAAATGGCCATAATGGAGGAAACATTAAAACTTTACCTGCCTCTGGTTTAATTTTAATATCATAATCGGGAAATGTTGTTTCGCCGCCATCGTTATCATTTAAATACATAAAAAAAACTAAAAATCTTCTAGCACTATTATAGTCAGTCACATCCACATGTGTCTTAAATTCATCTTCACCGTTAGGTTCATACTTCTTAAATCTTATTTGTTCAAAACCAAATTTTTCTGGCCATTGTTTTATATTATCTATTTTAACATCTTTTGTATATTTGTCAACAAGCTCTCTAAACTTAGGAAAAAGTATATCAGAATATTCTTGCCAATCATTATGCATACTAATATTAATTTCTGTAAATGACATATGACCGTCTAATATAGTTTTAACTTGTTGTGAAGCTGAGTCTTCAAACTTATCTATTAAATGTTGACATTGATTCTTTGTCAACACGTTATCATATGTTTTTATATACTTATTTGTCAAACCTTATTGTCCCATTCTCTAATTGTTTTTCAACTACTTCAATTAATATATCACCTATGTAATTTCTAAATTCTGTACTTGTTGTATCTACATTGTTAGGATTTGCCTTTACATCATAATCAAATTTTAAAGGCAACTCTCCTTGTTGATTTTCTTCGGATGCAAATTTCACATGTCCATATGTGTAAATAACATCTTTATATTCACCTTCTACAATCTTTATACAACTAAAGTCATCTACATCTCTTTGAGCAAAGACGTATCTATTCTGCGCCATAGAGAAACTCTTTTTTGGCTGCTTCGTCAATTTGAGTGAGAATATCTTTAGTAAAGAATTTATCAGGTTCACTATTGATAGTTTTAGCATATTGTTTTGATCCGTCAGGTAATTCTATTCTTGTTGATACTGATTTAAATATACCATGTTTTATTGCAAGGTCTAACAAACCATAATACTTATCAAGTCCATCTTTATATGTTAATCTTACATCTATTAAAGCATTTTCTTTTGTTAACCTTGACTTGTAATTTTTACAATGTATAATGTTACCAATAACTTCTTTGCCATCTTTTTCTTTTCGTTTAGAAAGATATACGATATTACTTGCAGCGTATTTTAATCCACTACCACCACCCATTTCTTTTTGTGGAAACATTGAACCAATAACGTCATATGTATGATTTGTCATAATCATTGGTACTTTTGCCTTACCAAGTTTTAATGTTAATACTCTAAAGGCAGCCTTAACAATTTGAGACCTTGTCATATCTCTTGTTTCTTTGCCTTCAGCAGTATCTTCCATTTCTTTTGTAGTAGATAACATTCCTAAACTATCTAATACAAACATTAAAGGTTTTCTTTTTTCTTCACCTTGTTCTAGGTATTTGTCAATGACTTTAATAGATTGATGTCTAAATTCTTGTACTGTGGCAACTGGTACTATGACCATTCTTTTACTATCAATACCACGACTTTCAACTAAATCTTTTGTTAATGCACTTTCTGATTCAAAATAAATCACACCTGCGTCTTTGTTTTTATCTAAAAATGCTTTTACAATTCCTAAAGCAAAAAATGTTTTACCTGTTGCAGCTTCACCTGCAATTGCTGTAATTTTATTCGATGGCATACCACCAAAGATTGAGCCTGATAATAAAGCATTAAATGCCAAAGAACCTGTATCTATAAAACTATCTACATCTCCTGCCTCTACACCTTCACTTACAAGTGTAGCGTATTCATTACCTGTTTCTTTAATTATTTCTTTTAGAAAGTCGCTCATATTCAATCATCTCCTTATCATTATAACTAATTGTATAATATTTTATATTGTTATTATAACAGAAATCTTTAACTTTGTCAAGGTCTTCTGGTTTAAAGTCATAAGTTTCATGTTTTCTTTGTTTATATATTGTTATCCTCATCTTGTAAATGCTTGGCTTTCAATATTACAGGTCTACCTTTTGGTTTAGGTAGTTTAACTGTTTTATCTGGTTCGCCTTCCCACTCAAATCTATAGTTTGTATCTTCTGGTATCCAAGTTGCAGGTGGTTTTTCTAAATCTTCATTTTGTACATTTGTCCATATTCTATCATACATATCGCTTGTATCCACTTCTCCAAATTGAGAAAACACACTACCTTGCATTTTTTTTAATCTTGCTTTAAGTAGTTCTCTATTATATTCTAATAGTCTTTGATAATCCCAATATTCTTTGAGGTCTTTATAGGATGCTTTTGATATAGCCATACTCATATTTATTAGAACAATGTTGCCCTCCTACTATGTCTAAAGTAATCTAAATTCTCTTTAGCAAAACACCATACGTTTTCAATATAGATACGATTCATAAACTCAGCCTTTTCTTCTTCACTTTCAAATAGTTTATCAGACTTAGGTCTTTGCATTATTCTCATACCAATTTGACCTACAAAGTGATCTTTTAAACTATCAACTAATTCATCACCACTATAATATCTTTTGCCTTTGATTGTAGGATCCATTATGTTAATAAACAGATGACCTTTATCAGAAAGTGAATTAAAACTATTAATTGAAACTGGTAAATAAAAATCATCACGCCATTTATCATATTCATTAAATTTAAACCAAGATTGATTTTCTTGTTTTTCACCACCCTCGTTATATCTTTCAGTAGAAAAATATGGTGGACTTGTAAATGCACAATCAATATCTTTAATTGTATCCCAAGGTAAATCTTCAGCACCTGTATTATAGATTGTAACTTTTTTAGGTTTGGATAAGAAACTATTATAAGTTTCTATTTGTTTTAAATATTGTTTGTAAGTATTAGGATTTGGATCACAACCAATATATTCTTCAGCATCACTGGCAAAGAAACCTGCAAGTCTATCACCCCAACCACAACTTGTATCTAATACTTTTTTAGCATTAGTCATTTGATATATTGTTTTTGCAACATTAGGTTTAAACTGTGTAGCAATATATGTTTGTAATCTAAAAGCAGATACATAACTTTTATCGGTTAATGCACCGCCTCTTAATTCTTCTTTACCATCTACCATTACAGGTTTCATACCATTAATACCACGCCATATAGGACCTAAACATCTCCATATATCTTTTGCTGTACCATTGTACCATACATCTAATGGTGCTTTAAAACTGTAACTTGAGCAATTTAATCTTAATTCTTGGTGAAAATAATTTGATACGTCATTGTAAATAGATGGTGCGTCTATAATACCCAAACCATATTCTTTAAAATTATATTTGTAATCGTCATATTTTTCTTTGACATTTTTTTCTAATTGTTCTAATGGTTTTACATATTGCCATACATCTTGTTTTTGTAAACCTTTAAATGCTTGTCGCATTACTTCGTAAGATATTTCTTTTAAAGGAAACTTTGGTCTGTGTTTAGCAATGTATTCAGATAAATCTAATCTAAATTGTTCTTTACCTATATCGTTTGTTATACTTTCAAACGTTTGTTGATCCATTTCAGGTAGTTTACCATTATATTTGTTTAAATAATCCATACTCTATTATATCATTTTTATTTAAATTTGTCAATCTGATTGCCCCAGCTATCCCAACCATTTCTTTGCGTTCTAGCAAACAACTCTATATAGGGTCCTTCTAACAAGTTCTCAATATGATTATACATTATATCAGGCTTCCTACTATGTTCCCTACGTTGTTCTACAACTAATTGAGGTACTGATTTACTAACTCTTTTAGGTTTACCTTTTGTTGCAAGTAAACACATTTCAGGATTGCCTCTAGTCCAATAACCTAAACCTGTAAAATATCCTTTAGATTTTTTATTTGTTTTTGCCCAAGTAAATCCTACAGTTTTATATTTAAAACCCCATGCATTAATTACTTCAAAGGCCTTATCTAATAGTGGATCAACAACCCACATTAATAAAACTGAATTGTCATTTGCAATTTTATTTACAGGTAAATTACATATGTCTTTTAAACTCATCACACTATAATGATTTTCAGGACTTCTATCTTTGCCTTTATCAGAAAAAGTTTTAAATGTCCATGGCGGATCAGCATATATTACGTTGTACTTTTTATCAATGTCCATATCAATAATATAATAATTAAAAATCTAGGAATACTCCAATCAGTTTTAATTGCTAATATGCCTCCTGTGGCATATCCCCAATGTATCATTACCATTGTTAGAAAAAAATCTATCATCCAAAAAACGCTTCTAAACTAGCTTCTCTTTCAAGTTTCCATCCAATAGAATCTAGTATAAACTTTAATGGATCAGTAAATGTTTTTTCAAACTGTGTGTCATAATCAACATACTTATGTAAATCAAACTCATATGGTATCTTTGTTGCAAAAGATATAACAGTATCTTTAACTGTATTTGGTTGTCGTAACATTAAGAATTTTATTTTATCACCATCTTTAATTAAAGGATACTTTCTTTGTAATTTATTTTTTAATATGTAATGATTGTAAATCAAAGAACCTTTTACATGTATTGGTGTGCCTTTTTTATATATCTGTGATGATTCAACATACTTATCAATATTGTTACATGATCTAGGAAACGCAACCTCTTCAGGCGACAATGTTTTAAATAGTTCTTTAAATTCATTTACAAACTTAATTAATGCGTCTTCACTATCATTCATTATAACTCTTATTGCGTCTTTAATCTTACCTCTACAAACTTCAGGTGTAGATGATTTAACAGCTTCAACACCCATAATCTTTAATTTAGGTATATCGTATCGGACGCCTTCTTCATCAAATACATTCATCATATATCTTTTTTTAGCGACCCATATACCTTTGTTTGCAATTGCTTCTCGTTTCATAAACATTTTTTGTTCATAGGCATTTACATACTTTGCAAGATTTTCAAAACTTTTGTCAATTACTTTTTGTATTCTATCTTCAGCAGCCTTATCTAAAAAGTCAACAATTTGTTGTGTCGTTTTATCTTTACAAACTTTTTCAACAAGTTTATCAAGTCTTAAATAGATTGAATCTGTATCAGACGCAACAATGTAATTAACATTTGTTGTATTTAAAATCTTATTCATAAACTTATTGACATCTCTTTCAATCCAACGAATAGATAATTGACCACCAAGTGTAATTGCTTCTGCCTGTTTTACATCAAAGTATCTAAAATATTGATTACCAATTGCACCATAAGCAGAATTTAGAGAAATCTTTTTTGCCATTTGTATATTATGACAACGAGATATTTCATTTTGATAGATTGGATCTTTTGTCTTTTGAAATTCTTTTTTAGCTTCAATTGCTTTCTTTTTAAACACAACTCTTTCTGTGTACATCTTCTCCATTAACTCAGCAAGAAAACCTTGTTTATCTCTTTTAAACATTGCGCCGTTTGGTGCAATTGTAACATTCTTATCTTTTGCCCATTTGAGATTTAGTCTTTCATCTAAAAAGTTTTCTACACCAACTGCCTTAGGTTCAACACCAACAAATGTTTCAGGACTTATATTATATTGCATAATTAAATGTGGATAAAGAGAGTTTAAGTCAAACGAAACAATCCATTTATGTAAACCTAGTTGTGGGTCTTTTACATATGCACCTTCGTATTGTGAATCTTTTTCGTTATCTTCTCTTGGCGGAATGATAATATTCTTTTTAAGTAAATGATTATAGATTAAAGTATCCCAACATCTTACTTGCGAATACACATCTGTATAGTTTACTTTGTAATCGTAAGCCATAGTCAAACATAATTCAATCAATTTCATTTTGTCTTCAAGTCTATCAACTAGTTCAACATCTTGGATATTATATTCTACAAATCTTTGATAATCTTTTGTATAGAAATCTTTAAACGTTTCATATGGATTGTCTAACTTTTGTTCGCCTAGTTCTACTTTAGCAATATAGTTTAGTTTGTAACTTTCTTGTCTAACATAAGTAAATTTTTTATATAGATCAAAATAATCTAAAACAGAAACACCAAGTATATTCCAAAACTGTTGATTCTTTTGACCAAACTGTACTCTATCAGCATTGACATAATTCCATGGTGAAAATTTATTAATTGTATCATTATCAAATATAAATCTCATTCGATTCATAAGATAAGGTATGTCAAAGAATTTTACATTCCAACCAGTAACAATATCAGGATGATTTTTACACCAAAATTTAAGAAACTCTAATAATAAATGTTTTTCATTTTGACATTTAATATAAGTTACATTTGTTTTTTTAGAAATAAAATCACCTGTGCCCCATGTTATAATCTGCTTGTTACTATGATTTTTTACAGTAATACAGATAATTGTTTCTTTTGCAGTATCAGGATCGGGAAAGCCGTTCTCACATTCGGTTTCTATATCAAGTGTGAATATCTTAATATAATCTTTATTCCATCGCATATCATCTTTATATTCGTCAGCGATATACTGATAGTTGTATCTATTCATACCATAGATTTTATATTCAGGTATGCCACTATACTCACTAAAAAAGTTTTTTGCTTTCGATATAGAATCAAATCTTTTAGATTTAAGATTTATGCCGTCTAGTGTTTTATATTTTGATTCTTCATTTGTAGGTAAGTAAAGTTTAGGACTATAGTTAATACGACTTAAATATGATTGACCGTTAGCGACACCTCGAATAAGTAATTTACCTTTATGTTCAACTACGTTTGTATAAAAAGTGCTCGCCAAATTCATATAATATTATAACACAAAGACTTTAAAAAGTCAATTATGTAATGATTTTACTTTTAGGTGTAATCAAAGAACCAGTGTTTTGTTGATAAGCGTTTATCATATTGTCATCTGGTGTTGTTTCTGTAATTATATTAGCTTCTTTAATATATATAACTTCATCTTTTGTGTATGGTATGTATGGGTGAAATCCTATTTGCATAGGTTTACCAGGCTGTCCTTGCATTGGTATTAATACAAATGGTTTTTTTATTGCTACAGAGCCTGCAATGTCGGATTCAGTTGACGTACCAATCATGTCCTCTCCAGTAGAGAGTCTGTATAATCTAATCATAATATACTCCTATTCAGTTTTTGATTCTTCAGTAGTTTGTTTTTTTCCAATATTATATTTTGCTTGTAAATTCCATTCACCTTTTTCTTTAAAAGCTATTATCTTAATCTGTGATAATGGTGCTTTATTTTCAGCAGCTTTTGGATTTACAATTGTCAATAAATTCCAATCTTGTAATAAAACTGATACTGTGTTTCTTCTTTGTATATCGTTCTCAACTAAAGTAGCTTTTTTGCCATCTAAAGCAAATAACTCTTTAAA
>Ga0222714_10004956_pt1 | contig 12842 bp, 15 predicted proteins | sample C33_3DmetaG_FD_165048 | JGI IMG/M metagenome (GOLD analysis project Ga0222714, IMG submission 165048) | Estuarine water microbial communities from San Francisco Bay, California, United States - C33_3D | ecosystem: Environmental > Aquatic > Marine > Unclassified | place: USA: California... | reverse complement strand
CCCCGGTCAGCAGCGCCTCTGCGGTCGTTCCGTAGCGGAAGGAGACGCCACGCGCCGCGCTCAACGCGGCAATTTCGCGGGTGAAGCGGTAAGCATCGCCGGATTCGTCGTCTGGCGCGTAGGTGCCGCCGGCAATGCGGCTGCACAGCGGCGCAAGCGCCGGTTCTATAACCGCGCATTCCTCCGCGGTTAGGGGCGCGAGTGTGCAGCCGGCATCGCGCATCAATTGTGCGGCAAGTTGCGCGTCATGCCATGCCCTGTCGCTGGTGTAGAAATGCAGAATGCCACGCGTCAACTGGTCATAACCGATTCCGGTTTCAGCGCGCAGCCGCCCCAGCTCCGCACGACTGTAATTGCCGAGTGCGACAATCTGGCGGATATTGCTGCGCAATCGCGCCGGCGTGCATTCACGCAGGAATGCCCATCCCCAGCGCCACTGCTGCCAGTCCGCACGCAGCCTGAACAACAGGGGGGCATCCGCGCGTCCCAGCCAGCGCAGCATCTGCAGCGGCGCCCGCGGATTGGCCCATGGTTCGGCGTGTGACACCGAGATCTGTCCGCCATTGGCGTACGAAGTTTCCAGCCCGGGTCCGGCGTGCCGGTCGATGACGGTGACGCTGTGGCCGGCCCTGCGCAGGTACCATGCGCTTGCAACACCGGTAACCCCGGCGCCGAGGACGATGATGTGCACGGGATCGGGGCGAGCCTAATTCGCGGCGGCGGTCACCGGGTAACCGTGCGGCAGCAGCAGCCACATCCGCAACGGCTGCTTCATGCGCCCGGCTTCGCGCCCGGCAGCGTCGCCGTATCCCCAGAAGAAATCCGCACGTACGGCGCCGCGTATGGCTGAGCCGGTGTCCTGCGCCAGCATCAGCTGGTTCAGCGGTCTGCTGCTGAGTGGCCAGGTGGTGGCGAGGAAGACCGGGGCACCCAGCGGCACGTAGCGCGGGTCGACGGCGATCGAGCGCCGCGCGGTCAGCGGAACACCCATTGCGCCGAGCGGACCGCTCAACCCTGCGGGCAATTCGCGGAAAAAAATATAGCGCGGATTGTGGTCGAGCACCTCGCGCAGCTTCTCCGGGTTCTGCCGTGCCCAGGTCTTGATGCCCTGCATCGATGCGCGATTCGGAGCCAGTTCGCCGCGATCGATCAGCAGGCGTCCGATCGAGCGATAGGGATGGCCGTTATGGTCGGCAAAACCCACGCGCATGACGCCGCCGTCCTCGAATTCGATGCGTCCGGAGCCCTGGATCTGCAGGAAAAACAGTTCGACGGGATCCTCCACCCAGGCGAGTTCCTTGCCGTGCAACGGCGCAGCACCGGATTCGATCTGGGCACGCTCGAAATAGGGCACGACGCGTTTGCCGTCAAGCCGCGCCCGCAACCGCGGTTCCTTCGCCTCGATGCCGAAAGCCGGCACGTCTATGCTCAGCAGGTCGTCCGGGGTTCCGTATACAGCGTAACGATAACGCCCGTCCGGGGTGCGGCTGCCCCGCAGCAAGGGTTCGTAATAACCGGTGGCGAGACCGTTGCTGGCACCATCCTGCTGCTGCAGCAGATAGGGTGAAAAATGGTTTTCGAAAAAAATCCGGGCACCGTCACGATCCGGACGCGGCAGCGCTTGCGCGGCAACACAGGGCGCATGCCATGCAGTCTGCGATCTCAGGACATTGCAGCTGGCAAGGAAAGCATCCCATGCGGCGGCGGCATCATCGCCACGCCAGCCGGGCAAGTCGGTCCACGCGGCTCGTCGCAGGTGGCTGCCGGCCAGCGGCGGGGCCGGCTGCAGTGCCGGCGCGGGTTCCGGCAATGGTGCGGGCTGCAGCGGTGCCGGTGCCGGCGGTAATGCCGGCGGCGGTGTTTTCTCCGGAGTGGACCGGCAGGCCACGAGGGTCAGCGCGGCGACGAGCAGGGCCAGCGCAAAGCGCATGGGGAATTTGTTAAAGTCCGCGTCAGGCATGGGCCAACGTAGGAAGAGGATCGTTTGAAATGAGCGGATTGATGTGGTTGTTGTTTGAAGCGGCGGTGGCACTGGCGCTGCTGGCCGGCATCGTCTGGTTGACATGGCCCCGCCGCGACGATGCGGATCCGGACGACTCCGGCAAATCCTGATCCGGGGCTTTTTCAAGTGTGATCATGCGGAACCAGCCGCCGGCAAGCGCCGGCTGATCATCAATGACGCGCAGACCGGGCACGCCGGCCAGGGCGTCTTCGAACACGACATCGGTCCGGGTTGCTATCCGCCGCGCCAGCGGATTGATCATGCGGCGCAGCCAGGCCGGCTCGCCGCGGCGCAGGAATTTATCGAGCACGAACAGCCGGCCGCCGCCGCGCACCACGCGCGCCGCCTCGCGCAATGCCGCGCGCGTGTCCGGCACTATGGCCAGGATAAGGTGCAGCAATACGTGATCGAAGGCGGCCGTCCGGAACGGCAATCGCTGGCTGTCGCCCTGCGCGCATTGCAAATCCAGTGCCGTGCCGCGCGGCAGGGCGCGCACCAGCATCGCCCGGGTGAGATCGAGCGCAGTGTAGCGATGTCCGGGCGGCAGCAGCGGCAGATCGAGTCCGGTGCCGATGCCGTTGATCAGGATGTGCATGTTGCCGCCTGGCAGGCGGGACAGGCTTTTCCGGCGCGCTTTGGCCAGTGCCGGACCGACCATGCAGTCATAGAAGGGTGCAAGCAGCGTGTAACTGTTGCGCAGTGCCATGCCTGGAAGTGCAGCGCGTAGCCCTAATGCAGCACGCGCGGCGCAGACAGCGTGAACTCGGGAATCGGGGCATCGAATCGCACGCCGTCCTCGGCCACGACCTGGTAGCTGCCGCGCATGGTGCCCACCGGGGTGGCCAGCACGGAGCCGCTGGTGTATTCGAAGCTTTCGCCGGGTTTCAGGTTCGGCTGGGCGCCGACCACGCCCTGGCCTTTTACTTCCTGCACCAGATTGTTGGCATCGGTGATGATCCAGTGGCGGCTGATCAGCTGCGCGGGCACGTCGCCGGTGTTGGTAATGGTGATGGTATAGGCAAAGGCGTAGCGTTCCGCCCCGGCATCCGATTGCTCCGCGATGTATTTCGCGCGCGGCGCGACGGTAAACTGGTATTTGCGTTCAGGCATGGCCGTATTCTCGCATCCGCGACGCGTCCGCGGAAGTTGGCTTTGCAAAAATGCGGAGGCGGAGGAACTTTATCGCTGAACAGCGGCAATGGCTGGTGCGGCGGCACGGTATGGTGGCCGCAGAACGGGTAAAATCCCCTGGTTCCCCATACGGACATCGTCATGATCCATCGTCTGGCCCCCAGCATTCTTTCCGCGGATTTTGCCCGCTTGGGCGAGGAAGTGCGCGCGGTGGTCGCCGCCGGCGCCGACCTGATCCATTTCGATGTAATGGACAACCATTACGTGCCCAACCTGACCATAGGGCCCCTGGTGTGCCAGGCGATACGTCCGCTGGTGCAGGTGCCTATCGACGTGCACCTGATGGTCAAGCCGGTGGATCGCATCGTGCCGGATTTCGCCAGGGCCGGCGCCAATATTATTTCGTTTCACCCGGAAGCGTCGGAGCACATTGACCGCACCATCGGCCTGATCCATGAACATGGCTGCAAGGCCGGGCTGGTGTTTAATCCGGCGACGCCGCTCGACTATCTGGACCATGTCATCGACAAGCTCGACCTGGTGCTCATCATGTCTGTGAACCCCGGTTTCGGTGGACAGGCGTTCATTCCGGGAGCGCTGGCCAAACTTGCGCAGGCGCGCCAGCGCATCGAGCGCAGCGGCCGCGACATCTGGCTGGAAGTGGATGGCGGGGTCAAAACCGAAAATATCGCGGAAATTGCCAGGGCCGGCGCGGATACTTTTGTCGCCGGTTCGGCCATATTCGGCGCAAAGGATTACAAGGCCACCATCGCAGCGATGCGCGCGGCGCTTGCCGGCGCCTGAACCGGACGAGCGCACGGCGCCGCAATCGCCGTTGCGTAGCGCAGCCGGCGCCCCTGTCAAATCATGCACAGAAATTTTCCGATTCCCGTACGCGCCGTGATGATCGATCTCGACGGCACTCTGCTCGATACCATTCCCGACCTGGCTGCTGCGACCAACCTGATGCTTGAGTCGCTGGGGTGTGCGCCCTTGCCTCTGGACACGGTCAGGACTTTCGTCGGCAAGGGAATCCCGCGGCTGGTGGAACGCGCCCTTGCCGGGGACATCGACGGCTGTGTCGATGAGGCGGCGATGGCGCGGGCGTTGTCGGTATTCGAGCGTTTTTACACGCAAGTCAACGGCAGGCATACGACGATCTACCCCGGAGTGCGCGAGGGGCTGGAACGATTCCGTGCGGCAGGATTTCTGCTGGCCTGTGTCACCAACAAAGCCGGCGCGTTTACCGCACCGCTGCTGGAACGTATGGAACTTGCGCCCTATTTTGCGTTGACGGTTGCCGGTGACACCCTGCCGCGCAAAAAACCCGATCCGCTGCAGTTGCTGCATGCCTGCGAATATTTCGGCGTGGAGCCGCCGCAAATGCTGATGGTGGGGGATTCGGTGAACGATGTGCAGGCCGCGCGCGCCGCGGGTTGTCCGGTGTTCTGCGTGCCCTATGGCTATAACGAGGGTCATGCCGTGCAGAATCTGGAGGTTGATGCTATAGTAAGCGCGCTGACCGATTGTATCCCATTGATTGTAAAGGTTTAATTGTGTCGTTCTCCACGAAGGCTGCAACAACACCCGGCGCGCTGCGCTGGCGGTGCGACTGGCGCCGCTAGTTCGCGTCGCTGGTTCGTGCTGTACCGGGTTGCTGTTTCGTTCCTTTTTCGTGGAGTAAGACATGACAGAAGCTGAATTCAATCGACTTGCCGCCGCAGGTTACAACCGCGTGCCGGTGGTGCTGGAAACCTTCGCCGATCTCGACACGCCGCTGTCGATCTACCTGAAGCTCGCGAACCAGCCGTACACCTATCTGCTCGAGTCCGTGGTCGGGGGCGAACGATTCGGACGTTATTCTTTCATCGGTCTCGCCGCGAACAGCCGTATAGAAGTGCACGGCCACACCTGCTTCGAGTTCAGCGACGGTCGCGAGATCTTGCGTGAGCACGCCGATGATCCGCTGGTTTTCGTCGAAAAATACCTGCAGCGCTTCAGGGTGGCCACGGATCCGCGCCTGCCGCGTTTCTGCGGCGGGCTGGTCGGTTATTTCGGCTACGACACGGTGCGCTACATCGAAAAGCGCCTGGCGCGCACCGACAAGCCCGATGAACTGAAGACGCCGGACATCCTGCTGCTGGTGTCCGAGGAAATCGCCATTGTCGACAACCTGTCGGGCAAGCTGTCGCTGGTGGTTTATGCCGAGCCTGGCAGGCCGGGTGCCTATGCTGCGGCAAGGGCGCGGCTGGCGGTGCTGCTGGATAAACTGCGGGCGCCGGTGACATTGCCGCAGAGCGCCCCGGTCAAATCCGAACCGGCGGTATCAGGATTCGGCGAAACGGCTTATCACCGGGCGGTGGAGCGGGCGAAGAAATACATTTTCGAGGGTGACATCATGCAGGTGGTGCCTTCGCAGCGCATGAGCAAGCCGTTTCATGCCACGCCGCTGTCGCTGTACCGGGCGTTGCGCGCGCTCAATCCTTCGCCGTACATGTTCTTTTTCAATCTTGAAGGATTTCATGTCGTTGGCGCTTCGCCGGAAATCTTGGCGCGGCTAGAAGGCGACACCGTGACCGTACGGCCGATCGCCGGCACCCGCAGGCGCGGTGCCACGCCGGAAGAAGATGCTGCGCTGGCAGCCGAACTGCTGGCAGACGCCAAGGAACGCGCCGAACACATCATGCTGGTTGACCTCGGCCGCAACGATGCGGGCCGAGTCGCACAGACCGGCAGCGTGAAAGTCACCGAGCAGATGGTGATCGAACGTTATTCACACGTGATGCACATTGTTTCCAACGTCGAAGCCAGGCTCAAGCCCGGATTGACGGCAATTGATGTGTTGCGTGCGACGTTTCCCGCCGGTACGGTGTCGGGTGCACCGAAAGTCAGGGCGATGGAAATCATCGATGAACTGGAGCCAGTCAAACGCTGTGTTTATGCCGGCGCCGTCGGTTACCTCGGTTTCCACGGCAACATGGATGTGGCGATCGCTCTGCGTACTGCGGTGGTCAAGGATGGGCGGCTGCACGTGCAGGCAGGCGGCGGCGTGGTCGCGGATTCCCAGCCGGCGGCGGAATGGCAGGAAACCCAGAGCAAGGCGCGCGCGCTGCTGCGAGCAGCCGAAATCGCCGAAGCCGGCCTCGATACGCGGCTGGACTGAGGGGGCGCCATGTTATTGATGATCGACAACTACGATTCCTTCACCTACAACCTGGTGCAGTACTTCGGCGAACTCGGCGAAGAGGTGGCTGTTCATCGCAACGACGAGATCACGCTGGAAGAAATCGCCCTGCTGAACCCGGCGCGCATTGTGGTTTCCCCCGGGCCTTGTACGCCGAACGAGGCAGGGGTGTCGGTGCCGTTGATCAAGAATTTCGCCGGGAAAATACCAATACTCGGCGTCTGCCTCGGCCACCAGAGCATAGGTCAGGCTTTCGGCGGCAAAATTGTCCATGCGCGGCAACTGATGCACGGCAAGACGTCGCTGATCCGGCACGAGGGAGCGGGGGTGTTCCGCGGGCTGCCGCGCCCCTTCCCGGCGACGCGTTATCATTCCCTGGTCATCGAGCGCGACAGCCTGCCCGATTGCCTGGAGGTCACCGCGTGGACGGACGACGGCGAAATCATGGGGGTGCGGCATAAAACCCTGGCCGTCGAGGGCGTGCAGTTCCATCCCGAGTCGATACTGACCGAGCATGGGCATCAACTGCTGAAAAATTTTCTTGAGGAAAACCGGCAATGAAACCGCAGGAGGCGCTGGCGCGCATCATAGAGCACCGGGAGATTTTCCACGACGAGATGCTGTCGCTGATGCGGCAGATCATGAGCGGCGAAGTGTCGCCGGTGCTGATCGCCGCGATTATTACCGGGCTGCGCGTCAAGAAAGAAACCATCGGGGAAATCGCCGCCGCTGCCACGGTGATGCGCGAGTTTGCGACCCGGGTGCCGACGCCGGATGTTCCGGAACTGATCGACACCTGCGGCACCGGCGGTGATTCCGCGCATACTTTCAATGTGTCGACGGCGGCGATGTTTGTGGCGGCTGCTGCCGGGGCCAGGATCGCCAAGCATGGCGGCCGTTCGGTATCCAGCAAGTCGGGGAGCGCCGACGTACTGGAGGCACTGGGAGCCAACATCAACCTGAAACCGGAACTGGTTGCGCAATCAATCGCCGAAACCGGGATCGGTTTCATGTTCGCGCCAAACCATCACAGCGCGATGAAACATGCCGCGCCGGTGCGCCGCGAACTGGGCGTGAAGACGATTTTCAACATCCTTGGTCCGCTGACCAACCCGGCCAGCGCGAAGCAGCAGGTTATGGGGGTGTTCCATCCCGACCTGGTCGGCATCCAGGCGCGTGTACTGCAGAGGTTGGGCAGCCGTCGGGTGATGATCGTGCACGGGCTGGAAGGCCTCGACGAATTGTCGATCAGCGGTCCGACCGCGGTCGGCGAATTGAAGGACGGACAGGTGCGCGAATACATGGTAGCGCCGGCGGATGTCGGGCTGAAGGCCCAGAACAACGCGGCCATCCGTGTCGAAGGTGTGGAGCAGTCGCGCGACATGCTGCTCGGTGCACTGGACAACAAACCGGGTGCAGCGCGCGATATCATTGCGCTCAATGGCGGAGCGAGTATTTACGTAGCCGGTCTGGCGCCCACGCTGAGCGAGGGCGTCAAAAAAGCGCAGGCCGTGATCGAAAGCGGAGCGGCGCGCAAAAAGCTCGACCAGTTCGTCGCCTTTACCCAAAAACATGTCTGACATCCTGCAGCGCATCCTCGCGGTGAAGGCGCAGGAAATCGGTGCGGCGCGGGCGCGCAGCCCCTTGCCTGAGTTGCAGGCAGCGGTCCGGGCGGCTGCGCCGGCTCGAGATTTTGCAGGTGCGCTGCGCGGGAAAATCGCGGCTGGCAAGCCGGCGGTGATCGCCGAGGTCAAAAAGGCGAGTCCCAGCAAAGGGGTGCTGCGCGAGCAATTCGATCCGGCGGCGATTGCCGCCACCTACGAGCGCCACGGCGCAGCCTGCCTGTCGGTATTGACCGACAGCCAGTTTTTCCAGGGCAGGATGGATGACCTGAAAGCCGCGCGCAGCGCCTGCGGGCTGCCGGTGCTGCGCAAGGATTTCATGATCGATCCCTACCAGGTCTACGAGGCGCGCGCTGCCGGAGCCGACTGCATATTGCTGATCGTCGCTGCCCTGGAGCCGGCGCGCATGCGTGAACTTGAAGCGGCGGCCCGTGAGCTGGGCATGGCGGTGCTGGTCGAAGTGCATGACGCCGGTGAGCTGGATGCAGCGTTGACGCTCAAAACACCGCTGATCGGCGTCAACAACCGCAACCTGCGCACTTTCGAGACCACGCTGGATACCACTCTGGGACTGCTGGAAAAAATTCCCGCCGACCGTCTGGTGATTACCGAAAGCGGAATCCTCAAACCGCAGGATGTGCAGAAAATGCGCGCCCACGACGTCCATGGTTTCCTCGTCGGCGAGGCATTCATGCGCGCCGCCGATCCCGGCGCGGAACTGGAGCGCTTGTTCGGAAAGGCGGCCTGAAATGCTGCGTATCGACGACTTGATCATCGGTTTCGACAAGGGTTTGCGCACCCTGTTTGCGCCGGCGCACAGCGTGCGCCGGGTGCCGGGTGATGACCTGCCCGATGCCGGCATGGATGCCGGACAGCGCGCGCTTGCTGCTGCGCTGATGCGGGTCAATCACAGCGGTGAGATCTGCGCCCAGGCGCTGTACCAGGGGCAGGCGCTGACGGCGCGCGATTCGGCAGCGCGCAGCGCTCTGGAAGAGGCGGCCAGGGAAGAAACAGAACACCTGGCCTGGACCGAGCAGCGCATCGCCGAACTTGGTGGCCGCAAGAGCCTGCTCAACCCGCTGTGGTATGCCGGATCGTTTGCGATCGGCGCGGCGGCGGGACTGCTGGGTGATCGATGGAATCTTGGCTTTCTTGCAGAGACCGAGCGCCAGGTCGTGCGCCACCTCGAAGGCCACCTGGATCGGCTGCCGGATGCGGATCTCAAGAGTCGCGCGATCGTGGAGCAGATGCGGGACGACGAAGCGCGCCATGCCACCAGTGCCCGGGATCACGGCGGCGCCGAACTGCCGGAGCCGGTCAAGGCCGCGATGCAGGCGTCCTCGAAAGTGATGACCGGAACGGCGTTCGTCCTTTAGCGCTCAGGCCCCGGCTTCGAGAATTTCGAAATCGTGGGTAATGGCCGCGGTCTTGCCCAGCATGATCGAGGCCGAGCAGTATTTTTCCGCGGACAGTTGCACGGCACGTTCGACCGTTGCCGGCTTCAGGCCTTTGCCGGTGACTATGAAATGGAAGTGAATCTTCGTGAACACTTTGGGGTCTTCCGCGGCGCGCTCGGCTTCGATTTCCAGCACGCAATCGGTGACCGGTGCGCGTGATTTGCGCAGGATGTGCATGACGTCGTAGGCGGTGCAGCCGCCGGTGCCCATCAGCACCACTTCCATGGGACGCGGCCCGAGATCTCGTCCGCCGCCTTCAGGGGCGCCGTCTATGACCAGCGCATGCCCGCTCCCGGATTCGGCGATAAAGCTGACGTTCTCGATCCATTTGATGCGTGCTTTCATGGGAACTCCCGTGCCTGGGCATGAAACAACAGGCGCAAACGATACCAGAACATGCCGATGATTTCGTGGCAGAACAGCGAGCTTGTGCGCATGGCGCGCGCATCAGGCAAAAAGTCCAGGATGGTCAACGGGGTACGGGTGGTGTGTGCCGTGGGCGCCGGGATGACGCGGAATCCGGACTGTTCGAAAGCCAGCCGTGCACGTGGCATGTGCCAGGCGTGCGTGACCAGAACTATGGTGCGGATGCCTTCGGCGCGGAGCATGCGGTAACTGAGGCGCGCGTTCTGCAGGGTATTGTCGGAGCTGCCTTCCATCCAGCGCACCGGAACCGCAAACTCCTGCTCAAGAACCTGTTTCATGGTTTGTGCTTCGTCGACTGTGCCGCCATCGGGGCTGCCGCCGCTGACCAGCACGGGGTGGCCGCTGCTGCGCTGCAGGCGGGCGGCGTAACGCAGGCGCACCAGCGTCGGGGCTGAAACCGTGTCTGCGCCGTATTCAGGAGCCTCGCGATACCTGCCGCCGCCGAGCACGACGATGGCCTGCGCGGCATCGGCGGCGATCACCGCCGGCGGTGATTCCCAGTTGCGCAGCAGAAAGTCGGCTGTCAGCGGCATGGAGCAGGCGTAGAGGCCGGCAAGACCGGCTGCCAGCAGCAGGCGGGCGGTGCGCGGGCGCGAGCGGTGCAGGACGAGACCGCCGGCGATCAGCAGGATCAGCGACCCCGGCGGCAGCAGGAATGCGGCCAGGGCATTGGTCAGTTGCCAAGCGGTCATTTATCATAACCTTTTGTTTTTAAGAACATATTTATAAATCGTTGCGGCCTGGCGGGGATGTGCGGTTCGGGCTGAAAGTTTGACACATCTGCTTGATTTCCCATAAAATTCGCGGTTTCCCTGAAACGCCAAGAAAACGCGCAGGACAGAGCATGATGAAGACTTATTCCGCCAAACCGAACGAAATCAAACGCGACTGGTTCGTGGTCGATGCCTCCGACAAAGTGCTGGGCCGCCTCGCCGCCGGAATTGCACATCGCCTGCGCGGCAAGCACAAACCGGAATTCACCCGTCACATTGATACCGGCGATTTTATCGTTGTCGTCAATGCCGACAAACTGCGCGTCACAGGTAACAAGGCAAAAGACAAGCTGTACCATCGCCACACCACGTATCCCGGCGGCCTGTACACGACCAACTTCGAAAAAATGCAGGCCAAGCATCCGACCCGCGCGCTCGAGAAGGCTGTGAAGGGAATGCTGCCCAAGGGACCGCTGGGTTATGCGATGCTGAAAAAACTGAAAGCCTACGCCGGCACCGATCATCCGCACACGGCGCAACAGCCCAAGCCTCTCGATATCTAATCCAGGATCACTGACCATGGCAGTTCAAAAGAATTACGGTACCGGCCGGCGCAAAAGCGCGGTCGCGCGCGTCTACCTGCAGCCTGGCAAGGGCAGCATCGTCGTCAACGGCAAACCGGTGGACGAATTTTTTTCGCGTGAAACCGGCCGCATGATTGTGCGCCAGCCGCTCGTGCTGGTGGAGAAACTGCAGGACTTCGACATCAGCGTCAATGTCGACGGCGGCGGCGAATCGGGCCAGGCAGGTGCGGTGCGCCACGGCATTACCCGCGCCCTGATCGATTATGATGTCGCCCTGAAACCTGCGCTGCGCAAGGCCGGGCTTGTCACGCGCGACGCGCGCGAGGTCGAGCGCAAGAAGGTCGGTTTGCGCAAGGCGCGGCGGCGCAAGCAGTTCTCCAAGCGTTAACGCAGTATTTGGCAGAACAAGTGGTTCGGACAAAGCCGCCCAAGGGCGGCTTTGTCGTCTCTGGCGACATTGTCGCCGCGGGCAGACAGCAGGCGATGCAGCGAGGTGAAATGACATGACCGGCAGTAAGACCATCAAGGCAGGAATCGTCGGCGGCACCGGGTACACCGGTGTCGAACTGCTGCGCCTGCTGGCCCAGCATCCGCATTGCGAATTGCGGGCAATTACTTCGCGCAAGGAAGCCGGCATGCCGGTGGCCGACATGTTTCCCAACCTGCGCGGTCACGTCGGCCTGAAATTCAGCGAACCCGCTGCAGCCGGACTGGATCAATGCGATGTCGTGTTTTTTGCGACGCCCAACGGCGTGGCGATGCAGGAAGCGCGCGCGCTGGTCGGTGCCGGTGTTCGAATCATCGACCTGGCTGCTGATTTCCGCATCCGAGATGTTTCGGTCTGGGAGCAGTGGTACAAGATGAAGCATGCCTGCCCGGAACTGGTTGCCGAGGCCGTGTATGCATTGCCCGAGGTCAATCGCGACCAGGTCAAAACGGCGCGGGTCATCGCCAATCCCGGTTGTTATCCGACAGCGGTGCAGCTGGGCTTCCTGCCGCTGGTCGAAACCGGCATCGTCGATCTGGACCATTTGATCGCCGATGCCAAATCGGGGGTGTCCGGCGCGGGCCGCAAGGCTGAAACGCACATCCTGCATGCTGAAGCAGCTGACAACTTCAAAGCCTATGGCGTGACGGGCCACCGTCACCAGCCGGAAATCGCACAGGGACTGGCGCATGCCGCCGGTCGCCCGGTCGGATTGGTGTTCGTGCCGCATCTGACGCCGATGATCCGCGGCATCCATGCCACGCTGTATGCGCGGCTTACCGGGAATACCGACCTGCAGGCGCTGTACGAGCAGCGTTATGCCGGAGAGGCCTTTGTCGACGTCATGCCACCGGGCAGCCACCCCGATACACGGTCGGTGCGCGGTGCCAACCAGTGCCGCATCGCGGTGCATCGGCCCGGAGGCGGGGACACCGTCGTCGTGCTCTCGGTCATCGACAATCTGGTCAAGGGTGCTGCCGGCCAGGCCTTGCAGAACATGAATATCATGTTCGGGTTCGCGGAAGATGCCGGACTGACGCAGATCGCGCTGTTGCCGTGATGGCATGAAACGGTCGCTGAAGACGTTTGCCCGCCGCTTCGGCATCGATGCGCCGCGGCTGTCGGTGCGCCCGCACATGCCCTGGTACTGGCGCTGGGCGGGCATGCTTGCGCTGGTCGGAGTGGTTGCCGGCGTCGGCTGGTTTACCTACGACTTCGGGCTCGAGTATGCCGGCT
>Ga0222714_10004955_pt1 | contig 12843 bp, 10 predicted proteins | sample C33_3DmetaG_FD_165048 | JGI IMG/M metagenome (GOLD analysis project Ga0222714, IMG submission 165048) | Estuarine water microbial communities from San Francisco Bay, California, United States - C33_3D | ecosystem: Environmental > Aquatic > Marine > Unclassified | place: USA: California... | reverse complement strand
ACTCCCGGCCGCGAGGAAGACGCCGAAGGGGATCAGTCGATGGAAGACCTCCTCGCCCGACCGCGCCCGAGCGCTTGCCAGCAGCGAACGGACCAGCGTCACCACCAGCGCAAAGACGGACCCCAGGAAGACGGTCAGGCCGACCCCCCACGGTCCGAGGAAGGCGCCGACCATCATCATCATCTTCACGTCGCCGCCGCCCATCGCCTGGTCCACGCCGGCCTCCTCGAGCCGGCCCGGCGACATCTTCCGGATGATCCGGGTCCCGAGAACGCCCACGAGCCAGAGCACCCCGTATCCGAGGGCCGCACCCACGACCGACGTGCGCCAGTCGATGCCCCCGGGCAGGAACGCCATGGCGAGCCCCAGGGCCGTCCCCCCCTTGGAGAACTCGTCGGGAATGATGTAGAAGCGGGCGTCCGAGATGGAGATCCCGAACAGGATGGTCAGGAAGAGGCTGCCCCGGAACGCCTCCTCGCTCGGGCCGTTAAGGGCGAAGAGCGCCGCCCACATGAGCCCGGTCGCGAACTCGACCAGGGGGTACTGCAGGGAGATCGGCGCTCCGCAGTTGCGGCACCTGCCCCGCAGCCACAGCCAGCTCACGACCGGTACATTGTCGTGCCAGGCGATCGCGCGGTCGCAACCGGGGCAACGCGACCTCGGGCGGACGACCGACTCGTCGACCGGCCAGCGCAGGGCGCAGACGTTGAGGAACGACCCGATCAGGAGCCCGTACAGGCCCGCGATCACGGGAATCGCGATGTCCATCGTCACCGGCGCCCCCCCCCGTCGGTCGTCCCGGCCCCGTGTCTCCTGGGCGTCATCCCCTGGTCCTCGCGATGTCGTACATGAGGACCGCTCCTGCGATGCCGACGTTCAACGACTCGGCCGGCCCGCTCATCGGCACGGCCACGACGCTGTCGGCGACGGCGCGGATCTCCGCGCGAACGCCGACCCCCTCGTTGCCGACGACGAGAGCCAGGCCCCGGCGCGCTCCGCTTGTCCCGGGTTCGCGTGCCGTTCCGAGCGAGGCGCCGACGGGCTCGCCCTCCGACGACGCCACGAGGATCGACACCCCGAGCGCACCGAGCCGTTCGGTAGCCCGCGCCGCGGACGTGGCCACCACGGGGAGGCGGAAGACCATCCCCGCCGAAGCACGCACGGCCTTCGCGCTCCAAGGGTCGCCGGTGCCGTCCAGGCACAGCAACGCGTCGAATCCGAACGCCACGGCGGATCGGACGAGCGTCCCCACGTTGCCCGGATCCTGGACGGCGTCGAGCACCAGGAAGAGTCCTCCGGGGGGCAGCTCGTCGTCTCCAGCGTCCGGCTCGTGGCAAACGAGAAGGACCCCCTGGGGGTGCTCGGTGTCGCCGAGCCCCGACAGCTCGGCGTCCCCGATCTCGACTCGATCCAGCTCGCCGAGGCGGTCGTCGAGCGACCTCCCGGCGGGACTTTCCCGCAGCCGCGGCGACGTCACCGCGAACGCGGGCCGGGCGCCCGCGTTCAGGGCCTCCGCCACGGCACGGATCCCCTCGACCAGCACCCTGCCCTCACGCGTCCGGCTCTTCCGCGACCTCAGGCGGGCGATCAGACGCGTCCGGCTCTGGCTCAGCGACATCGCCCGGGCCACCTTTGGCGCGCATCCGAGGCGAGGACCGAGACGCCATGAGCCCCCCACGAAGATCCGTCCCACCCATCGCACTGACCATCGCCGGGAGTGACTCCGGTGGCGGCGCGGGCATCCAGGCCGATCTCAGGACGTTCCATCAATTCGGGGTGTACGGGACGAGCGTGATCACGGCGATCACCGCTCAGAACACCTTGGGCGTGCGGGCGATCCATGCCGTCCCGCTCCACGACGTGCGCGCTCAGCTCGACGCCGTCGCCGAAGACCTGCGCCCCGCGGCATTCAAGACCGGCATGCTCGCCACCGCGGAACTCGCCCGGGAGGTCGCCCGGGGTATCCGGGCCCACCGCCTCGTCGGCTTCGTCATGGACCCGGTGATGGTCGCCACCACCGGCCACCGGCTGCTCGACGCCGATGCGGAGTCGGCGCTGCTCGACGCGCTGCTCCCGCTCGCCGCGGTCGTCACGCCGAACCTCGAGGAAGCGGGCATCCTCACCGGAGCGCCCGTGGCCACCGTCGACGAGATGGCGGCCGCAGCACGCGCCCTCGTCCGCCTCGGCGCGGGCGCGGCGCTCGTGAAAGGCGGGCATCTCGACGACGCGGCGAGTGGCACCCGAGTCGTCGACCTGCTCTGGGACGGCACGGCCGAGCACCGCTGGACCCGTCCGCGTGTCGATACGCGGCACACGCACGGAACTGGGTGCACCCTGTCCGCGGCCATCACCGCGGGTCTCGCCCACGGCCTGCCCGTGCGCGAAGCCGTCGCCCGCGCGACCGCCTTCATCGGCCGGGCCATCGCGACGGCCCCGGGCCTGGGGACCGGAAGGGGACCGGTGAATCACTTCGCACCCCCGGACGAATCGGACTGAGCCCCGTCGCGCCCGACCGACGCGCCGCTCGCGGGGGCGGGTGCGGCCCCGCTCATTCCGCTCACGAATTCCGTCAGCAGCCCCGCCACGTCCGAAGAAGCCCGCCCTCCTGCCTCCAGCACCTCGTCGTGCGACAGCGTGCCACCGCCGAGCCCGGCGGCCCGGTTCGTGACCAGGGACAGAGCGACGACACGGAGTCCCGCCGCCCGAGCAACGGCTACTTCGTGGACGGTCGACATCCCCACGAGGTCGGCTCCGAGGCTCCGGAGCATCCGGATCTCGGCGGGCGTCTCGAAGGCGGGGCCGAGTACTCCGGCATACGTCCCCTCCGCGAGCCTCAGGCCGCGACGGCGGGCGGCGGACCGCATCGAGGCCCGCAGCTCCGGGTCGTACGGCGCGCTCATGTCGGGAAAGCGAACCTCGCCCCGTGCCGACGGACCGCTCAGGACGCTTTGGAAGGAGAGATTGATCTGGTCGTCGAGGAGCACGAGGTCGCCGGGCTCCAGCAGGGGGTGGATCGCCCCCGCCGCGTTGGTCAGCACGACGGACTCCACGCCGAGGTGCGCCATCATGCGGACCGGCGCGGCCACCACGTGCTCCGGCACGCCTTCGTAGGCATGTACCCGCCCAGCCTGCACGAGGACGTCGACACCGCGCAGGCGCCCCGCGACGAAGCGTCCCCCGTGACCCTCGATGCCGGCCGGAGGCAGGGGTGGCAGCTCCTCGAAGGGGACCGAGACCGGCCCCTCGATCGCGTCGGCGAAGGCGCCGAGCCCCGACCCGAGCACCACGGCGACCCTCGGCGCGCACCGCATGCGCGCACGCATCCGCTCGACCGACGCCTCGAGTTCGAGGCTCCACCCCGTCCCGCCCTGCGAGCTCAGAGAATCATCCCGGCGACGGTCGCGGTCATGAACGCCGCGAGTGAGCCTCCGATCATGGCGCGGATCCCGAGTCGCGAGAGATCGTGCCGTCGACTCGGCGCGATCCCGCCGATGCCCCCGATCTGGACCGCGATGGACCCGAAGTTGGCGAAGCCGGAGAGTGCGTATGTGGCGATGATGACGGAGCGCGGCTGCAGACCCGCGGCCCCATCCGTGCTTCCGCCGGCCAGCGTTCCGGCGAGCTGCAGGTAGGCCACGAACTCGTTGAGCACCGTCTTGACCCCCATGAGTGAAGCCACCGCGGGGGCGTCTGCCCAGGGCACGCCCATGAGCCACGCGAGTGGCGCAAGGAGCATTCCGAGGATCCGCTCGAGGGTCACGCCTTCCACCCCCACGAGGGCGCCGGCCCACCCGAGCATGCCGTTGCACAGGTGGATGAGCGCGACGAAGGCGAGGAGCATGGCGCCCACGTTGAGGGCGAGGGTGAGTCCCTCGGCCGCCCCGCGCGCGGCCGCGTCGATCACGTTCACGTCGGGGCGCTCGACGACGATGTCGAGGGACCCGGACGTGGTCGGTGTCCCGGTCTCCGGAAGCATCAGCTTCGCCACGACGAGCGCCGCCGGGGCGGACATCACGGATGCCGCCAGCATGTGCCCGGCCACGTCCGGGAAATACGCCACCAGCATGCCGACGTAGGCCGCGAGGACTCCTCCAGCGACGGTGGCGAAGCCGCTGGTCATGAGCGCCATCAGCTCCGACTTCGTCATCTTCTCGACGAAGGGCTTGATGAGCAGCGGCGCCTCCGTCTGACCCACGAAGATGTTGCCCGCGGCGGACAGGGTCTCGGCCCCCGAGGTCCCCATGGTCCGCTGCATGACCCATGCGAACGCCCGCACGACCCGCTGCATCACGCCCAGGTGGTACAGCACGGTCATCAAGGCCGAGAAGAAGATGATCGTCGGCAGCACGAAGAAGGCGAAAGCCGCACCCGTCCGCGCCACCTGGTCCGGCATCGCCTCGAAGCCCCCCTGACCCACTACGCCCACGGGTACGGTGTCGAAGACGAGGTTGCCGAAAACGAAGGCCGCGCCGTCGGCGGTGTAGCCGAGGAGTCCGACCACCACCGCGCCCGCCGCGTCGAAGACGCGCGCACCGAGGGAGCTCTTGAGAATGAAGACCGCGAACAGGAGCTGGAGGGCGATCCCCCAGCCCACGGTCCGCCACACGATCTTCCGGCGATCGGTGCTCAGAGCCCAGGCGATCCCTCCGAGGACGAGCAGCCCGAGCAGCGACCGTGCCCGTTCCACCCACGGGGTATCGAGCCCTCCCTGGGGTACCACGATCTGCCCCGCCGCGGAGGCGGGCGCGACGATCGCGACGACGGCCAGAGCGCACCCGCACCCGACCAGAAGCCGCCCGCCGGCCCGGCGGCCCGCTCCGGCGCTCACCACCACCCCCCATGGTCGATCTCGTCGCGGCCCAGCACGATCCCGCCCCGCTTCGCCTGCACGAGTTTCGGGTTGCGGAAGATCGGGACGAGCGCGAGCCCTGCAACGAAGCCGCCCACGTGGGCGGCATACGCCACACCCCCGATGCCTCCCGATACCAGCACGCCGCTGAGCTGCAGCGTGAACCAGTAGCCGAGCATGATCCAGGCCGGCAGGGGAACGATCCAGAAGCCGACGAGCGTGTCGACCCGAGCGTGCGGGTACAGCAGGATGTAGGCGCCCATCACGCCGCTGATGGCGCCCGAGGCGCCGACCATCGGCAGCGTGGACGAGGGGTCGGTGAGAACCTGTGCCATCGCCGCGGCGATCCCGGTCAGGAGGTAGAAGGCGAGAAAGCGGAAATGCCCCATCGAGTCCTCGATGTTGTTGCCGAAGACCCAGAGGAACCAGAGGTTCCCGATGAGGTGACCCCATCCGCCGTGCAGGAAGATGGACGTGACCACCGAGACGGCCCCGAGGCCCGGGACGCCGCAGATCGGGTCGGCGGCCGCGCCCAGGCTGCCCGTAAGATCCGAGGGCACCACGCCGAATGAACAGATCGAGGTGACCAGGCGCTCCCCCGCGCCCGCCCCCTGGACGAGCACCCACGTGGCGAGCGTCAGGCCTGCGAGGAAAAGACTGAGCACCGGAGGGAGCTCGGTCGGGTTGTGGTCTCGAAGCGGAAACATCGCGCCAAGCTACCTCCCGTGCCGCGCGGGGGGCAAAATTCCGCCACTTCGACAGGTGTCGACGCGCGATTCCCGCCATTCCGGCGCAATCAGCGTCGTCTTATCCGGCACGGCCATTGCACCTCGGAGGGGGAGTACAACTTCACCTCCCAAAACACAGTGACGAGGAGAGCATGGGTAAAGTCATCGGGATCGACCTTGGAACCACCAACTCGGTGGTCGCGGTCATGGAGGGCGGCGAGCCCGTCGTGATCCCCAACTCGGAGGGCGGGCGCACCACGCCGTCTGTCGTGGCGTTCACCCGCGACGGGGAGCGCCTCGTCGGCCAGGTCGCTCGCCGGCAGGCGATCACGAATCCGGAGAACACCGTGTTCTCGATCAAGCGGTTCATGGGTCGCAAGCACACCGAGGTGAAGGAAGAGGAAAAGCTCGTCCCTTACGACGTCGAGCACGGCGCGCAGGAGCGCATCACTGTGAGGATCCCCAACGCGGACACGTCGTTCACGCCGCCGGAGATCAGCGCGATGATCCTCCAGAAGATGCGTCAGACGGCCGAGGACTACCTGGGCACCAAGGTGGAGCAGGCCGTCATCACGGTCCCGGCGTACTTCAACGACGCGCAGCGTCAGGCCACGAAGGACGCGGGCAAGATCGCGGGCCTCGAAGTGCTCCGGATCATCAACGAGCCCACCGCCGCCGCGCTCGCCTACGGCCTCGACAAAAAGAAGGAAGAAAAGATCGCCGTCTTCGACCTCGGCGGCGGCACCTACGACATCTCGATCCTGGAGCTCGGCGACGGCGTCTTCGAGGTGAAGGCGACGAACGGCGACACGCACCTGGGCGGTGACGACTACGATCAGCGCGTCATCAACTGGCTGGTCGAGGAGTTCCGGCGCGACCAGGGCATCGACCTGTCCAAGGATTCGATGGCGCTCCAGCGCCTCAAGGAGGCGGCGGAGAAGGCGAAGATGGAGCTCTCGACGACGATGTCGTCCGACATCAACCTCCCCTTCATTACCGCGACGCAGGAAGGTCCGAAGCACCTGAACTACAGCCTCTCCCGAGCCAAGTTCGAGCAGCTGGTCGACGACCTCAACCAGCGCACGATCCCCCCGATGGAGAAGGCGCTCAAGGACGCAGGTCTCTCGAAGGCGGACATCGACGAGGTGATCCTCGTGGGTGGATCGACACGCATCCCGAAGGTGCAGCAGATCGTGCGCGACTTCTTCGGCAAGGAGCCCCATAGGGGCGTGAACCCCGACGAGGTGGTGGCGGTCGGCGCCGCCATTCAGGGTGGCGTGCTGGCCGGTGACGTGAAGGACGTCCTGCTCCTCGACGTGACCCCGCTGTCGCTCGGCATCGAAACGCTGGGCGGCGTCATGACCCGGCTCATCGAGCGCAACACGACGATTCCGACGAAGCGGGCCGAGGTGTTCTCGACGGCCGAGGACAACCAGACCACCGTCGAGATCCACGTGTTGCAGGGCGAGCGCGAGATGGCGATCAACAACAAGACCATCGGCAAATTCCAGCTGACCGGCCTTCCGCCGGCTCCGCGCGGCATGCCGCAGGTCGAGGTGACGTTCGACATCGACGCCAACGGCATTCTCCACGTGTCCGCGAAGGACCGTGCGACCGCCAAAGAGCAGAAGATCCGCATCGAGGCCTCGAGCGGCCTTTCGGATGCGGAGATCGACAAGATGGTCAGGGACGCGGAGTCGCACGCGACGGAAGACCAGGAGCGGCGCCAGAAGGTCGAGTCGCGCAACCAGCTCGATTCGCTGGTCTATCAGGTCGAGAAGGACTCGGCCGAGTGGGGCGCGAAGGTCTCCGAGACCTCCCAGGCACGCCTCAAGGACGCCACCGAGGCCGCCAGACAGGCCCTGAAGGGCGACGACCTCGCGGCCATCAACGCGGCGCGCGACGAGCTCATGCAGGCGTTCAGCGCGGCCGGGCAGGAGATGTACCAGTCGCAGGCAGCGGCCAGCGAGGACGCCGGCGCCGGCGCGGACGAGCCCGCCACAGAGCCCGCGTCCGACGACGAGGACGTGGTCGAGGCCGACTACGAGATCGTCGACGAGGAGAAGTAACGCGTGCGGGGCGGAGCCGGCGGGGCAACCCGCCGGCTCCGTCACGGCGTCAGAAGCCAGACACGCACGGATCATGTCCGCGTTCCGTCGTGTACGCACGGGAACGAGGCGGGCCCCGCACCGGGCGCCCGCTCCATCGAGGGTAGTACGGAGGAGTGACCCATGTACGATCCGCTGAAGGCCAAGTCTCGTGTCGTGGTCTTCGTCCTGACGGTGTTCCTGATCGGCGCGGGGGCGGCAACGGGCCTAGGGTGGACGAGCCCCTCGCACTCGATGCCGGAGATCAGCGAACTCGGCCAGGTGTCGGCCTCCGCGGTCCAGCCGGCGGCGGACCTGAGCGAGGCGTTCACCAATCTGGCGGACGCCGTCACACCGGCGGTCGTCCGCATCGAAAGCCGGCGTACGGTGACGCGCCCCGCGCGAGAGCGGGTGGTGCCGGATCAGTTCCGGCGCTTCTTCGACGAGGCGCCGGAGGAGGAGGAGCCGCCGCGTTCCGCCATCGCCGGCGGCAGCGGCTTCATCGTCTCCCGGGACGGCTACATCCTGACGAACAACCACGTCGTGGAGGGGGCGACGGAGCTCCGCGTGTATTTCCCGGACCGGCGGTACTTTCCCGCGCAGGTCATCGGAGCCGACCCCTTCACCGACGTCGCCGTCATCAAGGTGGCCGTGGACGGTGACCTCCCCATGATGGCGTTCGGGAACTCGGACGACATCCGGGTGGGCGAGTGGGTGCTCGCCATCGGCAACCCCGGGTTCGGCGCCTCGACGCAGCTCGACTTCACCGTGACCGCGGGCATCATCAGCGCCCGGGGTCGCAATGTCCGGCTCCTGCAGAACGACCTGAACTTCGATCCGCGCTTCAACAACGACGAGGTCGGCAACCTCTCCGGGTACGCCATCGAGAACTTCATTCAGACCGACGCGGTCATCAATCCGGGCAATTCGGGCGGGCCCATGGTGAACCTCCGTGGTCAGGTCGTGGGCATCAACTCGGCCATCGCGTCCACGACGGGCGTGTACCAGGGCTATGGCTTCGCGATCCCCATCAACCTCGCACGCCGGGTCATGGAGGATCTCGTGGAGTACGGTCACGTCCGGCGCCCGAGACTCGGTGTCCAGATCGTGGACGTGAGCGCCGAGGACGCCGAGGCCTACGGCCTTCCGTCCGTGTCGGGCATCCTGGTTCAGGCCGTCCCTGACGACGGACCGGCCGCGAACGTTCTTGAATTCGAGGACGTGATCGTGGCCCTCGACGGGAAGCCGGTCGGATACGTCTCCGAGCTCCAGGCGCAGATCGCAGAACGGCGCCCCGGCGACCGGGTGCGGGTCACCGTCTACCGCGAGAACCGTCCGGTCGACGTCGAGATCCGCCTCGGCGAGGCTCCGATCAACGACATTCCCACGACCGTCGCGGCGCGGGCGAGCGGAGCCGCCGAGCGCCTGGGGATCCAGGTGGAAGCGCTCGACGCCGAAACGGCCGCAGAGCTCGGTTATGCGGACGCGAGCGGAGTCATCCTCTCGGCGGTGGCACGGGGCAGCGCGGCGGAACGCCGCGGCGTCGGTGGGTACCGCGGCTTCAAGCTGAGCCGGGTGAACGATATCGCCATCGGCACGGCCGACGACGTGGGTCGTGCCCTGGAGGCGGTCGACACGGGCGAGATCGTCTCGCTGCACTTCACGGATCCGGCGGGTGAGCAGCGCGTGGTGAACGTGCGCATGCCCTGATCGCCGAGCTCCGAAAGCGGGTCGGCGTCAGCCGTCCTCACGAGGCACCGGGCTCCCCGCCCGGTGCCTCGTTCTTCAACCCCCCTCGCCCCGGGTTTATCTTTTCCCACGCGCGAAAGTGGCGGAACTGGTAGACGCGCGGGACTTAGGATCCCGTGGCCCCGTGCCGTGGGGGTTCGAGTCCCCCCTTTCGCACTCTACTCCTCTTGATCGGTAACCGCGTTCTCGCATGAATCTCGACGTATCCAGTCTGCAGATCTCCGTCCAGGAAGAGGAGCGGTGGCGCCGCCGCATGCGCGTGACCGTCCCCGCCGCGATCGTGAAGGAAGAGGAGCGCAAGGCAGCGAAGAAGCTCGCTGGTCAGGCGCGCCTGAAGGGCTTCCGAAAGGGTCGCGTGCCCAGCAAGGTCATCGAGTCCCGTTTCGGTGGGGCGCTCAGGCAGGAGGCACTGGACCGTCTCATCGGGACCGCGTACCGCGAGGCGCTCTCCTCCGAAGCGCTGCGGCCCATCAGCGAGGGTGAACTTCAGGAACTCCAGTACGAGCCGGACACCGATCTGACCTTCGCCATCGCCTTCGACGTCGAGCCGGTGTTCGACGTGGAGAAGCTCGGCGGCTTCGTGGTGGAGCGGCCCGCCCGCCGGGTGACGGACGAGCAGATCGACGCCGTGCTGGCGCGCATCCAGGAGCAGAACGGGGTCTGGCAACCCGCCGACGAAGGGCAGCCGGCAGACGGCGACCTCGTTTCGGTGAAGATCGCCCGGCTCGGCGACGACGGTGAGCCCACCGACGACGGACGCGACTACGACCTCGTCGTCGGCCAGGGCGACGCGATCCCGGACATCGAGGCCGCGATCCGCTCCCTCGCCATCGGCGCCACGGAAGATTTCGACATTACCTTCCCCGACGATTTCCAGGACGAGTCCCGACGCGGGGGCAGCGAACGGATCCGCGTGACGCTGCTCTCCCGCAAGACGCTCGACGTGCCCGCCCTCGACGATGACCTCGCACGCCAGGTCGGCGATTTCGAGACACTGGGCGACCTCAAGGCCAAGGTCCACGAAGACATGGAGAAGGAGGCGGCTCAGCAGTCCGAAGGTGTGGTGCGAGGCCGGCTTCTCGACCTCATCGTCGAGGCGAACCCCTTCGACGTTCCCGCGTCGATGGTCGCCCGCTACGCTGACGGCGTGCTCGGCGACACCAAGAACATCCCCGAAGATCGGCTGCGCGAATTCCGCGAGCAGATCCGGCCGGAGGCCGAGCGCGCCGTGAAGCGCATTCTGGTCATCGAGCGCATCGCGGAGACACACGGCCTCGCGGCCAGCGACGACGACCTTGACGCGCGCATCCAGCAGATCGCCGAGGCGAACAACACCGACGCGGCGAAGGTGTACGCAGAATTCCAGAAGGCCGGTCGTCTCGAGGCGCTCGAGCGCGAACTCACCGAGAAGGCCGTCTTCGACTTCCTCATGGAAAAGTCCGAGATCACCGAAGCTCCCGCCGCCTGACGGGCGCACAAGGAATCCACATGGCCATCTATCCGCCTTACGTCATCGAGCGCACCAGCCGCGGCGAGCGCAGCTACGACATCTTCAGCCGGCTGTTGATGGATCGGATCGTCTTCCTCGGCGCTCCGATCGACGACAACGTGGCGAACATCATCGTGGCGCAGCTCCTCTTCCTCGATGCCGAGGACCCGGAGCGCGACATCTTCATGTACATCAACTCACCGGGCGGGTCGGTCTATGCCGGCATGGCGATCTACGACACCATGCAGCATCTGCGCGCACCGGTCTCGACGTTCTGCGTCGGCATGGCCGCGTCGATGGGCGCCGTTCTGCTGACCGCAGGCGAGAAGGGGAAGCGCAACGCGCTGCCCAACTCGCGCATCATGATCCACCAGCCGTCCGGAGGATCGCACGGTACGGCGGCGGACATCGAGATCGCCGCGGCGGAAATCTTGTACATCCGGGAGCGACTCAACGGTATTATTGCCAAGCACACGGGACAGAGCGTGCAGCGGATCGCCGACGACGTCGATCGTGACCGGTTCATGAGCCCGGAAGCGGCCGTGGAGTACGGCCTGATCGACCGTGTGCTGGCAGGACCGGTATCCCAGACCGCAGGCAGGCCGGCTGATTCGGATCACGCCGAGTAGCTCCGGAACCAGGAGTCGGACATGACGGACAAGCACCTCCGCTGCAGCTTCTGCGGAAAGTCCAAGGAAAGCGTCAAGAAGTTCATTTCCGGACCGAACGTGTTCATCTGCAACGAGTGCATCTCGCTGTGTAACGAGATCCTCGCCGAGGAGGAGGAGCGCGAAGCTCAGGGCCAGACGGTCCCCAGTCCCCGGCCCGAAGAGATCAAGGCCACGCTCGACCAGTATGTGATCGGTCAGGAAGCCGCCAAGAAGGCGCTCGCCGTCTCCGTCTACAACCATTACAAGCGGGTGGCTCACCACGGCGTGCTCGACGATGTCGAGCTCGACAAGGCGAACATCCTGCTGATCGGTCCGACGGGCGTCGGAAAGACGCTCCTCGCCCAGACGCTCGCGCGCACGCTCCACGTGCCCTTCACCATCGCGGATGCGACGACGCTCACCGAGGCCGGCTACGTCGGTGAGGACGTCGAGAATATCCTCGTGCGGCTTCTCCAGGCCGCGGATTTCAACGTCGCGGAGTGCGAGCGCGGCATCGTCTACATCGACGAGATGGACAAGATCGCTCGCAAGTCCGAGAACCCGTCGATCACGCGCGATGTGTCAGGGGAAGGCGTGCAGCAGGCTCTTCTCAAGATTCTCGAGGGAACCATCGCGAGCGTTCCGCCCCAGGGCGGCCGCAAGCATCCGCAGCAGGAATACATCCAGATCAACACCCGGAACATCCTCTTCATCTGCGGCGGCGCGTTCGACGGCATGGAGCAGATCATCGAGGCCCGTCTCGGCAAGAAGGCCATCGGATTCGGCGGCGGGGACCCGGACGTCGCCCGCGACGTCCGGGACGCCGAGGGCGGGCTGATGCAGTTCGTCGAACCGGAGGATCTGCAGCGCTTCGGTCTCATCCCCGAACTCGTAGGCCGACTGCCGGTTACGGTGCACCTCGACGACCTCGATGAGGCGGCGCTCATCCGAATTCTCCGGGAACCCAAGAACGCGCTCGTGAAGCAGTACGAGAAGATGTTCGAGCTCGAGGGGATCGGCCTGACCTTCGATCCGGAGGCCATTCTCTCGATCGCGCGAAAGGCGCTGGACCGCAACACCGGTGCGCGCGGACTGCGTTCGATCATCGAGACCGCAATGCGCGACATCATGTTCGAGATCCCGTCGCGCAACGACGTTCGGGAAGTCGTCGTGACCCGTGAGTGCATCGAGGACGGCCTTCCCCCGCTTCTGGTTCTGCAGGGTGCCGAACGGGCGATGGAGGCGTAGCCCGCCCTGCTTTCCTGTCGTCTGGACGACAAAAAGGTCCGCG
>Ga0222714_10004953_pt1 | contig 12846 bp, 17 predicted proteins | sample C33_3DmetaG_FD_165048 | JGI IMG/M metagenome (GOLD analysis project Ga0222714, IMG submission 165048) | Estuarine water microbial communities from San Francisco Bay, California, United States - C33_3D | ecosystem: Environmental > Aquatic > Marine > Unclassified | place: USA: California... | reverse complement strand
TACGATTAGTTTGTGTTACTTAGGGCCGCACAGTTTGTACAATATAAGGCCAGGAAAAACTCGCCCCCACCCCCCTGGGGCACCGTGTGCGTGTGTATGTGAGGGTGTGTGTGAAAAAGGGCCTATAACCGGACCCCCGCGAGTCCCCCAGCATTTTTGCGTGTGCGCGTAAGCCCCTAAAACCGGAACCTCGCGAGTCCCGCGCCCCCGCGTGCGCGATAAACCGCGGTCTAGCGAGTCCCCGACCTAAAAGAAAACGCGGGGCAGACGCTGCAGTGGTGCGGGTGGGCATAGCGTGCGCTCCAGTAGCCGTGCCAATGCCGCCTGCTTAGTCCAGGTGCGGTCGCCAGGCAAAGGCTCAGTCCCGTACTCCCACGTATCAAAATCGTCCTGATTACGTGGGTCGCGCATTCGAGGCTCGTCCATCTAATGGGTGGCGCAGGTCTCGGGCACAGGGTAGTGTGGGCGCTCGAAATTCTATTGAGGAATCTCGAAGCGTCCGTAGCTGGCAGGCTGCGGTGAGGCCGGCACCGCGTGAGGACCGGCCACCTGCCACCCCATTAACCGCCCTTCAAGGCGTAGGTGCCGCGTTTGAAGTCGCCGCACCAGTTTGTGTTGAGGGTTAAAGGCCAGACGGCCAGCTGCTCATCACCTGGGGCAGGCTTAGGTGCATAGCGACGGCAGGAGCCGGTACGCACCTCGGTCTCCTTGGCCCAGTAGACGCAGAGCTCACAAGTAGCGTTCATTCAACTCAAGGGCAACGTGGGTAGCGCTCGGTGCGCTGGGGTGTGTCGTCGGCGTGGTCGGCAAAGTCGTAGACGTGAAGCCACGCGGATGCCGTGCGTGCCTTGTACCCGTCTTCTGGGGTCTGGAAATAGCCCAGAAACTGGCGGTCGCCGTGCATGTTTAGGTATGCCCTATAGCGCCTCTTGACTGAATCCCAGACGATGTCGTCGATGTCAGTCATGGCGCTGCTCAGCTTCGTCGTGGTGGTGATCGTGCCGCACCACTTCAGCGGTTTCATGCCGCACGTAAGGCTGCGTGCCGCTGTTGGTTTGGCCGTGATGGGCTAGCGCCTCGTAACTCACCAGTGCAATGCCTGCTGTAGCTATAGCCAGGCAGATTGCGTTGTTGAGGCGATCGAGCGCTTGCGGCGTCTCTCCGCGTCGCCGTTTTGATTCTCGATGTAGTCCCAATAGACGTCGCGTAAGCATGTCAGGAGTTCAATAGTGCCCAGCCCATAGACGTAGTGAGCGCCTTTGTGCTGGTAAGGATTGGAGAAGCGGTCGAAGCTGTCGCTTAGCCACTCGTCGCGGATGTAGGCGTACCAGGCTTTGCCGGGGGGATCGTCAGGCCTGGCCTCCTCGTAGACGAGCCGCTCAAGCCACGGGGACTTGAGGAGCTCCTTCCACGAGTTGGGGAACTGCGCGTCTCGACGCTTAGCCATTAGTCGGCGGTAGCTGGCTTGGGTTCAGTGGCGTTCCACTGATCGCGCAGAGCTTCGCGGCGCTTATCGAGCTGCGTGTAAAGCTCTTTGCCCTTAGCGGCTTCCTCGTCCCGCTGCTTAGCGAGCGTGGCAATCGCGCAGCACTTGTCCGTAATCAGGTCGGTCAGGTCATTAGCGGCGCCGCACAACATGCCGCCCCACATCTCGGCGTCGTTGCCGGTAGAGGTTTTGAGCAGCTCGTCGACAGAGTTCTCGGGGTAATCGAGCTCGTTGCTGCCCTGGATGACGAGGTCCCGCGCAATCAGCAGGCGCTGCATCTTGAAGGTCTCGGTGCGGATGTCAGTTTCAAGGGAGTTCTTGGCTTTGCACGCGCCAGTGTGCAGATCGTCAATGCGCTTGTACTCGGGGTCGGCAGTAAGGAAGTCGTAGAGCGTGTTGAACTGCTCGCGGATGCTCAGCGGTTTGGGTTGGATCTTGACGGTGGTGGAAGGGCGGCCGGCTTTGCGGCGGGGATAGACGCCTTTAGGCATTGGTCTGAGGGGGGATAAAGGTAAGTGGCGGACCAGTGGGTTGGCCGTTGAGAAAATACTACATTCCTCAGCGGCGGTTTGGCAAGTAGGTGGGCGTGAGACTAATTAGACACAAGGTGCGATGAGTGCGCTGACTAGTCTGCGAGGGTTCGACCGGGTGCAATGACGTGGACAATTGGCAGTCCAAGCTCCGTAAAGCCCTGCGGCCTGAGATAAGGAATTTGCAGCGACTGGTCGATGCCTACACACAGCGGTATTTCCGCTTTGGTGATCCCGCCGACAAGGTGCAGGCAGACGTTCTGCGGCGCAGACTTACGGAGCTGAAACAGGAACTGCTCAGAGCTGAGGAGATCCAGGCGCAGGGAGCGCCGCGCTCTGAACAGACGCCACGTTCCTGACGCCTGGGTATTTGACCGCAATCTGGACTGCGTCGAACACGTTCAAGGCGTCGATCTCAACCTCAAGCTGGGTGCCCTTGGCGGTGTAGCACTTAGCCACGTAACGCTGGCCGCAAGCAGGAGGGGAGCAGGGGGAGGGAACCGCCTCGCGGTCCAGTGCAACGGCCTGGATGACGGTCAGGTTGTCGTCGAAGTCGGCGGAGGTGTAGACCGCGCTGTGGTCGTACCAGCCCAGGGTGTTGTAGCGAGCGTCGTGGTTGGGGGTGGCTGATTCGGTACGGCTGAGTAGGGCGCGGGTTGTCCACTCCGGGGCGTCGTTGAGGTATTGGTCCACTGCGAGTTCTTCGGCCTCTTCGGGGCTTTCCGCGTAGCAGAGGCACTCCGTCGTCAGCGTGACGGTGTAAAGGCGGTGGGCGCTCATGGTTGGGGTCGGTGAAGTGACTTAGCGCTTTAGAGCCAGTGCCCACAGAGGGGCGCGGCTGCCTGTGCCAAGGGCGGCCTGGATCTTGTGATCGTGGACCTTGGCAACTACACCATCGCAGGGATAGGAGGCGAAGCGGCGGCCGTCGAGCCACTCGTTGTAGACCTTGAGGACTTCCTTGGGCTTGGTGCAAAGCAGCGAGTCGACGACGTGGATGCCCAGGCGGCTAATCGTGTCGAGGCTGGTCGATTCCGTGCCAGCGGCGCCGTGAAGGCGGTAGGCGGCAAAGGTGAGCTTGCGGGTGCCGGCGGCGTTAGCACGGGCAGCTTGTGCAGCGTCGGTCTGGGACTTGCCTGGGGTCGTGCCATAAAGCTCGCCGTGGATTTCAATGTCGCCACCGGCGTTGATCACGTTGGGGATTGCGCTCACCCCTTTGACCAGGTCGAGGATGCACTTGCCGCTGCGGGTCCAGGCATCGGTGAGCAAGCCGGCCTTGTAGCGGATGGCGATGGCAATGCCGTCGATCTTGGGTTGGACGACGACTGCAGGCGTGATCTTGATGTAGCCGTACCAGTCGTCGAGGGTGCAGTTGTCGAGGCTGAGCAGCGCAGTGCCGCCGCCGGGGTAGCGGAGTTCGGGAGCGTAGGGGGCGAGAGCGCGGAGCTCGGCTTCTAGACCGTCGTACTCGGAGTCGGTAAGGATCGGCTCGCCGTTGCGATAGGCAGCGTCGGCGCGGCGGATCTGAGTGCGCAGGGCTTCGATGGAGGCCATCGTGATAAGCGGTAAGAGGGTGCGGCTAAGCACGGCAGGATTGTACTACAAGTTTATCGAAGGAAAGGGGGCGGGTGCCTACTCCGCCCTGGTGTCCCTCGGGTAAACGCTAGGGACGCTCCAGTTAGCCGCCTAGGGCTTGTCGTAAAGATTTGCTGAGCAAATTGGGTAGCTCCAGGCTGGCGTGATCTTCGGCGAAGCGGACCAGGTCGAAGATTGTGGGGACTGTGGGCTGCTTGGTGGTGTAGTTGAACAGGTTGACCGGGTTGCCGCGGCCTTTAACGCGGTAGATGCCGGGGGACAGGTTGCTACGGGAGCCGGGCGGGACCGATAAGTAGCGGTAGCCGCCGGACTGGCCGTTTTTGTTCTGCAGGCCGGAGACGATTTGTTGATACTGGCCGGGTGAGACGTTGCCGTACTGGTTCAAACGGATGCCGGGGCTCTCAAAATTAGGGACGGCGTAGGTTTTGGCGCTGATCTTGCGGTTGGTATCCAGGCCACGTAGGAATTTGACGAAGCGGGTGTCGAGGGCTGGTTTGCGGCCGCGCGAGTCCTGAGCGCTGACGGGATAAAGATAAGAGGCCGCAGATTGACCCTTGTCTTGTACGTCTGCTATGTAGATGCGGGCTTCCATGCCCTTGACCTCGTAACGGCCAGAGCTAAGGGTGCGAGGTACAGGACGCTCGAAGGCGTCACGCATCTCTTGGGGAAGCTGCTTCTTAGCGAAGGCGTAGGCCCACTGGTTCAGCGCCCGATTAGCGGCGTATGGGACTTGAACCTTCTCAATGATGTTCAGCTTGCCGATCAACGATTCGACGTCCCACTCGATTGATTGGCCGGCCATAAGTCGTATAACCGTGTGTCTGCGAGTCCTAAGCCTAAGTAGGTGGCGTTAACCGGGTGTCTGCGAGTCCTTGAGGGCTTGATGCAGCTGGTCGTAGTACTCGTGGCAGCGTTCCAGGTAGCGCACTTCCGCCCCACGCAGCTCCAGTTCGCTGAGTTCCCTTACCTGGGCGGGGCCGGCACGGCGGGCCACCACGATGACAGCGCCTTTGGCCTGGAGATTGGCGACGTGCTTTAAGCCGAGCGAGTAGGCGCCAAGTTGATCGGTGTAGTCGGTAAGCATCTCTTCCGAGCGCTTATTGGCTGAGGTTTTCCAGTCGCAGATGAAGGGGCCTTTGCCGTTGACGTAGCCCAAGAAGTCAGCCGTGCCAGCAAAACCGGCGGGGTGGTGGATAGAGAATTCGATGCCGTGGATTGCCGTGACGTTCTCTTCGATCCACTGCAATAAGGAGCGGCGGTAACCGCTTGCACTGATGCCGACCTTGGGGGCTGAGGGGAGCGCTTGCTTAATGGCCCACTTGACTAAGGGGGCGGGGACGCTGTGTAGGCCCTGCTTGTTGAGATAGGTGGTGCCCTTCTTTTCGCTGGTTGCTTCCGCCATCTTCTTGGCGGTGCGGAGCACGTATTCGGCGGAGTTGTGGGTGCGGGTGCCGCGCTCGGCTGCCGTGTCACGTTCCACTGCCGCAAGCTCTTCGCCGAGACGCTTTTTCCAGGCTTCTAAGGCATCTTTGGACTGGGACGTAGCGCCGAGAATGCGGGTCACGCTGTGAAAGATCTCGCCGTCTTCGTTGCGGTAGATGCGGCCGTTGGGATCTGTTTCGTCGTCGCGGGTCAGCTTGTTCTGGAATGCAGCGTTCAGCTTTGGATTGAACTCAAACGCTGCCATGTTTTCCGGTGTATTCGTTTTTATAGGTTAGCCGTTAGATAAAGGAATACCCCCCAGTAGTTGGCGTACTGAGGGGTATTCACTCTCCAGGAGCTTACCGGTAATCGGCAGCTTTCTCAAACTCAACGCAAAAGTCTTTGCGACTAATACGAGGTCCGAGAGGGCAGTTCTCCAAGTCTTCGGTTGGGGGAGCAAACCTTTGGCATGAGCCGTAGGCGCTCCACCGTCCTCGGATTTGGTCGAACAGTGCCCAGCGGCAATTGAAACACGTTTGCCGCGAAATCAAGCCTCCGGGCGGAAAGGGTTGCCGCCGGTGATCACCTGACTCAGGTCAAAGCCGCCTGCTTGGGTGTCGGCCCATGCGTCGGCCAGTACTTCGTCCATGCCCTTCTTGCGGTTGGCAGGAAGCAGCTTGTACTCGGTGGTGAGGCCTGCGCCGGTCTTGCCCAGGGTGAAGTCGCACTCAAGGACGTTCCAGTCCTCGGATTGGGAGATCGAGTCGATCTCGCGGATCAGGCCCTTCTGGTTGAGCTGCATCACTTCGACGCGCTCGGTGTCGTAGTTGTACACGGGCAAGGCGATGAAGAACTTCATCGGCTCAAAGCCGGTGCCCTCGCGGTTCATTCGGCGGGTGTACTCCCCGAGGCTGGCGTCGATCTCAGCCGGGGTGGGCTCGTGGTCAAAGCGGAAGGACTTGGCCTTGCCGTCGCCGTCTTCAGCCCAGAGCTCGTAGCCCTCGACAGGCTCTTCGCTTAACAAAGCGAAACGAACGCTGGTGCCGGAGACAATCTTGCTGGGGTTGAGGTAACCGCCAGCGCCGCCGCTGACTGCTGCTTTGGCGGATTTGGATAGGAGTGCCATGGGGGGTTGCTGGGTGGCGGTGCCGCTGTAGGTGGCGTTGCCGAGTTGCCTGAACACCCTATGTGGTGTGTCAACCCCTTGACGAGCTGCGTACTGTGAAAAACGCTCCGCCCGGTTTTTACACCAAACGGAGCGCATGTCGTTTCACCTACTCAGTATCGCATGAGTCCCAACAAACAACTCATTGGGTTCGTTAATTCGCTCCCTATTGGTCCCGCCTATACGCCTATTTATGCGAAGGGCGTTGTTTACGGAAAGAACGACATCGTCAGTAAGGGCAAGAACCCTCACGAGGATTCGTTCAAGCGGCACATGTCGCCTGGTGATGTCTCATTGTTCTTAGAGCGAGTCCCAGAAGAGTTCGTTGCGGTCGGCTTATTTACCGGAATTCGCTCTCAAGGTCTCGTCATTCTTGATGTAGACGCAAACCTCGCATCTTTGTCGAAAAAGTGGGGCGACTCATTACAAGACGCACCCAAGATTATTAGTACGAAGAAGAATGCCGCCAAGTACGTCTTCCGTGTACCTGAGGATCAGAGAGCTCAGGTCAAGGGTTTTGGCCTCTCACACACCGGTGAGGGCTACGAGGTTCTGTGGGGCAAACAAGGCGTAATCGGCGGTACTTACCCCGGTTCCTCCGACGGCAAAGCACCTGCAGGTACTTACAAGCTTGCAGCAGGTGACTTCAACCAGATCCCTCAGGCTCCTGAGTGGCTCTTGGCTGAGATGCGTGCTCGTTACGTACAGGATACGCCGTCCCAGACTAGCGGTATTGTCAAGAACCGGAAGGGCCTTGATTTCTCCGGCAGGACCGAGGACGAGATCGCTGAGATCGTTCGTGACTGCCTGACCGTGCTGCCCCAGTGCGGGCGAGGTAACGAAGACGACTGGTGGATTGTCGGCGCAATGATTGCCGAGGACCTGCCCAACGACCTGGGCCTGACCCTGTGGTCTGCTTGGTCCGCTGAAGACTCCGACTACGAGGAGGATTGGAAGCGGGGCAATCCCTGCGCCGAGAAATGGCCTCTGATCCTGCAGAAGGCGGGGCGACCAGGTAACGCCGGCCTTGGCAGCCTGATCCGCCTTGCAGACGGCTACGACCCCAACAGGGAGCGATTTCAAGAGTCGAGCAGGCAGACGCTTGACCAGGTCGAGAGCTCGCAGGTTCAACGCTTCCAGACAGTTGCGCTCTCTTTCGAGCAACTCCTTGAGCGTGCCAAACAAATCATCGAGCTCGACAACCCAGCCGAGCTGAATTACGAGATGCACCGGCTGGCCGTCGAGGCGGGCCACCGAGATGCAGAGAAGATCGAGCGGATCCTTGTTGACCAGCTCGCCTACGAGAAGAGCCGCGATGCGATCACGATCGACGAGCTGCTTAACACCGACTTCCAACGGGAGTACTTGATCCCGGACCTGCTGGCCACGCCGTCCACGGTGCTGATGTACGGCTCTGGCGGCGATGGCAAGTCGATGGCTGCCTGGACCTTGGCGAAGCACATCGCTACTGGCGCGCCATTCAAGATTCGGGGCCAGGAGGTTCCGGTGCAGAAGGGCGGGGTTTTGATACTTAACGGCGACCAGCCACTGATTCAGGTTCAGGAGCAGCTTGAGGAGGTGGATTTCCCAAGGGGAACCAACGTCACGATCCGCAGCGACTTCCAGATTCAGCGCTACGCCTTCTTTATCCGCCAGATCGAGAAGTACCGGCCCAAGCTCGTGATCATCGACTCGTTGATCGGCTGCAGCGGTGGTAAGGCCTTCGACGAGAACAAGAGCGACTTCGCTACCCCCCTGTACTGGTTGACCCGGAACAACGGCGACGCATTCCCGCCCACAACGATCGTCGTAATCCACCACGCGAACAAAAACGGCAACTTCAGGGGCAGTTCGGCGATTCGGGATGCCGTGGACGAGGTCATCTCGCTGAAAAAACCTGACGACAAGCAGATCGAGCAGACGGGCCAGTCCGCGCGGATCTTGACCTTCGAGAAGTCCCGCAGCGGTCGCGGTGGCACGCAGCTGCTGATGAAGCAACAGGCCGATCTGAGCTACACGCTTCAGGACTGGACCCCAGAAGTCGATCCGACCAACGCAGCGCCCTCTGGAATCAGCGACAGGGTGCTTCAGCGGCTTCGGCTGGCTAAGGAGCCCAGGACCCTCAAGCAGCTCCAAGCAGACCCCACCTGCGGCGGCAACAACGAAGCCGTCAAGAAGGCGCTCCAACGGTGGAAGAAGAAGGGCCTGGTGGAGATCGTTGGTGCGTCTCAGGAAACTCAAGGCAAGAAACCTCAGTTTTTGTATAGGGCTGTGGTTGTTCCCCCGCGGGGAGAGTGTGTTGAAAATGTCCCTTTAGGGGCTAATCCCAGTAGTGGTACGGGATTTGAAAAAGGGACAGGATCTGAAAAGGAGGAAGTTGTCCCTTTTACTCAGGGCCAGGTTCAAGCTGGTGATAACGCCGCTGGGAAGGAGGGGACAAAAAGGGACACCTTGTCTTCAGATTCGGAGTGTCCCCTTTTGAATCCCTTGCAGCAACAGGGATCTGAGGGTAAAGGGACATTGGAACGCTCTATACGCGCAGGCGCGCGCGAGAGTGACGAGCCCTCTTTCAGCTACGAGCAGAAGCGTGAAGCCATGCGCCAGATCGCTGAGGAGTGGGACTGATGGAACGCAAGACCTTCACACCGCCTACTGAGGAGGAGCGCCTTGCGCGCTTCTTTGCCGACCTAGAGCGGGTCATCCCTGAGCCACCTTCGGGTTGGCTCACCGACGCATTACCTCCTGGTTCCACTACACGGACCAGGGGCCACCGGGGACACCTTCTGCCCTGATTTGTAGTACAATCACCTCAGCATTACCGCTTATGGCTTTTACGGATTGGTCTGCGTCACCTGAGACGCTCCACGGGATTGAGTTCCTTCACTGGGTCTACGACTCACCACTGATCGCCTTCGACACTGAAACGACGGGACTCAAGCCCAAAACAGGCGGTCTACGTCTCCTGCAGCTCGCCGCGCCAGGTAAGCCGGTCGTCGTTATTGACCTCTGGGACTTGGACGAGGAGCAGTGGGATCAGGTCAGGGAGTTCTTCACCGCCGTCGAAGATCGGGACTGGTACGCCCACAACGCGACCTTCGATTTGGCGTGGTTACAGCAGCACGAGATCTATCCCGAGGGGATGGTGTTCTGCACGATGCTGGCCTCACGCCTCCTGGAGAACGGCATACCCAACGTGCGCAATGGTTTAGCGCCGGCTTGTAAGCGCTACCTAAAGGTCGACGTCAGTAAGGAGGAGCAGGCGTCTGACTGGTCTAAACCGGACCTCAGCGAGTCCCAAAAGACCTACGCCGCCAATGACGTCAGGATTCTTCTGCACCTTGCCCAGAAGGTCACTGACCTCCTGTTTGCTCGCCGCCTCTTCACGGCCTGGCGCATTGAATGCAGGGCTCTCCAGGCCATCGCCCACATGCAGCTCACAGGCCTTCCCTTCAACCGGGCCAAGCTTGAGGAGCTGCAGAAGCACTATGAGGGCGAGATTGAGCGATTAGGTGCCGAGTTCCTTGAGAACCTCGATGCCGCGATGCCTGACGCGGAGAAGCTGCCTCGTGATGACGATGGCACGTTCAATCTGCGTGCCAAGGCGACGGGTCACGTAAGGCTCGGGACTAAGAAGCTGGCCGGGTTCAATCTCAACTCGCCTAAGCAGTTAGTCCACAAGCTTGGCGTCCTGCTAGGTGAGGAGCCAACAGACAAAAACGGCAAGCCCAGCGCCTCTCGGCAAGCTCTGCGCTCTTACGCAGCGGACCACAAGGTCATTCAGCTCTACCTGGCTTGGAAAAAGGCAGAGAAGCGCCGCCAAATGGTTGTCGCATTACTCGATCACCAGGACGCCGATGGCTTCATTCGTGCCAGCTATCTCCAACTAGGGGCTGACACCGGAAGGATGTCTTGCCGGGAGCCCAACCTCCAGCAGGTCCCCAGGGACAAAGGCTTCCGTCAAGCCGCTGAGGCGCCTGAAGGCTGGAACTTTGTTGTGGCTGATTTTGGCCAGATGGAGCTTCGACTTGCTGCGGCTGAGTCACAAGACGCTCTGATGATTAGTGCGTTCCAACGGGATGAAGACCTGCACACGATTACCGCTCAGGCGATTTATCCCGAACCGACTGAGGACGAGGCGGAGCTCAAAGCGCGGCGTCAGGTAGCCAAGTCAGCCAACTTCGGCTTGCTGTACGGATCGGGTGCCAAGGGCTTGCGTGACTACGCCGGTGCCATGGGCATCACCATGAGTGTGGAGGAAGCGGAGAAGATCCGCGAAACGTTCCACAACACCTATCAGGGCATCCACGACTGGCAAAGGCAGAACGCCAATCTGGCCAAGATGACTGAGCATGAAAGATTCGCCGAGATTCGTATTCCGAAAACAGGGATGCGGCGGTTCCTGATTGGTGACATGAACCGACTAACTACACGCTGCAATACGCCGATTCAGGGAGCTGGCGCGGCGATCCTTAAGTACGCGCTTGCGAATCTTTGGCCTTTGCTGCATAAAACCGGCAGCTCGCAGGTCCGCCTTGCTGCAGTGGTGCATGACGAAATTGTCCTGCTGGTACGTGAAGGTCTTGAGGAGGAATGGGCTACGCGGTTGAGCCAAACCATGGAAGAAGCTGAGTCCAAATGGCTTGGTGAGATTCCTGCTCTGGCGGAGGCTGCGTGGGGTAAGACCTGGTCCGAGGCAAAGTGATGCACCATTACTTAATATCTATTAAGGTGCACGCCCCGCGTATTGCATGGCCCGAACTGGTCGCCAAATCATGGTGGCTTGGTTGCAGGAAGAAATGCGTGACGCTTCAACGGCTGATCTACAGCGGGCTGCTGAATTTCTTGCTTTTGCCAAGGAAGTTCGCAAGGGCTGTACTAAGCAGAGACGCACCAGTCGCAAAGCGCAGCGCTCCGCTTGGCGCAAGCACCTTGACCCCAGTATTCGCTGGTAGTACATTCCAATCGTTACCTTTGTTCTTATGGCGTTGACTGACATGCACGGCAACAAGCGCCGGTTTCAAGTCTTGCTGGACCCAAATCGGGCCAAATTGTTTGATCGCCTTGCTGAACAAGATTCCTTAAAAACAAGTGCCTTCTTGCGCAATCGGCTGTATGAAGCTCTGGAGTCTTTAGTACCTCGTGCCACTTACCAAAAAGCTCAGCAAGCAGACGCTGCCCTCAGAGCAGAGGCTATCGAGCTCCAGTCTCGGATTCGCCGATCTCGTCAGTAGTGCAGTGACCCAGAACCAGTTGGTTGTTTTGTTTGGCATGACCTGGTTACTTGGCCTGTTGGTTGTTACGGTCTTTTTGACGCAGTTCTCATGAACACTTACGCCAACTACCGCCGCGGCCTTACCACTTACGAGGTCAGCTACAGACGTACCAACGGAAATCTGATCAGAGCAGTGCGAATCATGGCAGAAAATGACTACGCGGCGTCCCTGCTAGTCAGAGACTCCCTTCAAGATGTCACGATTATCAAAGTTACACAGTTGACCTAGTGCGCAGATTTGTCTTCTACATCGGCTGCCTGGGTCTCTATGAAGTGATTCAGGCTGCAAATGTCTATGACGCTCGCCAGAAGTTGCGCTCTGGCTCTCTTTACCGTTTTTACAGCCAAGCTGTCCTTATCTCGGAGTCTGATCCGTGTTACAGAGCCTCGGACTAAAGCTGATCCGCCTGGGGTCCAAGCGGCCTATTTGCGTGGTACGTCCTCCCAGTTGGGCCGTCGAACACATTGAACCTCAACCCACAAACGGTAGTTACGACAGGCTGGCGGGGATTGGCGTCTGGATGCTCAAACGTGCCAATCCCCTTGCTGCTGTGGATTTCACTAAGCGGATTGTGAAGGTGCTCCTTCCTTAATCCACCGCAGTACCCGGCTGTATGGAATGCGGAGAGCCCGAGCAATGGACTTACCGCTCATACCGCCTTTATGCATGAATTGAACAAGGAGTGGATCCGGTGGGGCAGGGTCCTTTTTAGGTTCTTCCTTACTCACGAGATTGCACCATAAATGCATGTGGAGTGTACGCTATTTGTACAGTCCGCGCCTGTTCTGGTAGTTATGTCACCGTTTGAGCGAGTCCCCATGTCAGAAGTCAGAGTTCGTACTGGCCGTGCTTGCAAAACAACCCCTCTTCGAGAGGAAGTTTTGGCTATGAAGCCCGGCGATGCGATCTACGTGCCGTACTACGACGAAAACAGCGGCACTGGTTACAAGCCCACCACCATCTCCCAAGTTGTCGGAGTCATGAGTCGTGCCAGTGAAAAAGTCAGGTACTCGGTGCGTCGCGATGCCACCCGTCCAGGCTGCTTTGTGCTGTGCCTTGACAAGCCGGGAGCTTGAGTCCAACTTGATAATGTAGAATGTAAGTCCCGGTATACGCTGGGACTTACCGTTTTATGTATTTATGGATACGACCCCCGCACCACTCACTTTCTACAGCAAGTCGTTGGATCGCCTTGTTGCAATGGACGAGCTCCGCGCGCTTACCAGTTCGCAGCTTGATCGCTTCAACGGTGAGCTTGTTATTGCAGCTCGCTCGATGGAAAACGCTTTATCGGACGCCTTACAAAGGGAAATAAAAACGGGCGAACCAGTTGATCCTGATTGGGTCCACAAGATCCGCAAAAAGATGGGGATCTGC
>Ga0222714_10004952_pt1 | contig 12851 bp, 12 predicted proteins | sample C33_3DmetaG_FD_165048 | JGI IMG/M metagenome (GOLD analysis project Ga0222714, IMG submission 165048) | Estuarine water microbial communities from San Francisco Bay, California, United States - C33_3D | ecosystem: Environmental > Aquatic > Marine > Unclassified | place: USA: California... | reverse complement strand
AATTTCCTTAATTTCATCGGTCAGACCAGCAGCATTACCACTTGCACTTTGAAGTAATTGACTCATTTGTGCTGCACCAGCACCATCACCCATCATTGCAGCAAGTTCAGTTACATTTTTTAACATATCCGAACTAATTACATGGGTGCTTCCAAAATACTCTGCGGTTGACTTTGCAGCTTCAGCAACCGCTTCCGAACCATACAAAAGTCCGGTCATAGATAAACTTGCTTGAGTCACTTCAACACCAACTCTTGCAGCTTCACCTGCGGTAGTTCCCATATTGAGATACATTTCTTTGGAAAGTCCTACCGTAGATTTAAATGCTTCCGACACCATCTCAGCGCCCTTTTTAGCAACCATCATACCAAGACCAAACTTGATTCCGTTTTTAAACATATCCATAGATAAACCAACGGATTCTAATAAATCATCTTTGATTTTTTCTTGTAAATCTTTTAGTTCTTCTTGTATGTTTTTTCGCTCTTTTTCCTTTTTGAGCAAATCTTCAGTAAGTTCAAATCTTTTTAACAGGTCTTGATTTAAAATTTTACCTTGTTTGATTTGTTCTTCAATATAATCTTGTTTTTGGCGCTGAACCTCTAAAAGTTGGTCTTCAAGTGAAGTCATCCCTTTTAAAGAATCTTTCAACTTATTCATTTGGTCAGCAGACGCACGAGAAGTAGCCAACTGGTCCGACATAATATCGGAAATTGCTCTGAAGGTATCACGGGCTTCTAAAGCCGCATCCCTCATTCTTCTGGTTTCATCAGCTGAAGACGCCATTTATTACCTTTCAATAACCTTTTTTACGCTGTCTGGAATTTTATCGTATCCACCATAAAAATCAATAAAGTCTTGTCTTAAATCACTTTTAGTTTTTTTCAACTTATTTGTAAGTTCTTTTGATTTTTTATCCGCTTTTCTTTTGGAAATAATGTTAACAAGAGCATCAATAAAACCTTCATTGACACCTCGTTTGGTGAATAATTCTTTAAGTTTAGATGCTTTAATTGTAGCCATTTATACCTCGTGTTATATCATATAAATATAGAAATACCCAACAAATGTGTTGGGTATTCTCTATCTTCTTGTCTTTGAACGAATTTTAGCAGCCTCTTTGTCATGGGCTTGTTTTTCTTGTTGTTTGAATTCAATTATTTTACCAATATAAAACAATCTAGCCCAAACGGGCATATTGTAAACATCGTTAAAATTGAATCCACCATTTCCATGGTATATCAACTCAAAAATGTGAGTGTGAAGATGTTTTCTATATTCAGGAGTTAGGCCAAAAAAAGGTCACATCCATCGGTAGAATCATCTCCCTCCTCTCCCCCGTTTCCTCTGAAATAAATTCCCAATTAAGGTCAATGTCAGGGACAACTTCGTTGATATAGTTTCTTAATGCTTTTGAGTCAACCGCAAACAATTCGTTGTCTACGAAATGGCTGATTACCTTTGGGTCAGTATCACCATCTACTGAAAGAATCATTGTTTTTAAACGAGTTGTAAGTTCTCGTGATGTTTCATCCTTCAACTTACGATTTGCTTTATTCAACTCTTCAACTTGGTGTTTTACTCTACGTTCCTTACTTTCAGTCATAGCCATAAAGGTAACTTCTCTTTGAGAACGGGGTAATGTAAACTGAAACTCATTCTTGTTTGGTGCAATTTGAGCTGAACCATCATATGGTTTGTTATCAAATTGAGTAAGGTCAATTGTTTCTTTTTGCTTTTTGCCAGTAAATGGGTCGGTTACTTCTACTTGATAGTCTTTACCATATCCAAGAACACGAGCAGCAATCATAATAGCATTTTTGTCACCCGTAACCAAATCAACATACTTGATAGGTTGACCATTACCATTAGAAACGATGAGTGATTGAAACAATCGGTCAAGAACTGAACCATCCTTAATATATGATTGTGTTGTAAGAATATCTTCTTCTTTGGCGGTCATATATTTCATTTCCACTTTACCACTTGAAAGCGGATTGTCCGAAGGATAGATTAAACCACGAGAAGGCAAGTCAATAACTTCAGTTGGAAACTGATAGTTTTTTAGTTCCTTAATTTCGTGTTCTTTTCTTAATTGGTCAACTACATTTTCGTTTGTGTAGTCATCATTTAAATTTTGAGTCATAACTTATTCTTTTTTATTATACTAATGTCCACGTTCCAGCATCAAACGTATATTTTGAACCATGCCAGTCGGCAGGAACTTCAACTTCCGCTTGAACACACTCATATCCAAATTCCCATTTGTATGGAAATTCAGAATCAATCGTGAAAATATCACCATCGTATGTGGTAGTACCATCTTCAATAACCAAATTACCTTCACTTACAATAGCGTATACGATTTTGGTATCTCTGTTTCTAACGATATTAATCATTTTAATCTCCGTTTAATTAAACTATGTATAAATATCAAAATAAAACTTTTTAAAACAAAAAACCCCACCGAAGTGGGGTTTCTCATTTTTCAATCTTAAATTAGTATTGTAAGATAGCGTAATCGTAAGTCAATGTTAAATCTACAGTAGCCAAATCTTCACCTGTGTAATCCATATCAGAGAATTTTGCACTCTGAATAAAAGCACCTTTCAATGTCCATTCTTCAACTTTATCACCAACCGGACCTAATGAGTTAAACACGATATCTTTTTTGTAGAAATCTGAATAACCATCACGACCTGTTACCGATTCGTGAGTCAAACGAACCCACTCCATTACAGCTTGTGCCGCAGATGGAACAACTGCGTCATACAAACTGATGGTTAAATCTTGCCATTCAGAACGACCTTTTACATATCTACGGGTGTTGATATGGTCAATAGTCACTTTACCATTCTGAATTTCAGGGCGGTTAGCCGCTTTAATGAGATATGCTGGGATTCCCTCAATGTACATGATGAACCTGTTTGACATTTTAGGTTCAAAGTTTGTGAACATTATCTCCTGCGGTGTGAGTAAATTTGCCATTTAAATTCTCCTAATCTTTCTTATAAATATATCATTCTTCAAATTATGCGCCTGGGAATGCAGCACCTGTTGGGAGAATGTTGAAGTCCAAGACAATAAATTCAGCAGTCTTCGTAGGTTGTAAGTAAATCTCACCTACCAAAATGTTTCTATCAATTACATCTGGAGTGTTATTAGTCTCATCCATCACCACACGGAATGCGAATAAACCATTTCTTTGTTGGATTGATTCCAAGTATGGGTTTACGATTGACAAGAAGCGGTTTCTTGTAGCAGCGGTGTTTTGTTCAAATACCAAGTATCTTGTAGAAGATGCGATGTATTTCTTAACAGCAATCAACAATCTACGAACATTGATTCTATCCAAAGCGGATGGTTTAGCTTGTAAGGTCTTTTGACCAAATACAGTAGCACCTTGGCCAGGGAATGTAGCGATTGGGTTTACACGACCTTCGTAAAGTGTATCTCTTTCGGCGTGAGTCAAACGAGACTTAACTTCAATAACATCGGTTAAACCACCACGATTCAAACCTGCGGGAGCGTACCATTCAGCAGCAACCGAATCGTTGAATGCAATCACTCCAGGAAGAACAACACTTGGCGGAACCCATACTGGCTTGTTTTTGTCGGTATCAAGGATTTTAACCCAAGGATGGTAAGTAGCAACATAGTTAGAGTCAAACGAAGTTAATGCGTTTACAACCGTAGTGTTTGAGTCGTTATATGCACCAGCATCCATCACATAGAAACAATCTTGTCTATCTTCACACATATCTTTAGCGAATGTGGTAACTGAAGAGTGGAGTCTATGAAGGATACCTGGAAGAACTACCATATTGATATCAAATTCATCAGGATTAGAAATTGCGTTGATAGCTTTTCTCAAAGCAACCGTACCAGTAGCGGTAGCGGATGAACAATCCAAACCTTGAGTGTTACCAGCGACAATATTAGTTCCGGTGTAAATTACTCGGTTTGGTTCCCAACCATCAAAACCACCTTGGAAAGGTACGATAAACTTCTTGTAGTCAATATCACTTGTAGTCAACGATACAGTAGATGATGCGGAATTACAAGTAGCCAAATCAAAGTCTGAACCTACTGTGGTTGTAGAACCAAGTGGTAATAAGAAGTTTAAGTTGTCAGTTGTGGTAAAGTCAAAATCGTATCCGAAGAAGACTTTTGTGTTTGTTACGCCACCTAAAGATTGAGATACAACGTAAGACGGGCTCGGTAAGGTGTATGAGCTATTAAGTGGGTTTACTAAAGCACCAAATCCAAAAGGAACTAATGATGGGTCAATAGCACCATTTGTTACATCAGCTTCCATTTCAACACGAATGTGAGCTGAATTGTTAGGGTAGTCACCATTTACAGTCAATTTACCATTCGCGTCTACCGTAATAGATTGGTCACCAATTACTCTTGCAATGTAGTTTGGAGAATTTGGGTCAAGGTTAAGACCTGTGAATTCTTCTACGATGTTTGGTCGTGTATCTGCGTCTTGAATTCCTTGACCAAAGATGGAGTAAGGAATTTTAGAAGTATCTACTCTACGAACCTGTAAAGTAAAGGTTCCGTATTCAGAACCAGGAACTTCAGAAGCGGGCTTAATATCACGGATACCAATTTTAAACTCGTAGTTTGTAGCCGTACCATGAGAAAGAGTATGAACTTTAAACAAGTTTGTAGCAACACCACCAACTTTTTGTGACTTGATGTATGGAGTTGATGCGTGTGAATACTCGTTTGTTAAGTCAACTGAAGCCGTTACAAAGCTTATTGAAGATGTATTAGAAGCTGCAAAAGATGCTGATTGGAACGTGGAGAAGTTCATGTAGGTGTATGCTACTTTAGAAGATTTAGGAGCGTATCCATATGCTTTAGTAAAGTAGTTTTCTGAACTTGGATTTAACGATGAAGTTGTGTTTGTACCTGTAACTAAACTTCCTGTTAAATTCAAAAGGAATAATGATGCCGTATTCAAACCACTAGCAACCACAGGCGAAATAGATGAACCAGCATAAGTACCACCATTTGTAGTTGTAGTTGGGTGTAATACAGCAGCCACTCTTTGTCCAGCAGCACCTGAAACTACCAACGCTACTACATTTGCAGTGTAACCACTAGCACCTAATACTCTAACGACAGTTGCGTTTGAAGCGTCTTGTAAGTATGATTGTGCGGTGTAAGGAAGATATGAATCTTCGGTCAAACCACCAAATTTTTGTTGAAACTCATTAAATGATTCTACTCTCGTTGGAACGAATGCAGGACCCTTGATAGTTTGTCCGATAAGAGCACCACCAATCTCAGCGATACCCGCAGGTAAGAATGAGAGGTCTTTTTCTCTTGTGAAGACACCTGGACTAACAATTCTTTCAGCCATTATTTTTCTCCTAATGTTCTATTTTTGGAATTTTCCTTACTAATAAATACCAAGAAAATTAGGGAAACACAATAATTATTGTTTAGGAACGAAAGTATTGTTTTCTAAATCTACACTACCCTCGCCATACTTTTCTTTTAATTCTTGTGCGAGTTTTCCTTCATTTTCTTTTAAAGTGTTGTAACGACTTATGAGTTGGTCGGTTTCTTCGTTCAAAGACCTATAAACACTTTCAAGTTCAAGCTTTTCTATTTCAATTTCGCCTAACCTAGCAAGTGATTGTAAGATACCCGATTGTAACACATTTATCTTTGTTACTTCTTCTTCGGTAAGTGATATAACTGTTTTTTCCATAATAAAATCTCTTTAATATAGTATAAATATAGAATTACAGGTCGTAACTTTCATTCCATACAATTTTACCAACTGAAAATGTTTTTCTTGTATTATTTTTAATTCCAGCAAATTCTGGCAATAGATACGCTTTTACTTGTAGAGTAATTTCTGCTTTAGTTATTCTATCTTGACCTAAATCTGCGATAGTTTCAAATTGATATGAATCTGACTTTACTACAAATTTATACCTATCACCAAAAGAACGACCTTGGAAAAACACAATTTGTTCTACAATTTTATTTACCTGTTCTTGGTAATCACACCAAACAATAGTAGAATACTCTACATTTACATAATCCGGCTTTTCAACAGCATAGTATTCTTTAGAAGGTTTTTGACCTGTCAATATTGAAAATTGGTCGTATCTATTGTCCCTTGTATATGTTCTTTCAAACATTTGATTAGCATCTTCGGCGTTTATAACCTTTAACTTTGCCATGTCGGTATTTGGAGACATAGAATTTCTTTTAAACACAATTACTGGCGTTAAAATCATCCCATTATCATCTTTCATAAAAAGGTCTTGTTGAGCAGATTTCCATTTTTCAGGATTTGCATACATCACCGGAACTTGAATCAACTGACCATTTTCGTTGACCATTGGTTTTACATCTCTTTCTAAAAAGTCCTTAAACGCAAGGTCAATATCATATAACCCAATTGAAATGTTTTTTACATTATCAGTATCTCTACGAACTTGGTTCGCTTTGTTTAATACAGGGTCATCTTGAGTAGAACTTTGTGTTTGTCTCAAGTCTGGTTTATTTGGGTCAACAACTCTATAACGATTTGCCATTAGATTCCCACCGGTATTGTATTAGTTGTGTTATTAGAATTACCAAATTGATTATCAACCAAATTAATAGTAGATTGTCGTGTCATATGAGCAGCACATATAAATGATATAGAATAACCTTGTGTTTCACCACCATCCCAAGTATCTGGATTTTTACCTGCAAATAATTGAGACTCCGCTACGGAATCAATTTGGAAATATTCGTGGTTCCATTCAACAATATCACCAACTTCAGGGTGTATATCTTTATCATCTTTCAAAGTATCACGAAGAAACCTAAACTCAACATTTCTTGAGTAATACTGACCAAACTCATCGGAAATTTGTTCAAGGGTATTATACTCTATTAAACATGGGATTTTTACAGGGTTATAATATTGTTTATTTTTACTTTCTCCATATAAGTTGTTTTTTGTTTCACTTATAGCGAATTTAAAAAAATAAACTTCCGTATCAATAATATCATTGATAAGTTCCTTGTTTAATGTTCTAAACAAAGACATATCTCTCTGACCACCAAATAATGCCATTGGATTATCCTATATAAATTGGTCTTGGAATTCTTGCAAGTGTAGATTCAAGGAATTCAGCCTCATCTCGTTTGGCTTCCATCAATGCTTTTTTGGATGTTGCTTCCAACATTTCTTTAAGTTGGGTCAACAATGCTTCTTTTTCAGCAGCAGCTTCGTTACGAAGGTCACCACCATCTAATGTGATGTCCGCCCCTGGAATTGGAATGGCAGAGAACTTGGCTCTTACTGCTCCAAGAACCTCTTTAGCTAATGCAAGAGTATACTTGGTAATCCATTGTCTTCCAGCTGAATTGATTGAACTATATGTCAACCTTTCAAAAGGAACATTAGAAAAATCACTTACCACATTTGATGCTATAATTGGATTATTGGCTTCAGTATCTAAAGTGTATTCAAAGTATACTTTTACACCAGCATCACCAGAAACAGGAAGTGGGAAAATCTTAATACGATTATTAACCAATTGGAATGAGTATTGAGATTTACGAATTTGGTCGTTGAACTCAATTGCTTGTAATCTTAACAAATCATCATACATTGGTTGCATCATAAATGATACACCGGGTGAGTAGTTACCCCATCCAAAAGTTTCCATCATTTGCTGTGAACCAAGACCAGTTCCAACAAATGGGTCAAAGTATCTTACAATCGCAGGTGGTGCTTCGTGGAATACTTTACGAATGGTAAGTCCATTTGCAACCGAACCCGATTCAAGTGATACCACACTACTATCATTTAGATTGTAAATTTGCTGGCCCTCTACCATAGTAAATGAACCGGTATAGTGTGTTAATCTACCACCACTTTTAGCTTCAGTTCCATAATCTTTTGCGAGGTTTACAACTCCTTGCATATTATTGTTCAGTTGTTTATTAGCAAGGGTATTGCTTAAACTTGAACCTTGAAGAGACAATAGGTTTTCCTTTGCCCTATACTGATTAATTTGTGAAGAGTATTCGTTTGCCGCTTCTTCAAAACAAGCAAAAAAGTTAATATCTTGTAATTCAATATCAACAATTGGATAACCCAATCTTGTTGCGCACCAATTAGCTACATTATCAGCATCTGATTTAAAGGTTGAATCGCTATCAAAAAAACCAAATGGTGTTGGTTTAGTTGTGGATGAACCTGTGTAAAAAGACGCAGATACTGAAGAAAATGAACTACTACCTGGCCATATTGGAATTTGAATTGCCATTAACTCTCCTTTTTATACCTCAATATATAAATAGTATGGTTAATATCTTTCCAAATTTTTCATAAATGATACGATGATGTAACGACTTCCCTTACTCACAGGTCTAGCTCCGTGTTTGTGAGTAATATTTCCAGGGTGTACTGTGCAATATCCAATACCACCTTTTATTAGTTTCTTTTGTCTCCAAAACCAAGTTCCACCACCTTCATATTCATCAAGGTCGGATAGTTGAACCAAACAAGTTAAATCGGAAGAATCATGATGTATTGAAAGATGACCTTGGGTGTCAGGTGTATATCTTGCCAAAAAGTTTTCTGAATTTAATGAGTCCCAACCTCTACCTTCTAAACCAAACTTATAGATTATAAACTGCATTACATAGGTTTGAAGAACTTCGTAGTAAATTTCATCCAATCCTAATTCTGATAACAACATATCAGTAGTTGGATAATATTCGTGTCTTTTGTAAGTCCACTTTTTTGAATGTTCTGCTTCTTCACGAATCATCTTACAAAATTCAGGCGTAAATAATGGAAATGTAAAACATCCATCAAATTGTTCATCCGAAATTAAATCCCATTCTCTAATTCTTGCATCGTAAGTTACAAATCTTTCTAACCATCCAATTTTATCATATTTGTAAGAGTATAATTCAGGATGTAAAGCTAACATATCAGTTTGTTCTTGGCGGCTGGGTTGTGTTTCGTTCATAAGATTTCTCCAAATTTTTTCTACATTTTCCCAAGTTTGTTTTAGAACAAAAGATTTAGCATTTTCTTTTGAAAACTTTCTAAAAGCAGCATCAGACTCCACAAATTTTAGTTTTTCTAAAATTTCTTTTTTTAAAGTTTCAACATCACTTTCTGAAGAAACCACAGCTCCTCGTGCTGGAATAATACTTGCTAAATTTCCGGTGTCCGTTGTTATGATTGAAACTTCACCCATCATCATTTCTAATGCCGTAATACAATAGGTTTCATCGTATTGAGATGGATATACCCAATACTCCGATGAAGCAATCAACTCATACAATTCTCTTGGTGGTAGATTATCCACAAAATGAACACCATCATAAAACCCCTTATAATCTTCATACCAATCTAATGCGTATGGTGGAGTTGCTACCCAAAGAGTTGCTTCGGGTCTAGCTTCACGAATCTGCGGCCAGATTTCAAGTAAGTTTTTTAAACCTCTATCCGCAGCGGATGTGTATACAAATTTGTTTTTTTGTTTATTATCAAATCGGATTCCATTCCAATCAGTAGGGTCAATAGCGTTTGGAATAACTCTGACTTTTCCAACCATTTCAGGATATTTTTCTTCAAGTATTTTTGCAGAATATTCTGATACAGCAATCACATTAGTCATCCTTGAATTTTGTAAGTGTTCCTTTCCAAAATCCTCTAATATTTGACCATTCCAATATGCGTAATACTCATTATTATGAATCCAAAAATAAGACTTATCAAAAGTTATTTCTCGTGAGTCAAGTTCATTAATATAGTGAATATAATTTGTAGCAATTACAACATCATAGTGTTGATTTGTTCCAAGCGATTCGTATGGTACATATTTAATACCATCAACTTCACACGGAGATACTTGACCTGTAACAATAACCTCATCACCCTGCTTTGACATTTGATGAGCCAACTTTATAACAGCATATTCAGAACCACCAATTCCCTCTTTAATCCAAACAAAAGGATTAAATGGTTTTTTCTGATATCCAACTACAAACAAAACTTTCATATTGTTCCTTATTTTACCGTGTAATTTAAAACTTGTTCTTTTTCAAAATATCTACTTCTATCTATCCACCAAGCATGATGACAACTTTGGGTTTCTTCATCCCAATCCCAATCCTCTTTTCCAAGTTCAAGGATTCGTTCATGAATAGCTTTATCGTAGTAGTTTCTGATTATTCGTGCTCTTCTATTAATATCCGTTAAATTCATATCAACAGTGCTTGAATAATTGTTCCATTGCATATATAGGATTTTATCAATTTTTAACATTCGTGTTGTTAAGAATGTTTTTACAATCAATTCAAAATCATCTGCTACGGAAATATACCTATTGTGACCTCTAACTTTATGGTATACATCTCTATGCCACATTCTTGCGTGATTAGGCATACCCATATTGTATCTGATTGTTTTGGGGTTTATACTTGGAGCAAATCCACCAACATATTTTTTACCATCAATTTCTACCCACTCGTGCCATGAATACGCCCAAGTGTAGTTGTTGAAACCATACCTACCATAACCCGTTGGGTCAATTGGACCATATTGTTTATGTTTACCATCTTCATAAAGTTCAGCACAACCGGTAAAAATAAATCCAGCGTCAGGGTATTGTTTTGACGCTTTAACACACTCTTCAAAATATGTTGATGCGATTACATCATCGTGGTCGTATTCCAATAACCAATCACCATTACATAACACAGCGGCTCGGTGTTTAACCTCACCAACATTACCGCCGGTGTTTGGTGTAATTCTATGAATTTTTACTCTATGGTCTTTAGATGCTATTTCTTGTAATTTGTTCCAAGTATCAAAATCATCTTCAGGTGAATCATCAACAACAATCCACTCCCAATTTTTATAAGTTTGGTTTTTTAAACCATTATAGGTTCTAAAAATTCTATCGCCGGTTTTGTAAGTTCCGGTAAATGCTGAGAAAAATGGTAAGTCTTTAGAACCAAAAACATTTTGATTTGAACCACAACTCCAATATGTAGACAATTCATCTACTTTATTTGCAAGTTCCTTATCACTTAAAATTTCATCAATATGAGTCCACTTTGTATTTACAAGGTTTTCATCAGATGCTTCTAAAATATATTGATATTCATTTATATCACCAAATGTGATAATTACATCTGGCTGATATTTTGAAAAATCAACGTAAAAATTAGAATGGTCTTCGCAAGAGAAAATCACCACATCTTCTACAAGTCCTTCGTGTTCTGATAGTGTAGATGGGATGGAGAATTCACCAAACTTATCCCATCCATAAACTAATGCAGATGGTAATTTAGTTTTTCTCATAGATTATCTATATGGTTCTCCACCAACCCAAAGAACAAACGATTTACGAGTTCCCTTTGTTACGGGTGTAACTCGGTGTAAAAAGAATGATGGGAAAATCACAGCAGCACCTTGAACCCTTGGAGCCCAAATCTGACCAGCACCTAACATAAATTGTAAATCACCACCTTCATATTCATCAGGATGTGATAATTGAACCGTTACCGAAACTTTTCGCTGCGCTTGAATACCAATACCACAATCCATATGCCAATCATACTGACCACCACCTTCATAGTATTCGGTATATTGAATTGATTCTCTCATGTGAGTCAAATCAAATTTCCACATATTATTATTTGCTTCGGAAATCATAGTTCCAAGCTTATCGTAAACCCATTCCCACTCTTCATTTTGGGGACACCATTTAATTGATGATTTACGATATTCGTTTTCTACTCTTGATTTATCTAATTTACCAACACATGAGGTTTCAAATGGTAAATTAGAAGTCATTTGTTCAATCGTAGTCAATTCTTCAGCAGTAAATCCGTTTTGAAACCAATAATAATTGGTATGGTCTGCTGAAAATCGTGATGGGTCTTGATTGAATATAAATTTCTTTTCCATAACAAAACTATTTTAACTTTAGAATAAATATGGAATTGAATGTATTAAAATGAACCCGAACGATATAATTCTACAACAAATAATCTATCACCAGTAGTCCAACCATACTCTTTAAAGTATAGTTTATTGTCAGTATCACTCCACTCAAAGTAACCACCTTCAAGTTGATTTCCCTTTTCACCTTTTTGACCAAAATCACCTTTTGGGCCAGGAGCTAAACCTTGTGCTCCTTGTGGTCCATTTTGTTCCGGAGTTGGAGTATCGCCTGTGGGTCCTTGTTCACCTTGTGGTCCTCTTGGTCCTTGAGCGCCCAAGTTACCAGACGGTCCTTTAGGACCTTGATTACCTTGTGGTCCTTGAGAACCTTGAGCACCTTTAGGGCTTTGGTCTCCAATCGGTCCTTGGTCTCCTTTTGAACCAATGGGTCCTTGAGCACCTTTGGGACCCGCGTCACCAGTTGGACCAACATTACCTTGTGGACCTTGAGCTCCTTGTGGACCCGTTTCAACGGGAGTTCCTGTGGGTCCTTGGTTACCTTGTGGTCCTTGAGCCCCTTTAGGACCAGCATCTCCTTGGGGTCCACTATCTCCTTTTGGTCCTTGGTCTCCCACCGGACCAATAACACCTTGTGGTCCACCTGTATAACCATCACCTCCGGCAGCAGCTACACTTTGTGGTCCTTGGGGTCCTTGGTCACCTTGTCCACCTACGGGACCTTGAGCACCTTTAGGCCCTGCATCACCTTGGGGTCCCTGGTCACCTTTAACACCCACAGGTCCTTGAGCACCTTTAGGCCCCGCGTCACCTTGGGGTCCCCCATCACCCTTAACACCCACAGGTCCTTGAGCGCCTAAATTACCCGAAGGTCCCATTGGGCCTTGGT
>Ga0222714_10004949_pt1 | contig 12858 bp, 10 predicted proteins | sample C33_3DmetaG_FD_165048 | JGI IMG/M metagenome (GOLD analysis project Ga0222714, IMG submission 165048) | Estuarine water microbial communities from San Francisco Bay, California, United States - C33_3D | ecosystem: Environmental > Aquatic > Marine > Unclassified | place: USA: California... | reverse complement strand
ACTTTCCTCCAGATCTCCTCCCCAATTTATATAGTGCTCAATCAAAAACTGAGCTGAATTTAAATCTCGATTCAACATCAGGACGTTAGATAAAAAATCCTGATAATCAATTTCGCTAGCCCCAAGGTACTGTTCCCGAATCACTCTTAGCTGTCGATATTCTACACGGTGCAAATGTTCGAATATTTGTTTCTTAACGCGATACACAATTGAGTTGTAGTGCTTGCTCATCAAGGCAATTTGATGTTGAACCTTCAACACATGCATTGAACCCTGATTACGTAAATCTGCAGCTTGCTTCTTGGTAGCGGTTATTTCTGAATTAAGTGCGGCAGTAACAGAATCCAGAATAAATTTTGGAATCGCAAATTGCAGGAAGCAAACTTGTTCAGCTGATAAATCTGTTTTTACACGATGGATAAGCACCGTCATCATATCCAGATAACTTTTACACAAAGGTGAAAATGCCTTATCAGCATCACCTTTATATTGTTTCTGGTCGGTTTCTCGCCGAATCAATTCAGTAATAAGTATTTTTAAATCTGAGCTAAAACGCTTACTTAACCTGACATCAACATGATAGTTATCAATGCCCTTATTTAAACTGGATATATCCAGTTTCCAGGCTTGCGGCTCTGTTACATCATTAAAAATATTTTCTGACATACGCATGCTTCGTTAACAATTTACAAGGGTATTACAACGGCAGCGTAAAGATAAAGCAAGACTTACCCAGATAATGCCCCATAGTTCTCATTTCTGAGTTTGCATCTACACCCAGGTTCATTAATTTATGCCCAGGCTAATTTAGCATGCAGATCAACAACTTCACCCACAATTATCAGCGTTGGCGCCTGTACATTCTTTACCTTGATGATCTCAGGCAAAGTGCCCAAAGTCCCAATATAAATTTGCTGATTAGGGGTGGTTCCCTGCTGGATTAACGCAACAGGGGTCGTGCTTGCTCTGCCATGCTTAATCAATTGCTCACAAATTAATGCCAAACTAATCAACCCCATGTAGATGACAACGGTCTGATCTTTCTGCACTAGGCTGTTCCAATTCAAATCACACTGATTATTCTTCATATGTCCTGTTACAAATATAACTGACTGAGCATAATCACGATGAGTTAGTGGAATTCCCGCATAAGATGAACAACCGGAGGCAGCCGTTATACCAGGCACTACCTGAAAAGGGATTTTAGCCATTGCCAATTCCTCTATTTCCTCGCCTCCGCGACCAAAAATGAAGGGATCTCCACCTTTCAGCCTCAACACTTTTTTGCCGGATTTTGCCAGCTCAACTAAAAGAGAGCTAATTTGCTCTTGCGGCATTGTATGGTTTTGTCGTTGCTTGCCAACATGAATCTTTTCAGCATCCTGCCTTGTCATATTTAGAATCGCATCCGATACCAGGCGATCATAAAGCACAACATCCGCTTGTTGCATAAGACGTAAGGCCCTAAAGGTTAATAAATCAGGATCCCCAGGACCAGCACCCACCAGATACACTTCTCCCTGTGAAAACTCTTCTCCATTAAAGTTGCTAAGCATGGACTCAACTAAAGCGTCCGCTTGCTCAGTTTTCCCAGCCAAAAGTAATTCTGCCGCTGGCCCGTTAATCACCCTTTCCCAAAAACGCATACGCTCCGTGAAGGAAGCTATTTTGTGTTTTACACGTTCTCTAAATCCGCCTAAAAAGGACGTTAACAAACCGTAACCAGAAGGAATAAGGGTTTCCAGTCGTGAACGCAATAAACGAGCAAGCACAGGCGAATTACCGCCGCTTGATACAGCTATCACCAGTGGCGAACGATCAACAATCGAAGGAAATATAAAAGAACATAGCGCAGGTTGATCAACCACATTAACAGGAATATTTTTATTGCCTGCATGTTCAGCTATCTGCTGATTCAACGCCAGATCATTTGTTGCAGCGATAATTAATGTGACGGAATCAATATCACTGCTTTGATAGGGGCGACACAAAATTTCATGCTCATCGCTACCTAATAGCACTTCTAATTCAGAACATATTTTAGTTGCTACTAATTTTATTCTGGCTCCGGCGCGTAAAAGAAACTTTGCTTTACGTAAAGCTATTTGCCCCCCACCTACCAATAACACCTGCCGGTCTTGGACCTTATAAAATATAGGCAAATAATCCATTAGGGCTTAAGTATTGTCTCAGCTTGTCCCATAAATGGTCTAAGCACCTCAGGTACGGTAATACTGCCATCAGCATTCTGGTAATTTTCTAAAACCGCTAGCAAGGTGCGTCCAACAGCCAAACCAGATCCGTTCAGGGTATGTACTAATTCCGGTTTCCCCGTCTCTGAATTTCGATAACGCGTCTGCATCCTGCGCGCCTGGAAATCTCCGTAATTACTGCACGAAGATATTTCTCGATACGCATTTTGCCCGGGTAACCAGACTTCAATATCGTAAGTAAGTTTTGAACCAAAACCGATATCGCCGGCACAAAGAATTACCGTTCTATAAGGTAAATTTAACAACTGCAATACTGTTTCGGCATGTCCGGTTAACTCTTCATGTGCACGCTCAGAATCACCGGCTTTAACTATCTGGACTAATTCAACTTTTTCAAATTGATGTTGTCTGATCATGCCACGAGTATCTTTACCATAACTTCCCGCTTCACTACGAAAGCAAGGGGTATGGCAGACATATTTCAACGGCAAGCTGGATTCATCAAGAATTTCATCGCGGGTAATATTAGTGACAGGGACTTCTGCTGTTGGAATGAGATAATACTCTTGCTCTCCCTCCAACTTGAACAGATCTTCTTCAAACTTTGGTAATTGCCCAGTGCCAAACAAGGTTTCTTTATTAACCATAAATGGTACATACACTTCTGTATAACCATGCTGCTCAGAGTGCAGGTTTAACATAAACTGAATCAAAGCCCGGTGTAAGCGCGCAATCTCTCCGCGCATTAAAACAAATCGAGACCCAGTTATTTTTACAGCCCTGGTAAAATCCAGCGAGTCGCCTCTTTCACCCAGGTCCAAATGATCTAGTACTTCAAAATCATAGTGTCTTGGCTCCCCCCAGGTCCTGATCTCGACGTTGTCACTTTCATCCCGACCTTCAGGGACTTTATCATCCGGCAAATTAGGAACAGCATGCAGTATATTGTCGAATGCAGATTGGACTTCTGTAAGAGCCTGTTTTTTCTCTTCCAGTTGATTTTTGAAATTTTCAACTTCTTCCAGAAGCGGCGTTATATCTTCACCAGCGGCCTTGGCTTTACCTATATTCTTGGATCGAATATTGCGGTCGTTCTGAAGCTTTTCAGTGTCTATCTGCAGAGATTTCCGTTGTTCTTCCAGTGTCTTAATTTGGGCAATATCCAGATCGTAACCACGCTTCTTTAATTTTTCAGCGATAACTTCAGGCTCATTTCGTATTAATTTTGGATCTAACATGACTATTTCTCTCTTAAAAACATACTGCAAATAAACTATCGATTTAACACTTCACACTTACAGAGCTTCCTATCACATTATCAATCTTGTAGCGGCTATACCTAACCAGGCAGCGAATATACAGATCACAACGCTACTAATTATGTATATTAAAGCTAATGGTATTTGTCCTTGCTCAAGTAAACCTAGTGCGTCCAGGGAAAATGTTGAAAAAGTAGTGAAAGCACCAAGAAAACCGACATTAATTACATTACGCCATTCCAGACCAATCTCTCCTCTTTCCACCAGCAAAACAAAGGCAACGCCTATTAATAATGACCCCGCGACATTAACCAGCAAAGTGACGTATGGAAACTGACTCTCGGAAAACTTAGTCCAGGCATTATACATCCAGTATCGGGAAAGGGCGCCCAAGGCACCACCGAAGGCAACGGCTAAATAAGACATATGCTTAAACTCCAACAATTACTCATTACAGATTAGCTTTAATCTGTGTCAGGCTGCGTTATTTTAATTGAACTAGTTTATTTATACCTTTGAAAGTCGCTTTCTTTGTCCAATTGACGGAAGTAAGCCATTTTTTCTTTGATTTTTGCTTCCAGACCCCGATCGCTTGGAAAATAGAAGTGTTTATCTTTAAGCGCTTCAGGAAAGTAATTTTCGCCAGCAATGTAGGCTTCAGGAACATCATGAGCATAACGGTAGTCTGCGCCGTATTCCATGTCCTTCATCAACCCGGTTGGTGCATTGCGAATGTGCATAGGTACTTCATGGCTTTCGCCCTCTTGCACTGTTGCCATTGCGGCCTTAAATGCTTTATAGCTGGCATTACTCTTTGCAGCGCAAGCCATATAAATAACGGCTTGGGCCAAAGTTAGCTCCCCTTCTGGACTGCCTAGCCTTTCCTGTACATCCCAGGCGTTAAGAGCAATAGCAAGCGCTCTGGGATCTGCATTTCCAATATCTTCACTCGCCATCCTGACGACTCGTCGAGCAATATATAGCGGATCACAGCCTCCATCCAGCATACGGCATAGCCAATACAAGGCGGCGTCAGGCGAAGACCCTCTGACTGCTTTATGGAGCGCTGATATCTGCTCATAAAAAACATCGCCACCCTTATCAAAGCGGCGAGTATCACCCTGAATAATCTGATCCAGGACCTCATCACTCAGACTTGTAGTGCTTTCCGCATTAGCCAGTTCACTGGCTAATTCAAGTAAATTTAGCAACCTGCGTGCGTCGCCATCTGCCGAGTGACCTAGAGCAGCTTGTTGGGTTTCCGTCAGAATGAGTCCTTGCTCCCCTAAACCACGCTCTTTATCACTTAATGCTTGTTGCAAAATCCCCAGTAGGGACTCATGGCTCAAACTCTTAAGCACATAAACCCGGGCTCTGGATAACAGAGCATTATTTAATTCAAAGGAAGGATTCTCAGTCGTCGCCCCTATAAATACAAAAGTCCCGTCTTCAATATAAGGTAGAAAAGCATCCTGTTGCGATTTGTTAAAACGATGTACTTCGTCAATAAAAAGTATGCATTTTTTACCTTGCTGATCGCGTACAAGCTGCGCTTTTTCAATAGCGGCTCGTATGTCTTTTACACCACTGAGCACAGCAGATAAAGCTTCAAAATGCGATTGCGTTCTATTAGCCAGTATCCTTGCCAAGGTAGTCTTTCCGGTGCCAGGAGGCCCCCAAAGAATCATTGAATGGGCCTGACCGCTTTGTAATGCTTCATATAGAGGCTTGCCCGGACTCAGGATATGTTCCTGCCCGATAAATTCATCTAGTTGAAGTGGGCGTAAACGTGCAGCCAGCGGCTGGTATGGTTTTTCAATATTAAAAAGCGATTCAGTCACAGACATTTCCTTAGTAAGACTATGGTTCTGTTTGTCTGCTGTCGATAATCTCAATGTCTGCAGGAATGACAAAGCTGAACACCGCTGGCTCAATCTCTGCATTATTAATGATATTTGTGAAGGAAAAACTGGTTAATTGGCCAACACTGGACTCAAACTGCATTTGCACCAGGTCTGAACCTGAAAAAGTCATACTGAAACGTTCATAAGAACTGGAAGCGGTAAGCGGCAACAAAATATACTGTTTAACTTCTTCATCAACGTAACCCATTGAGACTTCATAAGCATTCTCAATTGCCTGTAAATCGTCATTAATTAAGAGAATAGGATTATTCTCAACATCATCAGGAAAATCCTGGATACTGACCTGCTCAAGATCAGGCTCGTAATACCAGAGAGACTTACCATCACTGACCATCATCTCTTCATAGGGCTCAATTACATGCCAATTCAGTTTGTCCGGTTTTTGCATAAGCAGTTCAGCTTGTAATGCCTGAATCTCTCTGCCGTCCTGAGATAAGATAAGCTGCTCAACGTCAGCCTGTATAGAAGAAGTCTCTGCTAGGGTAGATATTAGGGTTTCCAGTGGGCTTTGCTGTGCCCTCAATAACAATGGATGGCAAAAAAACAGACAAAAAATTACATTTCTTAATATATATTTTACTTTAATATATTTGTTTATCTTACTGATATATATATTCATTTTACTAGTCTTTAGGGGGCGGAGGAGCAAGTACTTCACGGCTGCCATTGGCGTTCATCTCAGTCACCACACCAGCCATTTCCATCGCCTCAATCATTCGAGCAGCCCTGTTATAGCCAATGCGTAATTTTCGTTGCACCGCTGAAATTGACGCCTTACGGGATTCTGTCACAAAGTGCACAGCCTCATCATACAATGCATCGCTCTCTTCATCCCCCTCACTGCTTCCTGATCCGCTCAGGCCTGGAATATCTGCAGACGATTCAGCAGTAATACTCTCAATATAGTGTGGTTCACCACGGGTTTTCCAGTCTGCCACCACTCTGTGCACCTCATCATCATCCACAAAAGCACCATGAACTCGTTGAGCTACGCCTCCGCCAGGCGGTAAAAACAACATGTCTCCATGGCCAAGCAGCTGTTCAGCGCCGCCTTCTCCAAGAATCGTTCGAGAATCCACTTTGGATTGCACCATAAAGGAAATGCGTGTTGGTATGTTTGCTTTAATTAGACCCGTTAGTACGTCTACCGATGGACGCTGTGTTGCCAGGATCAAATGAATTCCGGCCGCTCTGGCTTTTTGGGCTATTCGAGCAATTAGCTCTTCCACTTTTTTGCCAACTACCATCATCATATCGGCAAGCTCATCGACAATAACAACGATTACCGGCAATTCCTCAAGATCATCAGGGCTTTGATCTGCCTCATCCAGCAAAGGATCTGGATGCCACAAAGGATCACTTATGGGCTCACCTGCTTTAGCTGCATCACTGACTTTCTTATTAAAACCAGCAAGATTTCGAACTCCCAGAGCAGACATAAGCCTGTAACGCCTTTCCATTTCAGCGACAGACCAGCGCAGGCCATTCGCCGCATCTTTCATATCCGTGATAACCGGTGTCAATAGATGAGGAATACCATCATATACAGACAACTCCAGCATTTTTGGATCGATCATGATCAAGCGAACATCTTTAGGACTGGATTTAAATAAAATACTTAGGATCATGGCATTAATCCCGACTGATTTACCTGAGCCGGTTGTTCCAGCCACCAGCAAATGAGGCATTTTAGCCAGATCAACGACAATTGGGTTGCCGCCAATGTCATGACCCAAGGCCAGACTGATTGGTGATTTCGCATTATCAAATTCAGGCGCCGACAGCACCTGACTTAATTGAATCAACTCTTTTCTTTCGTTGGGTATTTCAATGCCTATTACGGTTTTCCCTGGGATTACCTCAACGACTCGCAAACTGCTGACAGCCAGGGAACGCGCGAGATCTTTAACCAAACTCGATATACGGCTGACTTTTACACCGGCCGCTGGCTGCACCTCGAAACGCGTGATGACAGGCCCGGGATTAATCGCTTCAACGGTGATATCTATTCCAAAATCTTTTAACTTAATTTCAAGCAATTTTGACATCGCTTCCAGGGCTTCTGTTGAATACCCGGAATTCAAATTTTCGACCCATTCATCCAGCAGAGCTATCGGAGGAAGCTCGCCTACTTCTCCTGCACTAAAGAGCTTCCCTTGTTTTTCCTTTTGAACGCGCTTACTGGGTTCAGGCGCTTTTTTCTTTACAGGAGCAATCTTGATTGGTTTCCGGCTCTTCTCTTTTTCCTTAAAAGTATCCAGAGCTTGCTTACGACGATTGATGACATTCCGGGTTTCCTGTTTTTCTCTACGCTCTTCTTGCCATTTTTGTATAAAAGTGCTCATTTGCTGCCATGAGCTTAAAAAAAGTTTTCCTGTCATATCAACAACACTGATCCATGAAAGCCCAGTGACCAGAGTGATCCCTACGAATAAAAACGTGAGCGACAATAAGGTCGAGCCAATCAAGTCAAGTACCGGAAGCGTCATTCCTGTTAGCGCACTGCCTAATATGCCGCCTGCAGATTCAGGCAACTCGCTAAGAAAATGCATCGTTGCCAGAGCCGTGGCGCCTATCAGCGTTAGTAAAAATCCGGCGCTTCGTAAAGCAAACATTGACCATGAGAACATCTCACTTTGCTTGCGCTCAAGAAACAATACAAAGGCCCTGTAGGCAAGCATTATGGGAATAAGGTAAGACAGGTAGCCAAATAGTATCAACAGAACATCTGCAATCCAGGCTCCGCTGGCACCAACATCATTGGCAATATTGTTTGGGTCTCCTGTGCGAGACCAGCCGGGGTCCTCTGGCGAATAAGAAAAAAGTGCCAAAAACAGATAGACCGATAAAGCCAGCAATACGAGCAGCAAGCCTTCTTTCAGCAACATGTTCTGCATGCTTCTGTCCACTTCGGGAGTAGCTGCTTTTTTCATTCTGGGTTTCGCTGTATCCAAAAGGTCGCCTTATTTAGTCAAAATGGCATATCTAGGGGCTGTATGATAATAAATTATCCATATAAGGGATACATCTACTTATTTAAATATGAATTTCACCACTTTTTTCTGCTAATATTCAGCCTACTTTTTTTGGCGAGAAATGGGACCTTAGCACCATGAGTGAAGTACAACACCATCGTTTGATTATTTTAGGTTCAGGCCCTGCAGGTTATACAGCAGCAGTATATGCAGCGCGAGCAAACCTTAAACCTGTGATGATCACCGGCATGCAGCAAGGCGGACAGTTAACGACCACAACCGATGTCGATAATTGGCCGGGAGATGTCGAAGGCTTGCAAGGACCCGAGTTGATGGAAAGGATGAAAAAGCACTCGGAACGCTTTGATACTAATATAATTTTTGACCATATAGAATCAACTGATTTAAGCCAAAAGCCCTTTCGCCTAAGTGGCAGTGTCAACGAATATTCTTGTGATGCGCTAATCATTGCAACAGGCGCTTCAGCACAATATTTAGGTCTTGAATCGGAAGAGCTATATATGGGCAGCGGAGTAAGCGCCTGTGCCACATGTGATGGTTTTTTCTATAAAGAACAGAAAGTCGCGGTCATCGGTGGTGGCAATACAGCCGTTGAAGAAGCTCTGTATTTATCCAATATCGCCAGTGAAGTTGTCTTAGTCCACCGCAGAGACAGCCTCAAGGCCGAAAAAATCCTGCAAGATAAGCTCTTTGACAAAGCCGAAAATGGCAATGTGAAGATTGAATGGAACCATACACTTGACGAAATACTGGGAGAGAATGGTGCGGTTACCGGTATGCATATAAAGAATACCCTTTCCGGTGAAACGCAGGAAATTGAATTGAGCGCGGTATTCATTGCAGTGGGCCATAAGCCTAATTCAGATATTTTCAAGGGGCAGCTGGAAATGGAAAATGGCTATATCAAAATATTCTCGGGCACGGCAGGAAATGCCACTCAAACCAGCATTCCTGGGGTCTTTGCTGCAGGCGACATAGCCGATCACATCTATAGGCAGGCAGTGACTTCTGCCGGCTTCGGCTGCATGGCCGCACTAGACGCAGAAAAATATCTGGATAACACCGAAAAATAGTTTATTCGGGAGCTTTTATGCATGAGCCATACTGGCTGCAGCAAGACGACCTAAGTTTTCCAGACCCAGAGCTCGCTTTAAAAGAACCTAATGGCTTATTAGCGATAGGTGGCGACCTTAGCCTGGAACGCCTCAGAGTGGCCTATAGCTTAGGTATTTTTCCCTGGTATGAATCCGGACAACCTATACTCTGGTGGTCCCCTAACCCTCGCATGGTCCTCTTTCCAGATGAATTACATGTCTCCAAAAGTCTAAAAAAGCTAATCAGTAAAAACATATACAAGGTAAGCTTTAACCTCAACTTCCCTTCCGTCATATTGGCCTGCGCAAATCAGCGGAGCAAAAATCGTAATGGCACGTGGATTACAGATGAAATGCAACAAGCCTACATAAATTTACATAATGCTGGATGGGCTCATTCTGTAGAAGTTTGGGACGATAAGAAGCTTGTGGGTGGGCTTTATGGGATAGCTATGGGCAAGACCTTCTTTGGCGAATCTATGTTTAGCAAGCAGGATAATGCTTCCAAAATAGCCTTTATTAATTTGGTAAAAAAACTGCAAAATCAAAATTTTAAACTGATTGATTGTCAGGTTAGCAACCCACATTTGGCTAGACTTGGAGCCAGAGAAATTAAACGCGAAAGTTTTCTCAAGCATATTAAAGCAGATTTAAACCTAAATTCGAAAACTGAGTTTTCTGCCCAAGAGTACTAGCAGTACAATAGTGCACATGACATCCCTCAAGAATTTAAAGCTCTACACTACCAGCGAGCATGACTGTAGCTACCTTCCAGATCAGAAGGCTAAAACTATTTTTGTTGATCCCGAATTCAAGATTGATAAAGAGTTTCATACCCGACTCAATGAAATTGGTTTTCGACGAAGTGGCGCCCATTTATATCGTCCTCATTGTGATAATTGCGCTCAATGCATTCCCAGCCGAGTATTGGTAAATGAGTTTAAACCGGGATCACGCTTTCGCAGGGTCATGAATAAAAATAATGACTTGATAGTAAATCCGGTTAATTCAATTGCCACCGAAGAGCATTTCAAGCTTTATAAAAAATATATCAATGCACGCCATAGTGATGGAGACATGTACCCGCCCTCTCGCGAGCAATACCAATCTTTCTTACTCACCAAGCGGGAAGACTCTCTTTATCTTGAAATGCGCCATGGAGAAATATTAGTCGGCGTAATGGTTTGCGACCGTTTACATAACGCCCTTTCTGCAGTCTTTAGCTTTTATGACCCAGCTTTGAAAAATAGATCTCTGGGCACTTTCGCCATCCTCTGGCAAATTGAAGTTGCCAAGCGCCTGCAACTTGCTCATTTATATTTAGGCTATTGGATCCCGGATTGCCAAAAAATGAACTACAAAAGTCAGTTTAAGCCCCTCGAATTACTATGTGCCGACGGCTGGACCAGACAATAAATCTTTAGAAACTTTGCCAATCAGGCATATTTAAGGCAAAATGCGGCGCTTTCACAACAAGTGTGAATAATTCGAACTACGAGGATTGCATGGCAAAAGAAGACCAAATTGAAATGGAAGGAGAAGTGATCGATACACTTCCCAATACCATGTTTCGCGTCCAACTGGAAAATGGTCACGTAGTAACTGCACATATCTCCGGCAAAATGCGTAAAAACTATATTCGCATCTTGACTGGCGACAAAGTCACTGTTGAATTAACCCCTTATGACTTGAGCAAAGGGCGTATTACCTACAGAGCTCGCTGAGGCTCCGAAACCCCAAGAAACCCTGCTGAATAAAACATCTAAGCTTCCTGGCTTTCCTGCTGCTTATCTTTAGGATTTTTAGTCGATTTGCTTGCTTCTATTTCAAGGCTTATTCGGTCATTTTGAACGGATATATGGACATCACCACCATGCATCAGCTTGCCAAAAAGAATATCCTCGGCGAGAGGTTTTTTGATTTCTGCCTGAATTAATCTGAGCATCGGCCGCGCCCCCATTTTCTTGTCATAACCATGATCGACAAACCAGTCAATGGCCTCATCATCTACATGCAAAGAAACCTGTTTATCATCCAGTTGAACCTGGAGTTCCATAAGGAACTTATCTACAACAGTCCTGATGACCTTGTTATCCAGTGGTTCGAATTGCACGATTGCATCCAGTCGATTTCGGAATTCAGGTGTAAATACTTTTTTAAGCAACTCCATACCATCCAAACTGTGATCCTGTTGAGAAAAGCCTATTGAATTACGGCTCATTTCTTGAGCGCCAGCATTCGTAGTCATAATCAAAACGACATTACGGAAGTCAGTTTGCCGCCCATTGTTATCCGTTAGCTTGCCGTGATCCATTACCTGCAACAAAAGGTTAAAGACATCAGGATGTGCTTTTTCAATTTCATCTAACAAAACAACACAATGAGGGTGCTTGCTGACAGCTTCTGTTAATAAGCCACCCTGGTCAAAACCCACATAACCAGGAGGCGCACCAATCAAACGTGAAACAGTGTGCCGCTCCATGTATTCAGACATATCATAACGGATTAATTCAACACCAAGAATCCTGGCAAGTTGTTTGCTAACTTCAGTTTTACCTACACCGGTTGGCCCTGCAAATAAATATGACCCTATTGGCTTCTCTCCTTCCTTGAGCCCGGCCCTTGACAGCTTGATAGAAGCTGACAGGGCTTCTATCGCCGGGTCCTGGCCGAATACGACCAATTTAAGATTTTTCTCCAAATCCTTGAGCAGCGTCTTATCTGATGCAGAAACATTTTTTGCAGGAATACGAGCAATCTGCGATACCACTTTCTCGATATCACTTACCTGAACTAATTTTTTTCGCTTACTTACTGGCTGCAAATTTTGATAAGCGCCCGCCTCATCGATTACGTCGATAGCTTTATCTGGCATGAATCGGTCATTAATATAGCGATCAGCTAGTTCTGCAGCGGCTTTTAAGGCGTTATTGGTATAACGTAATTTGTGGTGTTCTTCGTACCGCGACCTTAGCCCTTTCAGTATTTGATAAGTCGTATCCACATCAGGTTCTGTGACATCAATTTTCTGGAAGCGTCTGGAAAGCGCACGATCCTTTTCAAATATTCCACGATATTCCTGGTAGGTTGTTGAGCCTATACAACGCAAGCTACCGGAGGTTAGCAAAGGTTTAAGCAAGTTCGAGGCATCCATTACACCGCCTGAAGCTGCGCCGGCACCAATAATCGTGTGTATCTCATCTATAAATAAAATTGCATGCTCATCCTTGGCCAATTCTGCCAATAAGGCCTTGAAGCGCTTTTCAAAATCTCCTCGATATTTGGTTCCAGCCAACAGTGCTCCCATATCGAGAGAATAAACGGTGCTTTCACTCAACACTTCGGGAACTTCCCCGTCCACGATTTTTTTC
>Ga0222714_10004948_pt1 | contig 12861 bp, 11 predicted proteins | sample C33_3DmetaG_FD_165048 | JGI IMG/M metagenome (GOLD analysis project Ga0222714, IMG submission 165048) | Estuarine water microbial communities from San Francisco Bay, California, United States - C33_3D | ecosystem: Environmental > Aquatic > Marine > Unclassified | place: USA: California... | reverse complement strand
TAGAACTTACCTACAGCAGAGTTAAGTGCAGCCATTCCTGCGTTGCCATAGTTAACGCCGTGAACTGTTGAACCAACTAGGGTGTCAACTTTCCATGACTCCATAGCAGCTTGTAGGTAGGCGTCGAACTTAGAAGGATCTGAGTCAGTACGAACTGAGATAGAACCCTTCTTAGGGTTGAACGCATCTTGTCCTGCAAGTGATCCGCAAACCTTCAACCATGCAAGTCCTGCAGCACGGTTAGGTGCGCCAACTGGCAATGTGAATGAGTCAGATAGCCATTGGTAAATGCCATCAGTACCTGGACCTGGAGCCCATGTGTAGTCAGTTCCAAGAACTAGACCTTCTGATTGCCATTGTGATGAAGCCCAGTCACCCATGATGAAGAAACCGGCTTTGCCTGAAGTTACAAGCTTTCCAGCATCTGGCCAGTCAAGTGACTTGCTTGAGTTACCGTAAGAAAGAATCTTTGTTAGGTAATCAATTGCCTTTGAAACTTCTGGACCATCCCAAGGAGTTCCACCCTTCCATAGACCATTGAACTTCTCAGGACCCATAGATGCTAGAAGTACATAGTCGAATAGGTGAGCAATTGCCCAGTCGCCTTGACCTGCAAGAGCGATTCCGTCAATTCCAACCTTCTTGAACTTCTCCATGTCAGCAATCATTTCATCGAGTGAACCTGGTGCCTTAGTGATTCCAGCTTTTGCTGCTGCTGCTGGGTTCCACCAAAGAACGTTTGAACGGTGAATGTTTACTGGAACTGAGTAGATCTTTCCATCAACTGTAATTGTCTTGATTAGATCTGCTGGGAATACTTTGTCCCAACCTTCTGCCTTATATAGCTCAGTTAGATCTTCAAGTTGTCCAGCTCTTACATATGATGAAAGTTCTTCACCAGCATGTGCTTGGAAAGTATCAGGTGGGTTACCTGCTTCCATACGTGATACAAGAACACCCTTTGCGTTTACACCAGCTGCACCAGCAACTGAAGCGTTAACGAAAGTTAAATCTGGGTTCTGTGTTGTGAATTCTGTAGTCATACCTTCTAGACCAGCAGCTTCGCCGCCTGATGCCCACCAGGTAAAGATTTCAAGATTTCCGCTTGCCTTGCTTGTGTCTGTTGTTGAATCAGATCCTGATCTAGTTACAAAAAATGCAACCAAAGCAATCGCAACAACACCAGCAATAACAATCGCTAGTTTTGAGTTCTTTTGCATTTATATCCATTCTCTACGTAGATAAAGTGTGCAGCTCTGCTACACGGTCCAAATTCTTGTGGGGCACACAGGCTAGGTCAAGTCGCTTTTAAGGCAATTTCGTAACAGTTCTGTTACCCAGACTCAGATTTCGTCCCGATTAATGAGAAATTCCGGGGCATACCCGAATCTATCGATAAATGCCTGACTGGAGAGCGGGGCGCTGTGGCCGGGCAGGGGGCTTCGGATCTCGGTCTTGGGGTGGAACTTTTGCATGAGCTCCATTGTTGGCGCCTTGGCCATGATGTCGGGGGCGGCAAAGTTGTAAACGTGCGAGCCCTTTATATTTGATTGCAGAACTATTTCAATCGCTTTTACTGCATCACGCAGATCTAAATAGGTCCACAATATTTTCGCGACAATTCCCTTAGGAAATCGTGGATCTGGCGGCAAGTTATCTTCGTCATTAAAACGTCTAGCAAGTTCTAAAGTTTTCGCTGGGGTATTTGTCCAAGGAAAGCGCATCCCAACAAATGCGGTTTCGCATCTGCGCGACCACATCAAGGCCGATCTTTCATTAACTTCTTTCGAAAGTGCATAGCTTTCTTCGAAGATAAATGGATGTGCCTCATCAACCGGGGCATAAAGCGGGGAGGTCCATTCATCGGAATATGCAAAGCCGTATGCCGAGAGGCTTGAAGCATAAACGACGGTCTTAACTTTGGCCTGAGCTGCTGCGGTGAAAACTGCAAAAGCGCTTACTGAATTATTCTTAAAAACATCGAACTGTCTGACATCGATTGGATTTGGGATTGCTCCTAAATGAACCACGCCCTGCGCGCCCACCATGACACTGTCACAAAATTCTAAGCTGGTTAAATCTCCAACTATTAACTTTGAACCTTCAGCGAATTCGGCTTCCTTGCGATCAACACTTATTACTTCGTGCCCTTGCTTTACAAGATGTTCTGCGGTGGCCTTACCTAATATTCCAGTCGCACCGGTGACAACAATTTTCATATTGCTTAAGCGAATCTTCCGGAGAGCCCGCCATCAATTATCCAGTCAGCGCCATTAACAAATGAAGCATCATCAGTTAATAAGAAGGTAATAACTTTCGCTATTTCAATTGGCTCGGCCATGCGCCCCAACGGTTGAACTGCAAGTGCTTCGGCACGTTTCTCGGGATTCCTTGCAAAGTAATCTTCAATCAGTGGTGTCAGAGTAAATCCAGGCAAAACTGCATTTACACGAATTCCATTTTTGCCTTCATCTAAGGCAAGGTTGCGAGTTAGCCCCAGGATTCCAGACTTTGCTGCGGCATATGGAAAGTAATTTGGGTAAGACATACGTGCGTGAATTGATGAGATATTTACAATCGCACCCTTTTTAGCTTTTCGCATTGCAGGTAAACATAACTTTGCGGTGACCCAGATACTTTTAAAGTCAACGTTCATGAAATCTTCCCACTGAGCCTCGGTCATTTCGACTGGGTCGTAGTAAGCATTGCGTCCCGCATTATTTACTAGACCATTTACTTCGCCGAACTCTTTAGTAATTGCAGCATGCACTTCTTGCATCTGGGCAACAACCCCAACATTGCCGGGAACAAAGAACGCGCGATGTCCAGCAGCTTTTAATTCCGCTTCGTAAGCCTTACCTTTTTCAACATTCAAATCGCAGAACGAAACTTTGGCGCCAGCATCAGCGGCATCCTGCACAACAGCGCGGCCAATGCCATCTGCGCCGCCCGTGACAAATATATGTTGATCTTTTAATTTCATTTTAGAACTACTTTCCTCTCGCAGTTGCTATTGTGCTCTTGAACTCTGCTACCCGGTTCGGAATTTCACTAGCTCCACCTGATGTTAACTTTCCGCCCACACCAAAACCAGTTACTCCTGCAGCAATCCAATCTGGAATAGTTTCAACACTGATGCCACCTGTTGCCATCCAACTTAGGCCGGGAAATGGCTCACATACTGCTTTTAGATAATTTGGACCAAGTGCGGATGCTGGGAAAAATTTAAGGATATCTGCGCCATATCGAAGTGCATCTGCAACATCTGTAGGTGAAGCAACACCAGGTATCGAAATCAGGCCAGATTGTTTTGTTACTTCAATGACTTCTTGGGAGACATGGGGTGAGATTACAAACTTGGCACCAGCATCTTTTCCAGATAGAACATGAGCCCGATTCATTGCAGTTCCTAGACCAACATGAACACCGGTAATCGAAGTATTCGAGGCAAACTCTTCAATCAAGTCAAATACTGCAGGGGTCGTAGTTGTAAATTCAATTACATCAACACCGGCAGCTATTAGCGCGGTTGCTGCGGCGCGGGCCTCATCTGCAGTCTTGGTACGGATGATGGCAACTAGACCAGATTCAAATGAAAGTTCGTTAGCCATTTAATCCCCCACTCTTTAAAATTCCCTTTTCACCAGTAATCATAAGGGCCCAATCGCCTCGGTTAGCCGCCACAGCCGCGCCGCATCTACTTCCTTGTGCGATTGCATCTTCAATTGAAAGCCCGCCAATCAATCCGGAAATCGTTCCAGAAATAAAAGCGTCACCTGACCCAACTGGATCAACCAGTTTCACCTTTGCTGGCGTGTAATTGAATCTCTTGCCCTCATGCATAATCCGCATCTCCTCTGGACCAGCGGTCATGATTACGGTTTTGATACCGAGCGCCGCAACGGTTGCCAGGTTTTCTTCTGGATCTTTTGAGCCAAAGATAACTTCATATTCATCAACCCCGCCACTTACTACATCCAAATCCTTGATTATCGATTTAAGCGCCGCACTTGCTTCTTGCTCACTCCACAGTTTTTTGCGAAAATTCAAATCAAAACTAATTCCCACTTTATTCTTGCGGGCAATCTCTATCGCACGAATAACCGCTTCCTTACTGCTCTCTGAAATCGCAACGCTAATGCCAGTCACATGCAACCACTTGGAATTAGCCAAAATATCTTCATCTAAATCGGCTGGTGAAAATGTAGAGCCAGCGCTACTACGGCGTAGATAAGTATTTACAAAGGGTTGGGTGCCACCATGATTTCTGACAAGTGCACCTGTGTAATTTTCACAGCGCAGAAAATGATCGGTCTTCAAACCAACTTCAGCAAATTTAGCTGCAACTGCATCGCCTAATTGATCTGGACCGAGTTTGGTTTGGAAGTAAATATCAAGTCCCAATTGATGAGCTGCAACTGCAACATTTGCCTCAGTCCCGGCTGCTGAAAAAGCATATGTATCTGCGGTTAATACTGAATCAGTATCCACTGTCAAAAAAAGCGCGAGTGATTCACCGAAGGTGTAAAGATCGGCCATTAGTAAGTTGCCCGACCGCCTGAAACATCGAAGGTGAAACCGGTTGTGAATGAACATGCCTTTGATGCTGCGAATGCAATTATTTCCGCAACTTCATTAGGCTCACCAAGACGGCCAACTGGAATCTTTGAAACCATATAAGCCTGAATATCTGGTGCAACTGTTTCGTTGATTGGCGTGCGAATTACTGCCGGCGCGACGGCATTTATTGTAACGCCAAATGTTGCACACTCTTTTGCAACGCCCTTTACAAACCCAATTACTCCAGCCTTTGAGGAGTTGTATGCAGCCATTCCAGGATTACCCTCTTTACCAGCTATTGAAGCCAGATGAACAATTCGGCCATATTTGTTTGCCTTCATTGATGGCATTAATTCTTGTGTAAGCCAAACTGTTCCGAATAAATTAATTTCAATTGTTTTTTGGAATTGCTCCCAATCCACTTCTTCAACTGGCTTTCCAGTTGGTCCAGAAATACCGGCAGAATTTGCAAGCGCATGTATCTGTCCATGCTCGGCCAAGATTTCAGCAATAACTTTTTTGACACCAGCCTGCGAAGAGACATCTAGAGTCTTATAGCTTGCTTTGCCACCGGCAGCAGAGATTTCGGAAACCGTGGTTTTTAAGCCAGCTTCATTAAGATCTACACAGACCACATGTCCACCGCGTACTGCGATTAACTCTGCGGCAGCCTTGCCGATTCCGCTTGCGGCACCTGTCACTAATACGACTTGCCCAGTGAAACTTGTTAAGTTTGAAGCGGTCATTGGTTCCAGATCTCCATCTCGTTATTTAAAATAACTTGCTAAACCAATAGTAGTCCAATGGCCTCATCGTTTATAGTTCCCATATGAGTTATGACATAAATCTTAGAATTTGGGACGAACGGGCATGCCATGTTGGTGAAGGCCCAGTAGCAATTGGTCCAAATAATTCCGAAGTTTTATGGGTCGATATTTATGGGAAGAAAGTTCATCGCAGAAATCTTGAAACTGGTAAGACAAGTTCATATGAAATGCCCGAAGAAGTTTCTTTTGTAATCCCAGCAGTTGATGGCTCTGAACTTTTAGGAACTGCAAATGGTCCAGTTCGAAGATTGCCTGATGGATCAATTAAGAAGCTACCAACCCGCTTCGATGCTGATGGCGTTAATGCAACATTTAAAAATCGCTGGAACGATGCGAAGGTTGCACCAGATGGTCACTTATTTTTGGGGAGCATGCCCTATGAATGGTCCGAGAATCCAAATGCCTGCGGTTTGTATCGACTTGATAAAACTGGCAAAGAGTTAACAAGGGTTCTAGATGGTGTCTGGCTAAGTAATGGACTTGCTTGGTCAAAAGATGGCAAGACTATGTTTTATATCGACACGATGGCTAAGTCAATCGATACCTTTGATTACGCAGATGGGCGGATTTCAAATCGCAAGGTGCGCTGGCGCCTAGCCGATGATTCACAAGGATTTCCAGATGGCATGTGTATCGATGCTGAAGATGGAATTTGGGTTGCTTTCTGGAGTGGCACTTGCCTGCGCCGCTTCGATAAAGATTTCAACATAACTGATGTAATCGAGATGCCGGTACCAATGGTGACAAGTTGCGCATTTGTTGGTCCAGATTTCAAACAAATGGTTATTACGACTGCGCATAATGGCGAAGCTGATCCAGGCAAAGACTGGGGCAAAACTTATATCTGCACGCCTAAAGTTCCGGGCGTTGCACCGACTTTATTTCCAAATTAACTAATTCATAACTAATTCATAACAAGTAAGGAATGAAATGAGCGAATCAAGCACCTGGCCATCGACTCGCGATCCCCAAGGTCCAATGAAGAAATCAATTTCGCTCCTTGCAAAGCAGAAGATTCAGAGCAACGATGCTGATGCTCTGCCGGAATCGACTAAGCGTTTTGCTGATGGTTCGCGCTGGAAGATTGAAATTCCATCGGTCGAAGGACCAGCTGCTTTTAAAGTCGTATTAGAAGAAGCGAAGAAGCATAAGTTGCCGGTCGCCCGAATTTCACAGGGCTCTGGAATCATGATGCTGACCGATACCGAAATCAAAGAGATGGTTGCTATCGGTAAATCAGAGAACATTGAAGTCTGTTTATTTGTTGGACCACGTGCCTCATGGGATATCGGCAAGCAAGTTCTCTCATCTGCTGGTGGTGTTGCAAATCCAACCCTTCGTGGCGCAGATCAGCTTCGTTATGCAATTGAAGATGTTCTACATGGTGCGGATTTAGGTCTACGTTCAATTCTTGTTGGCGATATGGGACTGCTTAAAGTTTTGGGTGAAGCAAAGCGCAATGGCGACCTGCCAAGTGATTTCAATCTTAAAACCTCGGTTGCGATGCCTTGCAACAATCCAGCAACTGCCGAACTTATGGTTTCAATGGGTGCATCGACCTTGAATCTTGCGACTGACCTTTCACTTCAACAAATTGCCGCGATTCGTGCGCAAGTAGATGTGCCGGTCGATGTTTATGTTGAAGGTCCGGATGATTTCGGTGGCCCAGTTCGACACTATGAAGTTCCAGATCTGGTTCGGGTTGCAGCACCTATTTACTTGAAGTTCACTGTTCGAAACTCTCCAGGACTTTATCCATCAGGAACTCATATCCAAGGTGTTGTTGAGTCAACTGCTCGCGAACGCGTTCGTCGCGCTGCAATCGGTTATTCAATGCTTACCCGCTATGGTTTCGAAAAATAGCCGATGCCAAATCTATTAATCGTCGGATCAACCGGGACTCTTGGTGGCGCAATCCTTGATAAGTATCGCGCTGAAAAATGGGATGCCACCTGCGCGGTTCGCAAGGTAGTAAATGATTGCGATATTCAGCTGCCAATCAGCGCTGATGTGCTGGGCGGAAAAAAGTTTGATGCGGTCGTCTTTGCCCAAGGTGCCAACGTAAATGGTTCTGCAATGCAGACCGGCACCAAAGAGTTAAATGAATTATTCGCAGCTAACATAACAGTGATTGCCGAAAGCATTTCTACGCTAATGGGCGCAGATGCAATTAAAGAAGGTGGCCGAGTTGTTATCTTGAGTTCTATCTGGGAGCAGTTCACTCGTCAAGAAAAGTTTGCTTATTCAGTTACCAAGGCCGCGGTTGGTGGAATGGTTCGCTCGCTTGCAGTCGATCTTGGACGCCAGAAGAAGATTCTGGTTAATGGCATCTTGCCTGGCATTGTTAACAGCCCAATGGTTGCCCGCACACTTTCGCCAGAACAAATTGCAAATGTTTTAAGTCAAACACCAATCGGTGAACTCGCGACTCCACTTGATGTCGCGAACAGTGTTTATATGTTCGGTTCAGATTTAAATACCGGTATTTCTGGTCAGAGCATCTTTGTTGATCGCGGATTCTCAGTCGCCAGAACTATTTAATTCTTATGGGTAAAGAACTTCTGGATGAAAACACAGTTGTTGCCTATCTAACCAATCGCGGAATTATCAGTGGCCCAGCGCAAGTTGAAGAACTTACTGGCGGAGTTTCAAATGTAGTTCTGGCTGTTAAATCTGAAGGCAAAGACTTAGTTTTAAAACAGGCACTACCCCAATTAAAGGTGGCTGCGGTTTGGAAAGCAGATCAGCGCCGATCAATTGTTGAAGCAAATGGCATGAAACTTCTACATTCGATTACCCCAGAGAACGTCCCAGAATTAATCGATTTTGATCCTGAAGATTTCACCTTGACTATGGAGCGCCTGCCACGCGAGTGCACAGTTTGGAAGAGCGATTTACTGGATGGCGTAATCAAACCAAGTATCGGTTCTGACTTAGGTCGCATTCTTGGCGCATGGCATAACTTTGGCGCGAACTCTAAGGCGGCTCGCAGTGATTACATGGAAGATTCGCTCTTCGATCAATTACGTGTAACACCGTTTTATCGTGCAGTTGCAAAGGTGAATCCACCACTTGACGCCCGAATCCAAGAGTTAATCACTGAGATCACAACATTGAAAATAACTTTGGTTCATGGAGATTTCTCGCCAAAGAACATCATGATTACTGGCACCGATAAACCAATCGTTTTAGATTTTGAAGTTATGCATACCGGCAATCCAGTCTTTGATCTCGGTTTTGTTTCCGCTCATCTGCTCTGCAAATACCTGCGCACCGAAGATGCAATGCAACGCTCGCTTCTGCGTGAAACCGCTATTTCATTTATAAATTCATACTCCCAGGCTTGCAATATTGAAACCGCTAAATCATTACCTCACCATGTTGCAGTTATAGCACTTGCCAGAGTCGAAGGTGTTTCACTAGTTAACTATCTAGATGAAGCTGGAAAGACTAGAGTTCAAAGCGTGACCAAAGCCGCGCTTGCTAATCCACAAATCACTTTCGAGGGGCTATTTGCATGAGCATTAAAGATTTAATCGGCTACCAAGTTCTAGATTCGAGAGGTCGCCCAACAGTTGCAGTGGCTCTGACCATGTCAGATGGCTCAATACATACTGCCCGAGTTCCATCTGGTGCATCAACCGGTGCCCATGAAGCGAAAGAACTTCGCGATACCGATAGTAAATTAGCCGAGAAGTTTTATGGTGGAAAGTCTGTTTATCAAGCCGTTGAAAACATCAATACAAAAATTGCACCACGCCTTAAGGGTCACCGCCCAATCCCACTTGCAACCGATGGCATCTTGGTCGAGCTCGATCACACACCTGATCACCACATCCTGGGAGCAAACGCCCTGCTTGCGGTTTCACTTGCCGTTGCAAAAGCAGCTGCGCACACAGCTGAACTTTCGCTCGCAAGATACTTTCAACCAGAAGGCAAATTACTCATCCCAATGCCGATGGTAAATATTCTCTCTGGCGGCGCACATGCAAATCGCACAATGGATATCCAAGATGTTTTAGTTCTGCCAAACGGTGCGACTTCATTTGCCGAAGCTCTCTCCTGGGTTGTTGCTATCCGCGAACTTGCAGTAAGCAAAGGCGCTAAGGCTGGTGCAATCACACACCTGATTGCTGATGAAGGTGGACTTGGAATCGCATTCCCGACAATCGATCACGCGCTGGAATTCGTTACCGAATGCATTACAGAAGTCGGACTTAAACCCGAGAAAGATGTCAGTCTGGCTATCGATGTTGCATCTACTCAATTCTTCGATGGCACAAATTACAATTTGACGGCTCTTAACAAGAAGTTCTCATCTGGCGAATTTATTGGATTCATATCAAAATTAGTTTCAGATCACCCAGTTCTTTCCATCGAAGATCCCTTCGCTGAAGATGATTGGCAATCTTGGACCCAATTCATGTCTATGGCGCCATCAAAGTTGCAGGTTCTTGGCGATGATTTATTCACAACAAATCTGGCTCGTCTGCAGCGCGGTATCGATGAGAAAAGTGCCAATGCAATTCTTATCAAAGCCAACCAGAATGGCTTAGTTACATCGACCCAGAAAGTTCTAAATACTGCGCAAGCAAATAACTTTAAGACCGTTGTATCGGCTCGAAGTGGTGAAACCGAAGATTCTTGGCTTGCTGATCTTGCAACTGGTTGGCGCGCTTCTCAAATTAAAGTTGGTTCAACTCATGGCGCAGATCGCACGGCAAAGTGGAATCGATTATTAGAACTTGAAGCTACCGAGAACTGCGAGTTCGCAAAACCTTTTTAGTTTTATTCAATAACTAATGGGAGTGGCGAGCAACATCGCTTCCAGATGATCCGTTTAGGAAATCTAGATCTGCACCAAGGTGCGCTTGTTGCACAGTCTCGTAATAAAGCTTTGACCAACCGCGGGTGTGCTTTGGTTTTGGTGCAACCCAAGCCGCTTTGCGCTTTGCCATCTCTTCTTCAGATACAAGTAAGTTGATTGAACGATTTGGAACATTGAGTTCAATCATGTCGCCACTCTTAACAAGTGCAAGTGGGCCACCAACTGCAGCTTCTGGTGAAGTGTGAAGTAGAACAGTTCCATATGCAGTTCCTGACATACGTGCATCAGAGATGCGAACCATGTCGGTAATTCCTTGTTCTAGAAGTTTTCTTGGAATTGGCATGTTGCCGACTTCTGGGAATCCAGGAAAACCGCGAGGACCAGCATGCTTTAAAACAAGAACGGTATCTTTTGTAACAGGAAGATTCATATCTTCAGATGCAATTAAATAATCTTCGATCTGCTCAAAGACAAGTGCTTCGCCGGTATGAACCATAAGTTCTGGTGTTGCGGCTGAAACTTTTAGAACACAACCATTTGGTGCAAGTGAGCCCTTTAGAACAACAATTCCTGAGCCAGCTTTTTGAAAAGGCTTTGAGGCTGGGGTAATTACATCAGCGTTCCAAGATTCAGCAGTTGCGATGTTCTCTTTTACGGTTTTTCCAGAAACGGTTATGTGCTCGGTGTGCAACATGCCTTCGATTTCCTTCATAACTGCAGGAAGTCCACCGGCATCGAAGAACTCTTCCATCAGGAATTTGCCGGATGGCATTAGGTTCACAAGAACCGGAACTTCACGAGCAAGTGTGTCGAAATCATCGAGTTCAAGCTTCACACCGATACGACCTGCAATTGCAAGTAAGTGCACAACAGCATTGGTTGAGCCACCGATTGCAGCATTTACTTTGATTGCATTTTCGAAAGCTTCACGGGTTAATACCTTTGAAAGAACTTGATCGTCATAAACCATCTGCACAATTCGGCGACCAGCTTCTTGTGAAGTCGAGAAGCGGCGAGCATCAACTGCAGGAATTGCTGCGCTACCTGGAAGTTGAACACCAAGTGCTTCAGTAACGCATGCCATTGTTGATGCGGTTCCCATGGTCATACAAGAACCATTTGAACGTGCAGAACAAGATTCCATGGCAAAGAACTCTTCGATACTTAATTTACCTGCGCGAATTTGTTCAGAGTATTTCCAAACTGCTGTTCCAGAACCAAGAGTTTCGCCTTTGTAGCGACCATTTAACATCGGTCCACCAGTGATCATTAAAGTTGGAAGATTTACTGACGCTGCGCCCATCAACATTCCGGGTGGTGTCTTATCGCAACCAGCGAGCAAGACAACACCATCGAGTGGATTAGCTCGGATTAATTCTTCAGTCTCCATTGCAAGTAGGTTGCGCCATAACATTGTTGTTGGGCGCATAACTGGTTCGCCAAGTGACATGGTTGGGAATTCAAGTGGAAAGCCACCAGCCTCCCAGACGCCACGCTTTACTGCTTCAGCAACGCGATCGAGGTGAGCGTTGCAAGGGTTTAATTCAGACCAAGTTGTTGCAATACCGATAACTGGTTTGTCAGAGAATACTTCTGAGCCAAATCCCATATTGCGGAATCGCTCGCGATAGATATATCCATGCTTTCCTTCGGCTTTAAACCAATTCTCACTACGTCTTTTGTATACCTCATCGCTCATGAGTCCAATCTACTCCTAGGACAACTTCTGCGTCTATAAGGACAATTTGATTTATCTCATATTTTGACCATTTTGCAATATTTAGTTAAGGCACTAAATTTCAATTACTCAAAACGAATAAGGACTGTAAGGGGAAGAAATGCGCATCGCACGCCTTGGAGAATTTAATAAAGAGAAGCCAGCTATTGTTCTTAGCGACACCGAAGCAGTTTTTGTCGATGATGTAATTGCCGATTGGAATCGAGTTGAACTTGAGAATGGTGCGCTAGAGAAAGTCACAAAGCTTGATCTTTCAGTGCGTCCTAGAGTTAAGATTTCAGATTACCGACTTGGTTCGCCAGTTGCTCGTCCAACAAAAGCGATTTGTGTCGGCCTGAACTATAGGCAACATGCAATTGAAACAGGCGCTACTCCACCTGTTGAACCAATTATTTTTATGAAGGCCCCGGACACTGTTATCGGCGGCAACGACGATGTAATTATTCCGCCAAACTCGGTTAAGACAGATTACGAAGTAGAAATTTGTGTTGTTATCAAGAAGCGCGCGTTGTATTTGAAGTCTCCAGAAGAAGCCGCTGACTACATCCTTGGTTACACGGTTTCACAAGATGTTTCAGAGCGTTATTGGCAAGTAGAGCGTTCTGGTCAATGGGTAAAGGGAAAGTCCTTCCCAACATTTAATCCAGTTGGTCCATGGATTGTTACAACAGATGAATTGAAAGATCCACAGAATCTTCGCCTCTGGTGCACCGTTGATGGCGAGACTCGTCAAGATTCAAACACCAGCGACATGATCTTTGATATCAACTACTGCGTCTGGTATCTCTCACAAGTGATGGAACTTCATGCTGGCGACATAATTAACTCTGGAACTCCTCAAGGTGTTGGAATGGGCTTTAAGCCAGAGAAATACCTAAAGGGTGGCGAAGTAGTTAAGACTGGAATTG
>Ga0222714_10004947_pt1 | contig 12861 bp, 9 predicted proteins | sample C33_3DmetaG_FD_165048 | JGI IMG/M metagenome (GOLD analysis project Ga0222714, IMG submission 165048) | Estuarine water microbial communities from San Francisco Bay, California, United States - C33_3D | ecosystem: Environmental > Aquatic > Marine > Unclassified | place: USA: California... | reverse complement strand
TCCTCACCGCGGGCCCGGCGCGCGATCCGCTGCCGGCCGCGGCGCTCGCGAGCGCGTGATCCCGGTGACCCCGGTGACAGTCGCCTCCCGGTGACAGTCACCTCCGGCTATGCTGCCGCGGTGCTCGGAGCCGTCCTCACAGCGGCCGTCACTCCCTTCGATGCCTCGGGGGAGGTTGACGAGGCCGCCTACCGCGCGCTGGTCCAGCGTCTCCTCGCGAGCGGGTCGGACGGCATCGTCGTGGCCGGCACCACGGGCGAGGCGTCGACGCTCAGCGACGTCGAGCGCATTGCGCTGTTCGAGGCCACCCGCGAGGAGACCCGTGGCAGCGGCACGATGGTTGCCGGCACGGGAAGCAACGACACGGCCCACTCGGTGCACCTGACCCACGCGGCCCGCGAGATCGGCGCCGATGCGGTGCTGGTGGTCACGCCGTACTACAACAAGCCTCCCGCCCGCGGCATCGTGGCTCACGTCGCGGCGATCGCCGAGGTGGGCGTTCCCGTGGTGCTCTACAACATCCCCGGTCGCACCGCGCTCAACATGCCTCCGGACCTCATCATCGAGCTGGCCGCCATCCCCGGTGTCGCGGCCCTCAAGCAGGCCAATGAGGACCTCGCGCAACTATCCGCCATCATGCAGGGATGCGACCTGGCCATCTACGCCGGGAACGATGACATGCTCATGCCGGTGCTCGAGATGGGCGGCGCGGGCGTGATCTCGGTGGCCTCCCACCTGGTCGGCGACCGCATGCAGCAGATGGTGGCACTGGCCGCCGCCGGCGACATGGACGCCGCGCGGGCGATCGACGCCTCCCTCGCCGGGCTCTGGACGGGCCTGTTCGAGGTGACCAACCCAATCCTGATCAAGGCGGCACTGCAGATGCTCGGAATCATTCCCACGGATGTCCTGCGCTTGCCGCTCGTGCAGGCCAGCGACGACGAGCGGGCTCAGCTCGGCGCGCTGCTCTCCGCCAACGGCATCGCGGCCGCATGACGGACGCATCGGCGCTTCGCATCATCCCCCTCGGCGGCGTGGGGGAGATCGGCAAGAACATGTACGTCGTCGAGTACGACGGCCGCATCGTGGTGATCGACTCCGGCGTGACATTTCCCGGCCCCGATCAGATGGGCGTGGACCTCGTCCTGCCGGACATGACCTACCTCGCGGAGAACGCCTCGCGCATCGACGCGCTGATCCTCACCCACGGGCATGAGGACCACATCGGCGCCGTGCCGTGGTTCATCCGGGAGGTGGGGCCCGTGCCGATCCTCGGCACGCGGTTCACCCTCGCGCTGGTGCGCGGCAAGCTCGACGAGCACCGCCTGCTGGGCGAGGCCGAGATGGTGGAGATCGCTGCGGGAGACCCTCCGCGCACGGTCGGGCCATTCGAAGCCGAGTTCCTGCGCGTGACCCACTCAATCCCCGACTGCGTTGCGGTGGCCCTCACCTGCGCGGCGGGAACGCTCGTGCACACCGGCGACTTCAAGTTCGACCACCTTCCCATCGGCGGGCCCTCGCAGCGCAGCGACATCCCCGGCCTCGCGCGGCTCGGCGATCGCGGCGTGCTGGTGATGCTCGGTGACTCCACCAACGCCGAGGTGCCGGTGTCAGGCAAGAGGTCCGAGGAGAGCGTGGGTCCGGCCCTTGCGAGCCTCTTCGCCACCGCCCCGGGTCGCGTGATCGTCACGACGTTCTCGTCGCAGATCGATCGCATGCAGCAGGTGGTCGACGCCGCCTATCGCGACGGACGCATGGTGGCAGTGGTGGGCCGCTCGATGGTGCGCAACGTGAACGTGGCCCGCAACCTCGGCTACCTGAACGTGCCCGACGGCGTGATGGTGGCCGACAAGGAGATCGACTCGGTTCCCGATGACGAGCTGGTGATCCTCACCACCGGCAGCCAGGGCGAGCCCATGTCGGCGCTGCGCCGCATGGCGAACCACGCGCACCCGCGGGTGACCATCAAGAAGGGCGACACGATCGTCTACAGCTCGCGGCGCATCCCCGGCAACGAGCTGGCCATCGACGAGACCATCAATCGCCTCGTGGCGTCGGGCGCGCGCGTCGTCACCCCGGATGACCGCCCGGAGATCCACGCGTCAGGACATGGCGTGCGCGACGAGCTGGCCTGGATGCTGCAGCTCGTGCGACCCCGCTTCTTCCTGCCCGTGCATGGCGAGGCCCGCCACCAGATGGCGCATGCCGACCTCGCCAACCGCCTGGGCATCCCCGAGCGAACGTTCATCCTCGAGAACGGCGACGTGCTGGAGGTCTCCGCCGACGGCGCGGAGCTCGCCGACCGGGTGCCGTCCGGCATCACCTACGTCGACTCCTACGGCGTGAGCGACGTCGGTGAGGGGGTGGTGCGCGACCGGCGTCACATGTCCGAGGACGGCCTGGTGCTCATCGTCGTGCAGGTGGACGCCCACGACGGCACCATCGACGGAACGCCCGACATCGTGACCCGTGGGTTCGGCGGCGCCGAGGACGAGGCCCTCATCGACGCCATCCGGAGCGCCGTGGCCGACAGCATCGCCGAGTCGTCCGAGGAGCGCGTGCACGAGGTGGACGTGCTCAAGAAGCAGCTGCATGACGCCGTGGCCGCGCTGATCAACCGGAGGCTCCGCCAGCGCCCGGTGATCCTGCCCGTGGTGGTGGAGGTCTAGGCAGGAAGTCCTGCCCGCGGGGCCAACAAGGTTGCGTATGCCCGCGACCGCTTCGAAGGCCCGCACAAAGACCTCCGCCCGCAAGGGGTCGACAACCCGGAGGTCCGCGCCGCGCAAGCCCGCCGGCCGTGGTCGCGGGAGTGGCTACCGCGAGATCGCCGGCCTTGGGCTGATCGCCCTCGGGGTGTTCCTCGGCGCGGTGGTCTTCGCCTCCATCGGCGGTGGCGCCGTGGGCCAGTATCTCGAGGAGTTCACCCGCGTGTTCGTGGGGCGTGGGGTGGGGCTCGCGCCCCTCGTGATGATCGCCGTCGGGGTCCACATGATCGTGCGCATCCCGGTCTTCGACTCCCGGCCTTTCCGCATCGGCGCAGCCGTCGTGGGCCTGGCCATCGTGCTGGGGCTGGCCTCGGGCCTCTTCGGCGCGGGCATGGACACCGCGCAGGGGTGGTTCGACATGACCGAGATGCAGGCGACCGGCGGTGTTATCGGCGCGGGCCTGTGGTGGGCCACCGACAGCACGATCGGGGCCGTGGGGGCCAACATCCTCACGGTGCTGGGCATCGCCGCGGGCATGGTGCTGATGAGCGGCGCATCCCTGGGCGAGGCGCTGCGCGGATCCGGGCGCGGCGTGGCCACGGCAGGCGCCGCGGTTGGCCGTGGAGTGGCCACCGCCACCGGCACCGCGGTGCGGGGCAGCAAGCGCGCCGGGGAGGAGGCCCGCGCAATCGCCCGCACGGTCACGGCCCCCACCACCATGCGCGAGCATGACGAGCACCCCGTTGATGGCGCGGATCGCTACCCGGACATCTTCGCCGGGGATGACGCCATGCCGCCGAGCCCGGCTCTGGCAGGCGCGGGGATCCCCGAGGATGACGACGCGCCGATGCCCTTCGGCGCCGACGAGGCCCACGACGTGTTCCACGACCCGATCGACGGTGAGCCGGGCGATGGGGCCGAGGCGGACGGCGACCCGTTCACGCCGGTGGAGCTGCCGGCGGCGGAGGAGCCGGGCGGTGACGGGCAGCACGAGGTGCCTGTGCCGGCGGCGGGATCGCGCGACGAGGACATTCACGGGGCTCCGGGCAGCTCACCTCGCGGCGGGTGGAAGCGTCCACCGAAGAAGTCGCTGCAAAAGTCCGCTGGCGTGTCGAAGATGCCGGCGGGCCAGGTGCGTGAGACGTCCCGCCGACTCGTGGAGGCCCTCGCGGAGTTCGGCGTGGAGGCCGAGATGGTGAACGCCGTCTCCGGACCGCGTGTGACCCGCTACGAGCTGCGCCTCGCACCGGGCACCAAGGTGTCGAAGGTGTCGAACCTCCGTGACGACCTCGCCTACGCGCTCGCGGCCACCGACGAGCTGCGCATCCTCGCGCCGATCCCCGGCAAGCAGGCCGTGGGCGTGGAGGTGCCGAATCCGGACGCCAGCATGGTGACCCTCGGGGACGTCTGGCGCGACTTCCCCGAGGACACCGGCGCCCTGGCTGCGTGGCTCGGGCTCGACATCGGCGGCAAGGCGGTGTACCTCGACATCGCCCGCATGCCGCACCTTCTCATCGCCGGCTCCACCGGCACCGGGAAGAGCGTGTGCGTGAACGCCCTCCTCGCGTCGATCCTGCTCCGGGCCACTCCCGACCAGCTTCGCCTGGTGATGGTGGATCCCAAGAAGGTCGAGCTGAACCACTACGAGGGCATCCCGCACCTGCTCACGCCGGTCGTCACGAACATGAAGAACGCCACGGCGGTGCTGGCCAACATCGTGCGCGAGATGGAATCGCGCTACGAGATCATGGGCGCGGCCCGCGCGCGGAACCTGAAGGACTGGAACGCCATCCGTCGCGAGCAGGGGCTCAGCGAGGTCCCGTCGATCCTCGTGGTCATCGATGAGCTCGCCGACCTGATGATGGTGGCACCCGGCGAGGTGGAAGACGCCATCATCCGCATCGCGCAGAAGGCGCGCGCGGTGGGCATCCACCTGCTGCTCGCCACCCAGCGCCCGTCGGTGGACGTGATCACCGGAATGATCAAGGCCAATGTGCCCTCGCGCATCGCATTCGCGGTGTCCTCCCAGGTGGACTCGCGCGTGGTGCTCGACTCCGGCGGCGCCGAGAGCCTCCTCGGCAACGGCGACATGCTGTTCCGGCCTGTGGGCTCGTCCCGCCTGCAGCGCCTCCAGGGCGCGTACGTGTCGGAGGAGGAGATCCTCGCGATCACCGACCACTGGCGCCGCCAGGGTCGCCCGGAGATCCGGGAGGACCTCATGGAGCGCCCGGAGGTTGAGGAGCCGGAAGTGGACGCCGGTGGCGACGAGATGATCCGCAAGGCCGTGGAGACCGTGGTGCAGCAGGGCACCGCATCGGTATCGCTGCTGCAGCGGCGCCTTGGGGTGGGCTACGCCCGCGCCGGACGGCTGGTGGACTCCCTCGAGCGCCTCGGGGTGATCTCGGGCCACGAGGGCTCCAAGCCGCGCACTGTCCTGATCGGCGAGGCGGACATCCCGCGCGTGCTGGGCATCGCCGCCGTGGACTCCGACGTTTCAGGGAACGAATAGCCGCAACGGCTGTCTCGCGGGCACTCCGGTTTTCCGCCCCGGCGGGGGCGGTCACGGTGATACCTTCGCGCCCTGTTCGAGATCGGCAACAGCCTTCGCGAGGCCCGCGTCCGACGCGGCATCGACTACCCCACGGCGGAGGCCGGGACGCGCATCCGCATCCGGTACCTCAAGGCGATGGAGGACGAGCAGTTTGACCTGCTCCCCGACCCGTCGTACGTGCGCGGTTTCCTCCGGGCCTACTCGACCTACCTCGAGATCGACCCCCAGCTGGTCATCGACGAGTACGACTCGCGGTTCGGCGACATCGGCCAATCGGTCGAGGACGCCAAGCGCGCCCGGCTCCGGGCGGAGAGCCGGCCCCGCAGGCGCGAGGCGCAACTGCTCTGGCTCGCGATCGGCGGGGTCACGGGCATCGCGTTGCTCGCGTGGCTCGGCATCGGCGGCGAGCCCGCGTCCCCGCCGCCGGAGCCCGTGCCCGGCGTGCCCACCACGACAACGCGCACCTCGACTGTGACCAAGGCCGTCGACATCGCGTTCACAGGCCGCGGGAACCGGGGCAGCTACCTCGAGGTGAGGAATGGATCCGACGCCGGCCCCACGCTCTACAGCGGGGTGTTGGTGCCCGGGGCCACGCGTACGTTCTCGTTTGCGGATGCGGCGTGGGTACGCATCGGAAAGCCCGAGGCGATGTCCGTCACGGTGAACGGTGATCGACTGGCGATCAAGGGCGGCACCGGGACGTTCCTCATCACCCAGGCCGGCGCCGAGCGCCTCCCGGCGGGCTAGGCGGTGCGCGCCGCGCTCGTGGTGACCGGCACGGAGGTGCTGGAGGGGCGCGTGAAGGACGAGAACGGGGCCCTCGTGGCCGCGTCGCTGGCGGCCGCCGGCGTATCGGTGGATCGCATCACCGTGGTCGGCGATGGCCTCGATGACATCGAGTCAGCGGTTGCGCAGGCGCTGCAGTCGGGTGCGGACCTGGTGGTGACAACCGGCGGCCTGGGACCCACCCATGACGACCGCACGATGGAGGCCGTGGCGCGTGCGGCAGGAGTGCCCCTGCAACTCGATGAGCGTGCCCTCGAGATGGTGCGCGCGGCCATCGCCACGGTTCCTGCGCGGGCGTCGCAGGAGATCCGGGAGCAGGGAGCCCGCAAGCAGGCCACGCTCCCCGCCGGTGCGGTCGCGCTTCCCCCTCCGGGCACGGCACCGGGCGCGGTGCTCCGTGCCGCTGACGCCGTGATCGTCGTGCTTCCCGGCCCGCCGTGGGAGTGCTCCGCCTCGTGGGACGCCGCATGCGACGTGCCGGACGTGGGGGCGGTGCTTGGCGCTGATCCGTCCGCGGCCCCCCTCGAACTCCGCCTCGCGAACGTCGTCGAGTCGGAGTTCATGCAGGCCATCGACCGGGCCGACCCGGAGGATGATGGCCTGGTCGTGGGAGTCTGCGCGAGGCCCGGCGAGCTCGAGGTGACCGTGCGCCCACCCGGCGCCACCGCCGATGAGTTCGTGGCCTTTCTCGAGCGGGAGTTCCCCGGGGCCATCTTCTCGCGCGATGGCTCGACGGTGGAGCAGGTCATCGGCGCGTTGCTGGTGGATCGCGGCGAGATGCTCGGCACCGCCGAGTCGTGCACCGGCGGCATCATCGGAGGGCGGCTCACGGCGGTCCCGGGATCGAGCCGCTGGTACGCCGGTGGAGTGGTGTCGTACTCGAACGCCGTCAAGGAGAGCGCACTCGGCGTGCCGGCCGCGATGATCGCGCGCTTCGGGGCGGTGTCCGCCGAAGTGGCCGAGGCGATGGCCCGAGGCGCGAGGGAGCGCATCGGATGCACGTGGGCCATCGCTGTCACGGGGGTCGCGGGACCGGGTGGCGGCACGCCCGAGAAGCCCGTGGGCCTGGTGTACGTGGCCGTGGGGGGGCCGGACGGGGTGCAGGTGCGGGAACTCCGGTTGCACGGCGATCGCGAGCGCATCCGCATGCGGTCGTCCACCATCGCGCTGCACCTGCTCAGGACCGCGCTGCGGGCCTGAGCCGTGGGCGCTGCCGCCGTGACTCGGCCGCGCGGCTGCCTCCACCGGCGTGACCCGCATGGGTGGATGAGGCGAATAGGTTCCCCCGGGAAGGAACGTCCGGACGAAGTGCGAACATATGTTCCACATCGCCGGGCGGCCACCTAGAATCCGCCCTGACGCAAGGGATACGAGGGGGAGACGTGGACAAGAGCGAGGCGCTTGGATCGGCGGTCGCGCAGATCGAGAAGCAGTTCGGCAAGGGCTCGATCATGCGGATGGGGGACATGCCCCTGGCGGACATCGACTACGTGCCCACGGGCGCGCTGCCGCTTGACATCGCACTGGGAATCGGCGGCCTGCCCCGCGGCCGAATCGTGGAGATCTTCGGCCCGGAGGCCTCGGGCAAGACCACGCTTCTCTACCACGTGATGGCGCAGGCGCAGAAGCGGGGCGGGCTCGCGGCCTTCATCGACGCGGAGCACTCGCTCGATCCGGCGTACGCCCGTCGCATCGGCGTCAACACCGATGAGCTCCTGGTGTCGCAGCCCGACCACGGGGAGCAGGCCCTCGAGATCGCCGACCTCCTGGTGCGCTCTGGCTCGTTGGACATCGTGGCCATCGACTCCGTCGCCGCGCTCGTGCCCAAGGCCGAGATCGAGGGCGAGATGGGCGACACCCACGTGGGCCTGCAGGCCCGCCTCATGTCGCAGGCCCTCCGCAAGCTCGCGGGAACCCTCAACCGCGCCGGAACCATCTGCGTGTTCACCAACCAGCTGCGCGAGAAGATCGGCGTCATGTTCGGCTCGCCCGAGACCACTCCCGGCGGACGCGCGCTGAAGTTCTACTCATCGGTGCGCCTCGACGTGCGGCGCATCGAGAATCTGAAGGAGGGTGCGGAGGTCATCGGCAGCCGCGCCCGCGTGAAGGTCGTGAAGAACAAGGTGGCCCCGCCCTTCCGCCAGGCCGAGTTCGACATCCTCTACGGCGAGGGAGTGTCACGAGAGGGATCCCTTCTCGACCTGGGCATCGAGTACGACATCGTCACCAAGAGCGGGTCCTACTTCTCGTTCGGCGACGATCGCCTCGGGCAGGGGCGCAACGCGTCCCGGGCCTTCCTCATCGAGCACACCGACATCGCCGACGAGATCGAGCGGCGCATCCGCGAGGCCTCGGGCATCACCCCTGCGGCGGCCCTCGAGGTGGACCCCGAGACCGGCGAGGTGCTGGAGGCCGTCACCGTGGCCGGGGTCGCAGAGGTGACGGAGGTCGTCGAGGCAGTGGGCGAGGACAAGGGCGGCGCCAAGGCCGCGTAGGGGCCATGGCGCAGGGGTACTCCCGGCATCGGCGGGGGGCGGGCTAGCATCCCGTCGATGCCGCAGTACCACCTCACCACCTTCGGGTGCCAGATGAACGCGCATGACTCCGAGCGCATGCGCGGCCTGCTGTCGTCGCTGGGCTACCACGAGGCGCCCGATCGTGACGCCGCAGACCTGATCCTCTTCAACACGTGCACGATCCGGGGATCGGCCGATGAGCGCTTCATGGGCAATCTCGGCGAGGCCAGGCGCATCAAGCGCGAGCGCCCCGACGTGGTGGTCGCCGTGGGCGGGTGCTGGGCGCAGAGCCAGAAGGACGACGTCTTCCGCGACTTCCCCTTCGTGGACATCGCGTTCGGTCCCGGCGAGGTGAACCGCCTCGGCGAGCTGCTGGCGCGTGAGCGCATCCAGGCCGTCGGGGCGTTCACGTTCGACGGCAGGTTCAGCGGCGACCTGCCCTCCCTGCGTGAGCGTCCGCATCAGGCATGGGTGCAGATATCCGTGGGCTGCAACTGCGTGTGTTCGTACTGCATCGTGCCGTCAGTGCGCGGCCGCGAGAGCAGCCGGTCCTGGCGGGCCGTGGTCGACGAGGTCGCTGCGCAGGCCGCGGACGGGGTGGTCGAGGTGACCCTGCTGGGTCAGAACGTCAACTCGTATGGGCGCGACCTGCCCGGCCCCGAGCGCAAGAGCTTCGCCGAGCTCCTCATGGCGGTGGCCGAGGTGCCGGGGATCCAGCGCGTCCGGTACACGAGTCCGCACCCCAAGGACATTCGCGACGACGTGATCGCGGTGCACCGCGACGTGCCCGAGGTGTGCCGCCACATCCACCTTCCGGCGCAGTCGGGGTCGACGAGCGTGCTCAAGGCGATGCGGCGCACCTACGATCGCGAGCGCTACCTGTCGCTGGTGGATCGCATCCGCGACGGCGTGCCCGACATCGCGCTCACCACCGACCTCATCGTGGGCTTCCCGGGTGAGTCCGACGCCCACTTCGCCGACACGCTGTCGTTGGTCACGGCCGTTGGCTATGACGGCGCCTACACGTTCGTGTACTCACCAAGGCCCGGCACCGAGGCGGGTGAGAACATGGACGATGACGTCGCGCCCGAGGTGAAGTCTGAGCGCATCAGCGCCCTGATCGACACCGTGCAGGCCACGGCCCGGGAGCGGCTCTCCCGGCACGTCGGGACGGTGCAGGAGGTTCTGGTGGAGGGCCCGTCCCGCACCGACGCATCGCGCCTGAGCGGGCGTACCACGCACAACGTCACGGTGAACTTCACCGGTGATGCCGATCCCGGGACGATCGTTCCGGTGACCATCGTCGATTCCACGTCCACCACCCTGACGGGCCGCATGGCGAGGGTGGCACAGCCCGCGGGCGCCGCCTGATCGAGCCGCCGCAGGTGCTGGCGCTGTTCGGGCCGACCGCCAGTGGGAAGAGCGCCATCGCCCACGCGCTCGCGCATGAACTCAGGGGCGAGGTGGTGGTGGCGGACCCCTTCCAGCGCTATCGCGGGTTGGAGATCGCCGCGGACTCCCCGCGTGCTGGCGCGCGCCGCGAGGTCAGCTACCACCTGGTAGGCGATCTGGCGCTATCGGATGACTCCACCGCCGGGCAGTACGCGGTGGCCGCGCACGGGGCGATCGACGCGATCACGGCCAGTGGGCGCGTGCCGCTGGTGGCCGGGGGCACCGGTCTCTACCTGCGGGCAGCGCTGTGCGAGCTCGACATGCGGCCGCCCCCGCCCGCTGAGGTGCGCGAGTGGGCGGAGGCGCTGGTGGAGGACCTCCCGGCGGCAATGGCGGAGCTCGCGGAGCGCGACCCCGCGGCGGCCGCCGCCGTGGATAGCGGTAACCCGCGCAGGGTGGCACGCGCCCTCGAGCGCGCGGCGATGGGGGATGCCGCCACGGGCGACGACATCTGGTCGGCGCCGTACCGGCGTCCCGTCGCGCTCGTGCACGTGGAGCGGCCAGCCGAGGTGCTCGCGGGCTTGATCGCCGCCCGCGTGCGGCGGGAGCTGGACGAGGGCCTGCAGGGCGAGCTCGAGCGCGCGCTCGACACTCCGGATCTCGCGCGTGGCCCGGCGCAGGTGATCGGAATGTCAGAGGTGCGCTCCATCCGGGCGGGCACCATGCATGCATCTGCCCTGGAGGACGCCCTGTGCGCACGCACGCGGCGCCTCGCGCGCACGCAACGCACGTGGATGCGCCGCATGCGCCCTGACCTCGTGATCGACCTGGGCGACCGCCCCGCCACCGACGCCGTGCCCGAGGTCGCTGCGCTCTGGCGGCGGCTGCGGGAGGGCGTCGTCTAGCCTGCCGCCTCGTGGCCATGGGAATCGCATTCGAGAAGTGGCAGGGCCTCGGCAACCACTACGTGGTCACCGAGGCTCGCGCCTGGCCGTTCCCGATCACCCCGGAGAGAGCACGCCTCGTGTGCGATCCGAACTTCGGAGTGGGGTCTGACGGCATCCTCGAGATCGTTGTCGCCAACGGCCCACCGGAGATGCGCGTATGGAATCCGGATGGCAGCCGGGCCGAGAACTGCGGCAACGGGATCCGCATGGTGTCGCGCTACCTCGCCGGGCGCGGGATGCTGCCTGAGGACGGCCGGGTGCTCACCGGCGCTGGGGAGGTGACCGTGTCGGTGGAGGGCTCGGTGGTATCCGTCGAGATGGGCCGGGCCACCTTCCCGTCCGGGCAGCGCGAAGAGGCCCTCGGCACCGGAGCGGGCGAGGTGGCCCTTGCCGAGGTGTCGATGGGAAACCCCCATGCGGTGATCCGGCACGACGACCCTGACGCGGTGGTGTCGGTCATCGGGCCGCTGGTAGAGGTTGCCGAGAGGTTTCCCGATCGCACCAACGTCGAGTTCATCCGCCGCGAGGGGCCGTCGGAGATCACCATGCGCGTCTGGGAGCGCGGCGCGGGCGTGACGATGGCCTGCGGCACCGGAGCATGCGCCGCCGCCGTGGCGGGCGTCGTGCTCAACGGACTCGAGAGCCCGGTCACCGTTCACCTCGCGGGCGGCGATCTGCTCATCGCAGTGGACGACGACCTTCGCGTGACCATGACCGGTCCCGCTGATCCGATCTATTCCGGCCAGATGTCGGCCGAACTCATGTCACGACTGGAGGCCATGTGAGCACCCGTCCCGTCGGCGCGAAGCGCCTTGGGCTTCTGCCCCCGTACCTGTTCGCGGAGATCGAGCGGAAGATCGCCGCGAAGAAGGCCGAGGGCGTTGATGTGATCTCGCTCGGCATCGGCGACCCCGACACCCCGACGCCGGACCTCGTGGTGCGTCGCATGCAGGACGCCGTGGCGGATCCCGGCACCCACCAGTACCCCTCGAACCGCGGGCGCGAGGCGTTCCGCGACTCCGTCGCGGGCTTCTACTCGCGCAGGTTCGGTGTGTCGCTCGACCCCTCCACCGAGGTCATTCCCGCACTGGGGGCCAAGGAGGCCATCGCCAACCTCAACCTGGCTCTCCTCGATCCCGATGACGTCGCCCTGGCCAGCGACCCCGGGTATCCGGTGTACACCATGGGCCCGCTGCTCGTGGGCGCCGAGCCGGTGCCCATGCCGCTCGTGCCCGGGCTCGGATTCCAGCCCGACCTCGACGCCATCCCCGTGGATGTGCTCGACCGAGCCCGGCTGATGTACCTGAACTACCCCAACAACCCCACCGGGGCCGTGGTGGAGGACGACCTCTTCGACCGGGCCGTGGCGCTGGCACGGAAGCACGGCTTCATCATCGTGCACGACAACGCCTATTCGGAGATCACCTACGACGGCTACGTGGCGCCGTCGTTCCTGGCCACCCCGGGAGCCAAGGACGTCGGCATCGAGGTGTTCTCGCTCTCGAAGACCTACAACATGACCGGATGGCGCAGCGGAGCCGTTGTGGGCAACCCGGATGTGGTGAGCGCCTACTGGCAGCTCAAGACCAACCTCGACTCCGGGATGTTCGACGCCGTGCAGGAGGCCAGCATCGCCGCGCTCGACTCCGATCAGGCGTCGGTCAGGGGCATGTGCGAGATCTATCGCCGCCGCCGTGACATCCTCGTGGACGCCCTGCGCACGATCGGCCTCGAGCTCACCCCGCCGAAGGGTGCGATCTACGTGTGGGCACGCGTGCCCGAGGGCGAGACCTCGGCGTCGTTCACGGAGAAGGTGCTCGAGGACGCCGCGGTGGTCATCTCCCCGGGCTCTGCCTACGGGCCCAGCGGCGAGGGCTTCGTGCGCATGAGCCTCACGGTCCCCGACGAGCGCCTCATCGAGGCGGCGGAGCGCATCGCAAGTCTCGTCAACGCCTGACATCCGA
>Ga0222714_10004946_pt1 | contig 12863 bp, 10 predicted proteins | sample C33_3DmetaG_FD_165048 | JGI IMG/M metagenome (GOLD analysis project Ga0222714, IMG submission 165048) | Estuarine water microbial communities from San Francisco Bay, California, United States - C33_3D | ecosystem: Environmental > Aquatic > Marine > Unclassified | place: USA: California... | reverse complement strand
ATGATGATTGCACACGTAGCGGAACAAACGGAGCGAAAGCCATTTCGCTACTTTAGGAACTGCTGCGCGATTCGGAAGCACCGAACCGCGTTAATTCTCCACAAGTGGACAGACTTACCAAATGGCGTCTATTGCGACCCAGTGTCGCCGATCAATGTCCGGGTTTGGGATGGTTTTGCGACTGTCGGCTTAAGGTCTAACTTCTGGCGATAGCAGACTTTAGACCTCACACTGGTGGAAGGCCGCTCGGATAATCGAGCCCCTCCAGATCTCGAATAGAGATTGCAGCGAAGCCTGCGCTTCTCACCAAGCGAAATCCGCGGCGAACGCAATCTTGCGAAGCGTCGAGATCAACGATGTCTACCGATCTAGATTTATCTGAAAGACCACGCATCCATTCCGATAATTGCGACGCGTTCAGGCCAAGCATATCCTGAACTTGGAAAGAACAGCGAGCGCCCTCTGATCTCACAAAAACGGGATAGCCCAACGGTTGGTCAACCGACGCGTAAGGTGGAAGAGGCGTGGTTGAAACACAAGCTGACAGTATCAGCGTAGCTAACGAATGAAATCTCATGAACGCAGCCTATCGATTTCCCGCACGTCTGCAATTGGTGTCTCTCCAACCTGCATCCAATGTCCGCAATTGGGTCGCTAGCGGAATGTCTGTTTCTGTCCGGAAGCTAACCCAGAGCCGACTAGCGACTGGCAGCCATCACAGCAGTTTTTCGATATCCTTCGCGATCCGCTCCGGCTTGTCGGTTGGTGCGTAACGCTTCACCACATTGCCTTCGCGGTCGATCAGGAATTTGGTGAAGTTCCATTTGATGCCGGTTGAGCCCATCAGACCCTTCGCTTCGCCCTTCATCCAGTCATACAGCGGCGAGGCATCCGGCCCATTGACGTCAACCTTTTGCATCAGCGGAAAAGTGACGCCAAAGTTTACCTTGCAGAATTCCTGGATCTCATCGGCATTGCCGGGTTCCTGCGCGCCGAACTGGTTGCAGGGGAAGCCGAGCACTTCGAAACCCTGATCCTTGTATTGCTGGAACACCTTTTCCAAGCCGTCATATTGCGGGGTAAAGCCGCACTTGCTGGCGGTGTTAACAACCAGCAGCACCTTGCCCTTCTTTGTTGCAAGATCGAGCTCTTCGCCGCGGTTGGTGGTAACGGTAAAATCGGCAATCGTGGTCATTCTGGTGCGTCCTCTTTCGGGCGATAGGTAAAGTCGAATGCGCTTTGCCACGAAACACCATGGTCCGTCGAGGATTCTCCGAACTGTCGCACCGATCCATCTTCATTTGCCGTGTAGCTCATTCACACAAGCGTGTGCAGGGCGCCCGGCGATGGCCAGATCCCGGTCAGCACCATTTTGCCTTCAGCTACGCCGCCGGTGAACTCTACCGCGCCCGGTGAAGAGCCAACCCATTTCTGTCGCCACACGCCGGCGTTGGTGTCCCATAGATTAAGGCTGGTTCCGCCGGCCCCGCGCAATGGCATCCAGCTCTCAATCACAGCGCAACCATTGTGCTTGCGCTCTATCCGGCTGTCAGCGATCTTGGCGTCTCCCCGGTTTGGTAGACATCCCATTCACCCAGCCAGAAATCAAACCCTGCATGCCCTTCGCTGTCGCATGCAGGTGGGGATGGTGGTGGCGATGGTTGCTGCGCGCCGGGTGCAGGTGCTGACTGCAGCAGCAATGCGGCGACAAGCGATGTGAGCATGAAATTCCCCTCCGTTGTTTGTGGGGAGAAGACGCCAGATAGAGCCTGCCGTCAAAGCGGCATCCATCAGACGCCAATGCACCTCTGCCAATGTTGGCGAGCTGTTAAGTGACCATTCCGTCGTGCAAACGCACCACACGGTCCATTTTGCTGGCAAGCCGTTCATTGTGCGTCGCGACCAGCGCCGCGCTGCCCTCGCCACGCACCAGCGAAAGGAACTCGGCTAGCACCCGCTCAGCCGTGTGCTCGTCCAGATTTCCCGTAGGCTCGTCAGCTAAAACCAGCATGGGGCGATTAGCCAGCGCACGCGCCACAGCGACGCGCTGTTGCTCGCCGCCAGAAAGCTGGCTCGGGCGGTGATCCATGCGGTGACCTAGACCCAAAGCGGTCAGCAGCTCTTCTGAACGTGCTTCTGCAATTTCGCGATCCACTCCGGCGATCATCTGCGGCATCACAACATTCTCGCGCGCGTTGAAATCGGGCAATAAGTGGTGGAATTGATAGACAAAACCCAGATGGTCGCGCCGCAAGCTGGTGCGCTCATCGGTTTGCATGGTTGCTGCTTCCTTGCCCGCGATCTGGATCGAGCCTTCGAAACCACCTTCGAGCAGGCCGACAGCTTGCAACATGGTCGATTTACCCGTTCCAGACGGGCCAAGCAGAGCGACGATCTCGCCCGGCCTGATATCAAGATCCGCACCGCGCAAGACTTCGATTACAGTATCGCCCTGCTTGAAGCTTCGCTTGAGTCCGCGGAGTTTGACAACCGGCGTCTTCTCCTCGTCGGCTGCGGTTGTATTCAGGACATCACTCATAGCGCAGCACCTCCCAGGGTCAGTGCTTGCAGCTTTGAGCGCCGGGTAGAGGGTGGCCAGGAAACTCAAGATCAAGGCGAGTGCAACTATGCCTGCGATTTCAACGGGGTCCGTGCGCGATGGCAATGTCGAAAGGAACCGCACTTCAGGGTCCCAGATCTCCTGCCCTGTGACAAATGCAATGAAGGAAACAATCGGTTCCCTGAAGTAAAGCACGACGAACCCGAGCCCCAGTCCAGCGATTGTGCCGAGTGCTCCGACCGTAAATCCAGTTGTTACAAAAATCTTGGTCAGGCTTTTGCGAGTTGCGCCCATTGTCCGCATGATCGCAATATCACGCGTCTTCGCACGCACCAGCATCACAAGACTCGACAGAATATTAAATGCTGCAACCAAAACCATGAAACTCAATGCAAAAAACATTGCGACGCGCTCTACCTGAAGCGCTTCGAAAAGCGTTGCATTCATCGTTTTCCAGTCGGCAATCACCGCGCGTCCAGCGAGCTTTTCCTGTACTGGCGCCAATATCTCTCCAACCTTGTCAGGGTCAGTCACCTTAATTTCGATCTGCCCCACACTGTCGCCCATCAACAGCAACGTTTGCGCATCGGACATGGGCATCATCACGAACTTCTCGTCAAAATCGAAGATACCCACCTCGAAAATCGCAGACACTTCATACCCAACCTGGCGCATGGTCGTGCCAAATGGAGTCGTGCGGCCCTGCGGGTTGATGATCGTGATAGTGTCTCCCACCCGCGCGCCGATGTTCTGCGCAAGGCGAGAGCCAATCGCTACCTTGCTGGCATCAGGCTGAAGCTCTCCGATATTGCCCAGCAGTACCTTGTCAGCCATGCTGGCCAGATCATCCTGCGTCTGCCCGCGCACAAATATGCCCTCGACGCGTCCGTTAAATGTCGTCAGCAGCGGTTGTTCGATCAGCGGGTTTGCTTCCACCACATCAGGGGTTGCTTCAACCTCGCGCAGGACTTCTTCCCAGTTCGAAAGCCGTCCGCCATAGGCCTGCACCACCGCGTGGCCGTTCAAGCCAACAATTTTGTCGAGCAATTCAGCGCGGAAACCGTTCATCACGCTCATCACCACCACCAGCATGGCAACGCTGAGCATGACAACCCCAACCGAGATACTGGCAACCAGCGCAATGAACGCTTCCCCCTTGCCCGGCAAAAGGTATCGTTTGGCAATCATCCATTCGAATGGAGAGAGGATCACGGTCTATCTAGGCCCTCGAGAAAGTGACTGACCTGAACTGGCCGAGCCTGGCTGAACGCAGGATTTAGGGCGCGCTGCAGCGCAAGGCAATGGAACAACTTGCGTCTTTCCCGATCAAAAGCTTGTGACACTGCCGCTATCGCCCTTGTAATCCTGCTGTAACATCGCCATTGACGCGGCGACGGTAACACGCGGCGCTAGCGGGCAGGCTCAGCATGAACTGGACTAATCCTTTCCTCGACGAATTTGGCGACAAGCTGCGCGAGGAATGTGGCGTGTTTGGCGCTATCAACGCATCTGACGCTTCTGCGGCGACCGCTTTGGGGCTGCATGCCTTGCAGCACCGCGGGCAAGAGGCGGCCGGCATCACCAGCTATGACGGCAAGGAGTTCTTCTCTCGCCGCGGGCTTGGCCATGTCGCAGAGAATTTCTCCTCGCCGGAAGCCATCGCGGAACTGCCCGGCTATATGGCCGCTGGGCATGTGCGCTATTCCACGACCGGCGGTGCGGGCCTGCGCAACGTACAGCCACTCTATGCAGACCTCGCCAGCGGCGGTTTTGCAGTCGCGCACAATGGCAACATCTCGAATTCGCAGAAGCTTCGCGCCGAACTGGTTCAGAATGGCGCGATTTTCCAATCCACATCCGACACCGAAGTGATCATCCACCTCGTCGCAACCAGCCGTTATCCAACTATGGTCGACCGGCTGGTTGACGCGCTGCGTCTGGTCGAGGGGGCCTACGCGCTCGTAGTTATGACACCTGAAGGCATGATCGCATGCCGCGATCCGCTCGGCATTCGCCCGCTTGTAATGGGAAAAATGGGCGATGCAGTTGTCTTTGCCAGCGAAACCGTCGCGTTCGATGTCGTCGGCGCAGAATTTACCCGGGAAGTCGAGCCAGGCGAACTGATCCGTGTCGATTTCGAAGGCAAGATCGAAACATTGCGCCCCTTCGGCAATCACAGTTCGCGACCATGCATCTTCGAGCATGTCTATTTCAGCAGACCGGATTCATTCTTCGCGGGTCAATCGGTCTATGAAGCACGCAAGGCGATTGGACAGCAATTAGCTATCGAAAGCCCGGTCGAAGCCGATCTGGTCGTGCCCGTACCGGACAGCGGCGTGCCCGCAGCCATTGGCTATGCTCAGGAGTCGGGCGTACCGTTTGAGCTGGGCATTATCCGTTCACACTATGTTGGGCGAACATTCATCCAGCCTTCGGACACAGCGCGTCATTCCGGCGTTAAGCGCAAGCACAACGCCAATCGCGGTCTTGTTGAAGGCAAGCGGATCGTGCTGATCGACGATTCAATAGTCCGCGGCACTACTTCGATGAAGATCGTCGAGATGATGCGCGAAGCAGGCGCCAGCGAAGTACACTTCCGCGTTGCCAGCCCACCCACGGCGCATAGCTGTTTCTACGGTGTCGATACGCCGGAGCGTGAGAAACTGCTCGCCGCCCGGATGGACGTTGAGCCCATGCGCGAATACATCAAGGCAGATAGCCTGGCATTCGTGTCTATCGACGGCCTGTATCGTGCCGTCGGCGCTGACCACCGCGAGAACAACTGTCCGCAGTTTTGCGATGCATGCTTTACGGGCGATTATCCAACCTCGCTGACAGACCTAAATGCCAAGAACAGCGACGACGCTCAATTAACATTCGCAGATCACAAGGCAGCTTGAGCCATGACAGACGGCAACAAACCACTTGAGGGCAAGCTCGCGCTTGTCACCGGCGCAAGCAAAGGAATAGGCGCTGCAACTGCAAGAACGCTTGCTTCCCAGGGGGCTCACGTGGTGCTGGTCGCTCGCGACGTCAAAGCGCTCGAAGCGGTAGAAGACGAAATTCACGCGGAAGGCGGTACTTCCACCATCGCCCCGCTCGATCTGACCGAGCCCGAATCGATAGCGCGTCTGGCCCAGGCAGTTTCAAGCCGATGGGATGTGCTCGATATCATGGTGCTATCTGCCGCCTATCTGCCAACTTTGACGCCCGTCACGCAGATCGATCCGAAGCAGTTTAATCAGGCGTTGAATCTCAATGTCTTGGCGACGCAGGCCTTGTTGTCCGCGTTCGACCCCATGCTCAAACGTTCAGAGGCGGCCCGCATTATCGGGCTCACAAGCAGCGTGGGCGCCGGCCCCCGAGCCTATTGGAGCGCATATGGCGCATCCAAGGCTGCCTTTGATAATATTCTTAGCTCTTACGGGCAAGAAGTTGAAAAGATTGCTACTATCCGCGTTGCGATTGTCGACCCCGGTGCCACGCGCACCAGCATGCGTGCCAAGGCCTATCCCGGTGAAGATCCCGAAACGGTAAAGCAGCCTGACGTCGTGGCGACCCGTATTGCCGAGCTAGTCCAGGAAGGTTTTGAGACCGGTCATCGCGAGCGCGTTGACGGCTAAATCGTACGCCTGTTACCGCGCAATACCATTCGGTTAAATCGCCGCTAACCACTTTCCTATACAAATGGGACACCGCGCTCGGTCAACGTGTGTGAAGCTTAAGGCCATGTTCGCAAGATCAGCGAGCACCGGTTCGAGAGCAAGATACGCTAGAACTCAAGGATTCGGGCATGCATAAAACGCAAGACCGCTACGAAATCGCCGCGCAGGAAGATCGCTGCGCTCCACGCACGAAGCTGACCATCCCGGCTTCGCTGCGCGCATCGGTTGGCCGCGCCTTCCAAAGCGTGGTGCACGACCTGTCCATCTCCGGCTTCTCCGCCGCCGCGATCAACCGGATGCATGAAGGCCAGGTTTGCTGGCTGACGCTGCCCGGCCTGGAATCGCTCCATGCGCAGGTTGTATGGTGGGAAAACTGCATTGTCGGCTGCGCCTTCACCGAACTGCTCAGCCCGATCGTGCATGACAACATCATTCAGCGTTACGCGCAGATGAGCGCTTACCACAGCGTTTAATCATAGTGCGGGCCGCAGCTAAGATCGCCGTTGCTGAGTTATTCAGCAGCGGCGATTTTTTGCGCAATACCGAGCCAGGCCGCGCGCCCCTCCGAACTTGTAGCGGTTGGCCAATTGCCCACCACAGTCAGCACTACTTTTTGTTCCGGCATGATCGAAATCGATTGACCGAATATGCCCTGAGCGCCGTAATTGCCGCTGGGATAGGTCCACCACTGATAGCCATATCCAAAACCGCTATCGCCGAAGTCCACTTTGCTATCGCCAGCCTCGCCAAACCAGCCATCAGGAACGACGCCCTTACCGCCTTCCAGAGCAAATTGCCCCATGCGGGCATAATCAGCCAAGCGGATCGACAAGCAGCAGCCACCGATGCTGCCGCCGCGCGGGTCGCTCATCCAGAACATATCGGCTTCAAACCCTGCCGGGTTGACGACCTTCTGCTTGGCGTAGGCAGCTAGCGGAAGACCTACAGCATTCTCTACCACCAGACCGATAAGATTGGTCTCGCCGGTCTTGTAGACCCATTTCTCACCTGGTGGCGCTTCGCGCGGTAGGTCCTTCATCTGCGCGACCATCGCGTCTTCGCCATATTCCAGCACAAAGCTCGCCATCTTGACCACGTCGCTGTCAGGATCGGTATAGTCTTCGTTCCACGCGACGCCTGACGTCATTGTCGCAAGCTGCTCGACTGTCACATCATCATAGGCCGAGCCCGCAAGTTCAGGGATGTACTTGGTCACAGGGTCCTGCAAACTGCCAATGAAGCCATCCCGAATTGCTGCACCCAGCAGCGTCGAGGTGAAGCTCTTTGCAACAGAGAAACTGGTCCAGCGCTGTTCGGGGCCAAAGCCAAGGCGATAACTTTCAAAGCGTTTCTGCCCGTTCTGCAGCACCATGACACCTGCGGCATTGGTCGCATCCATCACGTCGCGAATTTCAGCCGCCAGCGCATCATCTAGCGGCGCACCATCGGGCAATGGGCGCGGTTCCAGAGCGCCCTTTACTTCGTGACCTTCGAACCAATTCTCCATATCGCGAAAACGCGCGCTGCGTTGTTCATCGCTCCAGAAAAGAACCTGCAAGTCAGCCAGATCGCGTTCTGGCGGCGTGACAAACGTAACCGGATTTTCCTGCACCGCCACGGTTTCGACCGGGCCACTATAGCCCGCTACACATCCTGAAAGTGCCAGCGCCATTGCCGCGCTGCTAAGCCAAATCCGCATTATTCTCTCCTGTCTTCCGTTGCAGCGCACCCTATGGAGAGCAATCCGCGGGAGCAAGCCTAGCTTTGCGCTTTCATGTCGCGGTAGGCCGCCAGCGCGCGCTCGCGCCCTTCCTTATGCGCGATAATCTTCGCAGGGTAGGACGAAGGGCGCACCCCATGCTCTTCGGGATCATGGATGTAAGGCTCGCTCAAGTATGCCAGTTCGGGCACGTATTTGCGGATATAAGCCGCCGCATCGAACTTCTCCGACTGGCTGAGCGGTGCCATGATCCGCACGAACATATTGCTGTCTACGCCTGTGCCCGCGACCCATTGCCAGTTCGCGCCATTGCTAGCGTAGTCCGCATCGACCAGCGTGTCCCAGAACCATTGTTCACCCACGCGCCAGTCGATCAGCAGATGTTTGATCAGAAAGCTCGCCGCGATCATCCGCACACGGTTGTGCATCCAGCCCGTCTGCCACAATTGCCGCATGCCTGCATCGACGATCGGATAGCCGGTGCGCCCCTGCTGCCACGCTTTCAGATCGCGCGCGGCCGCTTCATCTGTCTCCGGATCGCGCCAGGCGATTTTGTCAAAGTCGGCGCGGTAATTGTCGAGCGCATAGCGCGGAAACTGGCAGATCGCATTCTGCGCATAATCGCGCCAGATCAGCTCTTTCTCATAGGTCTTCCAACCCTTAGATCGCTTGTGCTTAAGCGCATGCCAGATCTGGACCGGGCTGATTTCTCCGAAGTGGAGGTAGGGCGAGAGCTGGCTGGTCTTGTCCACACTCGGCAAATTGCGCGCATCGTCATAGTCATCTGCGTGGTCGTCCCACCATTCGAGCCGTTCGTTCGCTGCTTTCTCACCCACTTCCCAGAAGTCACGCATGCCGCCTGCCCAATCGGGATTGGTGGGCAGCAGGTTCCAGCTCTCCAGGGTATCGCTCGCGGGCCAGTTTTCGGGCGATGACAGCGTTTCGGGCTCTGGCAACGCGTCGCGTGGCGGCAGCATCTCCAGCGTCGCTTTCGCAAACGGCGTGTAGATCTTGTACAGCGCGCCGGAGCCCGTCGTCACAGCGCCGGGTGGCAGCAGGTAATTGGCATCATAGAGCTGGAGGTCGAGCCGCTCTTTCAACTCGCCCTGCGCCTTGCGCCACCACGGTTCGTAGTGCCTGTTGGCGTGGATCGTTTCTGCGCCCGTTTCCTCCGCGATCTTGATGAGTTCCTCCACCACATCGCCGCACCGCAGGATGATCTTCGCGTGGCGCTGGGCGAAGCTGTTTGCCAAGCTTTCTAGCGAATGATGCAGCCACCAGCGCGACGCACCGCCGTAGGCATGACTGCCCGCGATCTCATCATCGAGCACATAGACCGCGATCACGGGGCCCGCTTGCGCCGCCTGATAGAGCGCGGGATTGTCCGCCATGCGCAAATCGCGCCGGAGCCAAAGGATTTGGGGTTTGGTCATTCTCTTTCTTTCCCCTCTCCCCATGTGGGGAGAGGATAGCGAAGCTTGCTCCGAGTGGAGTTAGCGGAGCCTGGAGAAGGGAGAACGGTCTGGGCTGGCCCCTCCCCCAACCCCCTCCCCTGAAGGTGAGCGGGCTTTGAATGGCAACTAAACTAGCTGCCCGAATGTTCCTGATTCAATGGTTCACACTTCACATCAGGCAGCGCGACCGAGAAACGGTCCCTCGCACGCGGGTCGTAGAAGCGCGCATCGCGTAGCAGGACAGAGCCATCTTCGGCGCGTTCGGCGAAGGGCGCGCGGGTCCAGAAAAGGAAGGCATCGAGTTCAGGGTTAGCGCGCCGTTCTTCGGCGAGCCTAACATCATTCAATTCACAAAAGTTAGCCAAATCCGTGATTGTGTCATGATTGCCAGGGTTGTCGTGAAACTTTCCCCAATAGCCATTTTTGCCGACAATAACTTCGCGTTGCCAGAAGATGAGCGGAAGGGGATTCGCAATGATTTCGGTGTCGGTCACGCCTACCCCGATAAGAAGATCGTGAGCAGCATACGCCGAGCCCTTCGATATCCATCCATTCATCCCGATATAAGCCAAACTAACAGCGACCGCGACACGGGCGGGTTTCATCCAGTCCCCACCCCGCTTCTCTCGCCGCAGCGAGAACCATGTTGCAAAGCCCATCAGCGCCCATAGCCACACGTCGATGATGAACAGCGTGTCGCCGTAGAACCACTGGCTCGAAAACGGTTCGAGAAACCGCACACCATAGACATTGAGCCAATCGAGTGCGGGGTGCGTGAGGCAACCGATGAAGGATAGCGCGTAAAGCCAGCCGAAATGCACTGGCAATCGCCCTTCAGGGCGCTTGCCCCGCTTTGTCTGCCAGCGGTCATAACCCCACAGCAGCCCCGCGAGGATCAGCGGCAGCAGCACCAGTGCGGGCGGGCCATGGGTGATACCGCGGCGGAAACCCAGATGCTCCTGCCCCTCCAGCCAGAAGAAGCACGCCGCATCGACATCGGGCAGGTTCGCCCCGATGATTAGCGCGGGCATAGCGAGCCCGGTCTTCTTCTTAAGACCTGCCTGCCCCAACAGCGCGCCAACAAGCGAATGGGTTAGATTATCCAAGCCAGTTCTCCGCTCTTAACCCCTGCTCAAACCCTACAGCATGGAACACATGGAACACTGTCCTAGGCGCAAAAAACTCTCGGTGGAAATCCGGCAAATTCAATAACCTCCCGAAAATGGCTGATAAAGAGCGCATTCCACCTGATAGGGCGAAAAGCACTACGTAGGAAACATTAGTCGGTCGGATGACCTTCCTTGTCATCCACCGTCCAGGTCTGGCCCGAGCCAAGCAGCTTGGCGAGGTTCGCCTGCTTGCCCGCGGTTGCCCGTGCGCGCTCATCGGCCATGGCAGCTTCGAATGTCGGGCGCGGATCGTCATAGAGCACGCCGAGCGCCATCGGGAACGGTCCAAATGGCATTTCAATCAGCATGTGCGCAACGCTTCGGTTGGTGGCATCATGCACCAGCACGCCTGCCTCCTCCCAATTTTCCTCCGTCGCATCGACCACCTTAAGCTCCAACGCATCGCGATCCAGCGCGATGCCCTTGTCAAAGCCTGTCTTGGGATCGCCGAACAGCATCGGCTTGCCATGTTCCAGCCACAGCTGGCGATCACCCGTCCCCTTGGGGGCGGCGAAATCGTCAAACACATCCTTGTTGTAAACGATGCAATTCTGGAAAATCTCGATGAAGGCCGCGCCCTGATGCGCATGCGCTGCTTTCAGTACATCGGGCAGGTTCTTGGACACATCGAAGCCGCGCCCGATAAAGCGCGCACCCGCGCCTAATGCAAAGGCGCAAGGATTGGCGGGGCGATCATAGGAACCGATTGGCGTGGACGGGCTGCGCGTGCCAACGCGGCTGGTGGGGGATGCCTGCCCCTTGGTCAGGCCGTATATCTCGTTATTGAACAGCATGATCTGCATGTTCACATTGCGGCGCAGAACATGCAGCATGTGGTTGCCGCCAATGGAAAGGCCATCGCCGTCACCCGTCACTAGCCACACCTCGAGATCAGGATTGGCGAGCTTCACGCCCGTCGCAATCGCCGGCGCGCGGCCGTGGATCGTGTGGAAGCCGTAAGTTTCCATGTAATAGGGGAAGCGGCTGGAGCAGCCGATCCCGCTGATGAAGCAGGTGTTGGACGGGTTCGCACCCAGCTGTGGCAGCGTGCGCTGCACCGCCTTCAGGATCGCATAGTCCCCGCAGCCGGGGCACCAGCGGACTTCCTGATCGGTTTCCCAATCCTTGAGCGTGGTTTCGATCTTGGTCATCTCGTTCATGCCAAGGCCTCCTCAATCGCGGCTTCGAGTTCGTGGATATAGAATGGCTGCCCGCTGGTCTTGTTGAGCGGTTGCGCATCGACCAGATATTGATCGCGCAGTACGGTCTTGAACTGGCCGGTGTTCATTTCGGGCACCAGCACCTTGTCATAACTCTTCAGCAGATCGCCCAAGTTTGCAGGCAATGGCCAGATATGGCGCACATGGATGTGGCTGACATCGTGCCCCTTGGCGCGCGTGCGGCCGACCGCCTGATGGATCGGGCCATAGGTACTGCCCCAGCCCACCACGGCGAGCTTGCCACCTTCGCCGCCGAGGCAAACCTCTTGATCGGGGACTTTGATACCAAGCACCTTCTGTTGACGCGCGTCAGTCATCGCCTGGTGGTTCTCGGGCGAGTAATCGATGTGGCCGGTATCAACCGCTTTCTCGATCCCGCCAATGCGGTGCATCAGATCGGGCGTGCCCGGCTTGATCCAGGGGCGTGCACCCTTTTCGTCGCGCTTGTAAGGCAACAAGGTGGCGTCACCATTCTCGTTGGCAGGCCCGTTCTTCGCATCAAGGAACTTTGCCGGAAACGGCGTGAAGCTCGCCGGGTCTGGCACCAGCCATGGCTCCGCCGCATTGGCGATATAGCCATCGGTCAGCAACATGACCGGCGTCATATATTGGGTGGCAATACGGCAAGCCTCGATAGCGCATTCAAACGCATCACCCGGGCTGCTGGCGGATACGACCGGGATCGGCGCGTCACCATTGCGGCCATAAATCGCCTGGTAGAGGTCACTCTGCTCAGTCTTGGTCGGCAGGCCTGTTGACGGTCCGCCGCGCTGCGAATTGACGATTACCAGCGGCAGCTCGGTCATGATCGCAAGCCCCATGGCTTCGCCTTTCAGCGCGATGCCCGGGCCGGAAGAGCTGGTGACGCCCAGCGATCCGGCATAGCTTGCGCCAATGGCTGCGCAGATCGCGGCGATCTCGTCTTCCGCCTGGAAAGTGGTGACGTTGTATTCCTTCAGCCGCGCCAGATGGTGCAGGATCGCGGATGCCGGCGTAATCGGATAGCCGCCGAAGAACATCGGCAGTTCCGCCAATTGCGCGCCCGCGACCAGCCCGAGCGAGATCGACTCCGCAC
>Ga0222714_10004945_pt1 | contig 12864 bp, 12 predicted proteins | sample C33_3DmetaG_FD_165048 | JGI IMG/M metagenome (GOLD analysis project Ga0222714, IMG submission 165048) | Estuarine water microbial communities from San Francisco Bay, California, United States - C33_3D | ecosystem: Environmental > Aquatic > Marine > Unclassified | place: USA: California... | reverse complement strand
TCTACAAGGAAAACTGGGTATGATCTTAGCGGTCGTTATTTTCGCGCTGGTTATCGGGTCGGTAATCTTTCACTTCGCGAGTCCATGGTGGTTCACCGACATTGTGTCTCAATGGGACAGCGTCGATAGCGTAATTAACATCACGTTCTGGGTAACAGGCGCGGTGTTTGTTCTCTGCAACCTCTTCTTGGCCTACTGCGTCTACAAGTTCCGCCAGAAGCCAGGTCACAAAGCGGTGTATGAACCGGAGAATCACAAACTCGAAAGCTGGCTGTCTGCGATCACCACGGTCGGTGTTATCGCGATGCTCGCACCCGGTCTCTTTGTATGGGCAGATTTTGTGACTCCGCCTGAAGAAGCTACAGAGTTCGAAGTCATGGGGCAGCAGTGGCAGTGGAATTTCCGCTACCCAGGCGCCGACGGCAAGCTCGGCACAGCCGACACTGAATTCATAAGCGAGCTGAACCCCTTCGGCATCAACCCGGAAGACCCTAACGGCCTAGACGACATCGTCGTTAACGCGCCTGAGATGCATTTGCCGATCGGCAAGCCAGTGAAAGCCCTGCTGCGCTCGAACGACGTACTGCATAACTACACGGTTCCCCAGTTCCGCGTGAAGATGGACATGGTGCCCGGTCTTGTTTCTTACCTCTGGTTCCAGCCTGAGGTTACTGGCCGATACGATATCCTCTGTGAAGAACTCTGCGGCATTGGCCACTTCGTCATGCGCGGCGCTGTCGTTATCGACACGCAAGAAGACTACGACGCATGGATTGCAAGCCAGCCTACGTTTGCCGAAACGCAAGCGATGGCAGCGCCCGACCTAGCCGCTGGCCAAGCTCAGTACGCAATTTGTGCGTCGTGCCACGGCGCGGGCGGTGAAGGCAACCAGGCGCTTAACGCACCGAAGCTTTCCGGTTTGCAAGACTGGTACATCGAGCGTCAGCTCAACCACTTTAAGACAGGTGTTCGCGGCCAGACAGAGGGCGACCTCTACGGCGCATCAATGGTTGGCATGGCAAACATGCTCGTCGACGATGCAGCGGTTCGCAATATGTCGGCCTACATCGCGTCTCTTCCTGATATCCCTGCCCAGCCTACTATTCAGGGCGACGTCGCCAATGGCGCAGATATCTACGACCGCAACTGCGCCGCTTGTCACCTCGATAACGGCAACGGAACTTGGTACACGGATGCACCGAAGCTCGCTGGCATGAATGACTGGTATTTCGTGACCCAGATTAAGAACTTCCGCAGCGGCATTCGCGGTTTGCATCAAGCAGACCCGTATGGCGAGCAGATGGTGTCTATGGCCACAGCGATGGCCGCCAAGAACACGGACGATACGACAGAGATGGAAGACGTCGCTGCTTACTTGAATACGATTCGCTAGTGTTTAAGTAGTAGAGAGTCTCACGTAGATGTGCGCCGTTGCTAAGCTAGGGCGGCGCCAAGCAAGATTTAGAAGTTTAACAAGTTAGGAGGTTTACATGGCCTACGTACCACTGGCTGACCAAGATCACGAACAGGAGCTTCATCACCCCCATAGTTGGGTTGAGAAGTATGTCTGGAGCCAAGACCATAAAGTTATCGCCATTCAATACGGCGGCACTGCGGTTCTCGTTGGATTGGTTGCTCTCGTATTGTCGCTATTAATGCGCATGCAGCTCGGTTTCCCCGAGACTTTCGATCTTATCGATCCCAACGCTTACTACCAGTCGGTCACGATGCACGGCATGATCATGGTGGTCTATATGCTAACAGCGCTGCTGCTCGGCGGGTTCGGTAATTACATGATCCCGCTGATGGTCGGTGCGCGCGACATGGTATTCCCATTCCTCAACATGTTGAGTTTCTGGTTCTACCTCTTGTCGGTACTGATCCTTTTGGCAAGTTTCTTCGTCGGTGGCGGTCCTACCGGCGCTGGCTGGACACTCTACCCACCGCAAACCTCGATGGCCGGTACGCCGGGACACGATATGGGTATCATTTTGATGCTCGTGTCCTTAGCTGTCTTCGTCGTTGCGTTCACGATGGGCGGCCTAAACTATGTCACAACGATTCTCCAGAATCGTACGCGTGGCATGACGCTAATGCGGTTACCACTTACCGTATGGGGCATTTTCGTCGCAACGGTGCTCGGCTTGTTCGCTTTCCCAGCGCTTCTCGTTTCTTGCATCATGATGATGTTTGACACCTTGCTCGGTACTAGCTTCTTTATGCCAGCAATCATCGAGTCCGGCACACCAATGGACTACGAAGGCGGTAGCCCGATCTTGTTCCAGCACTTGTTCTGGTTCTTCGGACACCCTGAAGTGTATATCGTAGCGCTTCCCGCATTCGGCTTAGTCTCAGACGTTCTCAGCACACACGCGCGTAAGAACATCTTCGGCTACCGCATGATGGTCTGGGCGATCATTGCGATCGGTGGACTTAGCTTCATCGTGTGGGCACACCATATGTATGTCAGCGGCATGAACCCGTACTTCGGCTTCTTCTTCGCGACCACTACGCTAATCATCGCTGTGCCTACTGCACTTAAGGTGTACAACTGGGTTCTCACGCTGTGGGAAGGCGATATTCGTCTCAACGCCCCAATGTATTTCGCCATCGGCTTCATCTTCACGTTTATTCACGGCGGCCTCACCGGCCTGTTCCTGGGCAACGTGGTTATCGATCTGCCGCTGTCGGACACCTACTTCGTGGTTGCGCACTTCCACATGGTAATGGGTGTATCGCCGGTTCTCGTTATCTTCGCCGCGATATACCACTGGTTCCCGAAAGTGTCTGGACGCATGTACCACGAAGGCCTGGCAAAGGCGCATTTCTGGATCACGTTCCTTGGCACCTATGCGATCTACCTGCCTATGCACTACCTCGGATTCCTCGGTGTGCCCCGTCGTTACTATGCGATCGGTGAGACTGACTTCATCCCAGCGAGCGCACAGACACTGAACGAGAGCATCACTATCGCAGCCCTCATCGTAGGTGCGGCGCAGTTGATCTTCCTCTTTAACATCCTGTGGAGCATGCGCAACGGCGCGAAAGCCGATCCAAACCCTTGGGGTTCGGCTTCTCTCGAGTGGCAGACGCCAGATACACCACCGGTTCACGGCAACTGGGGCGACAAGCTTCCTACTGTCTACCGCTGGGCCTACGACTACAGCGTTCCCGGTGCGAAGTCTGACTTCATCCCGCAGAACATGGCTGAAGAAGACGTAGAGATGGAAGATTCAGCAGCGAAAGGTGCGTAATCAATGAGCTTATTCAAACAGATTACCGACAAGCCTTGGGAACGCAAAGGCATTATCGGCGGCCTCAAACCAGAAGGTACGTTTAAGTCACCCGCGGAGCGGGTGGCGTTAAACTTTTTCCTTGTTGCCGCCTCGATCGTGTTTTCTCTGTTTGGGGTTAGCTACTACATCCGCATGGAATTGCCGGATTGGTTGCCAATCGCTGAGCCAACATCACTGTGGTTTAACACAAGCTTGCTCGTGTTAAGCAGCGTGCTGTTTCAGTGGGCGCGTAACGTCGTAGGTAACGGCGGGTCGAAGAACGTCAAGCTTGCGTTCTTCGGCGGTGGCGTTTTCGCCATTCTATTTATCGCGGCCCAGCTGCAATCTTGGGAAGAGCTCCAGCTAGCTGGCATCTACCTCTCGAGCAATCCAGCGGCTGACTTCTACTTCTTACTGACCGGTCTTCACGCGATTCACATCGCAGGCGGCCTGTATGTATGGATTAAGTGTGTATTCCGAATGGTTACCGGAGCCGAAGCGAAGGAACAACGCCTGAGCATTGAGCTTTGTACGGTCTATTGGCACTTCTTATTGGTTGTGTGGCTTGTGATCTTCGCGGTCGTTGCCAACACCTAATTTGGTTGGGCGGGAAACCGTCCTTCTAGGGACAGAATTTAAAAATAGAGTTAATGGGAAATAAGGATGAGTGAAACTGCAGCAATTCAAGGAAACCCCGAAGGGGTGGAAGGGCTAGTCGAAGACTGGGCCAGCGATAAGCAGACCTATAATGTGCCTTGGGGCAAGGCGATGATGTGGATATTCCTAGTATCGGATACCTTCATCTTCACCTGCTTTCTTACTGGCTACCTCAACGTGCGCCTCACGACTACTGAGCCTTGGCCTCTGCAGACAGAGATCTTTGCACTAACGCTGTTCGGTCAGTCAATTCCGCTCGTTTTGATCGCGATTATGACGTTTATTCTGATCACGAGCTCGGGCTCGATGGCGCTCGCGGTGAACTTCGGATACCGCCGCGATAAACAGAAGACGTTCTGGTTGATGGTGATCACTGCGGTTCTAGGCGCATCGTTTGTAGGAATGCAGGCGTTCGAGTGGACAAAACTAATCGTGGACGAGGGCATTCGTCCTTGGGGCAACCCCTACGGAGCCGCGCAGTTTGGCTCGGTGTTCTTCATGGTGACAGGCTTCCACGGACTGCACGTGACCGGGGGTGTTATCTACCTCCTCATCGTGGCGAACAAGGTTCGCAGGGGCCACTATGAAAAGAAGGGTTATGAGATCGTCGAAATTGCCGGTTTGTACTGGCACTTCGTTGACCTCGTGTGGGTATTTATTTTCGCATTTTTCTACTTGCTCTAAAGAGAGGGGATAATAATGTCATCTGAAGCAGGTCAACAACATCCTCTAGGGATTTATTACAAAATCTGGATCCTACTCTTCGTCTTGAGCGGATTCTCTTATGCAGTAGATTATTTCCATGTCGAAGGTGGTCTTCGCTGGTTCTTGGTCATCACCTTCATGTTTCTGAAGGCCGGTTTTATTACCGCGATCTTCATGCACGTAGTGTGGGAGCGCCTCGCGCTGGTATTAACAATCTTAGTACCGCCGGTCGCGCTGCTGTTCCTCATCGGTTTCATGACCGTCGAGGGCAATTACACCGAAGGTACGCGTTATCAGTACCGTGGTGACGACCCCACGCTAATGCCTCTGTCGCCTAGCGACATTCATGGCGGTGGCCATAGCGAGGAAGCCGCACATTAATCGTTAACTCGGTTAGTTTGCAGAGTAGAAAGGCCTGTTGAGAAATCGTAGGCCTTTTTTTATGGGTGCCGATTTAAGTCTTGCCGCAGCACTAGGGGCGAACGCGAAGCGTCTGTATGACTTCTGCCGTAGTAGGTTCGATGCCGCGCCAGCGCGTAAACGCCAAAGCAGCTTGGCCGACTAACATGCCCAACCCGTCTATCGCCTGCGCTGCACCATGCGCCTTTGCCCATTTGAGAAACAACGTCGGTTCCGCCGCATACATCATGTCGTAGCAGCAGCAGTCGGGTGCGATGGCTGAAGGGGGCACTGGCGGGAGTTCACCGCCAAGACTCGCCGATGTCCCGTTGATAATCACGTCGAACTGTTGATCATCGAGTGCGTCATAGCCCGACGCGGTTATCGCCAATCGCGACGCGAAATCGGACGCTAACACTGTTGCCTTTGCCGGCGTCCGGTTGGCGACTGTTATCGCCGCAGGCTTATTCGCAAGATCGGCAATCGCCGCCAGTACACCGCGGGTCGCGCCGCCTGCGCCGAGTATAAGTAAACGTTTACTTTCGATAGAAAACCCATGATTAAGGTAGAGATCATTGAGAAGACCTGCACCATCGGTGTTGTCGCCCTCGAGCTGGCCAGCCTTATTGAGGCTCAGCGTGTTAACCGCGCGCGCCAAGCTTGCCCGTGGCGTCGTGACCTCGGCTAGAGCAAACGCACGCTCCTTATGGGGCAGGGTCACGTTTAATCCGCCGCCGCCAGACTCGAAAAAGGCGTTAACGAAAGACACGAACTCAGCCTCCAACACTTCGATGGCTTCGTAGGTAAGATGCTGCTTAGTTTGCTCGGCAAACAGCGAATGAATGAGCGGCGATTTACTGTGTGCGATAGGGGAGCCGATGACCGCGTAGCGGGTAGGCGCGCCAGATTCTTGATGATTGACCACGAACTCTTCCTTGCAGCGGTTTTAGGGCAGACGTTTAGGCAGTGGCTAACTTTAGCCAATCTCTGTGGGGGAGGAAATCGGTATAGAGTTTTTCCTCGCGGCTGCCCGGCGCCGGTTTCCAGTCGTAAACCCACCGCACCGTCGGCGGCAGAGACATGAGAATCGACTCGATGCGGCCTACACCTGACTGCAAACCGAAAAGCGTACCGCGGTCGAACACGAGATTGAATTCGACATAGCGCCCGCGCCTGTATTCCTGAAACTCACGCTGTTCGGGCGTGTACTCGGTGTCTTTGCGTTTTTCGACGATCGGCACATACGCCTCGAGATAACTGTTTGCGAGCGACTGGACAAACGCGAAACTGCGCTCGAAACCCAGTTCGTTAAAGTCGTCGAAAAACAAACCGCCAATTCCGCGCGCCTCGCCGCGGTGTTTGAGGAAGAAATAATCGTCGCAGCGCTTTTTGAGGTCGGGGTAATAGTTAGCACCGAACGGCGCGCAGGCGCGCTCGGCTGTTCGATGCCAGTGCACGCAGTCTTCTTCGAAGCCGTAGTAGGGCGTCAGATCGTAGCCTCCGCCAAACCACCAGACGCTCTCCTCACCCTCTTTTTCGGCGACGAAAAGCCTGAAGTTGGCGTGAGAGGTTGGCACCATAGGATTTAGCGGATGTATGACTAACGACACGCCCATCGCTTGAAAGGCCCTGCCCGCTAGCTCCGGCCGTTCGGCTGTCGCCGAGGCGGGCATCGCCTTGCCAAAGACATGCGAGAAGTTGACGCCGCCTTTTTCAAACACCCTGCCGCCGCTCATCACGCGGCTAATGCCCGATCCCCCCGAGTCACGGTCCCATTTGTCGGTCACAATGGTGACGTCTGGGTCGATCGCAGCGAGGCGCGCTACGATCGACTCTTGGAGTTTGAGTAAAAAGTCTTTTACCGCGAGGGTATCTACGTTGGTCAAAATGCGTTCCCCGATTAGAGTTAGGAGCGCCGGTTTTGCACGATCAACGCAGTCGATTACCACTCACTAAATCGCGTATCTGTGAAGTCTCGGTGCTATCGCCGAGCTCACCGGCTATTACAGCATCAATTCTACCGCCAAACTCCTCGATGAGTCTTGATTGAGATCGAATTTCGGGCTCACCCGCGTCATTTGCCGACGTAGATACTAGCGCCCCGCCGTGGCGATTGCACAATTCACGTACTAAAGGATGGGCGCTCACTCTCACCGCCACGGTTGCGTGTTCGCCTTTGATCCAGGTTGGGATACTGCCTTCGGGGTCGGGGATAAGCCATGTTACCGGCCCCGGCCACGTTGCCTCGAGTGTGCTGCGCTGAGTGTGGGTTAACGAGGAGGCGAGGGCTGGCAGCTGATCGAGGCTAGACGCGACAAGAATAAGCCCTTTCTCTACCGGCCTGTTTTTTATGAGTAAGAGCTTTGTAACCGCGGCTTCTGAGAAGGGATCGCAGCCGAGGCCCCAAACAGCCTCGGTGGGATAAGCAATCACGCCCCCAGCGGCGACCGCATCTAGGCCATCGACAAGTGAAGGCTCATCGATTAGGTAGTCTACCAGTTTTTGTGACGGGTCTTGGCGTTGCATTGACGGCTCCATGGTCTGTACTTCGGATTAATCGGCTTCGGCCGCTCATTCTACTCACTTTTGTGAGAGCGGCTAGCACCAACCGGCGCCCTTATTTATGCAATTTTTCTATCACCTCATGCGATCGAGTAGCGTCCTCCTCGGCAGGAAACAAGCCCCCTCACCTCAAGATCTAACAATGCATGATTTAACGCGCTAAAACTTGCCAGATCGGCATCGAGCAGACTGTCGAAAAGGCAGTCTTCGGTCTTAAGCCTTTGCAGGAGTTTTCTCTGTAAAGGCATGAGGTCATCGGGTTCGCCTGTGCCAAGGTGGCTGCCAAATCCTGTAGGCGCCAGTGTGTCAGCCCTGCCCGACACGGCCAGCCCAAGCTCGATGAGAATGTCGTTCGGATCGTCGACTAACATTGCCCCCTGTTTTATCAGCTCATGACAGCCGCGGCCCTGGGGGTTACTCAGCAGACTTGGCAGCGCGTAAACATCGCGGTTTTGCTCACAAGCATAGCGCGCGGTGATAAGTGACCCGCTCTTTATTGCGGCCTCGATGACCAGAACACCGACACTCAATCCGCTAATGAGCCTGTTGCGACGCGGGAAGTTATAGGCATACGCGCGCATGCCAAGAGGAAATTCGGAGACGACCGCTCCGCATTCGATAATCCTCTCAAAAAGATCACGGTGTGCTGCAGGATAGACTCGATCGATACCGGTGCCCAAAACGGCGACGGTCGACTCGGGGTTTGTCAGCCCGGCGGCATCGAGCGCGCCGCGATGGGCGCTCGCATCGACGCCTAAGGCGAGCCCACTGCATACGGTTACCCCGGCGCTGCAAAGTTCTCGCGCCATCCAGTACGCGTTGCGCAACCCATAGTCGCTCGCGTTGCGACTGCCGACAATCGCCAACTGAAGAGTGCCTAATGTTGCAAGCGAGCCGCGAACGTAGAGCAGAAGAGGCGGACAGTCGGTTTCGCGTAGCCGTTCGGGATAGAATTTGGAATCATAGGTTATTAAATGATTACCCGCCGCAGCTGACCAGGCGAGGTCATTATCGCAAAGCAGTTGCAGATCAGCGCCAATAGTGTCGCCTCCTAACAGCGCGCGCTGGGCCTCGCTGAGACCGTATTCCACGTGCTTTTGGGAGCTCGTGGCCACGAGCACAGCAAGCGAGCCCTCTTTTTTGAGCGCGCGAGACAAGGCTGGTGCGTGTCCGCCTTTGCAGTGGAACAATGCAAGCGCGAGCAATAATTGCGCATCGTCACGGCTCATGGCGCAGCCTGAAGGGTACGGGTGATGCGCGAACCACGCTCGATTGGCTGCGAGGCAGACACGACAAACGCCAGTGAAAAATAAGGCATGTGCGAATAGATAATCGCTTGCGCTGTTTCCTCTGCGAGGACTTCGTTTCTCACTTTGCCGAGCTTAGTCGGTGGCGCGAGCATAATTCGCATGCCGCGCGTGAGACCATCTGCACGGCCTCGGTTCAACAACAGTGTCGAGTGTTTCGCTCCCCACTGTTGCTCTGAGAAAAAAGAGAGCACTTGGCCCTCTAGCGCGTCCGCCGCCGTCGAGTCGTCGCGCCGTTGTTCATGTGCATCCTTAGCCGCCTCAGAGACAATCACGTCGCCTACGCGAATCACACCAACACTTTTTGTTAGCCTGAACCACGCCTTCGGTGTGCCCGCGGCGTCGCTTTGGCTCTCTGCAACGAAGGCCGCTTTGCCACTGTAGACGAGCTCCTGTATCTGGCTCTGTATCTCACCGTTTGGAGTGCGTTGCTCAGCGACTCTTTCGATAATTCGAGTGTGTATTCGGCCGGGGCGGTAGATCGAGTAACTCGCGACCGCTGGCGGCAACTCGCCCGCCACAAGCACCAAATCATCCTGTGAGGCAATAGTGAAACCATCCCCGATCGCCACGATGCGCGCCATCGAAGCCGCGTCGCTCAGAGATACAATCGTATCGCGGCCGATTGCGGTGCTAAGCTCAGACAGCGTTACGCTTTCGACGCTAGCATTACTGGTATTGCCCACTTTGAGTGGCTCAGATTTGAGTGTAGGAACGAGTCGTACAATCTCTTGAGCAAAAACAAGAGACGGCATGAACTGCAAGATAAAAAAAGCACTTAGACCGGCCGCGAGGCTCGCGGTAACGCGCACTTTAAAGAATCCGTTGCTGCCGTTTGTCTGCATTGCCGCAGGTATCCTCTCCTCGGTTTGCTAACTAGACCCGCCAACTACTGCTTTTCGATCGCCTCAGGGTTAGAATAAGGGGTCTGACCCCGTTAAAAGAGGACGCAACAATGGCCGTTTTGCCAATCTTAGAATTTCCGGACCCGCGGCTACGCACCGTCGCCAAGCCGGTTACTCTTTTTGACGCCGAGTTAAAATCCTTAGTCGCCGATATGCGCGAGACAATGTATGCGGCCGAAGGTATTGGCCTCGCCGCGTCGCAGGTCGATGTGCACCGACGTATTCTGGTCATTGATGTCTCTGAAACTAAAGATAGTCCACGCGCTTATATCAATCCAACTTTTGAGGTAATCGACGAAGAGCTTCAGGATTACGACGAAGGCTGTCTGTCGGTGCCTGGGTTTTACGAGACGGTTTCCAGACCGCGGCGAGTCATAATCCGCGCGCAGGACGAAGAGGGTGTTCCTTTCGAACTGGAAGCGGACGGCCTGCTCGCCATCTGTATTCAGCACGAGATCGACCATTTAGACGGCAAGCTTTTTGTCGACTACATTAGCAAGTTGAAGCGCGACCGAATTCGCAGCAAGCTAACTAAAGCGCACAAAAAATCAGCCTAACCAAGCGCTTTCTAAACGCCGCGTGCACCGAGGACGCCAGCACACTAGCCGCAACGGGGCCTTGAGTTAAGCCTCACACTCTAAAACGAAGCCCTCATGAATAAACTGCGAGTCTGTTTCGCCGGCACGCCCGAATTCGCCGCCGCTCACCTCAATGCGCTAATCGCGGCGCAGGCCGAGTCGCGTTTCGAGTTAGTGGCCGTTTACACACAGCCAGATCGCGCAGCGGGGCGCGGGAAAAAACTTTCTCCGAGTCCTGTGAAGCAAAGCGCCCTCGATGCCGGACTGCCGGTTTTCCAGCCGTTATCGCTGCGCAGCGAAGAGGCCCGCGCCGAACTCGAGGCGCTCGGCTGCGATGTGATGATCGTCGTCGCCTATGGCTTGATCCTGCCGCAGTCGATTCTCGACACGCCTCGGTTGGGCTGTGTGAATGTGCACGCCTCGTTGCTTCCACGCTGGCGCGGCGCAGCGCCTATCGAGCGCGCGCTTCTCGCAGGCGACAAAGCTACCGGCGTGACAATAATGCAGATGGACGCGGGCCTCGATACCGGCGTGATGCTCGATAAAACGGTTGTCGCGATCGACCCGCGAGAGACGCGTGTCAGCCTCGAAGAAAAACTCGTTGCGGCTGGGAGTCGCGCACTCGTTGCGGCGATAAACTCGCTCGAGGCGTTACAAGAAAAGGCCGAGGCTCAGGACGATTCTCAAAGCACCTATGCCGCAAAAATAGACAAGGCCGAGTCGCTAATTGAGTGGGCTTTGCCAGCCTCACAAATCGATCTCTTAGTGCGTGCGTGCATCGGCCGCACGCCTGCTTTTACGCTTCTTGAGGGTCAACGTATACGGCTGCTCGAATCAGCAATCGATTCGGCGCAAAGTGATGCCCCTGCGGGCACAGTCACACACGTCGACAAGCGTTGGTTCAGCGTGGTCTGCGGAGAGCGAAGCGTATTAAAGGTGAGCCGCGTGCAGATGCCGGGCAAAGGCGAGATGAGCGTCGGCGAACTACTCAACGGCAAACCCGATGCGTTCGCTGTGGGAACCTGCTTTGATCAACCACCGGCAAACGAGGAGTCGTAGATGCATAGGTTCTCCAGTACGTCCTTGTGTGTGGGCCTCTAGATGGCTATCAAGGGTGCTCGCGCAATCGCCGCGAAGGTGCTCGCCACACTGCAGGTCGGCACAAATGGCTCGCTTAGTAATTTGCTAGACGACTACCGCGAGCGCGACGATTTCCCCCTCATTCAAGAACTTTGCTTCGGCGCTTGCCGCTGGTATCCGGCGCTCGAACACCTGCTCGATAACCTATTGAGTAAACCCCTGAAGGCCAAAGAGAGCGATGTGCGCTGGTTACTTCTTGTCGGGCTCTACCAGCTGCGCGAACTGTCTATCGCCGACTATGCTGTTATCAACGAAAGCGTCGAGGCGAGTCGGAGCCTCAAAAAGCCCTGGGCCGCTGCGCTCGTCAACGCGGTGTTACGCAACTATTTAAGGCGAAAAGACTCGTTAGAGTCCGCGCTTCAATTGAGTCAAGATCCCGGCGCCGCATCGAGCGATGCAACCCGCGCTGCGAATGCGCTCGCGCATCCGCAGTGGCTTTTCGATAGGCTAAAAATCCAAAGGCCCGAAAGCGTAGAGGCGATCTGCGACGGAAACAATGCCCGCCCGCCGATGACTCTCAGGGTTAACCTGAGCAAGATAAGCCGCGACGACTACCTCGAACGATTAGGTGAGCGCGGCATCGATGCGACGCGCGGCGGCTACGCCGACACCGCGCTCGTTTTGCGAGACGCCTGCCACGTCGACGACCTCCCAGGTTTTAGAGACGGATTGGTAAGCGTTCAAGACGAGGCCTCGCAAATCGTGCCGAGTCTATTGCAGCTGCGACCCAGCCTAACCTTGGTCGACGCCTGTGCTGCGCCCGGAGGAAAAACCGCGGCTATTCTCGAATGCGAAACCGCGCTTAAGCGACTCGTGGCGATTGATTCGAGTAAAAATCGCCTCGCGCGGGTTACCGAGACCCTCGCGAGATTGACGCTTACCGAGCAGCCCGTCTCACTCTACGCTGCAAATGCCGAGGATCTAGACGATTGGTGGGATGGCAATCCCATCGATCGCATTCTCCTCGACGCGCCCTGCAGTGCAACCGGGGTAATACGCCGGCACCCCGATATTAAGGTGTTGCGCTCACCCGCCGAAGTTGCAAGCTGCTGCGAGTCACAGCAAACACTCCTTGCCGCGCTGTGGCCGTGTCTCGCAGAGGACGGATTACTTCTCTACACGACCTGCAGCGTACTCGACGAAGAGAACCAGCACGCGATCGCACGATTTCTTGCAGCAACAGATAACGCTAAATGTGAGCGCATCACGGCCGATTGGGGAGTAGAATGCGCTGCAGCCGATGGCGGCAGCCTCGGCCGGCAATTATTACCGATCGATCCACGGGGACCCGATGGGTTTTTCTTTGCGCTTCTGCGCAAAACGAGCGAGCCTGAGA
>Ga0222714_10004943_pt1 | contig 12866 bp, 15 predicted proteins | sample C33_3DmetaG_FD_165048 | JGI IMG/M metagenome (GOLD analysis project Ga0222714, IMG submission 165048) | Estuarine water microbial communities from San Francisco Bay, California, United States - C33_3D | ecosystem: Environmental > Aquatic > Marine > Unclassified | place: USA: California... | reverse complement strand
GCTGTCGAAAAGATGAACGAATACATATATTGTTGTTCTGAACTCGATAAGTATCGAGAAATTGAGAATCGAAACGCCGAAAAAGAGGTGTTTTATAGCAAGTTTGAATATTGGACGCCTTCTCGGAGATTCACGGAGTACGTATCAGACGATAAACTCACAGAAGTACAAGTTCGTTTACATGAGATTACTGAAAGATGTAATGATTTCGAGAAGCGGGAATGGATATTTAAGGAAAAGACGTTTGGAAAACGTCTCGCGAGTAGAATAGAATTTTAATAAGATAATACATTTTTATTAACATGCCGGTGAACTGAAATTTCCGCAAAATTGACCAGAGGTTTTTGTAGTGGCCCCCCGCGCACCAGTAGATGGACATGAATTATCACCCCCATTAGATGGATTCTTTGTTCGAGTGTAAACTGGGGTTGTGTATTCACTACACCTTATAACTTGACATCCCAAACCACTACAATATCTTTTTGTACACTTAGAATCCGTCCAGTACCCGGCGCAATGATTGCAATTTTCTGATCCAGTATCCGTTGTCGCCGTACCGGCTGGGCAGTTCACAACCGAACGCGTTCTCGTCCTGCTTCGAGTGGTTCCATTACACGCACCCCAGCCACCCCATGGATTCCATGCACCAATATAACAACAATCTTCTGATTTGCTTGTGGTCTCGCCACTATTGATAACGTCACGTCTATAATATTGCTTTCCATCGGCACCACACCCACCTACCTTTACCCATGGACCCACATATGGACAATCGACTTGTCTCGTTTTTACGTTATCTGGACAATTAACCGTAGTCTGCTCTTGAGTTTTTCGACCTACCGAATTACATGTGGTTATGTCCACCCAAACATTAGATTGATAACAACATGCCAAAAATTTAGCTTTTGCGCTTAGAGGACACCCTCCAACCTTATTCTCATCAACCTTCTGTGAGTACTTAGCAGTCCCATCTGCGTTACACGCACCCACCATAGCCCAATCACCATGTTCTATACAACATGACTTGGGTGAACCCGAATTTCGTTGTTCGGTATCATTGTGTGGATAATCACATGCATATCCACCATGAGCCGCATTTTTAGTTATTGTGAACGTTCTTTCTCTGTATGGCTGCACACCACATGGTTCATCGGATTTAGGAGCACTCCATTCTGACCAAGATCCTTCACAATTTACGGGGCACGGCGGTCCTTCGCAGTCAACCCATCGCGTAAGTTCGGGGCAATTCTTTGGATCGAGTGGAATTCTGTATTGATTTTTAGTACCTTTTTCACCACATCTAACGGACCTCAAATCAGACTGACTTCTCACACACCCCATATCATTGTTCTGCCACCCGGGTGCATATTCCACGCACTTTGGTGGTTCTGGTATTGGACACGGCACGTTACACACACCACCTTTTTCGGTCACACACGAACCACTTCCAACCGCAGGCTTGTAATCAGCAGCTGTCGTATCTAGATTAAAAGTCGTGATACCATCTCCACATTTACCGGTCGTGCCATCTAGAATGGTTTCAACGATTGCGCCGTTAGCGATCTCTTTTCGGATACACGCACCCTCAATCCAGGTATCCCCTTCACATGCTTTGGGGCACTCCACACTACAGTCTCGCTCCTGTGGTTCGCATTTTCCGTCACCAGTCGCGGGCTTAAAATCTGAATGCGTTGGGTCTAAAATCCAAATCTCTTTGCCTGGACCGCAACTCCCCTCTGTGCCATCCATTGGTTTGCCATTCAGTGAGCATTCTTGTTGTTTGATCCATTGCGTACCCTCACAATCTTTGGACTCAATAAAAGTCACGCCTTCTGGTGCAACAAACTCGCCTTTGTCTATGGCCTCTTTTGTGGCGGCGTCGAGGGCGACTTTTATTGCGTCAGCCTCTGAGGATGTTGTAGATGCAAATGAGACACCCAAAAACCCGAGGCCTATCAATATGACCAAAATGATTACCAGTTTTAACATGACATCTGTTTGTATTAAACAATATTTTTATATGTTATTCAAACTAACACACTTAAACAAATCAAACGTATATGATATAGAACAAATCAATATGCTTCTGTCCACTGAACTCGTCAAGCATGCAACCATTTTAGAACGCATGTATCACATGGATACTATCACGACACGTTTGTGTGGATGTGAATGTGAAGTTTGGGCACTTGCATCCAAGTCGTTTCCACAACACCTCGTGCCAAAGAACACGGATGGTTATTTGTGTTACATCGGCATCTCACCCGAAAAGATTAAAACGTCGTATGGGTATGTTCATTTCCTCGAATTTGGTCACGAGCCGTTAACTTCACATGAATACGATGATGAGATGGGCCTTCTTGAGCATATGTTTAATATTTATACGGATACGATTTCGAATGAAATGTATAATTCCAAAGAAGATGTCGTACACTTATACCCACGAATCATAGATAACAACTCGATTGATTATTGGTCAGAAATCGCAGAACAACATTGGGGTGTTAAGACTCGCACCGATTTGACGAATTTTATCAAGGATAATGAGCTCGAGGGTCACGTAAATTGGGAGAATTTGCACACATATTTACCTAATGTGTATTACCCAAGTGAGAGAGTGTACTCCGATTCTGAAAGTGAGTCTGAGACCGATGCCGAATCTGAGACCGAGGAAGTCTCGGACTCCGAATCAAGCAGTGAACAACCCCGAAAACGAAGAAAGCACGTTGTCGAAGAGACCGAATCCGAGAATGACGAGACCTAATTGTATGTACACACCTTGTATATACCGGGCGTGTAAGAATGGATTTTGTGTTAAACACCACCTTATAGGAGATGCAGTATGTGCGTTAGTTCAATTACGAAGATCATTTTAATATATATCTACACCATCTTTCATTAATATTTCCAAATGGAGAATATTCAAATAATAAATGTATGAGCGCACCCGTTATAATGAGCACCCACACACCTTTCGCAAATTTGGACACGAGTAAATATAATATGAGGTTTAATAAACCTATAAATATAGCTTCGATAAACACGGTCGTAAATGGTCGTCTGATCATTATGATTAACTGAGAAAATAAAGCCTAAGTCAGCGATACCCATTCACTTAATTAACATTAAACACATATGTCTGATATTATCTACCTCACCGATCTCGTAAAAACCCTTCTTGATGAAGTTAAAACACTTCGTGTTGAAAACAATCAACTTCGTGAGGAATTTAAAGTATTTCGTGAGGACATGAAACCAAAGCGTCGCGTAACCAAACCAAAGGAACCAGTTGAAAAGTGTTCATGTAAAACTATCAAGGGAACGCCATGCAAAAATTCATGCCTCGATGGAAAAACAGTGTGTGCAAAGCACGAGAAACAAATCGAAACCAGTGCATCTGGTAAAGAACCATTGGTATCAAAAAAGCCAAGAGTTAAAAAACCTATTGTGAAAAAGATTGTTCCGATGCATAATCACCCAATCGGAGAATCACCTCGAGATGGGGTAATGTGTGAACTATGTGAAACCCACGGGGATATTTTAGACCCGGATATGCCAGACGCAGAGTTTGAAGTCGTACCAGTAAACGGTCAAACACTTGAAGAACGCCTTCGTATAATGCTTGAGAGTGAAGGATAATAAAAAAATAGATTGTAATATGTAAAATGGACCCTATTCGAAACATAATGTCCCTCGTGGACGAACACAAAACAGATCTCCCAGAAAACGTGTATCTAGATATATGCAATAATCTTAAAAAATTATACGCATCAGGTGACACCGTGCGCGATAATTACATTCTCAACTTAACAAATGATTATTTAGCGCTCATGGAACATAATGAAACACTTCGTAAAGAAATCACACAGATGAAAAGAGACCTCGTGCGCGCAAGGATGGCGAGATTTGATGATGTATCCGTACCCATTTCAAATTCTAGAACATTTCTAGAAAATCTCGTGGGTGCGTCAAATACGAGTGAAAGTCCCGTAAATGATATGCCATTACCACCTCTTCGTATTCGGTTTTAGAATTTTAAACTCCAACCTATTATATGGATGGAATACCTACTTATATTTACAATAGACTTAGTATATTCGAAAAATTAAAATTGTACATGCTCAATGTACACGCAACGTGTGCGATGAAGATGATGGACTATTATATACGTAAACATCACAAGGCATGTAAATACCAAGACCTTATGTATCGCAAAGATGCCGAAATATACGAGTTTAGTAAACGAATGCGTATAAAATATGCGTAAGTAATACTCTCATGTTTATTAAAAAGTATGCAAATCTTAGCCTAAGTGGTTTCAGTATTTAGGTTTTGTGTACACGTCACCATGGAAGCTCTCATGCAATTAATCGACAAAAATTCACAACTTATTCCAGAAGGGGATTACTTACAAATGTGTAACATACTCAAAAAACTTAGAGTACCTAGTGCGAGTGCACCGATGTTTGAGAAGTTTGATATTCCAATTGAAATGGGCGCACTTCGTTATTTCCACGATCATTTCAATTGTAGACTATCCGAAATGGATATCACATTTAATGAGCGTGCACTCGATTTGCTAGAAGAACTCGCTAAACAAATGTCAGAACAATCAGAAGAAGTAACACCTGATATTAGAACACTCGCCGAAAAACATATGCGAGTGTACTTCTCTATCCCGGATACTGTGACAGATTTACACATATGGGCGTCCGAACAGGGAAAGAATTTTGATGATGTTGTTTATGCATATAACCGAGTTGAAAATCTATTCAAAGACCGCGTCGCTCGTGCAGTTGCAAAACGAGCAGAATATTTTTTTGAAAATATCCGCCTAAGTGAAGATTACTATTTGTAATAATTTAAAGCATCAACTATGGACTCCCTTGTCAGCCTTATGTCAGCTATCGACCTCAACTCCAAGTCAATCCCTGAGGGGGATTACTTGAAGATGTGTAACTATATGAAAGAATTATACAAAGTTGTACCAAGGGCAACATCACCGGATGTCGTTGTTCTTCCACGTATCAATGTTCACAGACCTCTACCAGAATCAGACACTGAATCCGAATCTGATGAAGACGATGATAATTTTGAATTCAGACCAGTTGGTGATATCGAACATCACATAAACCTGAACATACAGCATATGCGTGACACTGTAAATGAAAAACGACGCATTGAAAGTCGTTTGAAGTATCTCAAGTTGAGACAGCGAGTGACAGCTTCTGTTAGACAAGATGCAGTTCGAGAGCGTGCGCGGCAACTTGGACTTAGATTGAGGTGTTTAACAGTGGAAGAGCTCTCCGAGCGTGGTCATGTTATACAAGATGCGAGATCTTTCTATAAGAGCTACATGGACAGACAAAATGATATCACACGAGATCTCATGAATGATCTCAGACGACAACTATTCACGTTGAATATTCGTCATGAAGACTTATATCGTAGATACAATGAACTTAATTCGATGTTACCTGCATAGAAATTAGAATCATGTTATAATATAATGATAACAACACCTGTAAAATTAATTGTGCCATACACACAAACACGTCGTAAGATAGTCACGCGGTCCAGTAAAGATGACAATGTTTGGGATCCAGCTGAACAGCGTCGAATAAATGAAAACAAACAATGGCGCCGCGATCATCCACCAGAAGATGTGTGGGACATAGACAAAGAGCGCGATGCTAAAATGTATAAAATAGAATCACTCGAACGTCTGTTAAAGCTTAAATACAAAAAGGAGGATAAATCTAGTTGATTTCCATGTATAATATAATTCTATCTTCTTCAGACATGTTTTCCGCCCAATGTGGATATCTTGCATCCAATATTATGTGTTTACCATTTTCCTCTATTATGTCACCTAATTTTGAATGATGTAACACACAGTACCCAAATGGTACATTTATACCAAGATGATACGTGAATTTATAACTATCACCCACATCGTCCGTGTGTACATTAAGTTTTACACCCCCTTTCATTAATGAAAATCCAGCAACTTTTATACCATTTATGCTCGATAGGAGTTTATGTGTGTTTGGGCACATTTCACAATTTCCATATACGGGTTGTCCATCCCAAATTAATGGCCAACTTATCCATTTATCAGCAACGTGGTCTTGGCCACCCATAAGCCACCCATGTTTACCACTTGAATAAAGCGACACGACTTCCTTCAAGTGTTCCGACCCAATCCATTCACCCTCTTTACGTGGAATGTTAGATATCAGTGTATCTGGGAGTGCGTTTACTTCGTCTCTTATCACTTTATAATGATTCTTTAGGTCTTTCAAGTGCATCTTATATTTAATATCAAATTGTTTTTTTAAATAATACTAAAGAAATTACGTCAACATAGATGTAAGTACAATGGATAAACTCAAACGCGTTATGCGTATAGTCGATGAACATGCACATAAGATACCCGAAGGAGACTATCTAGAGTTGTGTAACGTCATGCGTGATTTGTACAATGAGAAGGATGATGAAATTCTTTCGAGGATGAGTGTATTCAATGGATTTACAGTAGAAGAGATAGGCATTGAGTTCGAAGCATCCGAGTATTTTCATGATATATTCGAAGAACGCATGAATAAGATGGAGATTTTACTCAAACAAACCGAAATGGACCGCATAAAAAAACTAATACACGAACTAAGACCTGTACGAAGAATAACCACACAGATAAAACGTGATGTCATACAGCATTTTGCAAATATAAATAATTTCGTACTTCCAGATGATAGCATAGAGTATTTTGAATTATATGTGGATTCGGACTTTGGTCTTACACAGATGTGTCGAAATTACATGGACATAGAGAATCAATTTAGACAGATATCTATAGATGATCTAAACTGTAGATACAGAGAGCTTCAATCTGATATCGATAGGATTACAGAATTTATGTAATAAATAAAATATTTGTTATTATTAGGTTTGACATGTCTAACAATAACAACAGCACCGTGACTATAAACGGGAAACTTTACAATATTAATACAACAACAAAACTTAATTTGAGTGGAGCTAATTTGAGTTCTTTACCTGCAAGCATTGGCAATCTAAAAAATCTTAAGGAACTTAGTTTGAATAATAATGAATTGACTTCTTTACCCGAAAGTATTGGCAATCTTAAAAATCTTGAATATCTTAATTTTTATAATAATAAATTGACTTCTTTACCAGCAAGTATTTGCAATCTTACAAATCTTAAGGAACTTAGTTTGTCTGAAAATAATTTGATTTCTTTACCAAAGCGTATTGGTAATCTTAAAAAACTTTTTAGACTTTTTATGTATGGTAATGAATTGACTTCTTTACCCGCAAGTATTGGCAATCTTACAAATCTTGAGATGATTAGTATGGCTTATAATGAACTGACTTCTTTACCTACAAGTATTGGTAATCTTAAAAATCTTGTATATATTGATTTGTCTTATAATAACTTGACTTCTTTACCAGAAAGTTTTAAAAATTTAAGAAGTGATATAGAAATAACTTATAATGAGAACACATATAATAGAAACAGTTTCATACCATTATTTAAACCTAAAAGAGTTTCTAAGAACACGGAGTTATTTAACATTGCATTTTCTGAAACAACTAAGATTTCTGATATTCCCAAGAACAAAAGAGTGTACATAAAAAAGAATTCAAATGTAAAGAACGATGGTGAGCTACGAAGATTATACAACAAGAATGGAATGAATAGATACATGTCCACTAGAAACCAAGCTCGTCTCCATGGTAATGTATTTACTAAAAACAATATTGAAAAATTAACAAATAAAAACATTGTGAATAAGAATGTTTATTTGCGAAACTTTAAAAATCGTTTGATAAATTTACCATTGAATAATTTGAATGACACCGTGAAAAAAATAAAAACTAATCTCCCCTCAAATATTTCACAAACAGATGTGAATACTATTGTTCGTTCCATGAAGCCACGAGTATTGCAAAAGATATTTAACAAATTGAAGAATAGTCCTTCAAACAATCGTTTGCGTTTGATGAATAGTTATAAGAGCAAAGGATTGATGAACAATAATGACATTGTTGTATTGCAGAGAAAATTAAAATTTATTGATAATTCTAATAAGTCTCCACCTACGACTGTAAGAAAGGGGATGAATTCAAACAATGTTCGCAAGTCTCCTTACATTTGAAAATAAATAAAATATTTGTTATTATTATGTCTAACAACGACGTGTCTATAAATGGCGAATTCGACAACGATTTTTGGCCCGATAATAGAAGAACAGAACTTGATTTGTATGGTCGTGCCTTGACTTATTTACCCGCAAGTATTGGCAATCTTAAAAATCTTCAGCACCTTGATTTGTCTGTAAATAAATTGAGTTCTTTACCCGCGAGTATTGGCAATCTTATAAATCTTAAGGAACTTTGGCTGGATGAAAATAAATTGACTTCTTTACCTGATACGATTGGCAACCTTAAAAATCTTCAGGAACTTAATTTGAACCGCAATAACTTGACTTCTTTACCCGCGAGTATTGGCAATCTTAAAAATCTCAAGAAACTTGATTTGGGGGGCAATACATTGACTTCTTTACCCGCAAGTATTGGCAATCTTAAAAATCTCAAGAAACTTGATTTGAGGGGCAATACATTGACTTCTTTACCCGCAAGTATTGGCAATCTTAAAAATCTTAAGGAACTTTGGCTGGATGAAAATAAATTGACTTCTTTACCTGATACGATTGGCAACCTTAAAAATCTTCAGGAACTTTGGCTGGATGAAAATAAATTGACTTCTTTACCTGATACGATTGGCAACCTTAAAAATCTTCAGGAACTTAATTTGAACCGCAATAACTTGACTTCTTTACCCCAAAGTTTTAAAAATTTAAGAAGTGATATAGAAATAAATTATAATGCAAAAAAATACGATAGAACCCGTTTCATACAATTATTTAAACCCCAAAAAAAAAGAGTTTCTAAGAACACTGAGTTATTTAACAAACAAATTTCAAAAACGACTAAGATTTCTAATATTCCTATCAATAAACGAGTGTACATAAACAAGAATTCAAATGTAAAGAAGAATGGTGAACTAAGAAGACTATACAACAAGAATGCAATGAATATATACATGGCCACTAGAAACAAAGGTCGTCTCCATGGTAATACATTTACTAAAAACAATATTGAAAAATTAACAAATAAAAACATTGTGAATAAGAATGTTTATTTGCGAAACTTTAAAAATCGTTTGATAAATTCACCATTGAATAATTTGAATGACACCGTGAAAAAAATAAAAACTAATCTCCCCTCAAATATTTCACACACAGATGTGAATACTATTGTTCGTTCCATGAAGCAAGAGGTATTGCAAAAGATATTTAACAAATTGAAGATTAGTCCTTCAAACAATCGTTTGCGTTTGATGAATAATTATAAGAGCAAGGGATTGATGAACAATACTGACATTGTTGAATTGAAGAAGAAATTGTTGGGAAGTAATTTTGTTCGTAATTCTCAGAAGTCTCCACCTATGACTATTAAAGTAAGAAAGGGAATGAATTCAAACAATGTTCGCAAGTCTCCTTACATTTGATGAATTCCGTGAAGTCCTTGCCTGCTCACAGCCCGCTAAGGGTCACTGGGAAGTTTAATATAAGTATAAAAAAAATATTTTTTTTACACTTTCTTTTTTCTAAAAAAAGTTTTGAAAATAAAAAAAGTTTTTTTAGAAAAAAAAATATAGATTAAATAATTATTGCCCCCAATTTACGGGTGATATCTCGTACTGGAGATGGTGTGCTTAGTTTCTGTTTCTTTCTGGTTTCGTCCTTTGGAGACCGTTTTCTTTTTTTAGATTTTTCATATTTAAGCTTTTTTACTGGTTTTGTATTCGAAGACGACGTGGGTCTTTTCTTAGATTGTCGCGTGACATCACTCGTGGTTTGTGCCAACTTCTTTTTTTGTGCACTCGTTCTGTTTGGTTCTACTGTGCGTGTTGGAAATACCATGCTCGATGGTACATTTTTAACACCTCTACACGAAGCCACGATGTATACTGCTTCTTCTTCGGGGTTTTCGTTCAAGAATGTTGATATCTTTTTCCTCGCGGGTGTGTATACCTCGTTTACATTTCTCATGTTCACATTTAATGATTTGTGTATATTCTTATTTAATCCACTAGATAACTTGTGTTCTGGTAATCTGTATATACCCGTCCATAGATTTTCATCATGAAATTTTAAGATAGTATCTGCAAATTGTTCCGTCTGTTTAAGTACTGTGAATCCTTTTGGTAAATTTGAAAGTAATTGTTTCAGTTTTTCCCTGGTACCGAGACGCATCGCGAGTGCTTCGGCTGCTTCGTATGTGAGCATTTGTCCTATTTTTATAGGTAATATGAGCAACTTGTTCTTCGGAACGCTCGTTATAGTTTGTGTAGACGGCGAATAATCCTTGCCGTGCGCTAAAACAAAGTATATAGGAATCTTACCCGATATAGCCTTTTCGAGTAATGTCGCAGACATTCTTAAAATACACACACACTTTATTTTATGCAGGCCAACGTATTGACTATCTTGATTCACGGCCAAAAAAATATGGTATACTTATAAGATGTCTTCTGTTGTTGGTATAGACCAGGCTGGGTGTGAGGCAAATCCATATGATCCACGATGTTCGTGTTATAATGTATTATATAAGGATTGTGATGTAGACCAAGAAATACCCGGATGTAAAGAATCAAACGAATGGAAAAACTCTATAGTTGGTGTGATACCAAGCGGAACCGAATTTGACTCTCAGAGAGAGCTCGCATCTAGAGAAATAGGTCTCAGATATCATTGTGGAACTGAAGTGTGTAGCGAAGACAAATATAGGCCACCAATATACCAAGATATACAAAACGTTGGAAGATGCGATTTTCAATTAAATATATGTGCATCCGATGTCAACGTTGGACAAAGTGTGAACGCTAAATACTTTAGAGATTGTTCTATAAATCAAGTCGATTTTGTTGATTTAGATTCGGTATATGCGCAAGATGCGAGTGTTCAGTCTATTCTTGGTCTAAGAACTGGTGAGAATGCTGCGCTCATAGCTGCAAAAAACAAACGACTACAATTAGAACTCAGAAGCATCGAGCGTCAGAAAGAAGCTGAGAGACAGGCCGAGTTAGATGATGATACCACGAACAAAATAAAAAAAATCGAAGAAGTCAAGGATGCATACGAAAAACAGAAAGACACCAAACTGAAATTGACTATAGTGGCGAGTATCATTGTGTTAATAATCATTGTCGCAATTTTAAATCTCTAATATCTATAAGATGTCGACACAGGTTGACGAAGCATTTTGTTCTCAGGATGTGAATAAGATGGATGAAAGGTGTTCATGTTATAACGTCGTCATGCGCGATTGTGAAAGTGATCCAGATATACCCGGGTGCAAAGAATCACTCAAGTATGTTGAGGATACACTAGCTAACATACCCGAAACACGCGGTCCACACAAGGCTGTTGCAAGACTTGAACTAATGCAACGCCTTTATTGTCCGGGTCGCGTGTGTGTTGGAACAGATAAATATAAACCACCAATCATGGACGATCTCAGAAAAGCTGCACCATGTGGATTTAGTTTGGACATATGTGTACAGAATACACAAATAGATGCAGCGGTGGATACAGAAGTATTCAGTGAATGTAAGATAAATGAAAATTTCATTGGAACCGATCCATGGGAACTCGATTTTGATGATGACGAAAAAGAAGAAATAGCTGCACTCGCCGCTGAAAGGACCACACGCATGGAATTAAAAAAATTGGAAATTGAAAAGGAATTACAAGCAAAAGAAGAAGAACGAAAAACAAATAGAATTTATATATATGCCGGTGGTTTGGCATTGGTGATTGTTTTGGTAATATTTTTACTTATGATGAAATAAATATATGATCTAATATAAATGGATGGCAAAATAAAGCTTGTCATACTTCTATTTATATTAGTAGTACTATCCGTGTCTGTGACTACAATATATAATAGTGACAGTGATTCATTTCAAGTCGCCCTCGACGCCGCCACAAAAGAGGCCATTGACAAGGGTGAGTTTGTAGCTCCAGAAGGTGTGACTTTTGTTGAGTCCAAGGATTGTGAGGGAACACAATGGATCAAACAAAAAGAATGTTCTTTGAATGGCTCTCCAATGGATGGCACGGAGGGGAGTTGTGGTCCAGGTAAAGAGATTTGGATTTTAGACCCATCACATTCGAGTTTCAAACCCGCGACCGGTGACGGAAAATGTGAACCACAGGAGAGAGACTGCAGTGTGGAGTGCCCAAAACCATGTGAAGGTGATACTTGGATAGATACAGGTAAGTGTGTTCGCAAGGAATATGACACACGCGGTAACATGATTGAGACTATTTTAGATGGGACAGAGGGCAAATGTGGTGAGGGTATAACACAGCTCAATCTTGATACGACTGCATCGGACTATAAACCAGCTGTGGGTAAGGGTTCGTGTCCAATATCAAAAGGTGGGTATTGTAATGTCCCATGCCCAGAACCAGAACCCCCGAGATGTAACAGTTATACGGGTTGGGTTGAAAATACTGGACTTGGGTGCGTTGTCGCCGAGAATAGTCAAATAAAAGTTGCATGTGGTCAAAAGGGTAAGAAGATGTTTTTTAATGTCGCAACAAACCCAAGAGAATGCCCAGAACTTGTAATATGGGAAGATTGTACAGCCGGCCCTTGTCCAATCGACTGCGTGGGGTCTTGGTCGGACTGGAGTGATCCAAAATCTGATGAACCATGTGGTGTTCAACCATACAAAGAACGGACATTCACTATAACTACACAAGCTC
>Ga0222714_10004940_pt1 | contig 12870 bp, 9 predicted proteins | sample C33_3DmetaG_FD_165048 | JGI IMG/M metagenome (GOLD analysis project Ga0222714, IMG submission 165048) | Estuarine water microbial communities from San Francisco Bay, California, United States - C33_3D | ecosystem: Environmental > Aquatic > Marine > Unclassified | place: USA: California... | reverse complement strand
TGATTGCCTTAAAAGACAATCTCTCTTACGAAGGACACAAGGTTAGTAACTCCTCCCGCATTTTGGAAGGATACGAAGCTCTGTTTACAGCGACTTCGGTGGAGCGTTTGTGGCAGGAAGATGCCATCTTCATTGGCCGAACCAACTGCGACGAGTTCGCCATGGGCGCTTCGAACGAAAATTCAGCCTTTGGCCCTGTCAAGAATGCCGCCGACCCTACTCGGGTTCCCGGTGGTTCTTCTGGCGGTAGTGCCGTGGCTGTGCAAGTCGGTATGGCGCATGCCTCGTTGGGTACCGATACCGGAGGCAGCATTCGTCAACCCGCTGCCTTTACAGGATTGTTTGGCTCTAAGCCCACCTATGGGTTGATTTCCCGTTGGGGATTGTTGGCTTATGCCTCCAGTTTTGATCAAGTGGGACCCCTGACCCAAAGTTTGGAGGACAACATGTTGTTGACCGAAATCATGGCAGGCCCAGATGGCAAGGATGCGAGCATGTCTCAAGCGCCAGCCCCTACTTATCGATCGGCTCAGGCCCCGTCGAAAGCCCGTTTTGCGGTCATGCGCCAAGCGCTCGAGCACGAGGGAATGGATGCCGAAGTGGTGGCCCATACCAAAGCGTTGATGGCCCAATTGGAAGCCGCTGGCCATGAGGTAAGCATCTTCGACTTTCCCTTGTTGGATGCCATGGTGCCCACCTATTATGTATTGACTACGGCTGAGGCCTCTAGCAACTTGTCTCGTTATTCGGGTATGATGTACGGCTACCGCAGTCCCAATGCGACCGACCTAGAAAGCACCTATACCTTGTCTCGCACCGAAGGTTTTGGCGCCGAAGTGAAGCGTCGAATTATGCTGGGAACTTTTGTGCTGAGCAGCGACCAATACGATGCCTATTACAACAAGGCACAACAGGTGCGAGCGGTCATTCGCCAGCAAACCGACGAAATCTTGGCCTCGGCTGATGCCATATTGATCCCTACTACCAGCACACCTGCTTTTGAATTGGGAGAAAAATCGAAAGATCCGGTGGCCATGTACTTGGCTGATTTGTTCACCGTTCAAGCCAACCTAGCGGGCAACCCAGCCATTTCAATTCCCTTGTTCAAGAACGAGCAAGGCTTGCCCATAGGCATGCAATTGTTGGGCAAACGGGAAGAAGAGCAATCACTCTTTGACTTAAGCAAATTGCTCGTGGACTTGGTGTTTTAATGATGAGAATTTGGATTTCAATATTCGTCTTAATTGCGGCATCTACTTCAAAGGCTCAAGTAGGGTCTTTCATTCCAACACCAACCCATCTAAAACTGGTTGAGTTAGCAGAGTTAGAAGGATTGCCTTTTTTTTATAATGACGATATCGAGCAAGTTGTAAAAGATTATGCTCGTAATTATAAAGGTTCGAGCTCCATACTGCTGGGCCGATTCCAATATTACGATAGTGCCTTTGGTTCGATATGTAAATCTTTGGACTTACCTTCTTGGTTGCTATTTGTGCCACTTGCCAATACGGGCTACGATAATAAATTTAGAGATTCTACAGGTGCTTGTGGTATTTGGCCATTGCCATTTAACATTGGTAAAAAATATGGTCTAAGAGAAACCGCTCTTTTTGATGACCGTTATGATCCGGCTTTAAGCACTGAAGCAGCATTGACATATTTGTCAACGTTATATACCATTTATCAAGATTGGCGTTTGGCCATTTTGGCCTTTCGAATGGGCTCAATACCAGTCAATAAATTACTTCATACTATGAATGGTCTGAAGAGTTTTGATTCCATTTTTGAGTCTTTGGAGCCTGATGAACGACAAATAATTGTTCAATTTTATGCTTCTGTTGTGGCCTTTCATCGACCAGAAAATGGTATAAAAGCTATTGATTTAATAGGCCCGAGGTTGTTATCAGTACCATTTTCTCCAGCTACTGGCAAGGTGGTAATTTCTTTGACCCAGCCTATCACTTTTACTCAATTGAATAGTTTCTTCGGGCTAGAGTGGAGTGATTTTCAAGAGTTGAATTCTTCATTAAAATCCAACATCGTTCCTTATCCGGGGTATCCTTTCAAGTTGGTTCTACCAGTTGAAGTTGCCGATAGTTTTATCACTCAAAAAGATAGTTTTACGCGTTGGATTAATGATCCTGGAAAGGCTATTGAAACTGATTCTTTAGAAGAAACAAACCGTCCCGTACAGCCCTCGTTGGGCCCTGAATATGTATGGATTTATTATAGGATTAAATCGGGAGATAATGTATATACACTGGCCGATGTTTTTGATTGCAGCACCAATCAGTTGCGAGCCTGGAATCGAATAAGTGGGAATAATATAATTGCGGGTAAAACATTGAAGTTTCATGTTCCATCATCTCGCAAGTCTTATTATAATTCTATCAATGCAATGACGCATGCACAGAAAAAAAGTTTGGCTAATAAAGATTAGTGTATTTCTGGTCTCTCATTTTTCCCAGGCCCAAGTGCGTGTACCTAAAAGCCGAGTGGAGGTTGATGGTTTTTTAACTGAGGCCGTATGGAGTGATTCCCAGTTTCATCAGGGCTTCGTGCAACACTATCCCTACGATACTTCAGCTTCCGAGAGCCAGACACGCTTTGCCTTTGCCATCGATGATAAGAACTTTTATGCGGCATTCGTATGTGTGGACCGAAATCCTGAAAAACCGTATGTAGTGCAAAACCTCAAGCGCGATTTTTCGGTAAAAAACACCGACGCGGTCATCTTGACTTTGAGTCCTTTTTTAGATGGACAAAATGGGTTTTCCTTTGGGGTGAGCCCCTACAATTCCCAGCGTGAGGGATCGGTTGAAAACGGCGGATCATTTGGCGTTAGCACGGCTTGGGATCAAGTATGGTATTCTGAAACTCAGCAAAACCAAGGTTGGTGCCACCCTGATACAGCTAAGTTCCCAAATTACTGGGTGGCCGAGTTCGCTATTCCCTTGCATTCCATTCGCTTTGTGGCAGGTTCGACCGAGTGGGCTTTCAATGTGGTGCGATTGGATTTGAAAAACAATGAGGAGTCGACTTGGGTTAGGGTACCCCGCAATTTGAATGTATCGGTTCTTACCCTAGTGGATACCTTACACTTTGATCAGCCTTTGCATGCACGCAGTCGCAACAACGTGTTCATTCCCTATACTTCCTGGTTGACCCAACAAGATCAGTCTGTATCGAAGCAATGGAGTGGTACACCTCGCTTTGGGTTGGATGCCAAGTTGGCTCTGACACCGAGCTTGAATGCAGATCTAACCTTCAACCCTGACTTTGCCCAAGTTGATGTCGATGTTCAGCAGTTGAACCTGACCCGTTTCAACCTCTTTTTCCCGGAAAGACGCCAGTTTTTTACCGAAAACTCTGACCTGTTTGCCACCTTCGGGTTTCGCCAAATTCGCCCCTTCTTTTCTCGACGCATTGGCTTTGGCCCTACGGGATACTTGCCCATTGATGCCGGTGCCAAAGTCACTGGTAAAATTGGAAACGACTGGCGGGTAGGTTTGATGTCAGTGCGTACTCGGGGAGATGCGGGCTTGGACCTCAATGCGGAATTAGCCAATGTCTTGTCTTTACAGCGCAAAGTGCTGAAAGCCTCTTCGCTGGGATTCATTGCCGTTGACAATCGAATGGCCGGTGGCCAAGGCATCAAAGAGACTCCTAGCTTGTCGAACTATGCGTCCATCTTGGGTACGGAATTCAATTATGCCAATCAACCCAGTACGGTCGTCGGTAAAGCCTTTGTTCAAAAGGCCCTGTACGAGAATGTGGGCGCGCAGAGTTGGGCTCATGCCACCTTCCTGCGATACCGATCTCTGAACTGGACCCTGATGTGGAACCACGAACATGTGGGCAAGGACTTTCGGGCCCCCTTGGGTTTTGTGCCCCGGTTGGAGAACCGTGATTACTTGACTGGTCAAGTTCATTTCATGGATTTTACGCGTTTTGAACCGATGATCACCCGTTCGTTTTACCCAAAATCCAATAAGGTGAACCGCATCGATTTGACCTGGTACCATTCGGGATACCTGGATTCTGCATTCTCGACGACAGAGGGTTTGAACCAGGTTTGGCTGGGAACCTACTTCCAAAATTCAGCCTATGTCACCTTGTGTGCCGAGCGCGAGAACTACAACATCTTCTTGCCCTTCCGACCTGTCTCTCTTCCCAACGGCGGATACTTCTTCGGCGACTATCAATGGAACAACGTTTGGCTCGAAGCCTCCAGCAATACCCGCAAACCGGTGAATGCGGTCTTGAAATTGAAAACAGGAGGATACTATGTGGGTACCAAGTCAGAAATGAGCCTGGATTTGGCTTTTCGCATTCAGCCGCGATGGAGCAACTCCATCAGTTGGACCCATGTGGAATTGAACATGTTGGATAGTGGACGTCAGCAGTTGGATTTGATTGGATTCAAAACGGAATACAGCTTCACCACTTTGTTGTACAGCACGGCTTATTTGCAGTACAATACCTTGACAGAATCGATGAACATCAACCTGCGCTTTCAGTACCGATACAGGCCCATGAGCGATCTATTTGTGGTGTATTCACAGAACTACTTCCCGGTTTACAACACACGAAATCGCAATTTTGCTATCAAGTTCGTGCGCTGGATTTAGTAGCCGTCGCCGTCCAGGAGATTTCCCAATCCGCCGAGAAGGCCACCTTCTTCCCGACGACCGCCGGTCTGAGGAGCATAGCTCAAAATGCGGCTGGCCAATCGACTGACGGGCAAGCTCTGCAACCAAACGGTTCCAGGACCTCTGAGCACGGCAAAGAATAGACCTTCGCCCCCGAAAATGGCATTCTTGACGCCTTTCACGAATTGAATGTCGTAGTCAACACCCCCGGTAAAGCCCACGATGCAACCCGTGTCGATGCGTAGGGTTTCACCAGGGGCCAATTGGCGCTCGTGAACGTAACCACCGGCGTGAACAAAGGCCATGCCGTCGCCCTCGAGTTTTTCCATGATGAAGCCTTCGCCCCCGAACAACCCGGTACCGAGTCTGCGCTGAAATTCTATGCCTACGCTAACGCCCTTGGCGGCGCAGAGAAAGGCATCCTTTTGGCAGATGATTTTTCCACCCAATTGGGCAAGGTTCAAGGGAACAATTTTGCCGGCATAGGGAGCGGCAAAGGCGACCCGTTGCTTGCCCTGACCTTGATTGGTGAAGGCCGTCATGAAGAGGCTTTCCCCCACCAACAGACGCTTTCCAGCACCCATCAACTTGCCCAAAAATCCGGAATTGGCGTTGCTGCCGTCACCGAAGATGGTTTGCATGTCGATGCCGCCGTCCATGTACATGAAACTGCCGCTTTCGGCAATGACGGTCTCTTGGGGGTCGAGTTCGATTTCGACCATCTGCATTTCCTCGCCCTTGAGGAAATAGTCTATTTCGTGGTTGCGCTCGAAAGGCATGGGTTAGATATTTTTCTTTAAGGCCAACAAGGACATGTCAGACTCTTCTTTCACAATGGTGTTGCTCAAGTATCCCAAACCGGCAATTTCCATGTCGACGACGTCACCAGGCTGAAGCCATTGTACGGGGTAGTTGGGATCGTTCAACAAGCCGGTTCCATTCAATTCGAGGAAACAGCCTGTCCCTACAGTACCAGACCCGATGACATCACCAGGGTGAATGTCGGCGCCGTAAGAGCAGCGCTCCACAATCTCAGCAAAGGTCCAGTCCATGTCGCCCATAGAACCTTCTGAAACCTGAACTCCGTTGACCCAGCATTTCATTTTCAGATCAAAACTGCGGCCCACATGGCCTTCTTTGGGGCTGCAAGCGTAGGGTTCCAATTCGTCGGGAGTCACCATCCAGGGGCCGATCACCGTAGAGAAATCCTTGCCTTTGGCAGGGCCTAGGTTGAGCATCATTTCTTCCATTTGCAAGCGACGGGCACTCATGTCGTTCATGATCATGTAACCGGCGATGTATTCATCGGCTTGGTCAGCGGGAATGTTGCGGCCGCGCTTACCAATGACGATGGCTGCCTCCAATTCAAAATCCAATTTTTCGAAGTGGTCGGGCATGCAGGGAATGGGTCCAGGACCCATGATGGCGTTATGATTGGTGAAGTAGAAAATGGGGTATTGATCGAATTCGGCAATCATGTCCACCTTGCGGTTGCGGCGAGCCGCAGCCACGTGCTGGCGAAAGGCATAACCGTCGCGGCAGCTGCTGGGTTTGGGGACGGGAGCCAAGAGGTTCAACTCAGCCAAGGCTTGTCCGCTATCGGCATGTTGGCCCGCGAGAATCTCCGATTCCAATTGCTTCAAAAGCGCCTGGTTGCTTTCCCAGTCTTCGAGCACTTGGCTCATCTGAGAAGGGATGGAGCTGTTCAAGCTGTGCACGGGGTATACACGGTCCTGAACCAATAGGCCCACTTGCGATTGCTGGGCATTTCCGTAGGTCACCAATTTCATGGTACAAAGGTACAAAAAAGCCCTCGTTTGGCTTGGTGCGGGGCTCAAAATGGCCCAACTTTGCGAGCCTATGGCGCGCATTCTGATCACGGGTTCTAACGGTTTATTGGGTCAAAAGCTCAGCGATCTTCTCATGGGTCAGGAAGGCGTAGAATGGTTGGCCACGGCTAGGGGGGAAAATCGTTATCCGCGGGCAGATATTCCTTATCGAAGCATGGACGTGGCCGATTTTACCCAAACCCGTGCGGTATTGGAGGCCTTCAAACCTGACGCCGTCATTCATACGGCGGCCATGACCCAGGTCGACGATTGCGAAAGTCAGCAGGAACTGTGCACACGCTTGAATGTCGAGGCGGTTGAGCACTTGGCCCAGCTTTCAAGTGAATTGGGCTTTCATTTGGTGCACGTGAGCACCGACTTCATTTTCGATGGCACCAAGCCGATGTACAATGAAGAAGATGCGGCAAAACCGTTGAGTTTTTACGGCCACAGCAAGTGGAAGGGCGAGCAAATGGTGGAGACCCATGCTTCTTCGTACTCCATTTTGCGCACGGTGCTGGTTTACGGTCGAGTGGCCGATATGTCGCGCAGCAACATCGTGTTATGGGCCTACGGGGCTTTGAAAAAAGGCCAAACCATGCGGGTGGTCGGCGATCAGTTTCGAACCCCAACCTTGGCCGAAGACTTGGCCATGGGATGCTATTTGGCGGCTGTACAAAAGGCCCAAGGCATATTCAACATTGCGGGCAAGGACTACATGTCCATCATTGAATTGGTGCGCCGGGTAGCCCGCTTTTATGGTCTATCGGAAGCATCGATTGAAGAAGTGGATTCCAGCACGCTGAATCAACTGGCCAAGCGACCACCCATTACCGGATTGGCCATCGAAAAGGCACGCCGTGAACTGGGCTATGAGCCCCACAGTTTCGAAGAGGGCTTGGCCCTCATGGGTTTGGATTAATTTAAATCTACTTACTCCCTTGGGAGCTTCGCGCGCTTATTTGGCAGCCGGTGGCTCCATCACAAGACCGCATTTTTTGCAAGTGCGCAAGTCTTCACTGGCATAGAAATGCTGGAAGTGCGGAAGGAAATCGGTTTCGATGTTCTGCAGCTCAAATATGGCCTCGTGCAGCTTGTTGTTGCAGGAATCGCAGAACCACATCAAGCCGTCGTTGAACCCTTTTCCAGCGCGAACGCGTTCGATCACCAAACCCACTGAACCCTCGCTTCGGTTGGGGCTATGGGGCACTTTGGCTGGTAGCAAAAACATGTCGCCAGGGCCCAAATGAACGGCTTTTTTCTCCCCATCTTCTTGGATGTAAACGGTGATGTTGCCTTCGATTTGGTAGAAGAGTTCTTCGGTTTCGTTGTAGTGAAAATCCTTACGGTTGTTGGGCCCGCCCACAATCATGACAATGTAGTCTTCGCCCTCGGGATACAGATTTTTATTGGCCACAGGCGGCTTGAGCAAGTGGCGATTTTCGTTGATCCAGTAGTTGAGGTTGAAGGGTGCTCGTATGGCCATAATCCAAAATTAAGCATTTTTTGTCACGGGCCTTTCTGAACTTGTTACCTTTGTGTTGCTACCATGAGCGATGCCATTAAGCACGAATGTGGGGTTGCCTTCATTCGCCTGAGAAAACCCCTGGAGTACTACAAGGAAAAGTACGGAACCTACTGGTACGGTTTGCATAAACTGCAATTCTTGATGACCAAACAGCTCAACCGCGGCCAAGACGGCGCGGGCATTGGAGTTGTCAAACTAGATCCGGACTACGGTGCTCGTTATTTGGCTCGCAAACGCAGTGCTTCCAAAACCGCCATCAGCGACGTCTTTGACGAGGTTTATGGCGAATTGAACGCCATGGATGGCCTTCAACGAGAAGATCTCGCTCACTTGAAAAAGCATTACCCCTATGCGGGTGAGTTGCTTTTGGGTCACCTTCGCTACGGCACTTACGGGGGCAACAGTATCGAAAACATTCACCCGTTTTTGCGCCAAAACAACTGGATGGCGCGCAATCTTATGTTGGCGGGTAACTACAATGTGACCAACACCGATGAGCTGTTCAATACCCTCATTGAGTTGGGTCAGCAGCCCAAAGAGAAGAGCGACAACGTATTGATGCTGGAGAAAATCGGTCACTTCATTGACGAGGAAAACCAGCGTTTGTTCGGCATCTACAAGGCCCAGGGTTACGACAATTTGGAAATTGCTGAGAAGATCAAAAACGAGATCAACCTGCGCAATGTCTTGAAGCGATCGTTCAAAAATGTCGACGGCGGATACAACATGGTCGGCATGCTAGGACACGGCGATGCCTTTGTGATGCGCGATCCTGCCGGCATTCGCCCTTCGCATTATTATGTCGATGACGAAGTAGTGGTGGTCGCTTCCGAGCGAGCGCCCATCATGACGGCCTTCAACGTTCCATTGGAATCCATTCAGGAAATCAAACCCGGTCATGCCTTGATTGTCAAACGGGATGGATCGTATAGCGAGGAGAAGATTTTAGCTCCTGTAGAGCGCAAGAGCTGCAGCTTTGAGCGCATTTATTTCTCTCGCGGCAGCGATAAAGACATCTACCACGAGCGCAAAGAGTTGGGCCGATTGTTGGCGGGCAAGGTGCTGAACATGATCGATTTTGATCTGAAAAACACCGTATTCTCATACGTCCCCAATACCGCTTCTACTTCGTTTTACGGATTGGTTGACGGCTTGAACGAGCAAATTCGCAAGCGTCAATTGGATGCCTTATACAACACCGATGGATGCACCAATCCCGAAGCTCTAAAAGAAGTTCTGGCTTGGTACCTGCGCCGTGAAAAAGTCCTGGTGAAAGACGCCAAAATGCGCACCTTCATCACCAACGATACAGACCGAGAAGGCTTGGTAGGGCATGTGTACGACGTCACCTACGGCATCGTTCAGCCCGATCAGGACACCTTGGTCATCATGGATGATAGCGTGGTTCGCGGAACAACCCTTCGCACCAGCATTTTGCGCATCTTGGATCGATTGCGCCCCAAACGCATCATCTTGGTGAGTTCGGCCCCCCAGATTCGCTACCCCGATTGCTACGGCATTGACATGAGCCGATTGGGCGATTTTGCCGCTTTCCAGGCGGCCATTGCCCTGTTGAAAGACCGAGGAATGGGGTCTTTGTTGCAAGACCTGTACGCCAAGGCTAAGGAGGAATTGGCTAAGCCCGCCTCAGAGCAAGTCAATGTGGTGAAGGAGTTGTATGCTCCCTTCAGCGCTGATGAAATCACCGATAAAATTGCCGAAATGGTGCAGCCCAAAGATTTGAATGCGCGTTTTGACATGGTCTTTCAGAGCATTGAAAACTTGCACCAGGCCTGCCCCAACGATAAGGGCGATTGGTACTTTACGGGTGATTACCCCACTCCGGGTGGTACCCAAGTGGCCAACCGCAGTTTCTTGTACTACATGGAAGGCAGCCGAAAACGGGCCTATTGATTGAATCCCAAATTTGTACATTTGTACCCCATAACATGAGCACAGTAAGCGAAATTTTGAGTCAGCTAAGCGAGCAGTTGGAACGCAACTTGTCTCACACCGCCACCGAATTTGGACGCATTCGCGCCGGCAAAGCCTCTGCAGGCATGTTGGAAGGTGTGATGGTTGAGGCCTACGGGTCTGTGATGCCCTTGACAGGCGCGGCTACGGTGAGCACACCCGATGCGCGCACTTTGAGCATTCAGCCCTGGGACAAAACCTTGATCCAAGCCATCGAAACGGCCATCATTAACGCTAACCTGGGTTTTGCTCCTCAGAATGACGGTAACAATATTCGAATCAACGTGCCTCAGGTGACCGAAGAGCGCCGCAAGGAGTTGGTGAAACGAGCCAAGAACGAATCAGAGAATTCCAAAATCGGTATTCGCAATTTGCGCAAAGACGCCAATGAGCGCATCAAGAAGTTGAAAAACGACGGCTTGAGCGAAGACGAGGCCAAAGCTGGTGAGGCTGAGGTTCAAAAAATGGTCGACGGCTTCATCAAGAAAACGGAAGACCTCTTGGTTTCCAAGGAAAAGGAAATCATGACCGTGTAAGGTCGGGACTTCACTTATGCTCCTACAATCTTCAATTCCTTTTGCCCCCAATGGCGATGAGTTTGCGTTTTGACAGGACAGTCAATTTATCATTCCATGATTCGCTGGGTCCAAGAAACCAATGGTATTAAGCCGCTCATGTTACCTGATACCGAGGCGGCTAATACAGCTACATCGATGGTATTTTTCTTGCCCCTATAGGTACGAATGCCAGGTCCTCCTACGAATATGTCGTTATTATCACCGATGACATACCAGAACTCTGCCATTAAACAAGCTGTCGAACTTATGCGTTGATTGACACTAATGGAGAGGGCAGGTGAATTTTGGCGAACAATAACATCGTCCATCTTATTGGTATTCCCGTTCCATTCTTGGGTCATGGATCTCATTCTCAATGATCCAGCATTTAGGGTCAAGTTGTGTTCTGGGTTTCCAAAAGTCAATCCAGCATAGGCCACTCCCAGCAAGTCATCAGAGCTCCAAGGACTGATAGTACCCCCCTGTAATCCCGTTACAAAATGAAGATTTTCTTTTGGGCCAAGTTCATGGGTGTATTTGAAATTTAATAGTATCGGAGACAGTATTATACTAGTAGTTGCGCCAATAGACCAATGATCAGTTATAGCGTATTGGGCTTGGTATACGACATAATAAATGGCTTGGACATAAGCGTCGCCTTGTTTCATGGATAAGCCTGAGGGAGAATAGAAGTATCGACTGGGATGTGGGTTGGAATATACTTTGTTCCCCAAGATAACCGGCAAATCGGCGGCCAGGGTCATAGTCTTGATTTCGTACTTAGGAATGAAAACCAGACCCCGATCTGTGGTCTTGATACCAATTTCACGGCCATCATCTGATACCACTACACCTTGAATGATGTTGTTGTTGATGAGCTCAATCACGTATTCAACAGGTTGCTCCGTATTCGTAATGGTGCTATCAGTTGTTTGTGCGAACGCTGAAGTCATTACTAAAACGCAGGCGATGAGGGTATAAAAGTTCCTATACATTGTTCGAATGTAGTACTGTGTTGTTCTTTACAGATACTGATAAATGCAAATCCCGAATTTAATATTGGCATTTAATGCCAATTGGAAGGATTAAGAAGGTATAATCTTCAATTCCTTTTGCACCTGCTTGGCTCTAACCAGCAGTTCGTCTAGTGTATCGGCTATGACAGTGACGTGCCCCAATTTGCGATGGGGGCGGGTTTCCGTTTTGCGGTACAAATGCACAAATACGTCTGAGCTTTTCTCCCACTCTTCCTGATTTTCGAGCTGATACGAACCCGATAAGGCTTCTGGGCCTACCAAATTGATCATGGCTGAGGGTTGCAAGAGATCGGTGGGCCCTAGGGGCAATCCCAAAAGTATACGGTCCAATTGTTCGAATTGGCTAGTAGCGCAACCTTCAATGCTGTGGTGCCCGCTGTTGTGAGGTCTAGGGGCCATCTCGTTGACCCACAAGGTGCCGTTGGGCAGCATGAACAGTTCAACGGCAAACAAGCCAGGGCTATCAAAGGCCGATACCGTTTTCAAGGCTAAGGCTTGAGCCCGCTCTCGAACCGATGTCGGAGTTTGGGCCGGAGAAAACAAGAACTCCACCAGGTTGCTGATGGGGTGGAAATACATTTCAATGCTGGGGTAACAAGCTCTGTTGCCCTGTTGGTCAACGGCCACGATAACCGACAGTTCCAGTGCGTCTTCGGCAAAGGTTTCTAACAATACGGGCCCTTCAAAAGGCCGGTAACCCTTCATGAGGTCTCTCTTGCTGCAAATGGCAACTCCTTTGCCGTCGTAGCCACCTGTGCGCGCCTTGATGACAACCTGGTCTCCAGGAAAGGCATCCAGGGTGCTCGCATCTATGCGCTTGGAATCAACGAGCAAAAAAGGAGCCGTAGCAATGGCATTTTTCGCGTAAAATTCTTTCTGCAAGCCCTTGTCTTGCACAATTTGCAAAACTTTGGGAGAAGGAATGACGGTTTTTCCCCGAGCTTCCAAATCCATCAGCGTTTGTACATTGACGTGCTCGATCTCCCAAGTCAGGGCCGAACAGCCATCGGCCAGTCGGCGAATGGCGTCGTCGTCTTTGAGCGAACCGACGATCAACTCATCGGCCAAATAGGCAGCGGGACAATCACGGCTGGCTTCCAGCACGCGGTAGCGGGCTGGAGGCAGGGCCTCTGAATCTTTGTTCATTCGGGTGGCGCAACCCTTGGCTGCTTCGAGCATCATCATGCCCAATTGACCCCCACCGATGATGCCAATCAATGGCTGATTGCTTGCTTGTTCGCTTCCCTCCGACATGCCGCAAAGATAGCATGTGCTTTTTGCTATCTTTGATTG
>Ga0222714_10004936_pt1 | contig 12874 bp, 12 predicted proteins | sample C33_3DmetaG_FD_165048 | JGI IMG/M metagenome (GOLD analysis project Ga0222714, IMG submission 165048) | Estuarine water microbial communities from San Francisco Bay, California, United States - C33_3D | ecosystem: Environmental > Aquatic > Marine > Unclassified | place: USA: California... | reverse complement strand
AAGACGCATAGCCACAGCGTCTACTAGTTCGTAGCTCACGGTGACCTCGGGATATTCTTTCTCCATGCTTTGAACCGTCTCGCGCCACAGCCTAGAGGTTTCAAGAACATTGGCTTTATCAACCAGACAGAGTTGTTTTCTTCTGCTCATGGCAAGCTCAAACCCTTTGCGCGCCAAGCGGATAATTTCATCACGGGTATAGGTGCAGGTGTCGAAGGCTGTGTTGTTGTTGTCTTGACGACCGCGCTCTCCGAAGTAAATGCCCCCAGTAAGTTCTCGAACAAATACCAGGTCGGTACCCTCTATGCGTTCGCGCTTAAGCGGGCTATTGTCGATTAGCGACTCAAACACGAAGGTTGGGCGCACGTTGGCGTAAAGTCCCAGCATCTTGCGCATGCGAAGCAGCCCTTGTTCGGGTCTCACTTTGGCAGAAGGATCGTTGTCAAAGCGCGGCAGTCCGATAGCTCCGAAAAGCACCGCGTCTGAGCTGGCACAGATTTCGTGGGTCTCGGGCGGATACGGGTCTCCCACCGCATCAATAGCTGCAGCCCCGGTTAACGCTGGTCTCCATTCGATCTGGTGACCATAAACTTCGGCAATAGCATTACTGACTTTAACCGCCTCGGCGGTCACTTCTGGGCCAATTCCGTCTCCGGCTAATAGGGCAATATTCATTTTCATGGTTAGGCGTTATAGAGTTGGTTCAGCATTTTTTCAGTCGCCTTGATGGCAGATACGGTCTGATCAGAGTCGAGCCCTCGAGTGATAAATTCGCGACTTTGGCTCTTCCAGGTAATGGTGGTTTCACAAAGCGCATCAGAATTACTTCCGGGCGGAATGTGCACAAAGTAGTCAATCAACTGCGGAAGTTCGCGGGATTGCTGCTTGTATATTTTTCGAATGGCATTGAGAAAGGCGTCGTACTGACCGTCGCCACAAGAATTTTCTTCGTAAAGCGCATCATCGATGCGCACGCTCACAGTGGTAGAAGGTTGGAGGCCCTTAGCGTGAGTGAGCACGTACGACTCAATTTTTACGCGCTGCTCGTAGGCTCCTTCACCCAACACATCAGAGATGATATAGGGCAAATCATCTAAAGTCACCTTTTGCTTTTTGTCGCCTAGGGCAATTACCTGAGCGGTTACTTTTTTAAGCTCTTCATCGTTTAGACTGATGCCTAGGCTGCCTAGATTTTTTAAAATATTTGCCTTGCCCGAGGTTTTTCCCAAGGCATAAGAGCGTTTGCGTCCGAATCGTTCAGGAAGTAAGTCGTTGAAGTACAAATTATTTTTGGCGTCTCCATCGGCGTGTATTCCGGCCGTCTGGGTGAACACATTGGCACCTACCACAGGCTTATTCACCGGTATGTGAAACCCACTGAAAGTAGCCACTAGTTGACTGACCTTGTAAAGGGCTTTTTCTTTTACGCGCGTCTTTACCTCGGGCACAAAGTCGTTGATCACCGCAATACTGCTCGCGAGCGCGGCGTTGCCCGCTCGCTCGCCCATTCCGTTCACGGTCAAGTGTAAGCCATGAACGCCGGCCTTTACCGCCTCGAGTACATTGGCCACTCCTAAATCGTAGTCGTTATGACCGTGAAAATCGAAGTGGGGAGTGGGGTAGCGCTCTAAAATCTCTTTCAAGAAAGCTGCGGTCTCTTCAGGGGTTAGGATACCTAAAGTGTCAGGCAGCAGAATGCGCTTTATAGGCTGATTGACTAGAAAGTCTAGGTAGTCGAAAACGTATGACTTCGAGTTGCGCATGCCGTTGCTCCAGTCTTCGAGGTACACGTTTGAGGTGATGCCTCTTTTTTGGGCCTCCTGAAGATTTTGACCGACCTGCTCAAAATGCTGTTCGGGTGTTAGCTTCAGCTGATGGGTAAGGTGATTAAGCGAACCCTTAGTGAGCAGGTTTTGAACCCCAGCACCTGCCGACTGCATCCAGTCTAGAGAAACGTTTTTGTCTACAAAGGTGAGCACCTCAATGCGATCGAGTAACCCCTTTGATTTGGCCCAATGGGTTATGCGATTTACGGCTTCTTGCTCGCCCTCAGAAACACGTGCAGAGGCAATTTCTATACGGTCTACCTGAAGCTCTTCAAGAAGTAATTGCGCTACGGTCAGTTTTTCTGCCGCGGTGAAAGATACCCCTGAGGTTTGTTCACCATCGCGAAGCGTGGTGTCCATGATTTCGATAGGCCGTTGCTTGGAGTTCATGAGCGGGAGTTTCGTGCGCGCCTAGAACGGGCGCGACTGGGCGAAATCTTTTATGGCCGATTCGATGTTGAGTAAATAGTCGATGTCGTCAAAGCCGTTTTCAAGGTTTTGTTTCTTGTAAGAAGAGATCTCAAAACGCTCGTGCTGAGCCGTCGCCTCTAGCGTTACCGTTTGCGACTGAAGGTCTACCGTAACTGTCGTGTTCGGGTCTTTTTCAACCGCGGCAAAAATGGCCTGCAAAAAGTCTTCAGAAACCTGAACGGGTAACACGCCTATGTTGAGGCAGTTGTTTTTAAAGATGTCGGCAAAAAAGCTCGAGATCACGCAACGAAAACCGTAATCGTATATGGCCCAAGCGGCGTGCTCTCTTGAAGAACCTGAACCAAAGTTTTTGCCTCCTACCAAAATTTTACCCGAATAGGTTGAATCGTTGAGCACAAAATCGGCCTTAGGGCTGCCATCTTGATGGTAGCGCCAGTCGCGAAAGAGGTTGTCTCCAAACCCCTTGCGCTCAGTGGCCTTCAAGAAGCGTGCGGGAATGATCTGATCGGTATCTACATTTTCAATGGGCAATGGAACAACCGAACTGGTTAATCGCGTGAATTTATCGTAAGCCATATGTGTTAGTCTATTAGTGTTCTAGGATCGGTTACTACACCCGTTACGGCAGTGGCGGCGGCTACGGTTGGGCTGGCAAGCATGGTGCGCGCACCAGGACCTTGACGCCCCTCAAAGTTTCGGTTTGAGGTGCTGACCGCAACCTTTCCGGCTGGAATTTTATCTTCGTTCATCGCCAGACAAGCCGAGCATCCGGGCTCTCTGAGTTCAAAGCCTGAGGCTGTTAAGATATCGTAGAGGCCTTCATCAATAATAGCCTGACGCACCTTGTGTGATCCGGGTACTAGCCATGCGGTGAGGTGATCGGCTTTTTTGCGTCCCTTCACAATTGAAGTGAACGCCCTGAAGTCTTCAATGCGTCCATTGGTGCAGCTTCCAAGAAAAACATAATCTACTTTCTTGCCAAGCAGGGGCTCGTTTTCGCTAAAGCCCATGTAGTCTAGTGACTTTTTGTAGCTCTCTTTGCTTCCTTCGGTTTGAGCTGCGGTAGGAATGCTACCACTAATGCCTGTTCCCATTCCCGGGTTGGTTCCGTAGGTAATCATCGGTTCGATTTCAGCCCCGTTTAAGATAATCTCTTTGTCGTAGCTAGCCCCTTCGTCTGTATGAAGGGTACTCCAATAGTTCATCGCACTTTCCCAGTCAGATCCCTTAGGAGCAAACTCGCGCCCCTTTACGTAATCGAAGGTGGTTTGGTCTGGAGCAATCATACCGCCCCTGGCCCCCATTTCTATCGACAGGTTGCAGACGGTCATACGCCCCTCCATGCTCATTTTTTCGAAAACCTCTCCGGTATATTCGGCGAAATATCCGGTGGCTCCTGATGTAGTCAATTTCGATATAATGAAAAGCGCAACGTCTTTTGGCGTTACTCCTTTGCCCGGAAGCCCATCGATGTGAATGCGCATGCTTTTGGGTTTGGGCTGCATGATGCATTGAGTAGATAGCACCATTTCAACCTCAGAGGTCCCGATGCCGAAGGCGATGGCTCCAAATGCTCCGTGAGTAGAGGTGTGAGAGTCACCGCATACGATGGTGGCTCCTGGCAGGGTGATTCCGTATTCAGGGCCCACCACGTGTACAATACCGTTCTTTTCGTGCCCTAGTCCCCAGTAAGAGATTCCATGCTCGGCGGCGTTGCGCTCTAATGCCTCTAGTTGGTTAGCAGATAGAGCATCGGCTACCGGAAGGTGCTGATTCATCGTTGGAGTGTTGTGGTCGGCTGTGGCAAAAGTGCGCTCAGGGTACAATACCTTAATTCCGCGATTTTTCAGTCCTAAGAAAGCCACGGGGCTAGTAACCTCGTGCACCATGTGGCGATCAATAAACAACACGTCTGGCCCGTCAGGTACTGAAGAAACCACGTGCGCGTCCCATACTTTGTCAAATAATGTCTTTTTCATTTAAACCGAAAAATGCGTTTAGTGAGTAATTTGATTGACCAAAATCTCGATGTCTTGGTCATTAATTTCTTTTTTAGAGTCGGCCATAATCAAAAATTGCTCGTACATGGCGTCAAGCATCAATTTGTCAAATTCGAAGCCTAAATTTTTGGCGCGGTAAGCCAGAGCGGCCCTGCCACTTCTGGCGGTAAGTACAATGGCTGATTGATTAACGCCGACCTCAAGCGGATCTATAATCTCATAGGTCTCGCGATTTTTGATGACCCCATCTTGATGAATGCCCGAACTGTGGGCAAAAGCGTTAGCCCCAACGATCGCCTTGTTGGCTTGCACAAACATACCCATGCGGTCAGAAACCAACTGGCTTATGCCATTGAGCAGCTTGGTGTTGATATCGGTATAAAGGTTTAGTCCCGGATGCTGACGCATAATCATAACCACCTCTTCAAGGGCAGTGTTTCCGGCTCGCTCTCCTATGCCGTTAATGGTGCATTCTATCTGACGCGCTCCGTTTTTCGCACCTGAAATGGCATTGGCGGTTGCCAGACCCAAATCGTTGTGGCAGTGACACGAAAGTGTCGCTTTTTCAATGCCTTTCACGTTGGCCTTGAGGTAGGCAATTTTTGCGCCGTAATCTTCAGGAAGGCAATATCCAGTGGTGTCTGGAATGTTAAGCACAGTGGCTCCGGCTGCAATCACGCGCTCGCAAACGCGTGCTAAAAATTCGTTGTCGGTGCGACCGGCATCCTCGGCGTAAAACTCTACGTCTTCAACATAGCGTTTGGCGTAAGACACGGCTTTTTCGGCTCGCTCTATGATCTGATCGCGAGTAGCCCGAAACTTGTGCGTAATGTGTGAGTCAGAGGTGCCAATTCCAGTATGAATACGAGGCCTTTTGGCTTGTTTTAGGGCCTCTGCGGCCACATCAATGTCTTTTTCTACGGCGCGGGTTAGCCCGCAGACGCGCGCATGTTTAACCAATTTGGAGACGGCTGCTACCGATTCGAAATCTCCGGGGCTAGATACGGGAAACCCAGCTTCGATGATATCTACTCCAAGGGCATCGAGCTGTTCGGCAATCTCTAGCTTGCTTTTCTTGTCAAGCTTGCAGCCGGGTACCTGCTCTCCGTCTCTTAAAGTGGTATCGAAAATTTCTACTTTCTCTTTGCTCATAGCTCTTCTGGCCAAATATTAACTCAAAAATATAGGCTCTTTAGGGGTTCTTTTGCTCCTGCGATTTTATATTACGAAATTCAGTGTAATTTTGAATCACCTAATTTATTTACATGCAGCGAGTTAACCGTAAAATTTCAGCGACGCCTAAAAATGCGCAAGACCCTGTCTTTTTGCTCGTAAAGTCTTTAACCAAGGCGCAAAAACGGCAATTTAAGCTCTATGCCAAGCGTATCGAAGGTCATCGCGAATCCAAATTTATCAAATTGTTTGACTTTTTCGATCAAACCGAGAGCTATGACGAGCGTGAATTGCTCAAGCAGCCCTTTGTTACGCGCACGCAATTGGCCAACCTTAAGTCGCACCTGTACAAACAATTACTGACCTCGCTGCGGTTAAATCCGAGCATTCAAAATCCGCGAATGCTCATTCGTGAGCAGCTTGATTTTGCCACTGTGCTCTATCAAAAGGGGCTGTACAAGCAGAGCCTTAAGATGCTTGAAAAAGCCAAGCAGATGGCCAAGAAATGGGACGAAAAATACACCCAATACGAGATTGTAGAGTTCGAAAAAATCATCGAATCTCAATACATAACCCGAAGTATGAGTAACCGCACCGAGGCGCTGGTTTCAGATGCGCGCATGCTAGGAGAGGCCAACATGCTCTGTAGCCAACTGTCTAATCTGTCGCTCTTGTTGTATGAGCGCCTTTTAAAGGCCGGATATGTCAAAAGCGACGACGAATATCGAGAAATCACGCAGTTTTTCTTCAGAGAATTGCCGAAGGTAGAATACGATCAACTGGGCTTTAGGGAGCGGCTTTGGTATTCTAAGGCGCATGTTTGGTACAGTATGATTACCCAAGACTTCTTGGGGCTATTTAAGCATGCCTCAAGGTGGGTCAATCTCTTTGAACAGTACCCAGAGATGCTCAGGTCGCATCCGATTTTCTACCTCAAGGCCAACAACTACCTCATGGAATCTTTGCTGCTGTTGCGGCACCCCGAAAAGTTCAAGTCAACCCTTGAGCGGATGCGCCAAACAATAGATTCTGAGGGGTTTCCGGTAAATACCAACACCCAAGCATTGGCTTTTTTGTACCGCGTAAACAACGAGCTCAACTTACACTTTCTAAAAGGCACCTTCGAAGAGGGGCTAAGTCTCATCCCCGAAGTTAAACAAGGGATCAAGCGATTCGAGAATCAGATTGACGCCCACCATGTCATGATGCTCTACTACAAAATGGCTTGCATGTATTTTGGGGCTGCAGATTACAAACAGTGTATCGACTATCTGAGGCCAATTATATTCAACTCGAACCTCACCATGCGCGAAGACCTGATGTGCTTTTCACGCATTCTTGATGTTATTGCTCACTTTGAGGCCGGGCTCGACAACGACTTGGATCGACTGCTTCTCAGCACCTACCGTTTCTTAATTCGAATGAACGATTTGCACCAGGTGCAGCGATTGCTCATTCAGTTTATCAGAGAGCTCGGATCGGTCTATCCGCAAGATCTTAAAGAAAAATTTAGAGCGCTGCACGGTCAGCTTCTTCCACTAGAAGAAGACTACTACGAGCGGCGCTCTTTTTTGTATTTAGATGTATTATCGTGGCTAGAAAGCCACATCACTTCTACGCCATTGGCTCAAGTGGTGGCGCGCAAAAACGCCCTTGCGGTTAAAGCCTCTAGGCTTTAGAATCGCGTAAAACTCATGACGATAAAAGCGATCAGAGCCAGCATCCATACCGCGAGCATTCCAATTTTAACGCCACCAGACAGCCTTCCCATGTTCTTGAAAAGCAGCTGAAGGGCTATCAGAAGCAAACTAAATGCGGGAATACCGAAGGTCAACAACATGCTAATGTGGTAGAAGATCGGATGATATGGTCCGCCCCAGTTGTGGTCCATGTACTGAAAGCCTGGTAGCATTAAAATATCATTGCCAATGTTGACGTCGATAAAGCTTCCGATGATAAAGCTAACGGTGATGGCGATCAGCAGTACGAGTGTCACCGCGATGATGATCACCCCCAAAAGCTTTCCCAGCACTTCTCCTATGAAACTGAGCACCCTGCCAATGGCAGTGAATAGTGCCTTGATAATTTCGCCGAGAAAGGCGAAGAAGCCCTTCGCACCTTCTTGTGCTTTGTTCTGGGCGTTTTTTAAGTCAACACTTTTGAGATCGTCTCTCACGGTTCGGTAGCTTTCTTTTACATAGTCTTCTATGTTGCTAAAGGTGGCGGCCTTTCCCTTCATCTCAAGCTTTTGGGCAGTGCTAAGGGCTTTCGGAATGACGATCCAGAGTACAAAATAGAAGATAGCCGATACCCCACTGAACAGAAGGGCTAAGAAAATAAGGCGTACCCAGACAGGGTCTATTCCGGTGAAGTGGCCGATGCCCGAACAGACCCCTCCGAGTACTTGGTTGTCAGGATCTCTATAGAGACGCTTTTTACTACTCGTTGTGTAGGGGCGACGCTGAGGCTGTGGTTCTTCTTCATCAGAAACATAGTCTTCAGGTTGCCCCATGATGGTGATGACTTCTTCAACCTCTGCAATAGAGATGACTGACTTCTTTTTTTCAGTGAATAGCTCTGCAATACGGTTTTCGATATCCGCAATGATCTCGTCTCTACCCGGCGTATTATTTAGGTGGGCCTTGATCGAGTCGAGGTAGTGATGCAATTTTAGATAGGCGTCTTCATCAATGTGGAAGACCAGCCCAGAAAGATTAACGGTTAGTGTTTTTTTCATGATTTATTGGTTACAGTATTGATAGCGTGTTGTAGTTCGTTCCAGGTTAGCTTGAGCTCTTCAAGAAAGGCGACACCTTCTTCGGTAAGGGTAAAGTACTTTCTCGGAGGCCCTCCGGTTGACTCTTCCCATCGGTACTGCAGAAGCTCAGCATTCTTTAGGCGGGTAAGCAAGGGATAAAGGGTGCCCTCAACGACCAATAGTTTGGCCTGCTTGAGGTGCTCGAGAATCTCAGAGGCATAGAGGTCTTGGTCTTTGAGCACTGACAATATGCAGAACTCTAAGATGCCCTTGCGCATCTGTTGTTTGGTGTTTTCAATATTCATAGTTGATCTATAATGCACTGCAAAGATATAAACAAAAAACAGTACTATGCAAAACAAAGTACTAAATAATGTATCTTTCCTTCAAATCCACTGCTTATGGACTTGTTGCTGATTATTCTCGGAAGTCTCTTACTTATTGTCGGTATAATCGGCTGCTTTGTGCCCGTCATACCGGGCCCTGTCATTGGCTATTTGGCGCTGCTCGTACTCAAGTTCAGTGATGCGTACGATATAGACACCACCTGGTTGTGGGTATTTGGTATACTCTCGGTAACGGTATCAATCATTGACAATGTGATTCCGGTCTACGCCACCAAACGCTTTGGAGGGTCGAAGTCAGGTACTATTGGCTCTTTTGTAGGACTTGTGCTTGGGTTACTGTTTTTTCCGCCCTTTGGATTTCTTTTTGGCCCTCTTTTGGGAGCCTTTGCCGGCGAATTGTATGCGCAACAATCAGACATCAAGGCTGCAGCTCGAGCAGCGCTCGGATCGCTACTGGGCGTTTTAGCCGGATCGGTCTTAAAACTGGCTCTAGTGGCGTGGATGGCTTGGGTGTTTTATGCCGCGCTTTAAGAGGAGTGGTCGCTTACGATAAGCCACTTGCCCTTTATTTTTCGCACTAAAAGACTGAAATGGCCGGTTGGAGTATCTCTTTCTCGGTAAAGGGTAAATTTTCCGATTACCTGAATGGTGCGCCTATCCCACTGTCTTTTTTCGAGTATATCAAAGGCCAAACGCCCCATTGCGGCGCGATCTGGGTAGCGTTTTTTATAGCCTTCAAGGGTGTTTTTATAGCCGTAGGTGGGGCCGGTGCTCCCGACGAAGATTAAGCGTTCGTCGTTCCAATAACCCAGCATAAAGTCATCTACGTCTCCTTCGTTCCAGGCCTTAATTTGATGCTCAAAAAGAGCATCAATTATGCCCTCAACCTTGGCATTGGGTTGTTTTTGAGCCCAACCCGATAGGCTGAGCAATAATAGGGCTATGAATACGTGTTTTCTCATAAGATTAAAGCGTTGGGTTTCCAAAAAGATCGGTGGTGCTTTTTCCTTTGGTAAGTTCGAGCATGACCTGTGCCTGCGTCTTGGTTTGGTGTTCATTAATGATGTGTACTAAAGAAACGCCTTTTTCTGAAAGCACCTCTCCGATGAGCTTTGAGCGGTGACACTGATGCGGCTCCACCTCACCGCACATCAGCGCTACGCTCAATTCTTTCTCGTGCGCGTTGAGTAGGCGATCTATTCCGACTTTAAAGGCCTCATGCTTCTTAGCCTTTTGCACATCGAGTTTGCCCTCGGTATAGCAGCTTTCATCTTTAGGAATTCCGCCTATCATGTCACCCAAATACACATAGCCCACGCCATGCTGTTGCAAAAATGCAGATATGGGTTCGCGGCAAAAATCAGGGTTCCATTTCGAATAGGGGTTAGAGCGCACATCGGCTATGTATTCGATGCCATAGGCGCGCAATAGAGCCATGAAGTCTTCGACAGAACGAAGCCCGTATCCGATACTGTATATGAGGGCAATCAAAATCTTACCTATCTTAAGCTCAAAATTCTACACAAATGAAAGGTATAAAAATCACCGCTATACTCATCTCCCTCATGGGTTCGTTGTTAGCTCCCATGACCGCTCAAGATTACGGAGCCATCTTGCCGATGCGCGAGCGTGCTAAGGTTATTAACGAGCTTCTCGAAGACAAAATTGAGAACTATTTACCGAAGCTGATGAGCGATACGGGCATCGATATGTGGGTAGTGGTATCCAGAGAATACAACGAAGATCCGGTCATCAAAACCCTATTACCCGCCGAATGGTTGGCTGCAAGAAGAAGAACCATACTGGTGTTTTTTAATACCGGAAAACAGATAGAAACCATAGCGGTTGCCCGATACGATGTGGGCTCGGCCTTTAAGAGAGCTTGGGATAAAGAAAAGCAGCCCGATCAGTGGGCCAGGCTTCGAGAACTAGTAGAAGAGCGCAATCCGAAATCTATAGGTATTAATCAATCGGAGCATTTCGGGCTCGCAGATGGAATCGTGGCCACTGACAAAGAGGCCCTGCTTGAAGCCCTTGGACCAAAGTTTGCTAAACGCGTGGTATCTGCTGAAAAGCTAGCCATTGCATGGCTCGAAACCCGCACTGCTAAAGAGATGGCTATTTATCCTCATATTGAACGCATCAGCCACAACATTATTGCGGAGGCCTTCTCAGAAAAGGTGATTACACCGGGAGTTACCACAACCGAAGATGTGGTCTGGTTCATGCGCGACAAAGTGCGGGCGTTAGGCTTGCAGACTTGGTTTCACCCGACTGTAGACATTCAGCGTGCCGACCCTGAGCGTTTTGATCATTTGAGAACCTTTTCGAAGCGTCCAGACACCCAAGTGATTATGCCGGGAGACCTGCTGCATTGCGATTTTGGAATCACTTACTTAAGACTGAATACCGATCAGCAACAACACGCCTATGTGCTGCGCGCGGGTGAGACCGATGCCCCCGAATACCTAAAGCAGGCCTTGGCGGTCGGAAATCGCCTTCAAGATATTTTCACCAATAACTTCAAAGAAGGCCGAAGCGGAAACGAGGTGTTGGCCATGAGTCGAGCTCAGGCCATTGCCGAGGGCATTACTCCCTCTATTTACACCCACCCCATTGGGTATCACGGGCATGCAGCAGGAACAACCTTAGGCATGTGGGATTCTCAGGAGGGTGTGCCCTACACCGGAGACTATCCGCTACACCTGAATACAGCCTATTCTATCGAATTGAACGCCACCGTGTTTATTAAAGAGTGGGACAAAGACGTGCGTATTATGCTCGAGGAGGAGGCCTTTTTCGATGAAAACGGGGTGCGCTATATAGACGGACGTCAAGAGCAACTTATCGTGGTGAATAAACCCTTTAGCTCGCTTTAGGCAAAAAGATTTCAGCGATCATGCAGCGGGCACTTCCGCCTCCGCAGGTTTCGATAACCCCAAGTTCGGGATGAACAATAGGGTTAAAAGACTCTAAGATCTTAATTTGGCCTGCCGTAAGACTTTTATAGGCCGAATCACTCATGATCAGCACTGGGTTTTGATTTTGGTCTGCAACCTGAAGCATGTTTCCGGCAAACTGATGCATCTGCGCTTCGCTAATGGGAATAAGCGTTTTGCCCGATTCTTTTAAGTGTTTTTTGAGTTGCTTGCGCTCGCTCTCATCGTCTATGCATTCTAGACAAACCACAGCATAGCGGTCAGCCACACACATCATCACATTCGTGTGGTAGATTTTTAACCGCTTTTCGCCTACTGTTTGAAACGCGTTAAAGGTGAAAGGCGTATACTCAAAATCCTCACAAAATTCGATGAAGAGGTCTTCGTCTGCTCGCTCAGAAAGCGCGCAGTAGGCCATGCGATTTTCGTGATCGAGTATCATGCTCCCAGTTCCTTCGAGATAGAGACCCTCCTCTTCAGCACTGCTGTAATCGATTACTTCTTCAATCTCAAATCCTTGATCTTCTAGCAGATCGAGCACTTCTTCTCGACGCTCTCGTCTGCGATTTTCAGCGAACATGGGGTACAGCGCTACGCGTCTGTCATGGTGCATCGAGATCCAGTTATTCGGAAACAGCGCATCTGGCGTATCACCGCCTTCGGGTTCGTTAAACACAGTAACGTTTATGTGTGCCTGTCTCAACTGCTGTACCATGGCGTCAAAGTTTGCCTGAGCCTGCTGCAGCACAACCTTCGAATCAAGACCGGCCTCTGCCTGAAAGTAATTGTTGACAGCTGTCTCTTCGTTTTTTCTAAAACTTGATGGGCGCACCATCAGCAGGTGTGAACTGTATTGCTTCATGGGTTTGTTTATTTGGGGTCTCTGAAAAGTGGTAGCGTTGTACAGCGCAGCAGCCCTTCTTGTTTCGCAATCTCTCTAAAAGGTATGGGCTCAACGGTTAGCCCTTTTGAGCGTAACCATGAATTTAAACGCACAAAGCTGTGATCGGAAACCACGACGCCTGGGCTAATCGAGAAAATATTGCTATTCATTTCATACATCTCTTGCGCCGAAATATGAAACAACTGCTCTGCACCAAAGAGGTTAGTAAGGTAATCTGCATCTTCTTGAAGCATAAACCCTTCTGAGTGGATGATGGCGTAGCGATCTCCCACCGGCTGAAAGCAGCAATCAAGATGAAGCGCATTGGTAAACGGATCGGTGTTTGATTTGCGCAACTCAAAAGCCTTGATCTTTTTGTGACTGAACTGACTGCTCAACCATTCAACGGCTTGAATATTGGTTCGAGCGGTGATGGTTTTCGCATAGTCGGGCTGGTTGTAGTAGCCGACAAATAAGTGTTCTCCGTGAAGCATTACATCTTCACCTTCAACGTGA
>Ga0222714_10004935_pt1 | contig 12874 bp, 27 predicted proteins | sample C33_3DmetaG_FD_165048 | JGI IMG/M metagenome (GOLD analysis project Ga0222714, IMG submission 165048) | Estuarine water microbial communities from San Francisco Bay, California, United States - C33_3D | ecosystem: Environmental > Aquatic > Marine > Unclassified | place: USA: California... | reverse complement strand
TCATTCGTAATATAGGAATTATTTCCTGTTTCTTTGCAAAACTTCTCAACAGCAGGATTCACACCAAACACTCCATGATAGACAGATCCACTCCAGATGTGTTTGTCAATTCCATTCTCATGAAACCGCTTATCTTCCCACCATTTGATTTTTAAATAATCATGCCCACATAACCAGCCACCTGGTTTTACCTTGGGCCACCATTTATCAATGTCTTCCTTAACAAATTCGTAAGCATGATTGGCATCTATGTATACAAAGTCTAGACTTTCGTTTGGAAAAATGCCACTGGCTACAGTAGATGTAGCTCTAATCATGACAGCTCTATCTTCAAGCCCTTTGATACTGTTCATAGCATCGCCATATACACCATGCTCAAAGTTGGAATGATTACTTGCATCAATGTATTCATCACCTAATGGTCTCCAAACATCCACCATGTAGAGTGTGCCATTCCAAATATTTAAGATTTCTTTTGAAAACTCTCCTTTGAACGTACCCACTTCAACTCCCTTACCTTCAGGCAATTGCGTGAATATTTCTTTGAAGAATTGGATTCTATTCTTTTCTATATCAATCATTTAGTATTGGTTTTTACGAATTAAATATATGAACTTTTGGTAGTTATGAATACATGTTATAAATTTACTACTATTCGCCAGAATTGAATAAAAAACTGTCCAACAAAAACTCCATAGCACACCTCCCCAGGGGTGTGCTTTGTTGTTTCAATCAATCGTAAATGAATCCTAGTATGGCAACTGACTTGTATCAGCAGCAAATTAACAACGAATTAAAAAGTATGGACCAGCGTCTTTATGACTTGGAAGAGAAAATGTCTTCCATTGATGGAAAACTTACGCAAGTGGTAGATGCAATTCTAGGCAATCCTCTGACAAAGTCTGGTGGGTTTGTGGATAAAATTGAAATGTTAGAAGAGAAAGTTATTCTAATGGAGAAGAAGATTGAGAAGCAGGACGAATTCAGAAAAAGAATTACATGGACAGGCGGTATCATCATTGGCGCATTACTACTTTTAGAATACATCACTAAAATTTATACAAGTTTAGCTTAACAGATCATGCAAATCTCAAAACATCTAAGACTAGCAGAAATAACTAGAAGCGATACTGCTAAGCGTAATGGTATTGATAACACACCAACAGCAGAGCACTTAGAAAACTTTAAGCTACTGGCTGATAAAGTTTTTGAGCCTATACGAGAGCATTTTAAAACTCCAATATTCATAAGCTCTGGATACAGATCCAAAGAGCTAAATGCTTTTATTAAAGGCAGCGCATCATCTCAACATTGCAAAGGTCAAGCTATCGACATAGACATGGATGGAAGCAATGGAGAAGTGACCAATAGAATGGTATTTGATTTTATTAAAAATAAACTAGACTTTGACCAGCTCATCTGGGAGTTTGGAACAGACTTTAACCCTGATTGGGTTCATGTTAGTTACGCTAAAGGAGCAAACAGAAAACAAATTCTAAAAGCTGTTAGAGCTGGTGGTAAAACATCTTATCAAGCATTCAAATGAAACAGTTTGTAAAAGATTTATTCAATGATAATAACAGCATCAATGAAAAAGCTGTAGTGGGATTCATTGCTTTCTTCATGATGGTTATTTCTCTTGCTGTAGATTTAGCTACAGGATGGCTTGGTAGAGAGCTTCTCATCAATGAATTCATATTTGATGGATTCATGGTGATTACATTGGGTGCATTTGGAATTGCTTCTGTAGATAAATGGATTAATAAAACAAAAAATTCTAATAATGTTGGTGAGTAATAATTTAAAAAATCTAAATGGAAGAGATACTAAAAAATGTAGGAATTAATATTGGACTGATTGTAGCTGGTTTTTTTGGTAGTTTGTTACTGATCAACAAAAAATCTGCTGATAACATAAAAAATACACTAACTTCTATAATAGCTGGTGTGGCTTCAGCTAATTATCTTACTCCTGTAGTCATAGATTTATTCAATGTGGAGAAACAGAATTACACTTTATCAATTGCATTTATTTTAGGATTCTTAGGATTAAAAGGGGTTGAAATGATAACTTCTAAATTTATTAAAAATGGAAACGATAGTAAATTTAATAGCTAATAGCTTAATAGTATTAGGAATGTTGTTCTTTATCATTGGAGTATTTGGTAGAAAGAGCAAAGTGATTGATTCAATGCATCCTGTAGAAAAATTTCTACTTAAGTTAGCATTGTGTGGTACAGCTGCTGGTTCTTTGTTTAATTTATTAACATTATCCACTCCTCAAAGTTCAGAAATTTTACTTAATATAGGATTGGCTTTTCTGTTTGTGTGGGCAGCATGGTTTCATTGGAAGTATTTTGTAAATAGTAATAAAAATCAATAAGTTTACATTAAATAAAATGGCAAAGGCAAAAGTTGCAGCAGTAGAACGTAAGATATCTTTTGGCAAGAAGAGACTTGGAAAAGCCAAGAACCTGAATACACCAAAGGGTAAAAAGGTTAGTAAATACAGAGGACAAGGAAGATAATCATGGGCATACCTAACAGACAAATTGGTTGGAGTCAAGAATCCAATCTGCTTTGGCAAATATCAAAGCAGCTTGATGAAGCTTCATGTCAATTATGTAATATTTCTGGCAGTTCAGGTACAAGTGGTTCAGCTGGAACATCAGGTACATCTGGTGTAAGTTTATATTACGGATCTTTCATATATAACTTTACCACTACACTTACAGCAGCTATTCCAAATCCTAGTTCTACAGCTACAATTCAAGTAACAGATACTACAGGATTTCCTACATCAGGATATATAAAGATTGGTTCTGAGATTATTGGACATACAGGGAAGACAGCTACAAGTTTTACAGGAATAATAAGAGGTGTAGCCACATCTAGTGCATCTAGCCACCCTCTTGGGTCTGCTGTTAGTCAAGCTCAAGTGACTCCTGCTAATATTGCTTCACAGGTTTTAATAGATGAAACAGAACTATCTAATGGTGTTTCACTCAGTGGATTAGGCGATATTACAATAGCTAATGCTGGTACTTATAATATTCAGTTTAGTATACAGTTTGAAAACTTTGGTAATGACTATGATGATGTTGCAGTTTGGTTTAGATTGAACGGAAATAATATTCCTAAGTCTGCTAGTTATTCCACTATACCACAGTCACATGCTGGATCACCTGGTGCTATTATTATAACAGTCAACATTTTTTACACATGTGTTGGTGGAGAAGTGTTTTCTCTAATGTGGCAAAATGATCAAGGAACAGCTGCTATTACAAGTATTCCTCCTTCAGGTAATGTACCACAGTCTCCAGGAGTAATTCTAACAGTTAATAAAATAGGAACATAAAATATTTAATAATATGGGTATCCCAAAAAAACAAATTGGATGGAGCGTAGAGAGTAACCTATTGTGGCAGATTAGTAGTCAATTAGATCAACTTATCAAAGTGACTGCTAGTTTAACTACCACTACAACAACCACTACCACTCCTTAATAGAGAAACTAAAAAACCAATAACAACTACATATGAAGGATCTTAGATTTGTCTGTGTCCAACCAGATGACACTTATTTTACATGGCAAGTGCATTTATGGTTGGAAAGTCTTAAAGAAATAGGACACTCTGATAAAGCAATTGTTCTTCTTTACATTCCAACAGGAAGAGCAAAGAACACAAAATGGGAACAAATTATCAATTTGTATCCAGAAGCAGAGTTTCACTTCTACCAAGACGAGGGTGATTTAGATAAGTATTTACCTATATACATTCCAATCCTTAGACCTTGGACACTGTGGAAACACTTCAAGGCAAATCCAGATCTTAGCAGCAAAGCAATATTCTACTGCGATTCTGATGTGCTATTCACAAAAGATTTCAATGTAGATGATTATACACAGGATGATGTATGCTATTTGTCAGATACAAACAGCTATATCAATGCTAGATATTTTGAGAGTAAAGAGAAAGACGTTCTTCCAAATAAGTTGGAAGAGTATAAGACTAGAGATATTCTTGGAGAAGTGATGAGTTTAGTTGGTGTAGATAAGCAAATAGCTATTGACAACAACGAACATTCAGGAGGAGCACAATACTTTCTCAAAGATGTTGATGCTACATTCTGGGACAAGGTGATGAATGACTGCATGATGATCAGAGTTTATCTACAGAAGATAAACAAAGAGTTCTTCGAAAGTGAGAATGCAGGATATCAAAGCTGGTGTGCAGATATGTGGGCAGTTCTTTGGAATCTCTGGTTCAGAGGACAACAAACAAAAGTGATTAAAGAAATGAATTTCTCTTGGGCAACTGATCCAATTGAAAGACTAGAAGAAAATACCCTGTTTCATAATGCAGGGATTGTATCAACCCACAATGGAACATATCACTGTTTCTACAAAGGGAAATATCACAATGGTGGAGATCCAACAAAAGATCCACATCTAGATGCAATCCTTAACGATGAAACATCACAAAAATATTGCACATGGTTCTATGCAAATAAAATTAAAGAACTAAAAAATAAATATAACCTAAACTATTAACCGTAAAAAATTATGGGAGGCGACAACAGAAAAGATCTGAAAGCTTACGTTCGTTATGATGGTAGCGGACGTGTGGTAGCAGGTAGCTTAATCCTTAGGAGAAAGATGCCTAAAGTGGGTAAATGGGTAGAGATTCCAGCTTATGAGTGCTGCAATCCTACAACAACTACAACAACTACGAGCACAAGCACAAGTACAACAACGACTACTACTACAGTAGCACCTACAACTACAACCACCACTACTTCACCAGGATAATCATGGCAAGTAATAGAAGAACTTTGAAAGCATACGTTCGATACGATGGATCAGGACGTGTTATTCCTGGTAGCTTGATTCTTAATAGATTTAAGCCAAAGGTGGGCAATTGGAAAGAAACTCAAGCATATCTATGCTGCAATGAAGCTCCTCTTCCTTCAAATTGTATTGAGTTTGTGGTAGACACTACAGAGGGTACATTCTTTGCATTTAGTTTTAACACTACAGGACCTATCAACTTCACTGTTGATTGGGGTGATGGTACAACACATGTTGATGCGGGAGCTGGTGGATTCTATTCAGAAACACATACATATCCTGAATCTAATCAACAATACACTGTTAGAGTGTGCTTTGATGATATCAATAGTGTTATTGAATTTAACTCTTCACCTGACTAAAACTAAATAACTATGGCACAAATTGTATCAATAACAGGATTACAGAATCTTGTAAACCTACAAGGAATTTATATAGATTGGAATGCTTTTCAATCTGTTAATTTGTCCAATCTTCCTAATCTAGTAGAGGTTGATATCAGCGACTGTGATGTTCCTGGAACTAACACTAGCAGTTTAACATCTGTTAACTTTTCAGGATCTACAGCTATTCAGCAACTTCGTCTTGATGATAGTGATTTCTCAGGAGGAGTTCCTAATCTATCAGCACTCACTGCTCTTCAAACTTTAGACTTAGATCAGTGTAATATTTCTGGTATATTAGATCTTTCTGGACTTACATCTTTGATTAATTTAGACGTTTCTGGAAATCTAGCAATGACATCAGTGGTAATAGCTGATTCACAACCTATTACAGACTTTAATGGAATTGAGTGTGCTTTAACAGAAACAGCTGTAGATGACATTCTTGTTGTATTAAGCAACAATGGTCAGGCAGGTGGAAATGTTGATCTTTCTGAGGGAACAAGCGCTCCTCCAAGTGCTACAGGACTAGCTGCAAAAGCTGTTCTTGAGGGTAATGGATGGGTAGTGAATGTAAATTAATAAACTAAAAATGGCAAAATCCCTATTTCCAGAGGATATGATTAGCAAAAGCAGTGGACAAGGAGCTATGACTCTAGAGTCCATTGCTTCTAAGCTAACTCACTTCCACGAGCAACTACATTTGTTGCACTGGCAAACTACAAGTTATGCAGAGCATCAAGCACTTGGTGGATTGTATGATTATGTCCATGACTTTAAAGATGGTGTGATTGAGAAACTAATGGGGTATACAGGTAAAAGACCTACTTCCATGAAGATTGATTCAATCATGACCACATCAGCTGAGGCTGTTGTTTCAGAATTAATGGCATTTGCATCATCATTAAAATCTTACGCTGAAATAAATTCATATCATGACATTGCAAATCTTGCAGATTCTTTGTCTGGTGAAGCAGCTAAAACTAAATATTTACTAACTTTATCTTAATGGATATAGTAAAGAAGTTCTTTCCAGAGATCATGCAGGATAACGACATGGTCTACTTTGCAAGGTTAGAAGGAATGATTGACTCAATCGATGAGCTTTCTTCTTTGCAAATCACAAAGAACTCCAACTCATATCAATTTAGACTTGCTCCAAGTCATCCTAAGTATATAGGAATGCTACTTGATGAGGTGTTGAAGTTTCATAACATATATGGAATCAGACTAAACTTATCAAAGAGTATTAAGACAACAGGCACAATATCATTTGAAATCATTTTATAAACCAATACAATTATGTCTTACGATCCAACACAGAAGTACATCTGGTCTCCAGATGAGAAAATTGAATTAACTGGTCAGGAATTTGCAATGGTGGTAAATGCTGTAAGAAGCATTCTTAACCTTCCAGAAGCTCCAGCAATCATCCTTGCTGACAAGGCTAATTCAGCTCTTGACAGCATTATGGCTAAGAGTGTTGAGCAAGGTAAAATCAAACCTGCCCCTACACAATTAACTATTCACAACGATGAAGAAGGAAATGATTAAAAGAGCTGATGGCTCAGTTTCACAACGTGGCTTGTGGGATAATATTAGAGCAAATAAAGGCAGTGGGAAAAAACCCACTGCTTCTATGCTCGAGCGAGAAAGGGAGATTAAATCTAAAGCTAAAAAGAAAGCTAAAAAGAAATAGATATGAAAAAGAAAATGCAAGCTGGTGGAGTTGTTAAAACTCAACCAAAGCGTGTAGGTCCTGTTGATCCTGATGGTGCTTGGACTAAAGTACAAGAAAGAAACTTGCCTCCAGTTAATGCAAAAACTAAAGTAAGTCTTGCTCCAGATAAAGAACTTGGTGCTACCAAGATGATGAAAAAGGGTGGTGAGATAGAAAAAGCTAAAGGTGGTAAGTGGATTCAGAAGGCTATTAAAAAGCCAGGAGCTCTACGTGCACAACTTGGTGCTAAGAAGGGAGAACCTATTCCTGCTAGTAAACTTGCTGCTGCTGCTAAAAAGGGTGGTAAACTAGGTCAAAGAGCTCGTCTTGCTCAGACCTTAAAGAAGATGAATAAAAAGTAATGAACAAAGTTAAAAGCTTTGATATGGGTCAGTACATCCTTGTTATAGGCAAAGATGCCACTGACATATTTAAGTTTTACAATGTTGACAAAATGCATGGTCTCAATCTCAAAGATGCTATAGCAGAAGAGATTGATAAGACTAAGGGTAATGGTGTCTACATCTATGGGTTGACAAATTATGATCCAGAAGATAAAAAGCTAATAGCTAAAGATCCTTATAAACCCTTCCTGTTTTTGAACATGGGCACGTTTAAAAGATATAGTGCTGATGAACAGAAGACTGCGATAATGCATGAAACTATGCACATGGCTCTTCTTCTATATAAATGGGATGCAGAAAAAAAGTCAGAAGAAATAATAACAATGGCTGAAGATGAAGCCAATGAGATTATTAGAAAATTGAAGTCGTTAAATTTGATAAAGAAAAAATGAAAACAACTCCTGTCCCAAATGGTCCTCTTGTAAAAAAGAAAGGACCATTTAAGGGTTCTACACTAAAGAATGGTGGAAAGGTAAAGGTGAAAGCTGGTGGAGAAAACCATGTAGTGTATAAAGCTACAAAGGATGCAGGTAAAGCTAAGAAGGGTGATATAATGGTGAATCATCCTACAATGGATAAAGGTAAATGGGACACCATTAATCTCACCAAGATAGGTAGAGCTAAGACAGTTAAACAAGGTGTTGCTTCTACAAAGAAGTGGCACAAAGATAATCCTGATTATAAATACAAAGGCAATGGCAAAAAGTAGCGCACAACAAGCAGCAATAGCTATCTCAATGAAGAAAGCTGGCAAGAAACCTAAGTCTATGAAAGACGGAGGATCTACACCAGCTTGGACACGTTCTGAGGGAAAAGATCCCAAAGGTGGCCTTAATCGTAAGGGTGTAGCAAGTTATAGAGCTGCTAACCCTGGAAGTAAATTGAAGATGGCTGTAACAACGCCTCCCTCTAAGCTTAAGCCTGACAGCAAAGCTGCTAAAAGACGTAAGTCTTTCTGTGCTAGAATGTCTGGTGTGAAGGGACCTATGAGAAAGCCAAATGGCAAACCCACAAGAAAAGCTTTAGCACTCAGAAAGTGGAACTGCTAGCCATCATATTGTATATCATTTTTTTAGTTATGTGCTCTAAGCATGTACGTTACAACATCAACTTTTTAAATACAACTAAATCTAAACCACAGTTTTTTAAGTGGTCGATAAACCAAAAAACTAAAGCCCCCCAGCATGATATTTAAATTAGAAAAGATTCTAAGGAATGTCCATTCTTTAGAGTTAACAGGAGAAAAACTAGCTATTCTGTCAGATTTACATTGGGACAATCCAAGGTGTGATAGAGAAAAACTCAAAGAACATTTAGATTATTGCAAAGCAAACAATATACCCATCCTGATCAACGGAGACCTATTCTGCCTTATGCAGGGTAGAGGAGACCGTAGAAGTAACAAATCAGACATTAGACCAGAGCACAACAACGCTAAGTATCTAGACTCTATAATTGAGACAGCTGTAGAATGGTTTAGTCCATACGCACATCTGTTAACAGTGATTGGATATGGTAATCATGAAACAACGATAATTAAGTTTCAAGAGACAGATGTTCTACAAAGATTCGTTGACTTGTTAAACTACAAGAACAAAACAAATGTTCAGACAGGCGGTTATGGTGGATGGTTATCTATAAGAATTTCTTGCCATCACTCAAGCATTATTAAACACTTAAAATACTTTCATGGATCTGGTGGAGGAGGAATCGTAACGAAAGGTGCAATTAATCTTACACGAGCCCTTGAAATGTATGAAAACATGGATATATTCGTGCTAGGTCACATTCATGAGAACTGGTGCAGAAATGATGTCAGAGATGTCCTAAAGTTCAATCGTGGTAAACGTATTTACGAACTAGAGCAGAAAGAAATACATCACTGTATTGCTGGCACATACAAAGAAGAATATGGTGATGGCTCACATGGATGGCATATTGAGCGTGGTGCTCCTCCAAAAGTTACAGGTGGTAGAATATTAATCTTCACACCAAAAAGAACTTACGAAGGAACAGCAAAGAACTACGATGTTTACATAGATTCAATTAAGTTTCCGCTATGAAAGCAATATTAGAGTTTGATTTACCTGAAGATACTAGAGAATTTCAGGCTTCTGTAAATGGAAGAAACTATCAAAGTGCTATATGGGAATATGATCAGTGGCTACGTTCAGAGATGAAATATAAAGAATTATCTGATGAGACGTACAAAGCGTATGAAACTTGTAGAAAAGAATTAAGAGATATACTTGCACAAGACAATATTCAAATTGAATGATGATGAAAAAGTTACTTGATGACGAAAGAATACGAATTGCAATTTTAGCTTTTGCAGCTGGTATTATTTTAGCTTTTATTATATATCCAAAGCCTGAAGCTGAAGAGATTTACAAGTTTACAACCAAGACAGAAATAGATACAGCATTCGTTGAAATACTAGATACTGTATACATCCCTAAAAAAGAAATCAAAACCAAAGTTGTTAGGGATACAGTCCTTGTTGACTACAAACCTTCTATAAAGAAGTTTGAAGCATCCAAGTCTTTTGAGTACGGAGAGACAACTGTGTCTGGCGAAGTGCTAGGAGATGTCTTGAATTTGGATATAAAGAACAAGTTTGCAATTCCTGTAGTGACAAACACCATCACTAACACAGAGACTAAAACCATAATTAAGAAGAGCAAAGGAGTATATCTAGGCGCAAACATCAGCTCTCTATTACAACCAGGCGCAACTGCTTCCTACGTAGATGACAAATACATCTTTCAATATCAATATCAACCTGTGACAAAAATACACACGTTAGGCGTTAGTAAAAAGTTATTCTAAAGGTTAATGAAGTCTTGTGTTTTGTAAACTTAAAAGTTACGAGGGTAAAAAGTTGTAAAATTTACCCTCGTAATTCGAAAAACTTCCGTAATTGTCACGATTTTTTTACAGGATTTGTCAAGATAAACTCTTCAACATCTCAATCATTCTAGGATGAGGATAGATGTCAATCTTGTCCTTACGTACAGAGTTGTGTGTGAACACACCTGCTTCTCCTTTTAATGCTCTAGGTGTAATGTCCCAGATGTCTTCGCAGTAGTCTAGAGGAATACCATATCGTTTGTTCCATAATAACAGCAACTGTTTTACAGATTCAATCTGAGCGTCCGTGTAATCATGGAAGTATTGGAATCCCTTGTAAGGTTTGTCAAGTTTAATGATACCTTGAGTCATCTCCTTGCCAACATAGTTGTAAAACTTACCATTGGCCTCACGGAGATTACCCCAGTTACAAATCTCAATGCCTATACTAATCTTGTCTAGCTGCTGAAAAGGAATCTTACGACTGCTGAATGTAGCCTTCTGTAGACCTAGGTGATATGCCCAATACTTAGAGCTGAATCCCTGTACAATCTGTCCATCAATACATCCTTTACCAATACCTGAGATGGATACACATGTGGCCACTCTATCAGTGTTTGATGCCCACCAGCCAAATGTTCCCACACCATTAGGGCTTCCTGCTGTGTGGTGTAAATAAATTTGTTTCTTTGGAGTTTCCTCTGCTATGTATTGGCTAGAGGGGAAATCAATTTGTAAGATGTTCATAATTTTTTAATTGATAAGGTTAAAGATATTTTACATAAACTGCCAAATTGTAAATTCTACTTTACATTTGGCAACTTATAGCAAATAGTGCCAAAATATAATCCAGTTTTTTGCACAACAAAAGTCCAGTTTTTTGCACAACAAACTGGACATTTTTGTCGCATTATATTATGATTTTTGCGACAAATCGTACCCCATAAGGTACATTACAGAGATAAATCACATTATAGTGCTATTATAGGGTATAATTTTTAATCTTTTCCCAGTTGTGGGAACCATCCAGTTCATCAAAACTTTGCTCACGGTTTGCATGAATTTTTAACAAAACTAGATAGCCAATTAGGTCATTTACAACATCTTCGTCATCCTTGTCTAGAGAACCATTCTTAATTCTCTTGAGCTTGTCATCAATGCGAACCAGTAGTCCTTCTTTTGCGGACAACTTACTAAACACTCCTAGTGGTTCTAGTGCTGAGTTGCCATACTTTCTATTCTTACTAATCAAAAGATGTTCAATCTCATGAAGAATGTCCATCACTTGTCTATCAAAATTTGTTTCACTCATTAGTATTGGTTTTTATTTCTATAAAGTCTTCCCATTTCAAGACATCCTTTTCTGTAATGTTGTTCCACCTCCCAGAGTGATACCTCATGGAATTGATGTTTTCAACAGTGTATACAGATCCTATGACAGGTTTTATTTTCCAATCATATAGGCTAGGATTCCCCTGAAATTTGAACTTCTTCATAGTGCGATTTGAAGCTTTGGAATTTTCGATCAGTAAAGTAGTCGCTGGTTCTGAACTTGGTCCTTCCCTTTTTAACTAACAGACCGTCTTCAAATAGCACGTAGAATTCATTCTCAATCAGAGCTTCATTGATTTCAACATATTCTTTCCACCATTCAGCGGGCTTCTTATTCTCATCAATGACCTTCGTGACATTGTGCACTCCAAAAGGGTTCAGGACAACAGTGGGTTCCATATATTTATTGTGTTTTAAATTTCCAAAGAATATACAAAGTATTTTCGAATTTGTTTTTAAATTTACTAAACATTAGCTGTCAACCAAAAAATTTATACATCATGAAAAAATCTTCAACAATTAAGAAAGCCCAAATGGGTGCTGCTTTACCATCTAAAAAAATTGGAGTTTCTGGAAGTCTGAGAAAATTTAAACCTCAAGGTCCTAAAAGCTCTAAAGGTCCTGTGTACGAAGGTTACACTCTTCCAGAATTTACAGTAAAAGCACCTAAAGCTAAAGCTGGTAAAAGCCTAGGAATGGAATCAGTGAAAGCTCGTTACGACAACAACCCAGGAGTTACAAGAGCTGACATCATTGTGGCGGCTAAGAAAAAAGCTAAGTATGGTGCTAAAGTTGCTCCTAAGAAGCCAATTAAAAAAGCTCAAGATGGAACGAAGATGGTGGTAGATGGTAAGGAGTATATGGAAGGAGCAATGCTTCCAGAAGCTGTTGTAACTGCTTCTAGAATTAAGGATAAGCCTAAAAAGCCAGTTAAAGCAAAAGATTGGACTAGAGATGTTTATCGAGCTAATAGACAGGCCATAAAGGCTTCTGGTGCAGGTGCTAGAAAATTGACTAATATTTTTGGAATGAGAAAAAGAAAAGATGGTGGTGATGTAAGCATGGCTAAGAAAGGAGCTTCTGTTAAGAAGGCTATGGGTAAATGTAAAATGGGATGTTAATATGAAAAATAAAAAAATTCCAACTGCCCAGATGGGTAGATCTTACATCAACAGACGTGGGTATAAGTCAGCTGGTGTTCAAACACCAAAGGCAGCAGAAACACCAAAGCCAAAGTTTACTGTAAATGCAGCTGAAGCTAAAGCAAAAGCTGACCAAGAGCTAGAGAATTATATGAAGACTGTAAGAGGAGAATCTCTCAAAGCTTCTATTGC
>Ga0222714_10004933_pt1 | contig 12878 bp, 13 predicted proteins | sample C33_3DmetaG_FD_165048 | JGI IMG/M metagenome (GOLD analysis project Ga0222714, IMG submission 165048) | Estuarine water microbial communities from San Francisco Bay, California, United States - C33_3D | ecosystem: Environmental > Aquatic > Marine > Unclassified | place: USA: California... | reverse complement strand
GCTTACTTTTGCTTCGCTTACTTTTGCTTCGCTTACTTTTGCTTCGCTTACTTTTGCTTCGCTTACTTTTGCTTCGCTTACTTTTGCTTCGCTTACTTTTGCTTCGCTTACTTTTGCTTCGCTTACTGTTGCTTCGCTTATGTTTTCTCGTTCCACCAGTCGTAACACAATTCCCAAATGCGTAACAATCGTTTACAGCATTATTTTTTGTAGAAATAGAAGTTGTGTTTGTTTGTATGCTTGATGTATTTGAATTTATTGGACTTAAATTAGGACCAATCTGCGGAAATTGTGGAACAGTAACACTTCCATTGTCACCACCACGCACACTTCGTTTTCCATGCCGACTTCGTTTTCTACGCACACTTCGTTTTCCACCTACTGCGTTTAAATTAGATTGTTTTGCGTTCATATTTTTTGTAAAAGCAAGAGCGCTTGTCATTGGGCTATTTGTTCCTTCAGTATATCCATATGTTTGATATGGAGCTGATTGTAAATTTAACTTAGACATTATATATTAATTTAATATTTAAATATATAAAAAATATATATAATTTATATTTTATTTAAATATATAATTTTTTATATATTTAAATATATTAATATTATTAAGATACAAATGGATAACAATGAAAGAATTCATTTACAAAAAATGATAAATGAAAATAATGTAGAAGATTGTACTTCTGAAATAAGAGCAAAAAAACATAGCAATAAAATAAAGGATGATGTTGATCGTCTACTAAATCTTAAAAAAAAATATTCTCGTTTGGCTCAATCTAACCCAGACCAATTTGATAGAATGTGCGTTTCACAATGTAATTTTATTTTTACAAATTATACGGATATTTATAATAAGATTAAAAAGGATGAACTTAATTTATCTATTTTAGAAAAACTCCTTAATGTTTTAAAACTTATCGAAGATGAAAAATTAGACCAACACGCTGGTGCTTTTGAGGTTGGCAAAATATTAAAAGAAATGTATATTGATAGTGCGTTAACTAAAGCAGAACGTATAGATAAAAAAACAGGAAAAAAAATGGAATCATTAAAACCAAATAAAACTAAAAATATATCTTGGAAGGAATTTAAAAATATTAATCAATAATTATTTTTATCTATTTATATATTATAATGAAGCACATGACAAAAAGATTTAGAAAATCTGCTTCTAAAAGCAAGAACTTTAGAAAAACTGCTTCTAAGAGCAAGAAATTTAGAAAAACTGCTTCTAAAAGAACTACTAAAAGAAATAGATTTACAAAGAGAAAAATGATGCGTAGAGGAGGAAATCCCAATTTATGTATGAATGTTCAGAATTATATAAATAATATTGCAAGTAGTAATGATGGAGGACGCATATCATGGGCGACAATAAGAGATGAATATGTTAATCAAGGATACATGATTCGAGATATACTACCTTGTATAGAAACACTTAAAAATAACGGATTATTAAAGGAAGACCCAAATAATAATGCTATTTATATTTATAACCAATAATTTTATAAAGAATAAAACAATATTATAATGAAGCACGCATCAAAAAGATTTAGAAAAACTGTTTCTAAAAAAACTAACAAACGAACTACCAAACGAAATAGAATTACAAAAAGAAGAATGCGTAGAGGAGGGTTTAGTATGTTAGAAAACTGGAATTTACAAAAATATGCGGATGACGCTGAAATTCAACAAAAACTTGCTTATCATTTTAATGAACCTATGATAGTTGGAAACCCATCAAAAACATTATCATTATTAAAAGGATTTAACAACCAATATTCTAGTATAAAATTATTATTAAAAGAGATTGGTGTTGGAGAACAAAGCACAGAGGACATTTCAAAAATTAAGAAATCGAATGTAACTCTTAAAAAATATGAAGATGATAGAGAAGAAAAGGAAAGAAAAAAACGTAGAGAGGAAGAGCGACGTGCGGAAGAACGGGCAAAAAGATTACAAGAGAAGAAGGAAGAAGAAAGGAAGTGGCGGATTGCTGATGAAGCAGCATTTAATGCGAAATATGGAGATCAATTAAAGAGGGAAAGAGAAAGTTCTTCATATGGCGTTAGCAATTCTTCTTCTCGTAATGCTTCTTATAGTGAAAGAAGACAATAATACAATTAACTATAAATTCTATATATAATTGAAATAAAATTATTTAACATTTTAATTATATATACAAGTATGGATTCTTATGCTCTTTTAATTGTTGAATCTCCTGCGAAATGTTCTAAAATAGAAAATTATCTAGGGTCTGGTTATAAATGCGTCGCTAGTTTCGGACATTTGAGAGAATTAAATACTCTAGAATCAATAGATATTAAAAATAATTTTAAACCAACATTTGTAGAATGTGAAGGAAAACTAAAACAAATAAATAAAATACGCTCGCTAATTACAAAGGCTTCTGAAGTATTATTAGCATCGGATGATGACCGAGAAGGCGAAGCGATTGCCTGGCATATATGCCAAATATTTGGTTTACCTGTAACCACCACTAAACGCATTATCTTTCATGAAATAACCGAATCTGCTTTAAAAAATGCCGTAAAAAATCCAACCTTCATTAATATGGACGTGGTAAATGCCCAGATTGCCAGACAAATATTAGATATTTTAGTCGGCTATAAATTATCGCCTTTATTATGGAAAAATATAGCCAAAAATACTAAAACTGGGTTATCGGCCGGTCGTTGTCAAACACCAGCTTTACGCATTGTATACGATAACCAAAAAGAAATTGACGCCTCGCCAGGTTCTAAGGTTTACAATACAGTGGGTTATTTTACTTCTAAAAATCTGCCATTTGCTTTAAATTTTAACCACGAAGGCGAAGAAGCCATGACGGCATTTCTAGAAGAATCAGCGAATCATGACCACATTTACACCTTCGGAAACCCGCGCAACACTATAAAACAACCACCAGTACCCTTTACCACCAGCGGATTACAGCAAATGGCCAGCAATGAAATGCACATCTCACCGAAAGAAACAATGCAAATATGTCAAAAATTATATGAAACAGGTCATATTACTTATATGCGCACAGACAGCATGACATACAGTCAAGATTTTATTAATTTAACCTCCACATTTATCACGCGTGAATATGGTAAAGAATATGTAAATGAAAATATTGAAACCCTTTCTTTAAGAGATAATGCTAATAAAAAACCAAAATCTAAGAAAGAAAAGGGAAAGGAAAACAATAAGCCCCAAGCACAAGAGGCACATGAAGCCATCCGCCCAACAAATATAAAATTAAAATCTCTAACTAGTGCTAACGAATTTACATCCAAAGAACTTAAAATGTATTTATTAATTCGTCGGAATACATTAGAAAGTTGTATGGCACCGGCAACGTATAAAGGCATTACCGCTATTGTTTCCTCGCCTGTAAAAGAAATAGAATATCGTTTCCCAAGTGAACAAGTAATATTTCCTGGATGGAAAATAGTAGATGGTTATGACAAAGTAAATAAAGACTATGCTTATCTACAAACCTTAAAACGTGAAAATAAAATAGAATATAAAAAAATAACCTCTAAAGTTACGATGAAAAATATAAAATCACATTATACAGAAGCTCGTTTAGTTCAATTATTAGAACAATACGGCATTGGCCGGCCATCCACCTTTTCATCCCTTATTGATAAGATTCAAGAGCGCGGTTATGTCAAAAAGGATAATGTGAAAGGTGCCACTATACATTGTATTGATTTTGAATTAGAAGGTGAAGAATTATCCGAAATAGAAACAATTCGTGAATTTGGAAATGAAAAAAATAAATTGGTTTTACAGCCCCTAGGGATGTTAGTAATAGAATTTCTATTAAAACATTTTGATTCTTTGTTTGATTATACTTATACAAAAAATATGGAAGATACTCTAGACCTTATCGCAAAAGGAGATAAGATATGGAATGAATTATGCCAAGAATGTTTAAACCAAATAGAAGAATTATCTGCGAAGATTTTACCCAAAACTAACAATCTTGAAGAATTGGTTGGCGAAATAAGAATAGATAATGAACATACCTATATGATCGCCAAATATGGACCGGTTATAAAATGCACAATCAAAGATACGGCTTCAAGAAAAGATATTATTTCCTTTAAAAAGTTAAAACCCGATATTAAGATTGATATTAATAAATTAAAAAATGGCGAATATCAACTAAGCGAACTGGTTTGTGAAAATAAATTAACCGGCAAAATGTTAGGCTTATATAAAGACCACGAGGTTATCTTAAAAAATGGTAAATTCGGTTTATATGTAGAATGGGGGGAATTAAAAAAATCTATAAAAATTGGTAAAACTGAAGATGAAATTACATTAGATGATATTCTCTCACTCTTAGAAAATAATACTGATAATAAAGATGGTTTAATTCAAAGCTCAATTGTCCGCGTTATTAATGATAGTTTATCTATTCGATCTGGAAAATTCGGTGATTATATATTTTACAAGAAGAAGACAATGAAACAACCAAAGTTTTTGAAATTAGCAGGTTTTGAAGGCAATTATAAAGATGGAGATTTAACCGTTTTAAAAAAATGGATGAAAGAAAATTATGGGGTTTAAATTATTATTAATTATGTAAAATTTATTATTATAGTGTTTTTCGTTTATGCTTTATACTTCGTTTATGCTTTATAATTCGTTTATGCTTTATAATTCGTTTATGCTTTATACTTCGTTTATGCCTTATACTTCGTTTATGCCTTATACTTCGTTTATGCTTTATACTTCGTTTATGCTTTATACTTCGTTTATGCTTTATACTTCGTTTATGCTTTATACTTCGTTTATATTTATTGCCTCCGTCAGTACTTATATTTAAATGTTCTGTATTTCCATATTCATTATAAAGTTTTTCTGCTAATTTCATATAATTATTCCAAAAATGGCGGGTATTAATTGCTCCAAAACGTATAAGCGTAAAATCATACAACATACGCATGTTTCCATTAATATTAACTTTGCTTTTATTAATTAATTTAAAAGTAGAACCAGTGGGTAATAATACTTCGTATTCAGATTGACTATGATCCATAGTAGTGTTAATAAAAGGTAAAGGATTACCTACAGGTATATTTATTCGCATTAAACACGAGTTTTCTCCGACTTGATTAAACCGAGTTGCAACGTCTAAATTAGTTGACGTTGATAAAAAATTATACATTGTAACATCTTTGCCGATTGATAAATTTTTAATATTTTCACATGTTTTTCCTCTATATACATTAATGCCTTCCCGAGTAGTAACTTTAGGAAATGATTCTAATACACTCATTAATATTTCAGCATTAGTTACTTGGCCGAATAACTGTTCTTTAGTTAAAACCCCAGTTTTAATTAATTCAGGATTATAAGATAATGAACCCAATCTATTTTTTAACAACCAGTTAATAACAATATAACTTATTTTTAATGGATTATCTTCCCAATCATCTGGGTCCATTTCCGCCTTATAGTGCTCTATTAACCGTTTATGTTCAGGTGGTAATATTTCATTATAATAATAAAATGAATTTTTGATATCGGTTGATTCATTCATATATTTTATAATTATAAGATATAATTATAAGATATAAAAATAAATTTTTTACTAGGATGTTTTACTAAATGTAAATACAACTAAATCATTAATTATTATAATTAAATTAAATTAAATATGTATGCGGAACTCTTACGTTATAAACTTTTGCTATTTCATTTTTCAAAGAATTGAATTCTAGTGTAAAATCAAATGGACAATCTTTAAAATCTACTAATCTTCCATCATGAAATCTAAATGTGAATTTTAGTTTAGCAATTCTCTCTATCGGTGGTTCATAATGAGCAAAATTATTTAGAAATAAAGTCCTTGAATCAAAAACTAGTTTATCATAGAGAACATTTACTGGAATCTTCGCAAACGCAGAATTTACCTTCCCTGAATATCCACTAAAATTATAACTATCTTTGCTACTTTGCGTATATGGATATAATTCATCCATAGTATTATATTTATCCACATCCATATAGATACATCTATCTCCCATAATATTAATAGTGGTTGGCGCTTCTACATAATTTGTTATATAATCGTTACTAGTTGGGTCAGTCCAAGCACTAATTGTTGGCGGAAGATAATCAAATGTTTTAGGCGCTAATAAAGGCGTAGAAATATACTGGGCTTTATAAAACCCTAAATACGAAGGAAGACCCCAATTCGTATATTGACAAAATATAATGGGCGGTTCGCATTCATTATCAGGAAAAGTATACTTAATTTCTTCATTAAAATCTAGAGTAAATGGTAAGGTAGTATGACCAAACCAATACTTTTGACTAACATTATTGTAATATACATTGAAACTCGTATCCGTACCCGGAGCAATGGATTGATTCATTTTATTGGTAAGTTCTAAAGCAAGCTCATTTGGATTATAAAATCCCTCATCTATCGTAATTATCGTCTGCGGAGACCCATCTAAAGTAAATGCTAATTGAGTATTTTGATATTTATTACTAAATGTATATAAATTCGCAGGCATCGCTACTTCTATAAGTCGCAATGATTGAACATTATGAATTGTTTCAGGAAGAACAACTTCAAAATTACTGGAATTAGGCCATTTAGTTATATCGCGATCTTCTGAATGAATTGTTATTAGTTTTCTATCTAACACATAGGTTTGGTCTCTATTAATTAATGGTTTATGATTTCCCAAATTGTATGAAACGTTGCTCATAATATAAAATAATAATATTTTAATATTATTATTTTATTGTATTATTATGTATTATTATGTATTATTATTGTTTGTAATATAATTATTAAAATATAAAATAATTATATATTTTATACAATGAATCAGGAGATTGTTTATGATTCTAATATTATGATGGGATTTATAATAGTCGGCATTTTAATAAAAATATTTTTTAATATCAGCAGTTCATCTAATGTAGGCAACGCAACAGCAACTATATGGGGTTATGGTATAGTTTCATTAGCATTATTTGCTCTAATGTTTATTACATTTTCTTTAGCAACAAAAATAAATGACCAAAATAAAGGTAGTATATTTAATTTTATTAAATTATTAATAAGTAATTCATTGCCTATAGTTGCTACATTGTCTATATTGATATGGATAATAACTCTTAACTCGGTATACTATAATAAAATAAATGATAACAAAATTTCAAATGAATATTATCAATATTCAAATATAACCTTATTTTTAGTAATTGCTCAACTGAGTGTGCTATTTATCTCTTTACAAGGAGGACCTTCGCAAAGTAAAATGAAATATACCACTTACTTTTTTACTGTGTTAAATCTTATTTTTGTTGGTATAATGAACATTATATTAAAGTTCTTTACAACTGATGGTTAGTATATTTTTAATGGGTTGCCAAATTCATATCAACAAATTTATATGTTATTCCATATTCATATTCATTCTCCCATATTCCAGAAATTTTTAGTATAAACTCATTATCGCTATTTATTTTATGTAATTTTAAACTATCTTTAAATAATTTTAGATTTCCTGAATTTAGTTGTTCATATAGCCTAAATACCGGTTTTTTATTATTAATAAAAACTTTATCAAGGATTGACTCTTCAATTGATTTCAGTTGATTAATAGGGTTTGTATTTTGCTTTATATTAAATACAAATTTATATTTATTAAAATAATTTTCTATTTGACTAATATTTAAACTAAATGTTATATAGACCGTATTTACAGCAAAAATATTATTTGAATATATAATTCTTATAAATTTACTATCATCTATGATATTATTTTTGACTGGCTCTTGTAAAAATATATAATCTTTATTAAATTCATCAATATCTATAACTATATTCATATCTAATGATGAATATAGTTATATATTTAAGTTTTAACCATTATCGGTTTATTAATTCATATTACCATGTATAAATCAAATAGGGTACACAATAGACGGCTACAATAAATGTTACTATATTTGTGCTAGAGCTTTTATTGGCTAAATAATTAGCAATTAAACAAGTGGTTATTATCATCGCGCTGTCAGCGAAGATAGCTTTAATCCCCACCTCCTTGGCATAGGCCTTAAAGGTATCCACCATCCGATTTGCTCCTCGGGGTATGGCGGTGATGAGGCTATTAAAGAGGACATCGTGTATTATTTGAATGCCTACCGCTAGTATAGTGAATTTCACAAGAGAGAATGATGTTGTTGCTCCATAGACATATGGATAGGCCACTCTGGCTAAAAGGACCCCAATAACTATAATTAGGACGTCGGCAATAACCGCACTTAAATTATACGTTTTATACCAGTCTATCAGCACGTTGGACTTTATACTGCCCTGTATAAGGATTACAATCACAAGGATGTCAGTTATTAGGGCACCATTTATAATTGAAAGATAGTCGGTGGTCTTAAGTATAGACATTGGATTATATATAAGCTTAATATTAAAATACCAATACAATATTTATTCATATTCATTTCATTTATCAATGACTACTTGTTTTGCAACCTTTTTAATGACTTTATTTATATTTTCTTCACCTCCGTCCATTACTTTACTTACTACTTTCATATAATCATCACTTTGATGTGATTTACTATCCATACATTTTGGATGTGTATCTTTCCACGTGGTTAACAACTTATAATTTTTCTTATCTATACCCCGAACAGCCCTTAACATTTGTTTTGTCTCCTGTGTGTCTTTTTCCCATTTATTTTCCTCCTTTACATACAAGGTTTCTCTCTTTGCGTCACTACAATGAACTGGTCTTTTATACATATCCGTGTCATTTAATTGCTTGATGATTATGTTAGACATTCCTTCTACATAGCCTAGTTTTCCCATATTTTCCAAGTCAGATATTTTTAATTCAATAGAGTTTATAAATTCCGACATATTCATTGCGTCCTTGCATTCCTCATTTAAAAAGAGTTGTAAATTAAAGGTTTTGTTATTATTATGTGAATTTATAGTTGTATTGCCTGGTTGTATTTTTTGACAAACTTCAATCATCTGCTTTTGTAGTTCATTATTACTTTTTACTAATTCTAGAATCATAATTTTTATTTCTTTATTTTCATTCTTAAATTCTTTATTTTCATTTATTAACTCTTTATTTTCATTAATTAATAGTTGAATTGTGTTATGACTTGGGTCGGTTATACTTGCTCCGCTGATACTTGAATCATTTTGGTTTATTTGTTGAACCTGTTCTCCGGTGGGTTTACATTTTCTTTCATGATACCATAAACTATTTCTTGCTTTATAGATCTTATTACATGTATTACATATAAAGTTATCTTTTTGTTCCTTTTCTTGTTCTAAATTGTTCATTTTTATTCTATTTATATGCTTGATTGTAAGCAAGTGTTTATCATAACTACTTTTTTTACTTGTAGAATAGTCACACACTTCACACATAAATTTACAAGGCAACTTTTCGCAACTTTTAGCATCCATTTGTTCTATAATATATATATAGAATATAAAAGTTGCTAAATCCTTTTTATTTATAATATTTAATTTCACAAAAAAGTTACAATCACAAATATTTTATGAAAAAACGAAAATGAGAGCATTATGGTCTAAATTCATTTTTTGGCTTTTTTTGATCCAAAAGAGTTTTGCAAAAGTCCATTTTGGACATTTATAAATGTCCTTTTTCTGATTTTGCAAAACTCTTTTGAACAATTTTTTTACGTTTTTTCTTTAAGTATGAAATATATTAATATATTAATATATTAATATATTAATTTTATTTATCAATAAATACATCTTTTACAACCTTTTTTATTAATTTATTGCCTGGTTGTATTTTTTGACAAACTTTCAATCATCTGCTTTTGTAGTTCATTGTTAGTTTTTACTAATTCCATAATCATATTTTTAAAATCTTTATTATCATTAATTAATTCTTTATTTTCATTAATTAATAGTTGAATTGTGTTATGACTTGAATCGCTGATATTTGATTCAACGAAATTTGTTCCTATTGTAATAGTTTCTGTTTTAACACATATTTTTTTGTGTCTCCATAATCCAGAATAATAGTTATATTTTTTCCCACATTTACATATGTATTCTTCAGTTGTCTCTTTTTTCATATCATTTATATCATTTATATCATTTATAGTATTTTTTATATGTTTTGGTGTTTCTGTGTGTTTTTTATAATTACTCTGCTTGCTACAGTTAAAGTCGCATATTTTACATACATATTTATTGGCATTTTTAGCATCCATTTGTTTTTTTTTTACTACCTTTTCCTTTGGTTTTGGTATCGCATAGGGCTCAATGCTATTTAAAGTTGCGTTTAACGACAAAAAATATTCTTGTTCTTTTTTTCTTGCTTCATACTGAGTTTTATAATTAAAAAAATTTATAATTTCCATTTTCCAGTTTTCCCATCCCCCATTATTACGTATTACTTCATATAATTTACATTTATAATTTGGACTTTTTTCATTAATGCAACTTTGTTTATGCGCATGTTTTCTTTGTACAAAATTGGTCGTATGACCAACATACAAATCGGAAATAGTAGAATCATTGCACGTGATTTTATATATAATTGTATTAGAATAATCAATTTCGTGTTTAGGCATCTTATAAAATAATATAATATTATATTTATCTTAAAATAATTTTAAAATATTTTAAGATTATTTTAAAATTCCCTAAATTTTTTTTATTTATGAAGTAAGTAATATATATTAATCAGAAACTTGACTTTTCAAAAATAGTATTAATAATAACATGTCTTTCATATCTACATCCGGAACCGATTCCATCAATTTAAGAGTCGTATTTCCTTGGGTAATAAGTTTATTAGTATTCTGTTTTCTTAACATTAAATAATCAATCCATAAAGTTGATAGGTTTGGGTGGGATACCTTTTTATCTTTGAAATCATTTATCAGTTTATCTAATTCATCCATAATTTATTATATTTATATAAATATTTATATATAAATATAAATTTTAACTTATATTTATATTTATAGTTATAATAATGAAGTTTTATGATACACATTATGACGAGTATATAAAAAGCAATGAAGAAGTCAATCTTCATCCAAATTTAACACCAATCTATAAAAAATTCCCGAACACCTTAAAAGAACTAAAAAATATTGTATTTTATGGACCGAGTGGCGTCGGAAAATATACGCAAATGTTATCAGCTATAAAAAAATATAGTCCTTCCAAATTAAAATACGAGAAAAAAATAAGTATTACCTATAACAAAAATACATATTATTTTAAAATAAGCGACATTCATTTTGAGATTGATATGTCTATTTTAGGCTGTCAATCAAAAATGTTATGGAATGAAATATATAACCATATAGTAGATATTATTTTGGCCAGAAATGAAAATACAGGAATTATCGTATGTAAATATTTCCATGATACTCATTCAGATTTACTAGATATTTTTTATAGTTATATGCAAACCCTAACAAACTCTTCTATTGAAATAAAATTTATATTATTAACCGAAGAATTAAGTTTTATTCCTGATAATATATTGAATTGTAGTTACGTGATTAATGTAGCAAGACCCTCAAAAACATTATACAATAATATCATTAAACATAAAAATACGGCAAAATTAAATAAAAATATTAAATTAAATGAAATTACCAATATAAAAAATATATATGCGTCAATAGATCAACTCATGTGTCCGCATAAACTCATATGTGACAATGTAATTGCAAATATAATTGAAACAAAAAATAATTTACAATTGTTGAGTTTGAGAGATAAATTGTATGATATTTTTATTTATAATATTGACGTAACCGATTGTATTTGGTATATATTAGAAAAATTATTAAATGATAAATATTTAAAATCAGAAGATATTAACGGTATATTAATTAAAACATATACATTTTTGTATTATTATAATAACAACTATAGACCCATATATCATTTAGAGAGTTATATATTATATTTAATAATAAAAGTTCATGGATATTAGTAATGCCTGTAAAATTTTAGAGATAGAAATAAGTAAATCTTTTACTTTATCTGAAGTAAAAAAAGCCTATTACAAAGCGTCGCTTAAACATCATCCTGACCATAATATAGGAGACATAGACAGCAATGCCCGATTTCAAAAAATTAATGAAGCCTATACGTTTCTTTCTAGTTATATACAAATTAAACAAGAACATGCGGAGCAGAATCATTCAGATGAGCACTCGGCACAGCATGATGAAGAGCAAAATAATATAGATGATGATATAATAATAAAATTTATTAAAACCTTAATAGATTTTAATATAAAAGAATTATCTCTCACTGCCTTTGAAGGATTAAATAAAGACAACTCTCTTAAAATATTTGAGTATATAGAAAAATATTCTAGCATGTTAGGATTAGAACCTGAATTCATTGAATCGGTAAGAACATTAACCAGAGAGAAAATGAAAAATGATATTGTAATTATTATTAATCCAACTATTGAAAATATTATGAATAACGAATTATATAAATTAGAATATAATAATGAAAACTATTATGTCCCCTTGTGGCACGACGAAATTTCTTATGATATATCAGAAACAGAATATTTAATTGTTAAATGTAAACCAGAATTGCCAGAAAATATCTTTATTGACCATAATAATGATGTACATATAAAAATTCTAATAGAATCTATAGAAAAGATATTGATTGAACCCTATATAAGTGTTACCGTTGGCGAAAAAGTATTTGAAATTCCTGTTTGCGAATTAAAAATTAAAAAAAGTCAGATATATACTTTTTTCAATAAAGGTATTTCTTTAATAAATTTAAATGATATATATAATACAACACGTAACGGAAATAT
>Ga0222714_10004932_pt1 | contig 12882 bp, 15 predicted proteins | sample C33_3DmetaG_FD_165048 | JGI IMG/M metagenome (GOLD analysis project Ga0222714, IMG submission 165048) | Estuarine water microbial communities from San Francisco Bay, California, United States - C33_3D | ecosystem: Environmental > Aquatic > Marine > Unclassified | place: USA: California... | reverse complement strand
TGGTAAAGCAAAGGATGTAGCTCTATCTTATGCATCGGCAATTGGTGGTGGACGAACAGGTATTCTGGAAACCTCATTTAAAGATGAGACTGAAACAGATCTATTTGGTGAGCAAGCTGTTCTTTGTGGAGGAACAACTGCCCTTGTCCAGGCAGGGTTTGAGACACTAGTAGAAGCTGGCTATGAACCCGAAATGGCTTACTTTGAATGTTTACATGAATTGAAATTAATTGTTGATTTGATGTACGAAGGTGGTATCGCCAACATGAGGTATTCAATTTCAAACACTGCCGAATATGGTGACATTACTCGTGGCCCTAGGGTTGTAACGTCGCAAACAAAAGAGGAGATGAAGAAAATTCTCTCAGAAATCCAAAGTGGTTCATTTGCAAAAGAATTTGTTCAAAATGTATCAAGCCTTCCTCAATCTAGAGAAAAACAGAAGCAACATCAAATTGAACAGGTCGGAGAATCATTAAGATCCATGATGCCATGGATCAATAAGATCGTTGACAAGTCAAAGAACTAATTGAAAAACGAACAGGCTTATCCATCAATAGCAAGAGAGGGTCGACTCTTTCTAATCCTCTCTTTTGTTATTAGTTTATTAGTCTCAATTCTTGATTTTGGTATTAGTTGGCTTTTTTGGCTTATTACTTTATTTGTTTTACAGTTTTTTCGTGATCCCCCAAGAAATGTTACGCAAGATAGTGACGCTATTTTATCTGCAGCTGATGGAAAAGTAATTTCAATCGAAAAAACAAATGACCCTTATCAAAACAAAAAAGCCCTAAAAATTAGTGTATTTATGAACGTCTTCAATGTGCATTCAAATAAGTCACCATGCAGTGGTAAAGTTCTATCAAAACACTACTTCCCAGGAAAGTTTTTGAATGCGGCCCTCGCAAAAGCATCTATTGAGAATGAGCGCTGTGCCATTGTTATTGAAACAAAAAATAAAGCAAAGGTTACTTGTGTGCAAATTGCAGGCTTAATAGCTAGAAGAATATTATGCTACAAAAATGAGGGCGATCATATTGCATCAGGCGAGCGTTATGGTTTTATTCGTTTTGGTTCGAGGGTGGATCATTACATCCCTGTGAACGCTAAAGTAAATGTTGTTTTAGGTCAAAAAGTTAAAAATGTTGAGACCATTTTAGCTTTCCTAAAATAAACTACTCTTTAGACAGATGCTCCCATAGCTCATTAAGTGCCTGTTCATAAACATCTCTCTTAAAGTCAATAATTTGATCCAATGGAGACCAAAAATCATCCCATCGCCAATCATCAAATTCTGGCTTATCGGTGTTTTTTAAAAAAACATCAGAATCTTGACCAATAAGCTCAAGTAAAAACCATATCTGTTTTTGTCCCTTATAACGATCACGCCAATCTCTCCTGATCCAGTTCTTTGGGACATCATATCTCAGCCAATCTTTGGTTTGGGCCACCAACCTCACATGCTTGCGATCTAAACCAACCTCCTCCATGAGCTCCCTATACATTGCCTCTTCAGGCGTCTCTCCGTCCTGAATGCCTCCTTGAGGAAACTGCCATGAGTCTTCATGAGACCGTTTAGCCCAGAGTACTTTTTTTTGAGCATTAAAAATTACAATACCAACATTAGGTCGGTACCCTTCTTTATCTATCATGTTGTATCCTTATATTTACTTCTATTTTTTCATAAATTTTTTATTTTTAACAGAAGCACTGAATGGTAAAACTTAAAATACTGATTATCTTTTTAATATTGTTATTGCTAACTACCCTCGCGATTAATCTTTCCACTCGCTCACCCATGGCCCTAATTACCAACCAAGGTGAAAAAAGTTTAAGTATCGTTAATCTTAAAACCTTTGAGCTGATAGATAAAATTAAGGTTGGTGACAGCCCGCTTGGTATTACAGTTTTAAAAAAAAATCATTTGGCCATAATTGCCAATGTCAACAGTCAGGATTTATCGATCGTAGACTTAAATAACAATAAGTTATCAAAAATACTCAAACTAAATACAACGCCTTTAGGCTTAGCCCATAATCAAAATGAGTCAGAGGTTTATGTAACTGATTGGTTTAATAACCAAATTATAGTCATTGAAACAGGGACAATGACCATCTCTAAATTTATTAAGGCTGGCCCCACGCCATCAGGTATTGCCTACAATGCTAAACATGAATTAATTGTTATCACCAATCGAGATGCCAATACTATTCAAGTCTATTCCGCCAGAGATAAATCATTGCTCAAAACAATCACAGTTGGTAACCATCCATTTGGCATATCAACAAAAGGTGATCAAATTTTTACAGCCAATGTCTACGATGACACCATCAGTGTGATCAATGCCAAAAATTGGGAACAAGTTACCATTCCAGTCGGATTTCATCCTTACAATGTGCTCAGTAATGATGATTATATTTTTGTAACGAATGCTCAGGATGACAGCGTGAGTGTGATTGATAAACAAAAAGAAATTAAACGAATTATCGTGGGTGAAACGCCTGAAAACTTAGCCATTAACCATGAACAAAATCAGCTCATTGTCACCAATTGGGGGTCTAATTCAATTTCAATTATTGATATCAACTCACTTCAAGTGATTGAGGAAATCGAAACAGGATTACAAAGTCGTTCATTTGGTGATTTTATCTATTAAAATAATCACATACGCTACAACTGTTTTTTTTGTAGTATCATTAAACAGGTTTTTCAATAATTAGGATTTCGCATGAAAAAGTTTTTTATATTTATCTTCTCACTCTTAGTTTCACTTCAATTATTGGCCCATGGCCCAACACCACAAAAAGTTCAAGAGTCACTGACTGTTAATGTATCTGCTGATAAAGCTTGGACTTATGTAAAAGAATTTGGCAATATTCATGAATGGTTACCAGGAGCAAAATCTACCTCAGTCGAAAAAAAAGGTGAGGATACTTTCAGAACAATCACTTTAGATTCAGGTAAAACCATAGAAGAAAAACTTAAGGATGTTAATGATAATCAGAAGAAAATCAGATGGGAAATCACCAAAGCTGAATTGCCCTTTACAGACTACAATGCCTATTTAACGGTCAAAAAGGGAGCTAACGACAACGAAGCTGTGATTCAATGGACCGCACGATTTTATCGAGTTTACAAACTTAATCCTCCTATCCCTGAAGGTCAAGATGACGCAACTGCTAAAGCATCCGTTGAAGGTATTGTAAAACCAGCACTTGAGAGACTAAAAAAAGCTATCGAAAGCAAATAAATTAAGTGCTCAACATTAACCCCTCTTTGCAACCAAAAGCAATGGTATTTTGGTTGCATGGATTAGGTGCTGATTGTCATGATTTTGGCCCAATCGTTAATTTCCTGAACCTACCCGATTTCGAATTCATTTTACCTAACGCGCCCATAAGGCCTATCACGCTTAATAATGGAATGACCATGCGTGGCTGGTATGATATCAAATCACTAGATTTCAAGACGATTGATTTAAAAGGTTTGGAAGAGTCAAGAATGATGATAGAACAACTTATCCATCAATCGCTAGGATCAAAAATAAATCAACCTAAAATTTTTATGGCAGGCTTTTCACAGGGAGCTGCATTGTCACTTTATATCAATGAATTTTCGAATATTCAATTTGATGGGATTATTGCCTTGTCAGGCTACCTTCCAAAGAAAAATGAACTAAAGATAATTTCATGCCCAATAATTGCTATACATGGCCAGCATGATGATATTATTAATAAGAATATTGCTAAAGATAGTTATCAATTGCTCAAGGATAACGAAAATTTCGAATTTCATGACTACCCTATGGGTCATGAGGTTATTGAAGATGAAATTAATTTAATCAAAAATTTTTTATTAGAGAATAGTTGAAATGTCAGATAAAAAAATCAACATCGAAAAGTTGCTTGATGAATTAGAGAATATAGTCAAAAAAATGGAAGATGATAATCTTAATTTAGAGCAATCTCTAGAATCTTACGAAAAAGGTATTGGTCTTGTAAAGCAAGCACAATCAACTCTCAGTGAAATAGAAAAAAAAGTAAAAATACTTTCAAAGAAAGACAGTCTTAAAGACTTCGATACAGATGACTAGCCTTTCTAATGATTGGTTAATCAATCATCAAGAAAGAATTAACCTCAATTTAAAATCTTTATTTGCGAAACAAGCAAATTCACAAATCAAAAAAGTGTGCGAATATGCTGTCTTAAATGGTGGCAAACGGATTCGCGCTTTAGTTGTTTATGCCATCAGTGAAAATTTAAAAGTCGACCTAAAAAAGTCAGATAACCTTGCAATGGCAATAGAGTTAATTCATGCTTACTCACTCATTCATGATGACTTACCCGCAATGGATAATGACGATTTAAGAAGAGGAAAGCCCACCTGTCATATTAAATTTGGCGAAGATCAAGCTATTTTGGCTGGAGATGCATTGCAAACATTAGCTTTTCAAATAATTTCCAATAATACCTTCGATATAATTGATCAATTTAAAATTAATATTATACAAACCCTTTCAAACTCAATCGGTATAGATGGCATGGTCCTCGGGCAATCTTTAGATATGCTGTATACCAACCAAAAGATCTCACAGCAAAAATTAATTGAAATGCAATCCCTTAAAACTGGCAAGCTCTTTGAGGCTACATTTGTTTCAAGTTACTACTTATCCGAAAAAAACGATCTAGACAAAATGAATTTTTATCAAGCTCTAGGAAATCAGTTTGGCAGGCTCTATCAAATTATTGACGACATTTTAGACTTGACATCTGATACGCAAACACTGGGTAAAACATCAGGTAAAGATGCTATAAATATGAAAACAACCTTTTTATCTGAATCTGGACTTAGCAAGGCTCAACAAGAAGCAAATAAGATTTATCGTTCTATCAAAGAAAAGCTTGGCAAAGATGCTCAGGGGCAAGAAAGACTTAATTTACTAGCAGATGTGATTTATAACAGAGACCATTAATGAGTATTATTGAAAATATCAAGAGCCCAAAAGATTTAAAAAAATTATCACGCGATGAATTAAAAAATCTTTGTGGTGAAATTAGGCATTTTATTATTGAAAGTGTTTCTGAAACTGGCGGGCATTTATCATCAAACTTAGGTGTTATCGAACTGACAGTCGCACTCCATTTTGTTTTTGATGCCCCGAATGATAAGTTGGTATGGGATGTAGGCCATCAAACGTACGCCCATAAAATAATCACGGGCCGAAAGAATCAAATGAGAACATTGAGACAAAAAAATGGTATCTCAGGTTTTCCAAGACGTAGTGAGAGTGTTTATGATGAGTTTGGAACTGGTCACTCAAGCACATCCATCTCAGCTGCATTAGGTATGGCAGAATCATTTAAGAAAAATAAATCTAAATCAAAAGCCATTGCCATTATTGGTGATGGTGCTTTGACTGCAGGTATGGCATTTGAGGGATTAAATCATGCTGGCAGCACTGAAAATAATATCCTCATTATTCTTAATGATAACGATATGTCTATCTCAAATAACGTAGGTGCACTCAACAACTACCTGACAAAATTATTATCAGGAAAATTATATGAAGGCATTAAAAAGTCGGGAAAAAAAGTTTTCTCAAAACTTCCCCCCGTGCTTGAGCTTGCAAGAAAAACTGAGGAACATATGAAGGGTATGGTCATACCTGGAACCTTATTTGAGGAGTTTGGCTTTAATTACCTAGGTCCTATCGATGGCCATGATCTTGATGTATTAATTGATACGCTCTCTAATATTAAATACCTTGAAGGACCTCAATTCCTGCATGTAGCCACGAAAAAGGGTTACGGTTATAAGCCTGCTGAAAATAATCCCAATCAATATCACGGCATTGGAAAATTTGATCCTGAGCTTGGGCTTGATCAAAAGAAAAGTACTCACCTAACCTATACCGAAATTTTTTCTAATTGGATAGTAAAGGCTGCCAAGATCCATAGCAAGCTTTGCGCGATTACACCGGCAATGAGTGATGGTTCTGGATTAACCAAATTTGCAAAAAAATACCCTAGTCGTTTCTATGATGTCGGAATTGCGGAGCAACACGCCTTAACTTTTGCTGCAGGCCTATCTCTTTCTGGCTTTAAACCTGTGGTTGCTATTTACTCAACCTTTTTTCAAAGAGCTTATGATCAGCTTATTCATGATATTGCGCTACAAAATATTCCGATGTTATTTGCAATTGATAGGGCTGGTATTGTAGGTGCAGATGGCGCAACTCATTCGGGAAGTTTTGATATATCATTTTTAAGATGTATACCCAATATTATTTTAATGACGCCCTCCAACGAATCAGAATGTACTCAAATGTTAAATTTTGGCTATCAATATAAAGGTATTTGTGCGGTAAGGTACCCGCGTGGATTTGCAGCCAGCTTAGAAAAAAAACAGTTAAAAAAATTATCGCTTGGGAAAGCCATTACGCTCAGAGATGGCAAAAAGATCTGTATATTAGGCTTTGGTCCCATCATCAATGAATGCATTAAAATCGCAGAGAAAATGAATGCCACATTAATTGACATGCGCTTTGTAAAACCAATGGACGAGGAAATCATTGAACAAAAATCAAAGAATCATGATCTTATTGTGACGATAGAAGAAAATAGCATCATGGGGGGTGCTGGGTCAGCTGTTAATGAAGTCCTAGCTAAAAAAAATATTACAAAAAAACTATTAATTATTGGTATGCCTGATCAATTTGTTGAGCATGGATCCCAAGAAGAGGTCCTTAAAGCATGTGGGTTAGATGCCCTGTCCATAGAGAGCAAAATTGTTAATGCAATGCGCAAATGTTAAACTCATACTTTAAATTTAAGATATAAAAATGAATCAACCATCTAAACCAGAATTTATTGAAGATGTCCAAAGTACTGAGGACAAGAGACATCTTGATATCGATAAAGTGGGTATCAAGGATATCAGGCATCCTATTATCGTAAAAGATAAAAGAGGTGGCGAACAACACACGATTGCAAACTTCAATATGTATGTGCATTTACCCCATAATTTTAAGGGGACACACATGTCACGTTTTGTTGAGATCCTCAATGAGAATGATCGGGCTATTTCTGTTGAGTCTTTTGAAAAGATTTTAAGAAAGATGCTCGCACGTTTAGAATCAAAGGCCTGCGATCTTGAAATGACCTTCCCCTACTTTATTAATAAGTCTGCCCCTATATCAGGCGTTAAAAGCTTATTAGATTATGAGGTAAGCTTTATTGGTCAAATTATTGATGCAAAATTTATAAATACCACAAAAGTAGTCATTCCCGTAACTAGCCTTTGTCCTTGTTCAAAAAAAATATCTGATTATGGGGCTCATAATCAAAGGTCGCATGTGACTGTGACGATCGTCACAAATGATTTTATATGGATTGAGGATATTATTGATATTGTTGAAAAACAAGCTTCATCAGAGCTTTACGGACTCCTCAAAAGGCCAGATGAAAAATTCGTCACTGAGAGAGCCTATGATAATCCAAAGTTTGTTGAAGACATGGTTCGTGATATTGCCAAAAAACTTAAAGAAAATAAAAAAATTGATAGTTTTATTGTCGAATCAGAAAACTTTGAATCGATTCATAATCACTCAGCCTACGCGCTTATTCAAGGCAAAAATAATTAGTCAGGATAATTTCTCAAGCCCAACCTTAAAATAAAAATTGCTATTAAAGGTAAAAGAGCTGACAAAGTAAAAGTTAGATTCATGCCTATTCTATCAATTAAAAAACCTCCCCCTAGTCCACCTATAACGCCTCCAAGTCCATAGGTAATGCTGTTATAAATCGATTGGCCTCGAGCATGGTGCTCTTTATTGAAAAAGTGTTCAATGACTTGTACCGAGGCTACATGAAAACATCCAAAGGTAGCAGCATGCAAAGTTTGAGCTAAGAATAAAATAAATAAATTATCTATGAACTGGCCTATAAGAAAAAAACGAATAACGGCCAAAACTAAACTTATAAAAATAAGCTGCTTTAAGCTTACAAACTTCATTATTTTTGGGATAAGGAGAAAAATAAAAATTTCACAGATGACACCGATGCTCCATAAAATACCGATAATGGTTTTGGAATAATGATTTTGTTCTAAAAAAATAGAATAAAAATTATATAAAAGGCCATGAGAGGAAACCATTAATGTACAACCTAAAATGATGGCCATGACATTCAGCTTTTTTAAAATCAGGAAGATTGAACGTCTTTGATTATCAATGATTTCAATTTTCTTCTCAGGAACTTTGATAGAGCTTGTAAAGAGTAAAATCTGTGTGATTAAAATTGCAACAATAGCTACACTAATGCCAATCCTGTCTACAAGAAATCCAACAGCGAGAGAGGAGCAAATAAATCCAAAGGAGCCCCAAACCCTAATTTTGCTGTAACTGTACTCTCCCTTACCCTCGGATAAATGAGACAGTGTAATTGATTCAAAAAGCGGCAAGGTTGAGCTGGTGAATAAACTCATAAAAAGCATGACTATAAGAATGTCATAAAAACTATGAGCAAAATAAATATAGATAAAACCAAGTGCACCAATAAATGCATTGAGGCGTAAAAATTTTGCTCGATTACTCGATTGATCGGCTAAATAGGCCCAAAAATTGGGAGAAATAATTCTTCCAAATTGAAAAATAGCTAAAAGGGTCCCAATTTGAATAGGTGAAAAATGAAGTGAGGTTAAATAAAGTGCCCAATAAGGAACAAAAATACCTACAAAAAAATAATACAGGTAATAAAACCGAGAGAGCTTCCAATAAAGAAATGGGGTCACATTAAAAAATTTTTCGTCTTATGACATCCTGATTTTGGGCACGGTCTCTTAATACATGGTCAATTAAGACCAGGGCTAGCATTGCCTCAACAATAGGGACTGCTCGAATAGCCACGCAAGGGTCATGTCGACCCGTCGTTTTCATTTTAATCTCTTTACCTTTTGCATTTATCGATGCTCTATCTTGCGGGATACTTGAGGTTGGTTTAAAAGCAACATTGACTTCAATATTTTGACCCGTAGAAATTCCCCCCAATATACCCCCGGCATTATTCGTTTTAAATCCTTTAGAAGTGATTTCATCACTATGCTCTGTCCCCATCTGCTCGATACTCTTAAATCCAGCTCCAATTTCAACACCCTTAGTTGCATTTATACTCATCATAGCTGCTGCAATATCTGCATCCAAACGTGAAAAAATTGGCTCACCTATGCCCATAGGAACACCAGCGGCTCTGACAAAAATTTTTGCCCCCACAGAATTTCTCTCAGATCGAACTTGGGATAAATATTTTTCTAAATCACCAATAATAGATTTGTTAGCGGCAAAAAAAGGGTTTTTATTCACGAATGACCAATGAGTCATAGGTATCTCAATCTGGCCAAGCTGAGATAAACAGCCCTCAATACGAATTGATAAATTTTCTTTTAACCATTTTTTTGCAATAGCACCAGCGGCTACACGAACAGCTGTTTCTCTTGCGCTCGAGCGACCACCCCCCCTATAGTCCCTGATACCATACTTGTGCAGGTAAGTTAAATCCGCATGACCAGGTCTAAAGGTATCCTTAATTTTTGAATAATCTTGACTGCGCTGATCCTTATTTCTAATAAGCAGGCCGATTGGCGTTCCAGTGGTTTTGCCCTCAAACACGCCAGAGAGAATTTCAACTGCATCATCTTCTTTTCTTTGGGTAACAAATTTTGAGGTGCCTGGCTTTCTTCTATCCAATTCCACCTGGATATCTTTTTCAGTAAGCCGCAAACCCGGAGGGCATCCATCGATGATTCCACCGATAGCTGGGCCGTGCGACTCTCCAAAAGTCGTTAAAGTGAAAAGCTGACCAAAAGTATTGCCTGACATAATTATTTAAACCATAAATTTTGCTTAATTATATCATTCATCCTTGATCCCTAATGAGACGAAATTCACCTGGTACTAAATTATCTAAATGATATTTGCCAACAGAAATACGAATTAATCTTAAAGTTGGGCAATTAATAGTAGCAGTCATTTTTCTTATTTGACGATTCTTGCCCTCAGATATTTTAATCTCAAGCCAACTTGTTGGAATATTTTTTCTAAAACGAATTGGTTTATCCCTATCCCAAAGCTTAGGTTCTTTAATCAATTTCACACTTGCTTTTTTGGTTATGTAATCTTTGATTAAAACCCCCTCTCTTAATTTTTTTAAATCTGACTCTTGAGGAATATTCTCGACCTGTACCCAATAGGTTTTATTATTATCACTTTCAGGACTTGCAATTTGATTTTGAATTTTTCCATTGTCGGTTAAAATAACAAGTCCTTCGCTGTCTGCATCTAGCCGCCCAGCAGGATAAACATTTTTATAGGGAATAAAATCCTTAAGTGACATGTAATTTTCATGTTCTGAAAATTGCGTGATGACACCATAAGGTTTATTAAAGAGAATTAACATATCATTATTATGAAGACACAAATACAAAAACCATCAGCAGGGGAATTAATACACATAAATTCTGATTCAACCTTAGATATCCCTAATAACCCCATTATTCCATACATCGAGGGTGATGGGATAGGAGTAGATATAACACCGCCTATGAAAGAAGTTGTTGATAGGGCAATTCAAAAAGCTTATGGGCAATCAAAAAAAATCTCTTGGATGGAAATTTATGCTGGGGAAAAAGCCTCACAATTGTTTGGAAATGATGTCTATTTACCAGAAGAAACACTCAACGCATTAAAAGAGTATACCCTATCTATTAAAGGACCTTTGGCAACGCCTGTTGGGGGTGGTATACGCTCCCTTAATGTTGCTTTAAGACAAACGCTCGATCTCTTCGTATGTCTTAGACCTATTCAATACTATGATGGCGTTCCAAGCCCACTTAAAAATCCAGAAAAAACAAATATGGTTATTTTTAGAGAAAATACTGAAGATATTTACGCTGGTATTGAATGGGAAGCTAATAGCGATGGATCAAAAAAAATAATTGATTTACTCAACTCATCTGGATTTGATGGAAAAGTTCGATTCCCCAACTCAAGTGCAATTGGTATCAAGCCTGTCTCTAGGGAAGGAAGTCAAAGATTAATCAAAAAAGCTATCGACTACGCCATCAATCATGGAAGAAAATCAGTTACCTTAGTGCATAAAGGTAACATCATGAAGTTTACAGAGGGTGGTTTCAAAAATTGGGGCTATGAGTTGGCTAAAGAGAATTACGGTGCCAAGATAAATGCAAATGGTCAAACTGAAACTGCACAGGGAGTTGTGATTAAAGATTGTATTGCTGATGCTTTCTTGCAAGAAATTTTACTTCGACCTGAGGATCATGAGGTTGTTGCAACACTCAATCTAAATGGAGATTATGTATCCGATGCATTGGCAGCTCAAGTAGGAGGTATAGGAATATCGCCTGGAGCAAATTTATCAAATACAACCGTCATTTTTGAGGCGACACACGGAACCGCACCAATGATTGCGGGCAAAAACATTGCTAACCCAAGTTCAATTATACTTTCAGGCTTAATGTTACTGGAGCATATGCAATGGAATGAAGCAGCCAATATTCTTCATGACGCTTTTAAAATAACATTGAAAAATCAAGAGGTTACTTCTGATTTTGCATCACAAATACTTGGCTGCAAGGCTTTATCAACAAATGACTTTGCTAATAAAATTATTTCTAATATGAATTAAAAAAAGCTTAATTTAATTTAAGCTTTTTCAATATTGGAGGCCTGTTTTCCTTTAGGTCCATCGGTCACTTCGAATTTAACTTTTTGTCCTTCTTTTAAACTCTTGTAACCTTCTTCAATTATTGCTGAAAAATGCGCAAATAGATCATCGCCACCATCATCTGGTGTAATAAAACCATAACCTTTTGCATCATTGAACCATTTAACTGTTCCTGTTGCCATTACTAAACATCCTATAAATACGGGGAGGTAACCCTAAAAGTCAGATTTCAAGAAAGCGCTATGTGAGAATTTTTTGAATTATAAAACACAAGTACTACCATGAATCAAACACCTAAGTGATTTATACGCGCGTTCATATAAAAGGTCAAGCTAAATGAGAATTATTCTCTTTTGATTAACTCCTCCTCGAGATAGTCAATACCCACAGCTCCTGGAATTTTTTTACCATTAGATAAAATAATTGTAGGTGTAGCGGAAATGCCTAATGTTTTTCCTAATTGAATCGTATCCTGAATAGGGTTTGTGCATTCGTTATCATTGTCTGGCATCTTATTTTTGATCATTAACTCATTCCATGCTCTTACCTTATCTTTTGCACACCAAACGTTTATAGATTTAGGTTTTGCATCAGGATGAATATCAAGTGGATATAAAAAGGTGTAAATCGTCACATTATCAAGCTTACTAAAAGTCTCTTTCTCTAATTTTTTGCAAAATGGGCAGTCAACATCGGAAAAAACTGCTAACTTACGTTTTCCATTTCCTTTAACTATCTTGATTGAGTTTTGAAATGGGAGTTTTTTAAAATCAATTTTAGTAAGCTCATCAATCCTTGCCTGGGTTAAATCAGCCTTAGTTTTGGGATCTATTATCTTTCCAACCACCAAGAAACTAAATGCTTCATCGGTATAAATGATTTGATCGCCAATTAATACCTCAAATAAATCGTTAAATTCAGTTTTTTTAATACTGCTCACCGAGATTTCTGGATACTGAGACTCAATCTTTGCTCTTAGCTCACTTTCCCCTGCATAAAGAAAATTTATAAAAAATAAAAGTATTACTAAATTAAGTAGTTTCATTGAATGGCCCTATCCATAAAAAATGTTTTAACAGCATCACTTTTTTCAAACATCTTTAAAGCTTTATTCATCCATGCACGATTTGCTCTTAAACTCCC
>Ga0222714_10004931_pt1 | contig 12884 bp, 11 predicted proteins | sample C33_3DmetaG_FD_165048 | JGI IMG/M metagenome (GOLD analysis project Ga0222714, IMG submission 165048) | Estuarine water microbial communities from San Francisco Bay, California, United States - C33_3D | ecosystem: Environmental > Aquatic > Marine > Unclassified | place: USA: California... | reverse complement strand
CCCATCGCGCTCGGCCCGGCATCAGGCGACGCGCAGGTGATCGGCGAATGCACGCCCGCCGCATGGGCGCAGGGCGTGCGCCCGGGACTTCGCGTGGGCGAGGCCATGGCGCGCTGCCCGGGGCTCGACCTCGTGGTTCCGCACCCCGATGCGGTGCGCATGGCCACCGACCGCGTGAGCGCGCGGCTCGAGGACATCGGCGCCGCGGTTCAGCCCATGGACGGCGGCATGTGGTCGTTCATGGCGGATGGCCTGCTGCGCCTGCACGACGGGCTCGACCCTCTCATGCGCCGGGCACGCGCCGCGCTGCCCGTGGGCTGCGACGGCCGCGTGGGCGCCGCGCCCGCCCCATTCGCCTCATGCGAGGCCGCGCGGCGCGGCGTGGTGGTGCACGAGCACGAGGTGGCCGGGTTCCTCGCCCCCCTCCCCGCATCGCGACTGCCACTCGCGCCGCGCGCGCGCCGGCTGCTGTCGTCGCTCGGGCTCCGCACCATCGGGCAGGTGGCCGCGCTCCCCCATGCATCGGTGCTCGACGTGCTGGGCAGGGACGGCGAGCAGGCATGGCTGATGGCGCGCGGCGAGGACGAGCCGCGGCTCCGGCCGCGGGTGCCACCCGATCCGCTGGGCGAGCACGTGGAGTTCCCCGACTCGGTGGGCGCGCTGCCCGCGCTCGAGGCGGCCATGCGCATGCTCATCACGCGGGCGTGTGATCGCGTGATCGCGCGGGGGCGTTCTGCGCGCGCGGTGGTGCTGCGCGCCCGCCTTGAGGACGGCGGGTCCTGGACCAGTTCGGTGGCGCTGCGTGAGGCCACGGCCGACGCCGGGCGCATCGGCCTGGCATGCATCCCACGGCTGTCCGGCATCGGGGCGCCAGTGGCCCGATTGGCCATCGAGGTGGATGCCGGTGGCCCCGCCGATGCCGGCCAGATGACGCTGGTGGCGCGCCCGGACGACGAGCGCCGTCGGCGCGCGGCCGCAGCGCTCGACCAGGTGCGCGCCGCCGAGGGCGACGCCACGGTGATGAGGCTGGTGGAGATCGAGCCCTGGAGCAGGCTCCCGGAGCGCCGATGGGCACTCGGTCCATACGAGGCCTAGGCGCCCCGCAGCCCGCACGCGTGATCGCCTCGCCCGGGGGTGCTCCGCATGCCGTGATCACCGACGGCAGGCGGAGGCTGGTGGTGGCCGTGCGTGATTCCTGGCGCGTGCAGGACCGCTGGTGGACCGATGACCCCGTCGATCGCGCGTACTTCGACGTGGTCATCGAGCCCGGCCGCGTGGCGCTCGTCTACCGCGAGGCGTCGGGCGACTGGTTCGTCCATGGCTAGCCCGCCCTATGTGGAGTTGCACGCCCACTCGGCGTTCAGCTTCCTCGACGGCGCGTCACTGCCCGCGGAGATGGCCGACCGCGCGGCCGAGCTCGGCCACCCCGCGCTGGCGCTCACCGACCACGACGGCCTGTGCGGATCGCTGGAGTTCGCCCACGCCGCGGCAGCAGCGGGAGTGCGCCCGATAACGGGAGCCGAGCTCACCGTGACGACGGCCCCAATCGGTGACAGTCACCAAGGCTTCCAAAAGCGGCACCTGACCCTCCTCGCGATCGATGCGCGGGGATACGGCAACCTCTGCCGGCTCATCACCGTGGCCCATGCGCACACGCGCGATGCGCCCGACCGGCGGGCGGGCGCTCCCCTGCTTCCGCTGGACGCCCTGGCCCTGCACCACGAGGGTCTCGCATGCCTGTCGGGGTGTGCGCGCCATGGGCTGGTGGCCGCGCCGCTCGCGGCGGGGAGGCGTGCGGAGGCCGAGGCCATGCTCAGGCGGCTGGTGGGCATCTTCGGGCCGGACCGCACATGGGTGGAGATCCAGCGCCCGGGACTTCGCGGTGACCGGGCGCTGGCGCGCGCGCTCGAGGTGCTGGCCGGCCACGTGGGCGTTCCCGTGGTGGCCACCGGCGACGTGCACGCCCACGTGCCCCGCCGCGCGTTCCTGCAGGACGCCCTGGTGGCCATGCGCCACAGGCTCACCCTCGATGCCTCGGAGGAGATGCGACGCGGTAACCGCCAGGCGGTGCTGGTGCCGCCCGGCGACATGGCGCGCCGCCTGCGCGAGCACCCCGAGGCGGTGTCGGAGACCCTTCGGCTCGCCGAGATGCTCGAGTTCGACCTCACCCGCGACATGGGCTACCGCTTCCCCGATTTCGCCTCGGGCCACGCCGGCGAGGGGGCCGACGCGGCGCTCGCGCGCATCTGCGCCGACGAGGCCCGGCGCCGCTACCACGACGGCCCCGAGCGGGACGAGGCCCTCGACCGCCTCGACGAAGAGCTCGGGCTCATCCGGCACCACGGCCTCTCGGGGTTCTTCCTGCTGCACCGGGACATCCTTGAAATCGCCCGCGAGGTGGCGCTGGATGTGCGGCCCGAGGGATCAGCGCGCCGTGCCCTTCCACCGGGCCGGGGTCGCGGGTCATCGGTGGGGTCCATCGTCTGCTACCTCACCGGCCTCTCGCACATCGACCCGGTGGCCAGCGGGCTGTTCCTCGGACGCTTCCTCAACCGCGACATCCGCTCGGTGCCGGACATCGACCTGGACTTCCCGCGCGACGTGCGCGCCCGGCTCATCGAGGAGGTCATGCGCCGCTACGGCAGCGAGCACGCCGCGCTCGTGGCGGCCTTCCCCACCTTCCGCGCCCGCATGGCCATACGCGAGATCGGCGCGGCCCTGGCCCTTCCCCCGGCCGACATCGAGCGGCTGGCGCGGCTGGCCGACGGCTGGTCGTCGGCCGATGCCGTGGAGGACGAGATACGACGCATGCCAGGCGGCGACGACCGCCTGCGCTCGCGTCGCTGGCGGGCGCTGGCCATGCTCGCCAAGGAGGCTGCGGGGCTACCGCGCCACCTCTCGCAGCACTCAGGCGGGATGATCGTGAGCGCCACGCCCCTCGTGGAGCTGGTGCCCGTGGTGCCCGCGGCGTTTGCCGGACGGCAGATCTGCCAGTGGGACAAGGACTCCTGCGCCGACGCCGGCTTCGTGAAGATCGATCTCCTGGGGCTCGGCATGCTCAGCGCCGTGGAGGACTGCCTCGACCTCATCGCCCGCGGCCATGGCAGCGCGCCCGACCTCTCGCGCATCGGGTTCGACGACCCCGAGGTGTACGCCGAGATCCAGGACGCCGACACCGTGGGCGTGTTCCAGATCGAGAGCCGCGCGCAGATGCAGAGCCTGCTGCAGACCCGCCCGGAGAACCTCGACGACCTCACCGTGCAGGTGGCGCTCATCCGCCCCGGGCCGGTGAGCGGCGGTGCGGTGCACCCCTACGTGCGCCACCGGCGCGCCCGGCGCCGTGATCCGTCGTTCCGACCGCCCTATGACCACCCGCTGCTCGAGCCCGTGCTTGAGGAGACCCTGGGGGTGGTGGTGTTCCAGGAGCAGGTGCTCGAGGTGTCGATGGCCCTGGCGGGGTTCTCGGCCGGTGAGGCCGAGGACCTGCGCCGGGCGATGAGCCGCAAGCGCAGCCGCGACGCCATGCTGCGCATGTGGGAGCGCTTCCTGGCCGGCGCGCGCGAGCGCGGCGTGCCGGATGACGTCACCCGGACGGTGTTCGCCAAGCTCATCGGGTTCTCCAACTTCGGCTTCCCCAAGGCCCACTCGGCCGCCTTCGCGGTGCTGGCCTACCAGAGCGCGTGGCTCAGGCGCCACCATCCCGCGGAATTCCTCGCCGCGCTCATCAACGCGCAGCCCATGGGCTTCTATCCCCCGGCCAGCCTGGTGCGCGACGCCGGCAGGCGCGGGGTGCGCACCCTGCGCGCGTGCATCCGGATGTCGGACGTGCACTGCACCGTGGACGACGGCCGCGTACGGCTGGGCCTCGGGATGGTGCGCGGCCTGGGCGCCGACGCCGCCGAGCGGCTGGTGACCGAGCGCGAGGCACGCGGCCACTTCGACGGGCCCGCCGACCTCGTGGCCCGCACAGGCCTTCGCCCCGAGCAGGTGGCGTGGCTGGCGCGCGCCGGCGCCCTCGACGCCTTCGGGGTTCCCGAGCGGGAAATCCTCTGGCAGGCGGGCACGCTCCTGCGCCCCCGCCGCGTGGCCGGAGGAGCGGGCGAGCAACTGCCCCTCCCCATCGACCCGTCCGCAGCGCCGCCGCTGCCCGAGCCTGACCGCATCGATCGGGTGATCGCCGAGTACGAGGCCACGGGAATCTCCACCGGCTGGCACCTCATGACCCTCGTGCGCCCCGCGCTGCCCGCGGGCACGCTCACCGCCGAGGCGCTGCGTGACACCCCGCACGGCCGCGAGGTGACCGTGGCCGGAATGGTGGTGGCCCGGCAGCGCCCCGCCACCGCAGGCGGCATCGTGTTCCTGCTCATCGAGGACGAGACCGGGCCGGTGAATGTCATCGTGCGCCCCGATCTCTACGAGGCCCACCGGGCGCTGGTGCGCGCGGATCCGCTTCTGGTCATCACCGGTCGCCTCGAGCGCCGTGAACGCGTGGTGAACGTGCTCGCCCGCCACATCGAGGCCGCGCGACTCCCCGCCCGCGATGCGATCCCCCTGGAGGAGCCCGACGACGCCCGCGTGCGCGAGGCCGTTCCCGGCGCGCAGAACTTCGCCCAGGGGCGCCGGGGCCGCTAGGCCCTCCGCCAGCGGCGTCCCGCACCAGTCGCTGCGCATGGGCACGCATCCGGCCGGTGGCTGCCCTCACGCGCTGATCGCGAGGCCCCGGGAGGTCGTCCATGCCCACGGGCCCCCCGGACACCTCGCGCACGGGCGGGGGCCGTCGCGGTGGCGCGGGGTCCCGCTCGTCGTCAGGCGAGCGACTCCACGACCATCGCCACTCCCTGACCACCGCCCACGCACAGCGCTGCCACGCCGATGCGGGCCTCCCGATGGCGCATCTCGTGGAGGAGGGTCACGAGGATTCGCGCGCCCGAGGCCCCCACCGGATGCCCCAGCGCGATCGCGCCGCCGTTCACGTTGAGGACCTCCCGGCCGATTCCCAGCTCGCGCTGCACGGCCACGGCCTGGGCGGCGAATGCCTCGTTCACCTCGAAGAGCTCCACGCGATCGATGCCGACCCCTGCGCGATCCAGCGCCCGGCGCACGGCCTCGACGGGTGCGAAGCCCATGATCTCAGGGGCGATGCCGGTCCAGGCGTATCCGAGGATGCGCGCCATTGGCCGCACGCCGAGCTCGGCGGCGCGGTCCTCGGCCAGCACCACCATGGCCGCGGCGCCGTCGTTGATGCCCGATGCATTGCCGGCGGTCACGGTGCCGTCGGCCTGGAAGGCCGGGCGCAGGCCCGCGAGAGCCTCGGCGCTCGTGTCGGGCCGTGGGTGCTCGTCGCGGTCCACGAGCACCGGATCGCCACGGCGCTGGGGCACGGGCACCGGCACCACCTGCTCGCGGAAGTGATCGCGCTCCATGGCGAGGCCGGCGAGTCGCTGGCTCTCGGCGGCGAAGGCATCCTGGTCCTCGCGGCTCACGCCGAAGCGCTCAGCCACCACCTCGGCGGTTCCGCCCATGTGCTGGTCGGTGAGCGCGCACCAGAGGCCATCGGCGATCAGCGTGTCACGAAGCGGCATGTCCCCGAGGCGCTGCCCGTCCCTCAGGTACGCCACGTGAGGAGCGCGGCTCATGCTCTCCATGCCACCGGCCACCACCACCTCGGCATCACCGGCGCGGATCTCCTGCGCGGCCATGCCCACCGCGCGCAGGCCGGACCCGCACAGCTGGTTGATCGTGGTGGCGGGCACGGTGTCGGGAATCCCTGCCGCGATCGCGCTCTGCCGCGCAGGCCCCTGCCCGAGGCCCGCCTGCAGGATGCAGCCCATCAGCACATCGTCCACCTGGTCGGCGGGCACGCCGGAGCGCACGAGCGACTCGCGGATCACGATGGCGCCGAGCTCGGTGGCCGGAACCGACGCGAGGGACCCCATGAACGCGCCGATGGGCGTCCGGACCGCCCCGGCGATGACGGGCGCGCTCACCCCGTCAGGCGGTGAACGACTTGCCGCATCCGCACGACCCCGTGGAGTTGGGGTTGTTGATGCGGAAGCCCGCGCCCTGGAAGCCCTCCTCGTAGTCGAACTCCGACCCGAGGAGGTACGGCACGCTCATGCGGTCGATGATCACCCGCACACCATGCTGCTCGACCACCTCGTCGCCGTCACCCGGCTTGTCGAACGTCATGGCGTACTCGAATCCTGAGCATCCGCCGGGCACGACCTTCACGCGGAGCCCGGAGCCGGGCTCGGCCTCGTTCGCGATGAGCTCCTTGAGCTTGTCCCCTGCCACGGGCGTGAGGGTGATCATCAAGCGTCCTCCGTCGTCGTGCTCGACCCGGGCATCCTAGCCGCTCCCCACCACGGTCCACTGCGAGCGCGTCGCGTGGCCTGCTCGATCGCGCACCACCACGCTCACCGCGAGGGTCCCGGCGGGCAGCGCCGCCTGGCGGACTTGCAGGGTGAACGGCGTGATGCGCGCCGATCGCGTGATGTCGGCGCCGTTCACGGACACCGTGGTGCGCGCGGGGTCGATGCCGGTTCCCCCGCGCTCATCCACATACCGCACCGAGAGGACGCCTCGCACGACGTCGCCGGTCGCGGGGCTGCGTCGCACCACCCGCGGGGCGCGATCGGGCGTGCGCGCGGTGCCCGGCGCCACCGGCAGCAGGCCGCGCGACCACGCGAGCGCCGCCACCGCGGTCGCGAACACCGATGCGCCGCTCGACGGCGTGGCGCGCACCCCGCCATCGGCCCGCTGGAAGCGCTGGAGCGCCGCGACCGGGCTGCCGCCCCGGGCCCACAGGCCCTTGGCGGGACGCTCGCCGAGGGCACGGATGGCGAGGATGGCCCACGCCGTGGGCACCGGCGCGCGCGCAAAGCCCCCGTCGGCATCGCGCAGGGCGAGAAGCCGCGCGCGGGCACCAAAGAGAATCGGATCTGCCACGGGCATGCGGGCCGCGCGCAACGCCTGGATCGCCGTGGCGGTGGCCACGGCGTCCGATGCCTGGGCGCCGGCCGTGATGGCCCATCCCCCATCGCCCGCGCGCTGGCCGGCCAGTGCGCCCACGGCCGCCGTGAGGGCCGGATCGCCCGGGGCCCGGCCCACGGCGCGCAACGCCAGGATGCCCCACGACGTACCGATCGGGCCACCGGGGAAGCCTCCATCGGCCGACTGCTGGGCCGCGACGCGCGCGGCGAGGTCTGCGTCCATCAGGCCGGCGGCCCGCCGGGCCACCGCCAGCCGCAGGAGGTCGCCAGTGGCGTCCATGGGCAGTGCCCCCACGGCCGCCGCCAGCGTGGCCGTGCCGCGGGTCCATGCTGCCGGCGCCTCCGCCGCACCGGCCACCGCGATGGCGGTCCATGCGGTGTCGGCGGCCCGACCGGCCTCGGGACCCACCGCCCCGGTCGTCGGGTCCTGCCGTGCCGAGAGGTAGTCGAGCGCGCGCTCCAGCGGCGATCCGAAGGCGGCGGGCACGACCGTGCCCAGCACGAGCGCCACCAGCGCGACCGTCGCGAGGCGGCACGCCCGCGGCCCCCGACGGCACGCCCCATGGCCCGTGGGCGCCCGACCGACTGCGGGGCGGGGCGTCACGCGCGACCCCGGCGCCCGTGGAGCATCTGGCCGAACCGCGATGCGCTGCGAAGCGCGAAGTCACCGTGATTGTTGTTGAACACCACGGCGACCTCCTGGGCCTGCTCGGCCATGTCGATCACCGGACCGATCCATTCCGCCAGCTCGTCGTCGCTGTACTGCCAGTCGAAGCGCTCGGCCACCGTGCGGCTGCCCTGCCATGTGGCGGCGTTGCGCCCGTGCAGGCGCAGGTACGCAAGCTCGGGGCATGTGACCTCCACCACCGGGGGCATGGCGCTCTCCACGTCGACGCGCGGGGCATCCACGCACACCCATGCCGCATCGCGGGCGGCCAGCATCTCGACCGAGGCCTCGCGCTCCCCGGGCACCACCCAAGAGGTGTTCCTGAACTCCACGGCGGTGCGCAGGGGGTGGATGCGCTCGATGATGCGCCCCACCTCCGCGCGGGCGTCCTGGCTCGCCGCCACATGGGGAGGAAGCTGCAGGAGGATCGACCCGAGCTTGTCGCCCAGCGGCGCGACGGTCTCCACCAGGGCGTCGATCACGGCGTCGCGCAACTCGCGCGAGGGCCTGCGAATGCGCCCGCGGCGATCGGCCTCGTACGGCAGGTCGCGCAGGGGCTCCGGGAGGCGTGCCGGGTCGCTCGCGTGCCCCGAGATCACCTGATGGGCCTTCACGTGGAAGCGGAAGCCGTCGGGCGTGCGGTCGGCCCAGGCCTCCACCGTGCCCCGGCGCGGGATCGCGTAGAAGGTGGCGTTCACCTCGACCATCGGGAAGTGCTCGGCGTAGTAGCGCAGCCGCCCGGCGGCGTCGTTCTTCACGGCGTCGGGGTACCAACCCGCCTTGATGAACTCGGGGTCGGTCCACGACGCGGTGCCCACCCTCACCCTGTCGACGGCGTCGGCCACGAGGGCATCATGCCGCAGCCCGCGGCCGCCCCGGCCCCTAGGGGTCGCGGCGGCGGAGCTCCTCGTCGAGGCGCGCGGCGTCCTCGGGGGCGATCTCGGGAACCGGGTCGTCCGCCCGGCGCCGGGCCCACGCCCGCGTGACGAATGGGATCGCCGCCAGGCCACCGACCACGAGCACGATCGGCACGATCCATGCCAGCAGGTCGAACCCCGACTTCGGGGGCGTGGCAAGCACGCCCCGCCCGAATTCCACCACCAGCGCGTCGATGATCTCCTCTTTGTCGTCGCCCTTCGCAATGCGATCGGCGATGAAGATCTTCATGCGGTCGGCCGCGGGCGAGTTCGACACGTCCAGCGGCGTATTGCACGTGGGGCAGCGCACCTCGCGCGCCACCTCGTTCACCGTGAGCGAGAGCGCCGGCACCGCCATCGCGAGGACGGCCAGCAGCACCGCGATCGCGGCGGTGAGGGAGCGACGCGTCACGCCTCGGCCAGAACCTGGTCGATCGGGCCCTGCAACTGCGCGGGGCTCGTGACCGGCCCGGCGATGTGCAGGGCGATGCGGCCCTTCTGGTCGATGATGTACGTCTCGGGAACGCCCGTGGCCTCGAGCGCGCTCTTGGCGTCATCCGTGCCATCACGGAGGGACGGGTACGTGAGGCGATACTCCTCGATGAATGCCCGGGCGTCGGATGAGAGGTCCTGGATGTCCACCCCGAGCACCACGACTCCCTTGTCGCGGTTGCCGCGCCACAACTGCTCGAGCACCGGCGACTCCTCCTTGCAGGGGCCGCACCATGACGCCCACAGGTTGAGCACCACGACCTTGCCCTTGAGGTCCGCGAGGGAGGCGTTGCTGCCGACCGGAGGCAGGCCCGGGCCGGACACCAGCACGGGGAGGGTGAGCGCGGGCGCGGACGGGCGCGACCCCGCCTCGAGGGCGTCGTCGATGGTCGTGGAGGTCCCGCGATTGACCAGTCCCACCACGAGAAGCGCCACCACGAGCACCGCCGCCACGGCCCCGACGATGAGGCCGATCAGCCGTCGGCGGTCACCGCCGATCTCCTCGGGATCAGGAGTAGGGGGCATGCAGGCCGGTGATGGAGGGGGCCGGGATCGCACATCCGGCGCCGCGGATCACGTATCGGACCTCGTGCCGAGCAGGGCGTGCACGGCGGCAGCGGGGTCGTCCTCGCGCATGAGGGCCTCGCCCACGAGGATTGCATCGACGCCCGCCTCCTCGAGCCGCTGGACGTCCGGATTCGAGGTGATGCCTGACTCGGCAACCACGATCGACCCCGCCGGGGCGTCGACGAGCAGCCGCAGGGCGGTGTCCGGGTCAACGTCGAGCGTCTGCAGGTTGCGATTGTTCACACCGATGATCTCCGCGCCGCATTCGAGCGCCGTCTCGAGTTCGCCCTCGTCATGAACCTCTACCAAGCAGTCAAGCCCGATCTCGCCCGCCTGGTCCTGCAGCGACGTCAGATCGGCCGGGTCAAGGGCGGCCACGATGAGCAACACGGCATCTGCCCCGGCCAGCCGGGCCTCGGCCAACTGGTACGGATCGACGATGAAGTCCTTGCGCAGGAGCGGAAGGTCACAGGCCGCGCGGGCCTCCACGAGGTCGTCGAGCGAGCCCCCGAACCAGTGTGGCTCGGTGAGCACCGAGCAGGCAGACGCGCCGGCGGCCTCGTACGCGCGCACGATGTCGGTGACGGTGGCGTCAGGGCGGATGGGCCCCTTCGACGGGCTGGCGCGCTTCATCTCTGCGATGAGCGAGATCCCCTCCTGGATGAGGGCCTCTGAGAACGGCCGGCCGCGCGGCGGTGGCTCCAGCCGTTCCTGCAGGGCCTCGAGCGGAACCACCTCGCGCCGCGCGGCCACATCGGCGCGCGTGCGCTCGACGACCTCCTCGAGGAAGTTGCTCACAGGGTGTCCCCCGCCGCCGGGGCCAGTGCGTTCGTGAGGGCGGCGAACCGCTCGAGCACGTCGAGTGCGGCGCCGGAGGTCACTGCGTCCTCTGCCATGCCCATGCCCTTCTCCAACGACTGCGCAAGGCCTGCCATCCACGCCGCCGCCCCGGCGTTGAGCACAAGGATGTCGCGCACCGCACCGGGCTCTCCGCCGATTGCCGCGCGCAGCGCCGCGGCGTTCGCGGCCGGGTTGCCGCCGTCGAGCGCACCCTCGGCCGGGGCGGCGATGCCGAGCGCCCGCGGGTCGATCTCCATCGTGCTGAAGCCATCGTGGTCCCACAGCACCGCGTCGGTCACCTCGGCGGTGCTGATCTCGTCGAGGCCGTCGCGCCCGGCCACCACGAGCGCACGGCGGGAGCCCAGCATCGACAGCGCCTCGGCCACGGTGTCCAGGTAGGCCCGGTCGAACACCCCGATCACCTGATGAGTGGCGCCCGCGGGGTTGGCGAGGGGTCCGATGACGTTGAATGCCGTGCGGATTCCCAGTTCGCGGCGCACGTTGCCCACGTGGCGGAACGCCGGATGGTGCGCGGGCGCGAACATGAATCCCACCCCCACCTCGTCGATGCAGCGCCCGATGGCATCGGGGGCAAGGTCGACCCGCGCACCGAGGGCCTCGAGCACATCGGCGCTGCCGCAGCCTGAGGTGACGGCGCGATTGCCGTGCTTGGCAACCTTGGCGCCGGCTCCCGCGGCCACGAACGCGGCGCCCGTGGAGATATTCACGGTGGACGGCCCGCCGCCCGTACCGCAGGTGTCCACCAGGAGGTGGGAGTCGTCCACCGCGACATGCTCGGCGCGATGCCGCACTGCCTGCGCGAGGCCCGAGAGCTCGGTGGGCGTGACGCCCTTCGCGCGCAGGGCAGTGAGGAACGCCGCCACCTGTATCTCGCTGGCCTCGCCGTCCATCATCACGCCCACGGCGCGCTCCACGAGGTCGCGCGAGAGGTCCTCCGCGGCGACGAGGCGCTCAAGGCACTCGGTGAGCACTGGGTCGGGCGTCACGCGGACATCCCCAGGAAGTTCCGGAGCAGCGACTTGCCCTCGCCCGAGAGGATCGACTCGGGGTGGAACTGCACGCCCTCGACCGGCAGGTCGCGATGGCGGAGCCCCATGATGACGTCGCCGTCGCACCACGCCGACACCTCGAGCACCTCGGGGAGGCTCTCGCGCTCGACCACGAGCGAGTGATAACGCGTGGCGGTCATGGGGTCGGACAGCCCGGCGAACACCGTGCGGCCGTCGTGGGCGATCTCGCTGGTCTTCCCATGCACGGGCTCACTGCCGCGCACCACGGTTCCGCCGAATGCCTGGCCGATGGCCTGGTGGCCGAGGCACACGCCGAGGATCGGCATCTCGCCGGCGAGGCCGCGGATGGCGTCGAGCGAGATGCCGGCCTCGTCGGGCGTCTTCGGCCCCGGGGAGATGACCAGATGCGTGGGCGCAAGGTCGCGAATGCCCTCGACGGTGATGCGGTCATGCCGGAAGACGTCCACCTTCGCCCCGAGCTCGGCCAGGTACTGGAAGAGGTTGTAGGTGAAGGAGTCGTAGTTGTCCACGATCACCACGTGGGACTGCGCAGCCACGGTCACCAGTCCTCCTGCTGGGCGGCCACCTCGATGGCGCGGAACATCCCCGCGGCCTTGCGCTGGGTCTCCTCGAACTCCGACTCGGGGTCGGAGTCGGCCACCACGCCGGCGCCGGCCTGCACGTGGCACCGGCCATTGCGGCACACGATGGTGCGGATGGTGATGCAGGTGTCAAGGTTGCCGTCGAAGCCGATGTAGCCCACCGCGCCGCCGTACGGGCCCCGCTTGGTGGGCTCGAGCTCGTCGATGATCTCCATGGCCCGCACCTTCGGGGCGCCCGAGAGCGTGCCGGCGGGGAAGGTGGATCGCAGCGCGTCCACCGCCGGACGGCCCTCCGCGAGCTGGCCCACCACGCTGCTCTCGATGTGCATGACGTGGCTGTAGTACTCGACCACCATGAGGTCCTTCACGCGCACGGATCCGGGTGCGCACACGCGCCCCAGGTCATTGCGACCCAGGTCGACCAGCATCACGTGCTCGGCCCTCTCCTTGGGGTCCGACAGCAGCTCCTCGGCGAGCGCGAGGTCCTCCGCGCGGTCGGCGCCGCGCTGGCGTGTTCCCGCGATCGGGCGGGTCTCCACCACGCCGTCGGTCACCTTCACCAGCATCTCGGGGGAAGACCCGGCCAGCTGCACGTCGCCGCAGTCGATGAAGAACATGTACGGCGATGGGTTCACGGTGCGCAGGCCGCGATATACCGCAAAGGGCTCGAGGCCGACGGTGGCCGAGAAGCGCTGCGAGGGCACCACCTGGAACGCGTCGCCGGCGTACACGTAGTCGCGCACGGCCTGCACGGCCTGGCAGAAGCGCTCGCGCCC
>Ga0222714_10004929_pt1 | contig 12885 bp, 13 predicted proteins | sample C33_3DmetaG_FD_165048 | JGI IMG/M metagenome (GOLD analysis project Ga0222714, IMG submission 165048) | Estuarine water microbial communities from San Francisco Bay, California, United States - C33_3D | ecosystem: Environmental > Aquatic > Marine > Unclassified | place: USA: California... | reverse complement strand
TTCCCAGAGTTACAAGAGGATATGAAAGAGTTATCTGCTATCCTTTCTCAATCGTGGTGGATTACTCCTAACGAAAAAAGACAAGCAATGAGATACGATACTGTTCAAGATGATGTCATGAATGCTATCTACATACCTGCTGGTTACTTGCCTATCGATGAGTTAACAATGTTGCAGAATCCAAGAGATGCACAACAACAAGGAGATTATAATTTGCCTCCTGTAAAATAATATGGATGTCCAAGATATTACAACCTTCTCAGCAATTCAATTTGCAACAAACCATAGCGAGGAAGTCCATCACGGAGTTTAGGCCCAAAATACAAAAGGCCTTACAAAGTGATTTTAACAAAGCTGCGGAGTTGGTAAAAGAGATGGGGGTATTCCAACTAGCGAACTATAACAAGACATTTTTTAACCAAGATAAGATTAGCAATATTTTACGAACTTTGTACGAAGGTACTGGTGGTTATACTGCTATGAGGTATCAAAAGATATTTGACAAGTATAAGAAGGCAGAAGATTTTGACCTTGATCCGTTAAACATAATGGATGAGTGGTTAGCGTTTATGTTGTCGTACTGGGTTTCGATTAGTGGCCCAAAAATGTACGGCATACAAAACACAACGGATAATGAGATAGCTAGGATACTAAACAATGCGATTGCTTATGGAAGGGCTAATAACCTTTCTACAAACGAAGTAAACGCAATGGCTATACAGATGCTAAGAGAGGGTAAGATAAATGTTTCAAGGAGTTTATTAATAGCAAGAACAGAATCTCATCAAGCTTTAAGCACAGGTGCGATTGGGGCAACACAAGGAATTAATATACCTTTGCTAAAACAATGGGTTCACTCTGAATATGTTGGTAGTCCAAGAACTTGGCATATCGCATTAGACAGACAAACGAATCCTGATGATGGTGGAGTAAGAATACCTGTGAATCAACCATTCCTAGTAAACACTCCAAACTACGGTGTAATTGAAATGCAATATGCACATGATGCAAGTGGTGGAGCAGCGAATAACTGCAACTGCCGATGCTGCACGGTGTATGTCGCTTAAACAAATAAATATGAGTAATTTTTATAACAAGAAATCAATCGAAGGTTCTCCAATAGATATGGAGGATGGAAGTAGAATTATTACTATGTACTATTCTGCTTTTGGTAATGTGGATTCCGATGGTGATGTAATCACTCCAGGTGCTTTTACTAAGACACTAAAGGAAAATGGCCCACAAGCTAAAAACAGAATTTGGCATTTAATGAACCACTCTACAGACAAGCCTATTGCTAAACCATATGAGATGATGGAAGATGGTTATGGCTTAAAGGCAAGTGTTAAGTTACCTAATACAACTTTAGGTAATGACTTGTATGAGTTATACAAAGATGGTCATATCACAGAACATAGTATCGGATTTCAGACTATTAAGTCACAACAGAAATCAGGGTACAATGAAATCAATGAAATAAAATTGTTTGAGGGTAGTTCAGTATTGTGGGGTGCAAACGCAAATACACCAACAGTAGGAGTTAAAAGTCAGATTAAGTCAACTCTAGTTGATGAGATGGGTAAAACCATTAAGTCATTGAGAAATGGACACTTTACTGATGAAACTTTTGAGTTGTTAGAACTTAAACTCAAGCAATTACAACAATATCTATCTGAGATGGAAGATGAAGAGTCAATCTCTCCTGAGCCAACCGCTGAAGAAGCATTGCCAACTGAGGAAGAAGATCCGATGATTTCTATCGAAATAGAAGTAAACAAATATTTACAATCATTTAAAATTTTCAACTAATGGTAGAAGAAATTAAAAGTGCTTTCGAAGGCATCAAATCCGAAGTAAACGGAGCAATCGAAAGTGCAAAGGCTGATAATGCTAGTGCATTAGAAAGCGTTAAATCTGAATTAGAAGCTACAAAAGCTCAAATCTCAGTAGTTAAAGATGAAATCGAAAAATTGGAAGCAAAACAAAATCGTTCAAAAATGAATCAAACAGAAGTAAAAGGTTTTAATGCTAGCCTTGCAGACGCTATCGAACAAAATGGCGATAACTTAGCAAAATTAGCTCGTGGTGAACAAAAGCGTTCAAGCTTTATCTTGGATACAAAGGCAGTAGGTAATATGACAGAAGCAGTTAACTTGACAGGTGACATCACTCGTCAATATGCTAATCAAGTATATGCTTTGCCTTCTCGTAAAGTGCATTTAAGAAGTTTGTTACCAATCGGAACAATTAATCAAGGTTTATTTACTTTCCCTTATGAAAGTGGTGGAGAAGGTGCTCCAGCAGCTCAAGTACAAGGAAGTTCTAAAGCTCAAGTTGATTTTGATATCACAATGAAAGATGCAGCTGCTCAGTACATCGCTGGTTATGTTCGTATCTCTCGCCAAATGTTAGATGATATACCTGCTATGACTTCTTTCTTACAATCTCGTTTGTTAGAGAAGTATTTGATTGCAGAAGATGCTCAAATCTTAAGTGGTGATGGTACTGCTCCTAACTTACAAGGTATCTTAGGTGTAGCTACTGCTGCAACTGGTGCTGCTACAGTAGATGTTGAACAATTAGTTCAAGCTATTGCTCAGTTAGAAAGTTCTAACTACTCTGCTACAGGTATTATGGTTAACCCAACTGATTGGGCTGCTATCATGAACACTAAGAACACTAACGCTGCTTATAGCTTACCTGCTTCTACAGTTGTTACAACTGATGGTAATGTATCTATCGCTGGTATCCCTCTTTACAAATCAACTGCAATCGCAGTAGATAAGTTCTTAGTAGGTGACTGGTCTATGGGTGCTCAAATCATGCAAAATCAAGGTATCTCTGTTCAGTTCTCTGAAATGGACGGTGACAACTTCACAAAGAACTTAATCACAGTTCGTGTTGAAGCTCGTATCGCTTTACCTATCTACTACGCTGGTGCGTTTGTGTACGGGGATTTTGGCAATGTTGCTTAGGTAATATGACTTAATTGTCAACTTACAATACAAGGGGATAGCCTAGAAAGCTATCCCTTTTTGTTTACACTAAATTTTAGTTATTTTTGTAAAAATTAGCATAATGCAGATACTAAGAGATGTAACTACAACAGTAGCCCCTTCGGCAACAATAGTTACCTTACAAGCAGCAAAGGATTATTTAAGGGTAGATTATAGTGAGGATGATACTTTAATCCAAAGCCTTATAGATACCGCTAGGATCAGATTAGAGCAGTATGCTTCGGTTGCTATGACTGCTAGAACCCTAAAGGTGGTAGCTTATGTAGATGAGTTTATTGAGCTTCCTTATGCCCCTATTAACACTATTTCATTGGTAGAGTATTGGGATGGGGAAGATTGGGTAGCAATGACAGTTGGAGATTATAGAGTTTTGGGTGATACCTACAAAAAGGTTTATTTCACATCCCCCCTTATGAGTGATTTTAGATTCACTTATACTTGTGGATATGCTACTACTCCAGAGTCTATGAAAACGGCTCTATTGAAGATGGTAGGTGATTTGTACGAATACAGAGAATCAAGTGTTGAAAGTTCTAAACCTTCAGCTAACTTAACAACGGCTTACGAATTAATGAAACCTTACAAAAGGGTAAGTATTATCTTCTAATGATAGGAAAATTAAGAAATAGGATTACTTTTAATACTAAAACAAGCGTTTCTGATAGTGCAGGAGGGTTTGTGAATACTTTAGTACCATACTACACTTGCTGGGCTGAATTGGTCACTAATACCAATTCTAGGACTAATATAGCAGGTAAGGATAGTATTAATGATGGAGCTACATTTAGAATCAGATATACAACAGGCAAAGTGTTTACTAATGCTCTTGTAATAACTTGGAAGTCAAGGACTTATATGATTAATTCTATTATTAACGAAGCTGACTTGAATCAATATTATTTAATAGGTTGTGCAACACTTAAGTAATGGCAAAGTTTGGTGTAAAAATATATGGTGTTGATGCGATAATCAAAAGGTTTGATGCAGCCCCTCAAAAAATGATGGATGAATCTAAGCTTATTATTGATGCAGCAGTTATAGAAATAGCAGCCAAAGCAAAACAAGAAGTGCCTGTAAAAACAGGAGCTCTAAGAGGCTCTATTAGACACGCTAAATATCAACCAGGTAAAGGAGCTAGTGTAAGTGCAGGTAATACAAATGTTAGATATGCTCCTTATGTAGAGTTTGGAACAGGAACAAGATTTCAGATACCTGTTTACCAAAATGTGAATATGGCTGATTTAGAAGCTTATGCTTTAACATTCAAAAAATCAAAAAAGGTAATAGGTGTTCCATACAGGCCATATATGTTTAGTGCTTATAGCGAAGTCTTTACATCTATGATTAAGAAATTGAAGTCTGTTAAGATATAAATATATTTCATTAAATTTGTACCAAAATGAAGGACTGCGGATATGCAATAAGAAAAGCTTATTACGATAAGTTAATAACGGCTTCTTACTCATTGGCTGCCTATGATACCATAGCACCTGATACAGTAGAGCCGCCTTTTTTAATTATCAGCAGTCAAACACAGGCAGAGGATAGCAATAAACAAAGTTTTGCTTTTAATGTTACTATCCAATTTGACATAGTTTATAGGACTTTTAAAGCAGGTGAAGTAGGGCAAAAAACGGTAGATACTTATACCAATGAATTATTGGAAATAATAGGTACATACCCAGGTGGTTATCCAAATGCAGGGCCTGACTTTAATATAGTCACTAGAAAGGTTGGTAGTAATATTGCTACCTTTGACTATGTGGATGAGGCATATGTGTTTAGAAGGGTGATAACAATGGATCATTTCGTGAATCAATTAACATAATATAAAATAAAATAAAATGGCAACAACAGGTGTATTTAACGGAACTTCATTAGTAGTTCTAGTTAATAATGAAGTAATAGCGTATTCTACTTCTTGTTCTTTAAGCATTGCAATAGATGCTCCAGACGCTTCTACAAAAGAAAGTGGTGGATGGGCTGATGAGATTGGTGGACAAAGGTCTTGGTCTTTAACTACTGATGGCTTAGCTACAGTTTCTCCAACAACAACAATTGCGACCTATGTAAGCCTTCCAGAATTAAGTGCGTTGGCTTTAGCTAGAACCGCAGTTACAGTTATGTTTACTACAGTTACAGCAGGAGGAGCAACTCCAATTGTAGATGATGCTAAATGGTCAGGTTCTGCGTTTATTGAAAGTCTTGACATGACTGCCGATATGGAGAATCCAGTTACTTACTCAGTTTCTTTTAAAGGAACAGGAGTATTGACTCAGGGTAAAAACTAGAAACTAAAAAAACCAAACATATGAGAGGACAATTTGAATTAACTCTTTCCGATGGAAAGAAGATACCGATGCGTTTTTGTACTTGGAGTCTTAAAAGATTCTGTCAATTACAAGGGATAGGGCCTTCTGACATAGGAGAAGCCTTAAGTGGTAAAGACTCACTTGATGCTATTGTTAACTTGATGAAATCGGCTGCTGAATATCCATTATATTCTCAAGGAATCACTCCAAGCTTTACAGAGATGGAAGTGTGTGATTGGATAGATGACATGGGTGGAATGGGTGGTAAAAAGTTCCAAGAAGTAATGGCGGCACTTTCCGAAAGTATGAATAGCGGTATAGAAGATAAGCCAACAAAGTCAAGTAAAAAGGATGGAGTAAAAAAAAATTAGAGTGGATTGACATAGAAAGATATACAATGGGGGAGTGCAAAGTGCTTCCCCATTTGTTTTGGGAGATGACCATGGCTGAATTAGACTTTGTGTGGTATGGATATAGACACGAGGAAGAACAGAAATGGATCAGAGCTAGATGGCAGACAACACTACTAATTAATATTCAGCTACCTAAGGGTAAGAAAGTGAAACCACAAGAGCTTATTGAATTAGACTGCGATACTCGTAACTTTGTGAAACCAAGGGTTATGACAGAAGAAGAACTAAAAGAAGTTTTAATTAAATACAAAATCGTTAAACCGACAATATAATGGCAGATAATCAAATGGTTAAGATAGTCTTTGACTTTGATTTAGGTAATGTTCCTGCATCAGCAAAGAAGCTTAGCCAATATTTAAAGGATAATAATTTAGATTTAAAGTTTACTAAAAAAAGTGTAGATGATTTAGCTGCTAGTATGAATCAACTTTCTACTGCTCAAACAAAGACGGCACAATCTTCGGCAGCAATGGGTAACCAACTTAAAAAAACAAATATGCAATGGACAAGCCTTGCATTGGTTATTCAAGATTTGCCTTATGGTTTTAGAGGTATTCAAAATAACCTACCTGCCTTAGTGGGTGGATTTGCAGCAGCTACAGGCCCAATTTATTTAGCTTTTTCAGCATTGATTGCAATTACAACGGCTTATGAAAAAGAAATAGCTCAATTAATATATGGAATAGACGCATTTTCTATAGCTAATAAAAAAATGAACGAGGAGTTAGCTACAAGCATTGGTCAAGCTAAATCTCAAATAGCAGCAGACCAATCATTGCTTAAAATAATAAATGATACTACAAAAAGCACCAATGAAAGAGAAAGGGCTTTAGCGTCATTAAAAAAAGAATACGAAGGCAATATTGAGTTACAAAAGCTAGATATACAAGATGGTGATAAATTGGCTTTGGTTTATGATAAAATATCAAACGCCTTAATAAGAAGAGCTAAGGCTACGGCTTATGCTACTTTAATTGCAGAAGAAGAAACAAAAATATTTAAACTACAAAATCAGCAAAGCGAAGAGGTTGTTAAAAACCTTGGCTTTATGGGTACTGTTTATGGGTTGGCTACAGGCGGTATGCTTGGGTTTAATTCTGCATCAAATGTAGTAATAAGTGCATTTTCTAAACAAGCGAAAGAGATTAAGCAATCACAATTAAACATAGAGTTATATACAAAAAAGCTAGATGAAAATACTGATGCAGCCAATAAGAATGCAGATGCACAATCATTGGATAGTAGTGCTATAAAGCAAAAAGGAGATAATGCTAAGAAAGAAGCAGCCAAACTAGCTGCATATGTAGCTAAAAGACTAGCAGCGTCAGGCGGAGAAACAACATATGTTGCAGAACCTGCATTAGATCCGTCAAATGCAGCAAAAGCATTTAAAGCTAAGATGGCTTATGAAAAGAAAGCATCAAAAGACAGAGTTGCTTTTTTAAGGGAACAATATCAATTAGAAGTAAGTGAAGCGGAGGGTAGTTTTGATAAAATAAAGTTAGCTGAAGAAAATATGCGGATGGCATTAGACAAAGGCTTTATGGATGGAAGCGTAAAACTATCTGAATACATAGATGCAATATTAGAACTTAGAAAAAAATCAAACGAAACAGTTTTAGCAGAAACAAAGGCGGTAACGGCAGAATTGCTTAAAATAGGCATTGGTTTAATGAACGCATTAGGCCCAGCTTTAGATATGTTATTAGAAAAAGGAGCAAGTATAGGGGAAGTGTTATCAAGGGCATTTGAGGATATAATTAAAAAGTTAATTAAGGTAGCTATAGCAGCAGCTATTGCAGTTGCCATTATATCACTATTACCAGGAGGACAAGGCAAACTAGCTAAAGCTGGTGGGGCAATGAAAATGTTTGGTAATCTAGTTGGTGGTGGTATGGGATTAGGTTCTCAGTTATTCGCTAATGGTGGTATAGTTAGTGGCCCTACAATGGGATTAATGGGTGAGTATCCTGGTGCACAAAATAACCCTGAGGTAGTTGCTCCATTAGACAAACTTAAAGATATGATTGGTGGAGGTAGCGGAAGTGGAGAATTTGTATTAAGAGGCAATGATTTAATTTTGGCTATACAAAGGTCTAATTCATCATTAAAACTTAGAAGAGGATAATGGCATACGGACAAAAATATTCAGTATTATTTGCAACAAGAGCAAACAAAGATGTTGAGCTTAAGATATGGCAAGATAGCTATGTAGGTGCTATTATAGACCTTCAAGGGGTTGATGTTAACTTGCAGTATATACCAAGCTCAGATGATCCGTATGAGCCTATAATAGCCTCACAATTAGGAGTAACTATTGACTTTACCGATGACTTGTCTGACATTATAAACTTTACAAATATCAATGATAGATATACATATGTAGAAATGTATGTTAATTCTGTTATAGAGTGGGTTGGTTTTGTAATAAATGATGATGTTCAGATATCTTATTCTACAGGCAGAAAGATGGCAGCATTTAATGCTACTGATGGATTAGGTATGCTTAAGGACATAAAGTTTGTATCAGAGAATGCTAATTATGGTGTAAATGATATAATCCTTTTAAAAGATATTTTTAGGGCTTGTTTTAATAGTATAGGTTTTAAGAATAATAGGAATTATATAACAATGTGCTCTTATTATTCAGTTGGTATGTATACTAGGGCCACTCAGTTATATGCAGATCCCTTTGACCAAGCTTGTTTAAATTATAGGTCACTTTTAGAAGATGAATATAATTATACTAATTGCTTAGATATTCTTTCTAACATAGCAAGGTCATTTGGTTGTAGGATATTCCAAGCAAAAGCTAAGTGGTGGGTAGTTTCAATAAACGAATTTGCAACTATTAATGCTTATTATTCAGAGTATGCTCCTACAGGACTAAGAGTAAATAATGGAGATGGGAATATAATAAACACATCTTCTACTATTCAGCCATATTTAGGCAATACATCAGGATTATATTTTATTGACAATAGCCAACTTAAAGTAATAAAGAAAGGGTTTTATAAAATCATAGCAGAAGGAAGTGTAGAAATTGCTGACAACTACCTACCAAATGGTGACTTAAAAGATAATAATGGAACAGAGGCTACATATTGGGTAAGAGCATCAACAGGGGATGGCACTTGCTTATTACAACCAAATCTTACTTTTGATTCTTATTACTTTGAATTAACTGCACCATCAGGTGGCCCAGCAGGAACGGCATCAGTAACATTAGATACAAATTCTAATGCTTATGTAACAACAGGGGATTCATTACAATTAAACATTCTAATAGGTGCACCATCACAAGCTACACCTATAGGGTTTATAGATATTACAATAAACACAGGTGCGGTGACTTATTACTTAAACGATGATGCTAAATGGCAAACAACCGCTACATCATATACTGTATATAATCCTAAAACAACTGGCCCATCAGAAGACTTTGTATTAGACTTAAAGACAGAAATATTCCCAGGCTCAGGGCCTCTTAGCTTTGCTTATAGAATTTCAGAAGGTATTAATATCCTAACATTGACAAACTTTGTATTAAAAATAAAGTCAAATATTTCTGCCTATAACCTTACAGGAACATTAGTTGAAAACAAACAATATACAAAAACAATAAGCTTACCTTATGGTAGTAGCGGAGGCGATTCTTTTTATCCTTCTGCAAAAGGTTCTCTTGTATTAACCGATAAATCTATTGCATCGGGTTGGTATAGATATGGTTTTGATCCAGCAGGTGAGTTTTTTACTTTAGCTGAATTAATTGTTCAGCAATATGTAAATACATACGCATTAAACATAATAAATGTGGATTGTAATTTAAGTGAGTTTTATACATCAAATACCAACCATAGGGTGCTAAACGCATCAAAGCTTATTTTTGCAACAGACACAGATCCTGCAAGTATAAACATTAGTGCAAAATCTTATATGTTAGGTAATGCTACAATATCTTACCCAGCTAATACGGCAAGTGCGACATTGTTACAGATATCTAATACAGAGATTGAGTGCACAAGAGTAAATAAATACATTCCTCAAACAAGTATATTTTAATTATGGCATCAGTAATAAACGGAACGAATATAGTCTTATATGAATATGATAGCAACGCTATCTATTACTTTAATGGAGGTACTGCACAAGGCACTTTTGATAGTATTGTGTGTAAGGAATTAAGCAGAAGCCAAGTGGCAGGTACTTCAGTTAACTTCACTAAAACAGGAGCAGGTACAATAGCTGCGTTTATTACGGATGCACTTGATCCTGGTGTTACAACCATACCAGCAGGTACTTGGACTTTTAGTGCTTATTATTCTATTTTGACTGCCTTTGCAGGTGCTCAAGTTCAGTATAAACTATATAAATATAATGGTAGTGTTGCTACCTTGTTGTTTACATCCTCAGCAACCACTCTTACAGCCCTAACAAGCACCTTATATTCTACGGCAATGACAGTCACTCAAACGACTATAGCTGCCACAGATAGGCTTCTAATTGAGGTTATTTACGCAGGTACAACTACCAACCAAATTACCCTTTATACGCAATCAAGCAATGTAGCTCAAGTAACTACAACTATACCACTAGGAACTCCAATGGGAGCTTCTACAAGTTGCTCTTTTGAGTCATCTACGGATCAGATAGAAGTTACCTCTCAAACATCAGCTTGGTTCAGAGAGTTTAAAAATGACATTACTTCATGGACTGTTACTTGTGATGGGTTTATAGCCTTAAGTGGTTACTCCTATCTTGCTTTAATGCAGAAGCAATTAAACAGAGCTGCAATAGATGTAAGATTCTCAATAGACAATGACAATGATGACAATAGTGGTACTTATGGCTACTCAATAGTAAGCGGAACTGCTAATATCACATCAATTAGTTTAAGTGCTCCTGTAGAGGGTGCTTCTACTTATTCTTTGTCATTACAAGGAACAGGTGCTTATTCAATAACAGGAACTCAAGTAATAGACGGAGGTTCTACAATATCAACTTCAAGCGTGAATAGTTTCTCTTATATAGCAGCAGGTGGTGAAACAAGTGTGACTTTTGCAGGTGCAATCGGAGCTACTTGTATATCGGTTACAAGAGGTGGTGTAGAGGTTAGAGCAATAGCTACAAGTGGTACTCCAACGGATGAGAATGTGTCCTTTAATAGTGCGACAGGAGTTCTTACCTTTGCAACGGCAAGACCATTAGAAGTGGATGAGTTTGTAAGAATGATTGTAAAATAATTAATTAGAAATAGAATGAGTCAACAGATACAAATTAGCGGAGGTGCGAAAGTTAGGGATTTACAAGATGTAATCATAGGTTCAAGTGGGGTGTTAAGCTCTTTGGCTTTTGATGTGGCTAATGGTGTACCTAAGCTTGACTCTAACGGAAAGATATTAGTATCTCAGCTTCCTAACTCTGTAATGGAGTATAAAGGAACTTGGAACGCTGCTACGAACACACCAACCCTTGTAAATGGCACAGGGAATCAAGGTGATGTTTACTTATGTAATGTTGCAGGAACAGTTGACTTCGGTGCTGGGCCGATAGTGTTTTTTGTAGGCGACCAAGTTATTTATAGTGGTTCAATATGGCAAAGGGCATCAGGAGCAACAGGAACAGTTACAAGTGTAGCGATTACCGAAAGCGGAGATAGTTTAAACATCACAGGCTCACCAATTACTACAAGCGGAACGATTAACATAGGATTTAACGGAACTAATTTACAATATGTAAACGGAGCAGGAAACTTGACCACTTTTCCTACTTTAATCACTTCCATAGGTTTATCTATGCCAAGTGCTTTTAGTGTCGCAAATAGCCCTTTAACGGCTAATGGAACGATTGCAGTAACAGGAGCAGGAACAACTGCACAATACATAAGAGGTGATGGTAGTTTAGCTACTTTCCCTACGATTGCTACGGAGGCTCAAAGATTAATTACGGAGGTTTATAACGAAACAGGTGCTACTTTAACAAAAGGAACAGTTGTTTATATCAATGGTGGACACGGAAACCTACCAACAATAACAAAGGCTATTGCAACAGGTGATGCTACATCTGCTCAAACTTATGGTATTGTTCAAACGGACATTACTAATAACAATAACGGCTATGTGGTAGTTATTGGTTCTTTGGGTGATTTAGATACTCAAGCGTATGCTAATGGTACACAATTATATTTAAGTTCTACTACCGCAGGTGCGTGGACATCAACTAAACAATATGCTCCTGCACATTTAGTGTATGTTGGTATTGTGGTAAGGTCGCATCCAACTCAAGGTGTGGTAGAGGTAAGGATACAGAATGGCTTTGAAATGGATGAGTTGCATAATGTGTCAGCACAAAGTCCATTAAACAATCAAGGTTTATTTTACAATACTTCAACTTCATTATGGGAGAATAAATCAATAGCGACTGCTTTAGGTTATACTCCAGCAAATGATGCTTTAGTAGTTCATAATACAGGAAATGAAACAATAGGCGGAACAAAAACTTTCTCGGATGCTACTAAAAACAACGGAGGTATATTCTTACAAAATGCTTCAAGTAGTTCATTAGCAGGATATATGAATATAGGTGGATTGACTAATGGAGTTAAGTTCACAAGCGGTGGAGGTATTAGTAATACTTTTACTTTACCAAGTGCAACAGGATATACTTTTACATTCCCTAATGCGACAGGAACATTAGCTTTAACAAGCGACATATCTTATCCTGTTACTTCGGTATTCGGTAGAACAGGAGCAGTAGTTGCAACAAGCGGAGATTATACAACTGCACAAGTTACTGAAAGTGGTAACCTTTACTTTACGGATTCAAGGGCAAGATTAGCTTTAAGTGCAGGTACAGGAATAAGCTACAACAATACAACAGGTGTAATAACAAACTCTGCTCCTGACCAAACTGTTTCTTTAACGGCAGGTGCAGGAATATCAGTTAGTGGTAGTTACCCTTCGTTTACTATTGCTTCAACAATTACTCAATACACCGATGCTTTAGCAAGAGCAGCGTTAAGTTTTGCAGCAGGTTCAGGAGCATATAATAGCACAACAGGAGTAATTACTATTCCTACTGATAATAGTCAAATAGCAAATGGTGCAGGTTATATTACAAGTTCTGCTTTAAGTGGTATTTACC
>Ga0222714_10004928_pt1 | contig 12896 bp, 22 predicted proteins | sample C33_3DmetaG_FD_165048 | JGI IMG/M metagenome (GOLD analysis project Ga0222714, IMG submission 165048) | Estuarine water microbial communities from San Francisco Bay, California, United States - C33_3D | ecosystem: Environmental > Aquatic > Marine > Unclassified | place: USA: California... | reverse complement strand
TAATTCTATTTCTAAATTTATAAAGAAATCACTCTCATCTATCTCTTCTTCTATTTCTTTTTTTATTTCTTCTTCATTTCTTATAAGTCTCCCATTTGGTCCTCTTTTCCACCCCCCCCCACCACTAATTACTTTAACTTTTCCTCTTAAACGTCTACCATCAACTAGCATTCGCGATCTTGTAGTCAATGATGTTTTAATTTCTCTAAATTTATTTTTCATTTTACTTAATTGTTGGACTGTTTTGTTTAATCCTTCTATGAAATTTTTTATCTGATCTTGTGCACCATTAAAAAAATTCATTAATATTGGCATCAAATTAAATAATCCATATTTTGATGTTTTTTCTTTTACTACCTCTAATGTTGCCTTTGTTGACATTAATGAAAATAAATCTCGTTTTGTTACATCTGTTTGTCCCAATTTATCTTTTATTTGTTGTGCTCTCTCTTTTACTAATTCTAATCTTTCCTGTGCTAAAGTTTCTATATCTGATTTTTTTATCTTATTCAAATGTTCCTGTTTCCATTCTACACATTCACTGTGTGGTTTTTTTGTAGATGGATGAATTCCTGTCATTATTGCTTGTAATACAAATTCTATATTACATTCTGTCTCTGATACTTCTGATAGTTTTATTCCGTCTGATGTAAAATCTATCTTTAAAAATGGTAAATTATCTTTTAAACGATTACACGCTGGATGTGCCCAATCATATAAATATGGAAATAATTCTCCTCTAAATCTTTTGTAATCATCTAATAATTTATCATATTCATCTCCGCTATTACTATTACTTTTTAATAAATCAAACAAATATTTTACTTTATTAAAATATATATCTCCGACTCTCTTCGCCATACCTTCATCATTTGGATTCCCCGCCAAACCTATTAACATTGCTATCGTTGATGCCGATAATACGTGTTCACATTCTGAACCGAATGGTCCCTTACCCCCTTTACTTGGATCTATTCTCATTCCACATATATAACATATATTCCTATCAATTAGATTTTTTATAAATTGAGTCGCATTTCCATCTATTGTAAAATTTTCTACATTTTTCTGATAATATTCTATTAATGGTTTTACATTCATACACTGCTTTGGTGGATCTATCACCTCAAATGTTTTTGAACGAATCTGTTTTGATGGCTGTCCTGCTGCTTTAAAATCTGATGCTGAAAAATAAAAACTCTTACTATTTTTCACTGTTGTTATACTCTTATTTAAAATACTCATTTATAAATATATTAGATATTAATTCTTTTATTTTATCGAATCATTATTTTTAGTAAATTTTATTTATTCTCTCTTATTAATGTATTCTCGTAATATTCGTATTAATCATTTAAACCAAAAGAAAAAGAAAAAGAAAAAGAATAAAAAGAAAATAAAGAATAAATTGTAAATTTTCTAATTTATTGTATTCCCAACCATCTTGTTGTATTCGTAGGAACTCCAAATATAATGTGTAATATTATTCCTATAACAAATAATCCTATTGTTGTTATTACTACTGGTATTTCTGTATAATATGATATTATAAATGCTCCAATAATAGTCATTAAATAATCTGTTAAAGCGACATCTAATATTCTATATGAATGAACTCCTTGTTTGGGTTTCCCTAATATATCTTTGTATTCTTTTAAGAAACTTATATCCATTTATAAGATATTAAAATATTTTATTTTCTATGTTTTTTCTCTTTTTTGTTTTTCTCTTTTTTGTTTTTCTCTTTTTTGTTTTTCTCTTTTTTGTTTTTTGTACACCTTTTACTTTCATAAATTTATCTTCCTGAACCCAAAAACATCCTCCTGCAAATACAACTATTCTTTTATCTTTCTTTTTATTACTTTTTCTTTTTTGGGAGCTACCACCCTTCTTCTTTCTTCTATTTCGTGTTTTCTTTTTGTTCTTTAAACAGTCTTTATATGGAGCACAAGAACTCCTCATTGTAAATCCTTTAATTCCTTTTTTACACTTTTCTTTTGAAAATTTACGTGGCAATGAAAATATCTTTTTATCACTTTTACGAATACATTTTTTATCAGAAGGACTGTGATTACAACAATCTTTCATTTAATATATATTTATATTATATAATGATCCAAACTCATAAAGATATTGTTCTGTTATTTTTATCAAACGCATTTGTTACATTATTTTTAGTTCATTTAGTTAAATTTCCTCATTGGTTAACTGAATCTCCTAAAATTATAAATGAATATTATATAAAAGATATCTTTGTGAATACATTTTTAGATTTCTTTTATATATTTATTTATTTACAAATATCATTATATATCATTGATAAATATAATATAACTAGCAATGTTTCTAAAATGTCAACAATCGCATTCATCACCTCAACAATTACTGGATTATTTGTCTTTTATTTTAAAAATACACAAAAAACAGATAAATTCTTTTCACGATTCTTTAATAAAGTTGGTTACACTGCGTGTATATATGATATCGTTATAGTATGTTCAGTTTATTATATTTATGAATATTTAAGAAATGAGTCTTTCTGAGATCTGCGATCATTTCTTAAGAACCAATCAACCTGAATACCTTCACCCTTTCTTCGAATAGAATTATTACCAGTATCATTCAAATTTGGTTTAAAGAATAAAAGAATTCTTTTAGTATTAGTATGACTCGTAAAGCAACTATACCCAGAGCTTTAAGAGAACAAGTTTGGATTCAGGTTTTTGGAAAAAAATTTGAAAATAAATGTTATATTAACTGGTGTCAGAATACAATTAATGTTTGGGATTTTCACGTCGGACACGATGTTCCGGAAAGTAAAGGTGGAACTTTAGAAATAGATAATCTAAAACCTATATGCGCGCGTTGTAATTTATCTATGAGCGATAATTACACAATTAAAGAATGGAATAATTTCAAAAAAAAAGAAAATAATTGTTTATCTTGTTTATCGCGTTTATCCTGTTTATCCTTTACTAAAAAGTGTGATGATGATTAATCTATACTTTATACAATAACCGTACCTTCTAAAACCACGACTTCATCTGATTCTTCTGATTCTTCTGATTCATCAACCACTGTAGCTAAAATTGGTTCCGATAGTTCTGCCAAAGCACAACGTAAACATATGGAAAATGATGCCCCTGAATGAACGCGTCCCGTCTTATCATCTAGAATATCTGCGAATCGCTTATATTGAGGATCCCGTGTCCAGCAATATCCTTCATCTTCTCTTGGCTCAAAATTCTCAAAGAAAGATAGAATATTGTTATCCGATTGAAGAGCATCTTTCATTTTTTGAACAGCATCCACCCATTGTTTATCGCTCATTTTATCTCTATTTTGTTTTATGTTTAAATAATCAAACATATATCAAATTCATTTCTTTTTGTCTACAAGGATATGAACTATCTCTGTACACACATTAATTGTTTTCTCTAAATGTTTAATATCATTTTGTAAAATAACTATCTTTTCATTTATTTCTTTAAAATCATTTTCATATTTAAATTCATTTTTGTATTCTAGATCTGTATATATTTGTTCATTCTTCATATTTTTAATAAATTCATCCATTTCGTACACTAAAAATGTCGCAATATTTGGTATGAATAATGCAAATATAAATAATCCACTAATAATTGTCACAAACTCTATTATAGATTTTTCTGTCTCAGTCAGATTAAACATTTAAGAATTCTTTTATCTAAAATAAATTGCATTGATTATATCAAATTTAATACTAATATATAAAAAGATTACACTTTAATGATAAATGAATAAAAAAGTATCGTTAGAAGATATACCTATAAATTATAAAAATAAAATTAATTTTAATTCATTGTTTTGTAGAGATATTTGTTCAGTTTCAGTTTTATATATTATTTACGATCCTAAAAGAAATACTATTGTTCATTATGGAGAGAATAGAGCATGTGGATGTAATTTTGGACGAAATACAATACACGCCGAGGAGATTGCTCTACGCTATTGTAGAAAGCACGATAAACGTAATCGGTTTCATATCTATATTTGGCGCTTTTCTAAGGATGGTCATATAAAGAAAAAAGAGTGTTGTAATGTTTGTACAAAAATTTTAGAAAAAAGTAATTATTATAATAGGATTTTTACATTTGATAATTCCAATATAGTAACAGCTATTTCTGATAATCCTGAAATATCTTTAAATTTTAAAATTAAATATGATATATGATATATGAATTTATCTTCCGCCATTATTTAATAAGATTAATAGATCTTTTACATTTACAACATCATCATTGTTTAAATCAAAAGCATTATCACCAGTCTGTCCGTAACTTCCTAGTAATTGAGTCACCCTCCCCGCGATTGATTCTGATCCCGTAGTTGTCGTCCCACCTGGAGGTAAATAATTATCTGTTAAATTGAAATCTTCATAACCACGTATTCTTTCATATGTGTTTCTGTTCCCTGCTCCTCTTCTTCCACCAATATCACCATCAAACCAGTATCTAAATGAATTAACGGTTGTGTCATCTTTGAATATTATTTGTTCTATGAGAACCCCTAAACTACTATAAATATTTGTTGATGTAAATTCTAAACGGTTTATATCATCCATAGTTAGATTTTCAATATTATCTCTATTAAATCCAGCAGTTACAACGGCACTATGTAAATATTCTATGTAACCCCCACTATTAACTTGGCCGTTCCGGCGTGGGGTTGTAAATATAGCTACTAAATATTCTCCAATTACTGATTCCGCGGTGATGCCTTGGCCTGCCGCACCAAAAGTCGCACCACATAAGTTTATCCATCCATCATTTTCATAATTCCATATCTCATATAATAGTAATTCGATTGGGTTTTGGATGGCATATTCTTCAGCCTGTTCGTGATCGGTATCCCCTCGCCCCCCTTCTAACGCTATTAAATTAGAAAAATATCTACTACCACGATCTCGTGCTTCAGTTTGTGACCCCCCACCTGTATTCCTACAATATTCTAATAATTTATCTCTTAATATTATTATATATTTCTGTAAAAATGCTTTCATTTCTGGACTATTTGTCTCAAATCCCTCTATAGTTTGAGGCATTAGTCTTATATTCATTAATGAACATATCATTAATAATGCTAATAATATGATTGCCACCTTCAATAATGAGATTTTTTTTAATGAATTAGTTAAAGATTTAATAAGTTTCATATATATATTATATATATATAATAAAATAAATGGATAATTTAGAAAAAAATAAAGATATTAATTATTGGAACCCAGAATGGATTAATGAATCATTTTATGATGAAAATTTAGAAGATATATTTAATAATGAAATAAATCAACGATATCTTCTTTTGTTATCATTTGTAGATAATCAACAAAAGAAGAGTACTATACAAAACAGAATAAGCACAATACACACTTGTATAAAAGATCCAAACATCAAATAGATCAAATAGATCAAATACATCAAATACATCAAATACATCAAATACATCAAATAGATCAAATAGATCAAATACATTTATCATCCTCCAAACGAAATGGTTTATCATCATTAGATGAAGATTCCCTGAATCTAACATTTGATCTGTTTCTTTATCTTCTTTATCTATAGCTTTTTCAATATCATACTCACTCAGAACTTGAGTAATTTCTTAATGATCCATCTTGTAACTTTATTATAATGGTGTTTAAAATATCATAAACACTTAAAAATCATATTTAGTTTAAGGAATTATATAGATTATTTAAATAGCCCGCATACAATACTTTCGCATATCGTTCATCAAGAGACTCATAAGAGTTCCATAATATTTATCATCAAAATATAACCATTCTTTCTTCTGTTTAAATGTAATATTACTAATATTAAATTCAGAATCAGATATAGATCTTATTAATTCATATAATAACCATCTTATTTGATATGATGTATTTGTATACTGAAAATATTCTAAATCTAAATCTAATTTAACTTTATATTCAGTATTTTTAGTAGCCATATTTAATACATATGACATATCGTGTTTTGTATTTCTCGATGATTTATCTATTCCCTTAAAATAGGCACCACCGATTAATTCCCATAATCTCGAATGATAATCTCTTGTATCTTTTTCTTCAATTATATTCTTATATTTAATAATCTTATCACATATATACGATTCATTTATCAAACTTGATAATATTATTTTAATTTCATCATTAGAACTTAATGGTTTTTTCCATATATCATTTGATACATTGTGAATTATATCTTCATCATCTGAATAGATAAATTGAGGATTTTCTTCACCCGTTTCGGTATTTATTTCAGTTATAATATATTCATTAATCATATAAAATTTGATTTATATTAATTTAATTAATATATTATATATATATGAAAAGAAATACTTTCAGTTTAAGTAAATTAGTAGATAATAAAGAATATAATAGTATTCATAGTTTTCATACATTAAAAATGTCTAAAAGTGAACCATTATTAACAACTATGCAAGGGAAAAATGATTTAGCTAGTTGTGAAACAAGTGCTGGTAAACCTATTGTAGAAAAATACTTCACTGTTGATTTTGAAGGCGATGGGCCGTTGGGCTTAGTCTTTAATTATAATGAACAAGATAAAACTATGTTTATTGAATCGGTTATAAAAGGAACATTGGCTACAGAATTTGATTACGTTGAACCAGGAATTATCCTCAATAAAATAAATGATAGACCTGTTAGTTCTTTTTCATATGAAGATAATCTTAGTTGGATCAAATATATATGGAGACAAAAAAGTTTTATCTCAATTGAATTTCGAAAAGTTGGTAATATGAAAACAAAAAATCCATATCAAAATATTGTAAATATAAATATCTTTAAACTTTTAAAAAAAGTCGGATGTGAATATCATTATTCTGATTTCATAAAATTAGGAGCTAATAATATTGAAGATTTTGATTATCTAGAATATAATGATTTAATTGATATGAATATGAATGATACAAATATTAAAAATTTCTGTAATGAATATTGTATTCATATTCCTGAAAAGAAAAAAAATAATTCGGGAATATTTAAAATTCCAAGTGATCCTATCTTAAACGAAAATCAAGAATCATTATTAACACAAAATGAAAAAGAACAGATAAAATTAGATAGATTGTTTTCCTCTAAATTTAAAAAGATTTAAAACATTCTTATCATAAGTATAATAAAAATGTGGGCTGAAAGAATTCATAATCTACAAATTAGAAGAGTTAATGGTAATGATTTAGAGTATTTAAATCTTAATCTGAGTCTTCATTATGCTAAATTTTTTATGATATTATTTGATGAATTATTCAGATTTGAACTTTCATTTAATGGTGAAGAAGATGATGAAGTTGAAGATTTAGAAAATTATGATTTAAATATTCAATATCTAGCAAATAATAATGATACCAATTTTGATATAAATCATTTTATGTATTGGATTCAAATGACTTTTTACAAAGAATTGATTCTTGAAAAGAGAGAATTAGAAGAAAACAATAATGATGATATAAATGATAATTATATTAATTATTTAAATGAAGTTTTGGATTTAATAAATGATATAAAAAATAATGATCTTTTTGATAATTTTGTAGATGCAATTTCTACCAATATATTCTATGATTCTAATTAGTTATTATCTTTTTTTGGTTCTTTTCTTTTTTTGAGAAAGACATTTACATTTAATATCACATTTCTTACAATATAATTCTTTACATTTTTTACAAGAAGAATCACACAAACATTTGTTTCTGCTTTGTTTATTTCTCCTTTGTTTATTTCTCCTTTGTTTATTTCTCCTTTGTTTATTCACTCCTTTACTTCTGTTTCTAGATGTCACTCTACTAATTCTGTTACTTCTTTTAGAAACACTTTTAGATCTTCTCATTTATATTATATATATATATAAAATTTAGGGTTTATTGGTTAATTTTTTATTTCCTTTATTTATATTTTCTAAATAATCACTATCGATCACATTATATGATACAAATTCATTAATATAAGCACTCATCATTTTATCATTTTTTACCGATTGTCTAGCAACTACTAATGAATTATATAATTTCATTAAAACAAGTAATGAGAAACTAAAAAAACACGAAACAGTTGACATACTATGATATTTATCATTTACTAGTTTCGCTGATATACATATATTAACAGTATAAAAGAAACAAGTCAATAATAATGTATTATAATAATATTTATTTAGTTTATCCATTTTTGTATCTAATTTAGGATGTTTAACTATTATTTCCTTTAAAGCATTATCGGGTTTATTATTATCTATATCTAAATATTTAATAGACCATTCTTCTCTTCTTAATTCTATTAAATAATAAAAAATAAAAAGAGTTCCTGTAAGAATATTCCAAGCTAAAACTTTCTGATGATAAGGATCACTATCTTCTAGATTTTCTTTAAGAGTACATATCTGCTCACCGCAACTTTGAGGTATAAATAATGATAAAAGAGTTCCTGTTAATACCTTATATACCTGTAAACCAAATATCCCAACTACTTTTAATCTTTGAATTATATCTACGTCCATCATTTGTTTTAAAACAAAAAAAGATTTTTTCTTTAAATAAATATATTTAAAAAAGAATGATTAGATTAATAAAAGATGAGAAAAACAGTCGGTAATGATAGAATGATGAATGATGGATTATTAAATGATGGAGTATTAACAGAACAAGTCTTTGGAGAAAAAAAAATTACAAAGGATAGACACAGATGTTATTTATGTTTAATTCCAATTTTATATTTAGGTTCTTCATATTTATTTTTTTATTTAGGGAAATATTTAGGTGAATCAGAATGTATTAATAATGATGGATCTAATTAATTATAATTATTCAAAGAATTCTTTTTTATAGATTTATATTTGTTGTTTCTTAAATCAGTGATATAACACTGTTCATATTTATATATATCTTTCTTTTTACTAAAATCTAAATACTCAATACAAATACATATAGTTTTTGTACAAGGATATATTTCTTCCATAATTATCTTTCTTTGAGCTTGTCTCATAATCTGTTTAAAAGCCCCACTCATATTAATAGTATAATCTAAATATAAAAAAAAATATAATCAAATTCATTCATAAATATATCTTGTTTATTAACGTTCACATCTAACCGGCTTTAGCCATTCATCAACTTGTGGGTCTCTATCTAATTTAAGAAAAACTTCTCTATGATGTAAAACTCTATCTACCCAGACTCGTTCACCATTAATTTTCTTAATATGTAGATTATAAATACAAGAATTTCTCATTTTCATTATTGATTTATAAAACTCTAAATCTTCTTCTAATTTTACTATTCTTTCTTTAAGTGATTCCATTGTTTCAGTATTAGATTCTTCACTCTCAATTTTCTCCATATATATATAATAAATTAAAAATTATTACCTTAAATCAAATTTGATTATATATTAATGAAAATATATATTATAAATGTGTAATACAAAGATGATTATTCCACCAAATGTATGTAAAGGTTTGTGTCCTCCAGATTGTAAGAAAACGTGTCAATTTACTAAATTCATATGGGCGAGAGATTACCGTGTATCTAAAAAAGAATTGTTTCTTGAATTAGATATGAGTAAATTATCTAATAAAGATTTACACTATATTTGTAGAAATGCTTCATCTGTATATAATGAAATTTATGATCAATTTAAACAATATCGCTATAAAATAAATTTAGAAGCACTATTAGAATTAGAAAGAATAAATAAATTAAATAAATAATATTTCTTTATTATATATTTATGGAATCAGTTTTTAAAGGAAAACAAACATTTACATATCATCACAGTTGTCACGGAACAACTACTCTACACAATCTCCTCGTTGATAAAGATAGACCTAAGAAATATATTATTTTTAAATATTTAGGAGATATAATAAATTCTCAATCAGATAAAGAATTTTATGATCTAAGTTATTCACAAATATTAGAAATATTATATGATAATGGTTATGATAAAAGTGAATTAGATGAACTTTTTTTAAAACATCAGACAGAATTAGAAAGCATACCATTTGTTGATCATATTTTGGGTGTTCCTGAAGGAATGACCGTTGAGATACATCTTAAAATTAGGGGTGGACAAGGCCAAGTAGTTATAACTGGCGACTTTTCATCAGATCCTAAAAATACCGAATTTAAATCAAGAGAGTATCACGATTATATCGTTATGAAAGCGATTGGAATAAAAGGAAATATGGGTCAAGTTTTAGAAGTTCATACTAAATTTGGTAAAAGAAAAGACATTTTTTTTGATTTACATAAAGGAATTGTTATTAATTTACCAAATATTGAATTTTATTATATCGCTATCTTTGAAGTTGGGTTATTAGAAATAGTAAAAAATGAAAGAGGAAAACCTATAATTGTCGCTGATGATGATGATGAACCTATTAGATATACTGGGTGTTCCTTTACAATGGATCGCGAAGGATATTTTCATTCTTACTCTGGTGAAAAAGTTGAAGAATCATTATTAAATGCACTATTTAAAGGAACAACTAAACCAACAAATAATATTAATTTTGGTATAAAAGGAGGAAAACCTTGGCATATAGCATCACACGAACAATATCCGGGCATTGTAAAAGATTTAGATCCAAGTGCTAAATCAATTGTTGTTAATATAAATGGTTCTCATTGTTTATCTCCACAAGAGTTCTCTGAACACGGATCAATTGGTAATGTTGTTCCATTTATGATTGATTCTTGTCCCCAATGGGCCGAAATATTTAAAAAAGAATTAGTTACAGCTTCAATAAATGAAGTTAAATTTCAAAAAGAGGTATTAGATGATAAAGTTGATGATTTAGTTGATAATGAACAAGCCCGTATAAGATTAAAAAAAACGATTGAACGAACTGAAAAAGAATTAACTTCTAAACCTATGAAAGAAACTTCTCAACGGAAATTTATGGCCAGTGCTAAAAAAATACAAAATAGCTTAGATATAGCTAAAGAACGTTTAGAAGAATTATATGAAGAATATGAAGATCTTTTAGATGATGTTTATGAAGGAACTCAAAAAGTCAATAAAGCTATTTCAGTACAACAAAGTATGAAAAAAGTTGATCAAATGCAATTAGGTCCTGTTACAAATACTAAAAGAAGAGGTTCTTTAACCAAAAAGAAGAAAAGAAAGAAGAATAAGTAAATTAAAATCCTCTTATTAGATTATATTCATTCATTTCGATTTGTGACCATTGTTTTTGATAACTTTTTATTCTCTTTTCTTTTATTTTATCAAGTATTATTAATCTCAAACAAAGATTAATAGTAAGAAGAATAATAATAATGATTATCAAAGTATTTATGACCCAATTCATATTGAAGTGCTTTGTTAGATAAACAATAATTTACTATCAAATTTGATGTAAGAACTTAGTCATTCCACTAAAATAGCAATAAAGAGTTATAAGATGGCGTATGAATATGAAAAATATATCACCGACATTGATTCTATGAAAAACACAATTGAGAGATATGGTGTCGCCATTATTCCAAATGTTCTGAATGATGATGAAATAAAACAAATGAATGATGGAATGTGGGATTATCTAGAATATGTTTCTCAGAAATTCGACAAGCCTATACTAAGGGCAAATCGTAAATCGTGGATTAATTATCTTAAAATGTTTCCAAAACATTCAATGTTACTTCAGCAGTTTGGTGTAGGACACACACAATATATATGGGACCTTAGACAAAATGAAAATATTGTTGAAATCTTTTCTAGATTATGGGATGTTCCAAAAGAAGACCTTTTAGTAAGTTTTGATGGAGCTTCATTTCATTTCCCACCTGAAGATACAAATAGAGGCTGGTATCGTCAAACTTGGTATCATACTGATCAGAGTTATTTAAGACCCGAATTTGAATGCGTACAATCTTGGATAACTGGACTTGATGTAGAAGAAGGTGACGCAACGCTCGCATTTATGGAAGGCAGTAATAAATATCACGATGAATTTAGACAAAAATTTGGTATTACTGATCGCAGTGATTGGTTCAGATTGGAAGAATCAGAACAAAAAGCATTTTATGATGAAAAAGGATGTATTGATAAAAAGATTCATTGTCCAGCTGGATCGATGGTATTCTGGGATAGCAGAACGATTCACTGTGGTACCGAACCTATGAAAACAAGAAAAAACAAAAATCTAAGAAATGTTGCTTATATTTGTATGACTCCTAGAAATAGGGCTTCTGAATCTATGCTAAACAAAAAACGCAAAGCCTTTAAAGATCTTAGAATGACTAGTCACTGGCCTCACAAACCTAAACTATTCCCTAAAAATCCAAGAACTTATGGAAATCCTCTACCTAATATTACCGAAGTAAAAGAACCGAAACTAACGGATCTTGGATACAGACTTGCTGGATTTGATTAATTAATTCATTCAAAAATTACATACACACCACATCATATTTTGACCACAAAATGAACAGTCATTACGCAAAGATTCTTCATTGCTAACTATTTCTTGTTGTTCTTTTATTATGGGATTAATGAGATCTATATCATTCATTTTATTTAGTTCATTTCTTTTTCTTTCTCTCTCTCTTTCTTCTTTGAGTCCTTTTTCTACTCTCTTCTGAAGTTTGTAAGCGACAAATATATCCATCGGCATTTCTATAACTTCTTTTTTTTTCTTTAGTTTCTTTCTGTAAACAATTCATATAATAAAAAAACATATTAATACATCAAATTCATCAAATTCATCAAATTCATCAAATTCATCAAATTCATCAAATTCATCAAATTCATCAAATTCATCAAATTCATCAAATTCATCAAATTCATCAAATTCATCAAATTCATCAAATTCATCAAATTC
>Ga0222714_10004927_pt1 | contig 12900 bp, 14 predicted proteins | sample C33_3DmetaG_FD_165048 | JGI IMG/M metagenome (GOLD analysis project Ga0222714, IMG submission 165048) | Estuarine water microbial communities from San Francisco Bay, California, United States - C33_3D | ecosystem: Environmental > Aquatic > Marine > Unclassified | place: USA: California... | reverse complement strand
TTGGAGTTCGGTGATGTCTCTACCCTATGTGCTTGGCAAAGAATTCCAGCGTCCGTGACCGAGCAAGCTTGGCACTTTCGTCATTAAAATCCCCGCGATGGTCACAGTTAAAGCCATGGCCAGCTGGGTAAATAAACACTTGTGCATCCCCGTGGGCTGCACGGATTTTTTCAACGTCAGCCATAGGAATGCCATGGTCATTTTCCCCAAAGTGCATCATCACGGGATTCTTGGGGGCCTCGTCGTTAAACATCGCAATCTGGCCTCCATAGTAACAGACGGAAGCATCTATGCCGACGCGAGTTGCTGTGAGCCATGACATCGATCCGCCCCAGCAGTAGCCAACGCTCCCTATCTTGCCAACATTAGCGGCCTTCAGGGCTGCTACTGTAGAAGCAACATCTTTGACAGCATCATTCCAGTCAACCTTGGCACGCGTGTCACGGCCCTTGGCAATGTCGTCGGGGGTATAGCCTACCTCAAAATTTTTCTCTGCTCTGTCAAAGAGTGCCGGCGCTAAAACAGCAAAGCCATCGGCTGCATAACCGTCTGCAACTTCACGTATGTGACTGTTAACGCCAAAAATTTCTTGGATGACCACCAATCCGCCTCTAGGTGTCCCGGAGGGATCCGCCTTGTAGCAATCGAACTGATGTCCATCTGCAGCCTTGAGTGAAATTACCGTGCCCATAGGGAATACCTCCAACAATTAAAACGGTTTTGAAGAATATACGTTACCCGTCGATTAGACGTAAATGATCTGGCCATCCTTCCCATTGGATAGCGCAGAAGTGATACCAGAAATTTCTATATTGACACTTTGCGTCATGCTTCCGGGGGACATTCCAGCTAAGGAGAGTGCCGTGTCACATGCGGTTATTTCGACATCTAATTCCTTGAGAGCCGAAAATAGCTCATCTGGATGAGCTGCGCCCGCCACTTCTAGTCTATCCAAGTAGGCCGCTCCCCCTTCGCCAGAGGCAGTCTTCAGGTTAGGCCAATTATTTACCTTCAGCGTCTCTACACCTTCTATGCCGAAAAAAAGGTGCACTTTCCCATCAAGGGCTGCGTGTGATGCAGCGAGCATCAGAGCATAGTGAACTCTGTCTAGTGCCTTAGTTTGAATTATTATAGTCAGACGACCAAGTGACATTGCTTCGACCTAGTCTGAGCTGAACTGAAGCGGTGCATGGTTGTTTAGGATCTCCCGAATGAGAGGTACGCATTGACCACAGCTCGGCGCACACTCGCTGTGGCGATATATGTCTGCAACTTTTGCTGCACCACTTTCCAGTGCTGCACGGATAGCTTCTTCTTTGATGCCATTGCATATGCAAATACGCATGGGATGTTGGCCACTATTTGGATTTCGATAAAAACGCTGAAGATTTTTAAGACTATAGTCAATCGTGAGTTTATGTAAGCTTTTCATCTTCTTACAAAGAGCGTGCGATTAACTCTTTCATGATTTCATTAGTGCCCCCGTAGATTTTTTGTACTCTTGCATCCGTCCACATTCGAGCAATCGGGTACTCCGACATATAGCCATACCCTCCGTGGAGTTGGACACAGAGATCAAGAACTTCGTTTTGTTTCTGGGTAGCCCACCACTTGGCCATAGATGCGATTTTTGAATCCAGTGTTCCTGCCAAGAGGCGTTCGACGCAGTCATCGACAAAAACTCGCGCTACTCTGGCTTCGGTTACGGCCTCAGCCAGCTTATGTTTGGTGTTCTGGAAATCGAATATTGCCTGCCCAAAGGCGCGTCGTGCTTTGACGTAGTCAATGGTTAGGTCGAGCCCTGTCTCCATGGAGGCAACAGCTCCGACGGCAATCAGTAATCTTTCCTGCGGTAATTGGTTCATGAGCTGATAGAAACCTTGGCCTGTTTTCCCACCTAGGACGGCCTCTGAAGTAACAAGCACATCTTCGAAGAAAAGTTCCGAAGTGTCCGCCGCATGTAAGCCTATTTTCTCTAAATTTCTGCCGCGTGAAACACCTGGCAGATTCATATCCACCAGCATCAGCGATATTCCCTTTGCGCGTGCCTCTGGGTCTGTTTTCGCCACAAGTATGATCAGATCTGCGTTTTGGCCGTTCGTTATGAAAGTTTTTTGACCATTTATTTGGAAGCCATCACCGTTTGCTACTGCCCGTGTTTTTACAGACTGAAGATCAGAGCCTGTGCCAGGTTCTGTCATCCCAATGGCACACACCACTTCGCCAGATGCCAACTTTGGCAGCCATGAGCGCTTTTGCGGTTCTGTTCCGAATTCTAAGAGATAATGGGCACAGATCCCGGAATGGACGCCATCTCCAAATGCAGCGCCCAGGGTAATGCGCTCTACTTCTTCCAACCACGCAAAATGGTGGGCAATTGAGCCACCACCACCGCCATATTCCTCCGGGATTGATGGGCAAAGGAAGCCAGCTTGTCCTGCTGCGCGCCACGCTGACTTATCGATAAAACCCTGTTTAGACCAACGCTCAATATGAGGTTTGAATTCTGCCTCTAGAAATTTGCGAGCCGCGTTTCGGAAAATAGCTACATCATCTGTTTCCCAATTGGGTCGATAATCCTGAACAAAATCAAAACCCATCCCGCCACCACTTTGCATGTCACCTTCGCGCATGTTGACGCCCTTTCCCGTATGCTTTCTTCTAAAAGTAGTTTTTGGAGCAAGATCTATGCAGATCACAGCTATTGAAACCGTTCTTTCGGAGGCCTATCCGAATGGTATTTGGGTTCGTTTGGAGACTGACGAGGGCCTGGTAGGTCTCGGTGAGACATTTCGGAATCCCAAAGCCACCGAAGCTTATATTCATGAAACTCTTGCTCCATACTTGCTGGGGAAGGATCCCTGTCAACCGGAAGTTCACCGAACAGCATTCAACCGCTTGCTTGGTAATCGCTTCCAAGGGTTTCCTACACGTTCTATTGAGCTTCGTGGGAACTCTGCAGTTGATATTGCCATCTGGGACCTAACAGCAAAAGCTCTTGATGCACCACTGTACAAATTACTGGGAGGCCCAGCTCATCAAACACTGCCCGTTTATAATACTTGTGCAAGCGATGGTTACAATCTTGCAGCAAAGGTAATCGGCGATAGTCGCGCTGCGGGAGAGGGAGAGGATGACCTCGCGCGTCAGGTAAGTGACCCAGGCGGACTTGCTCGATCCCTGCTAGATGACGGGATTACTGGCATGAAAATATGGCCATATGACCGGTTCGCGTCCAAGCACGATGGCTGGCACATTGACCGAGCAGACTTAGAAGAGGCAACCGACATTATCGCAAAGATCCGGGAAGAAGTCGGCGATGAAATTGAAATTATGCTTGAGTATCATGGTCTATGGCGTCTTCCTGCTGCCCTAGATATTGCAGAGGCGCTTGGTCAGTATCGAATTTACTGGCATGAGGACCCAATAGACCTCTCCAACATTACGGATCTGCGACGTTACCGGGATGAAACAGGAGGTCGTGTCGCTGCAAGCGAAAACCTTGGAACCACTCGTTGGTTGCGTGATGCATTGGTTGCAGGCGCCGTTGATGTAGTCCAATTTGATATGGGCTGGGTCGGCGGTATTTCTGAGGGGCGCCGAATCCAGGCAATAGCTGAAGCGTTTGACCGTCCGATTGCTCCTCATGACTGTGTGGGCCCAATTTTATTTGCTGCTGATTGTCATCTAGCGTTTGCTAGTCCCAACACACTAACCCAAGAAATTGTCCGCGCTTATCTTTCAGGTTGGTATCGAGAAGTTGCCACAGGACTTCCTGAGGTAGTATCTGGCCGCTTACAGCTTCCAAATGGTCCTGGGCATGGTGCTAATTTTTCACCAGGCTTCCTGGAGAGTGAGGGCATCAACCGGAGGGCGAGTCGTATTTAAAGGATCAAGCTTTTTCGTCTAATCCACTGCGTTCTCGTTTTAATGCGTCTTGAACGTTTAAGTCTTGGTGGTGGAGATGGTAAACTTCTGGCTGACCCATTTGCTCGATTTCTTTTGACTGTAAAAACTAACCCTGCATCCAACGGCATCGTGGACTGCTAATCCAGGAACCTCCTTTGCTAAATCTGTCCGACCGCATTCTCTATAGAGATCCAATGGTCTTGGTAATCGACAAGCCAGCAGGCGTTCCTGTGCATGCTGGCCCCAGCGGTGAGTTGAATATTGAGTTAGCTCTGGATGGGTTGCGGTTCGGTACTAAGCATGCGCCAGCGATTGCTCATCGATTAGATCGCGATACTTCTGGGTGTCTTGCGTTGGGCCGTGGACCGAATGGCCTTAAGCGACTTCATCGGCTATTTCGACAGGGACTTGTTGATAAAGTCTATTGGGCGTTAACGACTGGTGCTCCATTGAGGGACGAGGGGGTTATCGACGCACCGTTAATGAAACTGAATACGCGTCAGGGGTGGCGGATTGTTGTTGACCCTGCTGGCAAACCCTCTCAAACCCAATGGCGCGTTCTTGCTCGTGGCTCTAAAGGCGCTTGGCTTGAATTTCGTCCAAAAACTGGACGGACCCACCAAGTTCGTGTGCACGCCGCAACACTTGGCTTCCCAATTTTAGGTGACGCGCAATATGGTGGTGGAGAGGGAGATCTGATGCTGCACGCTCGTCAACTAGAACTTCCTATTTATCAAGGACGGCCATCGGTAATTGTATGTGCTGATCCTCCGTCTAAATTCACTTCTAATCGTGAGCGCATAGAACAGAGTTAGCGCTGAGTTCTATTGGTTTGATTGCTGGGAGATTTTCATGGGCTGGTTTGTTCATCACGTGAATGTGCAAGCGTTTGACGTGCAAGAAAGCGCCAAGTTTTACCGAGATGTTATCGGTTTGAAGGAGGGGGTGCGCACATACCCCAAAACAGTTGGTTATATGAGCAGTGGTCCTGATCGAATTGCTGCCTTTGGGCGCGAAAATCGGGGTATCCACGTTGTGAAGGCAAATCCAAGTTTCCCTGCCCAGAATAAACTTTTCCATAATCCAACAATTGGCGGCCATTTTGCTATCACCGTTCCTGACTTGGATGTCATAAAGGCGAGGCTGGAGGCAGCGGGCCACATTGTGTCCGATGCAGGTGTTTATGCTATGGCTGGGATGCGCCAAATCTACGTATTCGATCCGTGCCAGCGCGTGATGGAATTTAATCAGGCTATTGACCCAACGGCTGGCCGAAGTCCTCGAGAGGAAGAGGCGCACGACCTTGAGATGCAAGAGGGTGGTTGGACCTTACACCACGTTAATTTACCAGCTCATAATGTCCCCGAGACGGTTGCATATCTGCGTGATCTTATTGGGCTAGAGGAAAGCACCTGGATACCTGCTAACAGTTCCTCAATAGCTGATTTTATTGTCGATCCTGAAATGCTTGCAGTTTTTGGAGAGGATAATCGTGGCATACATGTGGTGAAGCCCACGCCTGATTTTGCTGCTAAAAATGGCTTTTACCATAACCCTACGATCGGCGGTCATTTCGCAGTAACAGTGCCCGATCTGGAGATCGTTAAATCGCGCCTAGCAGCAGCTCATGTGCAATTTACTGATGCTGGATCCTATGCAATGGCCGGCATGGCACAAGTGTACGCCTACGACCCATCCATGAACCTCGTGGAGATAAATCAGGTCATTTAATTTTCTCTAAAATTTTTTTGAAAAATTTGCGAGTGATGATGATCTAATTTTTATGCTTCAGGTGTCTCGGCGGGTTCACTTGTTTGCATGCTTGGCCTCATCCGGAAGCTTTCGTACCAGTTGCTCAGAGAAGGTCGGCCAGGCCTGAAGTCTTCTAGCCATTCTCGCCAATCCTGGTAACTTGCCGCGATACCAACTGTGATCTCTGCAAGATTAGGCAAATTTCCGTCCTTTTTAGTCTGAAGCTCGTCAGCGCGTGCCTCTATCGCATCAAAACAGCGCGTTATCCGATCGCGTTGTTTTTGAAGAAAACTCTCCATTCTATACTCGCTAGGCCTAAGGTGCTCAGCGCGCATTAGAATTTGCGCCTCGATCAGACCGTCTGCGATCGCGTAAAGAGACCACATCCTATCTGGGTCAGGGCCAGACAATCTACCGCCCGATAAGCGGTCGAGGTGTTGGCAGGCCAGGGTTGAGCAGCCTAAAGGATGACCCGCATCAGTCACTAAAGTTGGAATGCGTGCGACAGGATTATTTTCTGCAAGTCCCGCTGTGAACTGGACCGTCTCGTAGCCCCAAGATAATGGCCACTTTGTTTGAATGATCTCGATTTTGTCCCATAGGCCAATTTCTTTAGCAGCCACCGAGACTTTGCGAGTAAAGGGTGAGGCGGGAGTCCAGAAAAGTTTCATCTATGATCCTTTGAAATTCGAATATTTTAAAAGGTTAGATTGCCGGGGTGCCGCTCGAGATGCGGAGATCATGAGGGCGTGCGTTTTTATTAACTTGTCGGGCAATATAACGCCGCCAGCAGTTTCCTGCTGGCGGCTGATATATAAGTGCAGAATTGAATACGTCAGTCGACGCGAGCCGTGGCAGAGCCGGTAACCACGGTCTTTCCATCCTGATTGGTTGTAGCCAATTCCAACTCGATCTCACCCTCACCAATAGCAACAACTGTCGCTTTCGAAGTTAATGTGTCGCCTGGCCACACTTGGTTTGTGAAACGGACACCAAATTTTTTCAGGCGACCATCGCCAACAAAATTGGTCAACATTTTGCCTGTAAGACCCATTGTCAGCATCCCATGGGCGAAAACGCTCGGATAACCTGCTGATTGCGTGGTGTATACCTCGTCAGTGTGGAGTGGGTTGTAGTCACCTGATGTGCCTGCATACATAACTAGAAGTCCGCGAGAGAGGTTCTCGACGACTACTTCCTCATGGACATCTCCAACTTTAAGATCAGCTGCTCTTAAACTCATCTTTAAGTCCCCCTTAGCCTTGATCGACCGGGCGTTCGGTTTTGACTCCCACGCCTCGAGATGTGACTGCGAGTTCACCGTCTTGATTGCGGTACTCTAGGATTGTCTCCGTAAAGACAAGCTTTCCTGCCCGTTGACTTTCCTTTTCCCAAACCTTTCCTGGCTTTGTTGTAACTGTAAGAACGTCGCCAGGCTTTACTGGGAGATGGTACTCAAAGTGCTGCTCGGCATGGAGGCCTCCAGAGCTTGCTGGTTTACCCTCAATACCGGATGGACCCTTTGCGGACCCAAACCATTTCTGTCCAACTTTAGGTCGGAGAAAATAGTCTGGATCGAATTGTGCTACGGATCGATAAAAAGTCGGAGGTGGCAAAACATGCCCGACTTCTGTGTTTTTGGCGTAGTTCGCATCGTAATAAATCTGATTGTCGTCATTGACCGAGCGCGCAAACATCATGATGTGCGTCGCCTCGATCGGCATGGTGACCTTGTCGGCCATTGGGCTCCCTCCCGTTGTGTTTCCAGATAGAACTATGGACGGGATATTAAGGAACTCGCAAGCCGACTGAAGTTCAAGCTGTGGAGGGAACCTTCACGCCTATCATCGAATCTCTCGTAACAAGCGCTTCAAGTTGCTCCGAACTCCAACCCTCAGTGCCGTCAGGTCGCATTGGCAACACTAGGTAGCGCATATCCGCGGTTGAGTCGTGCACTTCAATTTTTACGTTGTCGGGCAACTCGGTACCAAATTCTTCTAAAACTTTACGGGGTTCTTTAACAACGCGCGATCTATAAGCACGTTTTTTGTACCATGCTGGTGGCATGCCGAGGACAACGCGTGGATAACAGGAGCAAAGTGTACAGACGATCACATTATGCCGATCTGGAGTATTCTCTACTACGACCACCTCAGGATTTTCATCGAGCCTTGTTACCCCCATCTCCGCAAAGGCAGAGTTAGGGTCCGAAATAAGCCTTTGTTTGTATTCTGGATCTGTCCAAGCACGAGCAATGATCTTTTGTCCCATCACTGGTGTTCGACTATCCATGTCATCAATTTGTGTTTGAATTTGGCTCGCGGACAATATGCCTTTTTCTATTAGAAGTTCGCGAATTGCCTGCTCCATTACCTCGAATTCAGTTATTCCACTGGATTCCTCAATTGGAGCGTGGTCGTCGTGATGATGGCCGTCATGGGGCATTTTCTAGGCTCCTCCTGGCTTTAGCCAGTGTTCATAGATGTCAGCAGCGATTTCGTCTGGGCTTTCAACGCCCCAAACTTCTTTCCATTCGAACACGATATCGTACAGGGGCTGTTCACCCGCATCCTTGTAGTACGCCAACTCTTCCGGGTTTTTGTAGACACCGATAAGCTTCCGAACACGTCCGATCTTACCACGAAGATACATGGGCGTGCGGCAGTGACCATCATGGTCGCGGGCTTCTACTAAAACTCTATCGCCAGCTTTGAAGCGAGGGGTCATTCAGTAGTCTCCCAATGTTGTAATCGATCGCGGGTCTCTGCCAATCTCTTTGAGAGGTCTTCTTCAGTAATCACACCATCAGAGACTAGGTTAGCCCCAAGTGCCTCAATCCATCGATCGAAATAGCCGGCATCATCTGATGCAGTTTTTAAACTTTTTTGTGTTCGCAAAAAAGTTTTGCGAGCTTGTCCACCAGCTTTGGGCAGAAGCTGCAACAAAGCATCAACACGCTTTTCATAGAGAGTAAGCTCACGGTCTGCGGCCATAGGTCTTCCAACAGTTATACGAATGTAAGGCTATGGGGCTTGAGGGAACGACGCAAGTCGTCATGATCATCCTTAAAACAATGGAGGTTCGCAATGTCTGACCGTGTCACAACTAAATTGAAGCGAATGATAGAAGGGCCAGATTTGGCTGTACTTCCTGGCGTAGCTGATGCCCTTAATGCTCGCTTGGTCGCTGCCGAAGGCTTCACTGGCATCTACATGACAGGCGCCGGCACTTCAGCTAACCGACTTGGTATGCCCGATGTTGGCTTATTAACCATGAATGAGATGGCCGATAACGCGGCTCGAATCGCTGATGCTTCAGGGTTGCCGTTATTAGCGGATGCAGACACCGGTTGGGGCGGCCCGTTGAATGTACGTCGTACGGTACAACTCTATGAAAGGTCTGGTGTCGCAGGTTTGCACATTGAGGATCAGGAGTGGCCAAAACGCTGTGGTCATTTAGCGGGCAAAGCAGTTATTTCGACTGAGGATATGGTGCAAAAGATAAAAGCTGCTGTTGATGCGCGGATTGATCACGATTTCCAAATTGTTGCGAGGACTGATGCGCTCGCGGTTGAGGGCTGGAATGCTATGCTTGATCGTGCGCATGCCTTTGAAGAGGCTGGAGCTGATGTGCTTTTCCTGGAAGCTATGACTACCATGGAGCAGCTCACAGAAGCTCCAAAACTTTTTTCTAAGCCGTTACTCTACAACATGGCATCTAGTGGAAAGACACCCTTTTTACCTACCAACGAGATACACGATTTGGGCTTTGGGGTTGTGATATATCCAAACTTTGTTGTTCTGGCTGCTATCCCCGCCATCCGAAGAATTTTGAAACATCTTAAAGAAACTGGCGATGTAAAAAGTCTGGCCAATGAAATTGTAAGCTTTAAGGAATTCTTTGACTTGATGGGTATGGACGAGGTTAAGGCGTTAGAAGAGCGTTATGTAACTGATGAAACTCGTCGGGCCGGTTACTGATGAGTGACTTGCAGCCTTTACCTCTGCCGAATGGTGTAACCTCTCGCATTGTAACAGGGGTTAACGGCTTAAACATTCATGTGTTGGAAGCAGGTGACCCCCAGAGGCCTGCCTTACTTTTGTTACATGGTTTTCCAGAGTTAGCCTATTCTTGGCGCAAAGTTATGGTGCCATTATCTGAACTTGGTTTCCATGTCATTGCTCCAGATCAGCGGGGATACGGCCGGACCACGGGTTGGGTTTCCGGTTTTGATGATGACTTGTTTACATCTCGAATGCCAAATCTGGTTCGGGATGCAATGGGGCTCCTTTTCCGCATGGGACATGATCACGCGCAGCATGTTTTAGGCCATGATTTTGGTGCTTCAGTAGCAGGTTGGGCCGGTGTCCTGCGGCCTGATATTTTTCGCACAATTACAGTAATGAGTGCTCCATTTGCTACGCCACCAGCCCCGTTAAAAGGTCTTGGGGACCCGCCGGAAGATAAAATCCAAGCAGAGCTTGCCGCTCTTGCTCGTCCTCGTAAGCACTACCAGCTTTACTACTCAACCCGAGCAGCTAACGGCGATATGCTTAACCCACAGGGCGGATTGAAAGCATTTCTTCGTGCCTATTTTCATATGAAAGGGGCTGGTTGGCATGAAAATAGCCCCTTTAAACTTGATGGATGGACGGCTGATGCTTTAGCGCAAATGCCGACGTATTACATAATGGATCTTGAGCACACGATGCCCGAAGCAGTTGCAGTGGCTTCATCGGCTCGAGCGGATCTCTGGATGAATGATGGGGCTCTTGATGTTTACACAGAGGAGTACGCACGGACAGGCTTTCAGGGTGCCCTAAATTGGTATCGATGCCGGTTTGTACCTGAATATCTCCGAGAGCTGGGCCTGGCAGCCGGCATAAAAATGCGGGCTCCAATGGCTTTTATTGCTGGGGCTCAGGACTGGGGGGTTCGTCAGGTTCCTGGAGCGCTTGAAACAATGGAGGCAAGAGGTTCCGAAGATTGGCGCGGGACATACCTCATAAATGAAGCTGGTCACTGGGTTCAACAAGAACAGCCTGAAGCCGTCATAAGTAGTTGGCGGGAGGCGATGAACGTCTAAAGCATTATTATGTTAACGCCAGGTATTACATCAGACGCAATATCCAGAAGATGTTGATGGTGAGTCAGATAAATCACCTGGCCACGCTCTCCCATCCCACCAAGAAGTCGAAATGCTTCCTTTACGCGATTGTCATCAAAGGTTTCAAAAATGTCGTCCGCTACAAAGGGTGGCGGAAGGTATTCATCAGCAAAAGTGTGAAATCCAGCAATGCGAAGGGCCAAGTAGAGTTGTGCTCGGGTACCTGCCGACATTTGTTCATCTTCTATGCGTGAGGCGCCGTTAGCAGCGATCGCAATCAACTCTTCACCCTTGTCTCCTGCCTGGGTGCGAAGGCCTTGATAGGCGCTACCAGTAATTTTACCAAAGGCTTCGGAGGCAAATTTCAGCATGCTACTTTGCTGCTCTGCTCGAAAAGCTTCCATTGCCGATTTGGCAGCGAGTGCACCTAAGCGAAGTCGAATGGCTTTTTTTGTTCCTTCCACGATTTCTTCAAGGACGGTGTGTCTTCGTGTTTGCAAAGCTGCGGCTGCACTGTCTCCTCCAATAGCATCAAGAGCAGTTTGTGCATCGCGAACGTCCGCATGCCGATCCCGGGTTTCCTCAGCTAGGGCCGTTATTTCCGAATTAAGCAGTGCCATTTCGCCTTGGAGGGATGCACTATCCATTTTTTCTAGCAATTCCAGTGCTGCTTTTGGATCATCAACTGCGGCGGCTTCTAATATTTCGCGTTCAAGTCTGGTTACAGTGTCGGAAGAAGCCCTGGCCTCAGTAATTTCGTCTAATATTCGGCCAGCGTCTGCCAATGTGGATACGCCAAGCGTAGCAAGAAGTTTCTCTTTTCTAGCTGTGTGGTCTTCAAGTTCTCTTTCTACTGTGGCCGCTGTTTCGGACTCAACGGCAAGTGAATTTTGTAAACGCTTTGCCTCCTCAGAAACTTCTCTAGCCTTATCAAGGCGTGTTTTAAGATACTCGTAATCGCCTATTGGATCATCCTTTGTACCAGTCGCTTCGAGGTGACTTAGGGCCTTATTTACCTGGGTTATAAAGTTCTCCCGGTCTTCGCTCATATCACGAACGCGTTTTAACATTTCATCACGTTTTCTAACTAAATCCTCTAGATCTCGTAATTCTGATAAAGCATCTCGAACCAATTCAGGTGTATTAGCGAAGCGTTTTATCCAGGAATTACCAAGTGCCTCCGTCCATTTGGTGCTCCAGGTTTTTAAATTCTCTTCTGCTCTAACTAGTCCATTTTTCCTGGCGTTTAGAGCGTTTAACGACTGTCGAGCAATTTCAGATTCTTTTAAGCGGGAGTCCGCTGCTTCAGAGAGTGTGGCTAGATTCCCATCCATTTGAAGAACTTTGGATAAATCTAAAACAAGGCTATCGATTTCCAATTGTGCTTCGGTACACCGCGCTGAAGCAGCAACCTTTCTCATATTAACCGCTAATGCTTCTTCCCGGTCTTGGGTCCACTTGATAAGTGTTTCAGGCGTCGTTGCCGGGTGTAAGCCGATTAAGTCGGCAGTGTTCAAGATCGCTTTGTTAATTGTCTCTATCTTGTGATCACACTTTTCGAGGGATTTTTGAAGTTCGTTAATTTTTGCTGCTTGTTCGGCTGCAGCTCTTTTTGCAATCTCAAGTTCCGATAATTTGGATGAATACATCAACCTAGAGTTAATTGCCTGATCTAAAGCCAACATTTCCAGAGCAAAGGTGTCGGCGGTTTCTAGCGATAGTTTTTCCTTATGATGCTGCCATGCACTGTCGCGACTTATCTTTAAGTCTGACAGTGAGGTGTCATCCAAACCCATCGTTGAATTCGTGTAGAGATCAATATTTGCTGCTGCCAGCGCATATGCCGACCTGGCGGAGTCAATTGAATCTTCGATATTTGTTTTTTCTGTGCGAAGAGAATAAAGGTCGGTTTTCCAGTCTTCTAGAATATCCCTGGCGGGCAGTTGCATTAATTTTAGTGCTTCTGCATTTCCTTCCCAAGGAGCGAGGCGCTGCAACGCGGTGGATAGATCAATTTCAAGTGCCTGTTTATCCCTGGACGATTGATGCAGGCGGGCGATCGCCTCGCTGGACCGAGCGGCATTAAGCGCAGCTTTCAGTTGAGCTTGCTTGGCCTCTGTCAAAGGAGGGAT
>Ga0222714_10004926_pt1 | contig 12901 bp, 6 predicted proteins | sample C33_3DmetaG_FD_165048 | JGI IMG/M metagenome (GOLD analysis project Ga0222714, IMG submission 165048) | Estuarine water microbial communities from San Francisco Bay, California, United States - C33_3D | ecosystem: Environmental > Aquatic > Marine > Unclassified | place: USA: California... | reverse complement strand
GGAGGCACGGCAACCTTGTCAAGTCCGATTTCACCCACCACGCACGACGGCACAGACGTCATGGCGTCGCGCAAGCGAGTCATCCAGGCGTCCTTGGACTCTTTTTCTAAATGCGCCCACCACGGGTGCACGCCGAGCGCGACGGGGACGTTGACGGCTTGATCACCTTCCCGGATCGCCAGAGCATCTTTCCAATCGCCAGGACGCGTGGTTGTCATGCACGCTCCGGCAAGACGCGCGCATAGTTCTCGCACGGCTTTTTGATCGCCATCCAAGTGCCAGTGGCAGTGCGCGTCGAACATTTCCTCGGCGTCTAATTTCGCGGCGGCGGCCAAATTCGCGCTCGTCAGTTGCGACGCGTCTCGTTTTGACGGCTCAAGCCCCTTTGTGTTTTCATTTACGTCGATGAATTCGTCCGTCTCCGTGACATTTGTTAACGATACAATGTCGTGCGGGATGCCCTCCACGGTATCGCTCGAACCATCGACGGCGACGGTTGCCGTCGACGGCCACACGCGCGAACGCCATCCCGTCGTCGCTGGTCCATCACTCGACGACGACGTCTTCTCTTGCATCAAATCAAGCGCTATTTCTGACGCAGCTTTGAATCCAATAGCGCCAGTGACGAATACTGCGCTGCCGCCGACGCCATCGCATCCTATACCTCCTCGCCCCTTTGTCCCCGCCGTCTTGAAGACGTTTTGATTCTCCGGAGCGTACACGCATTTCACACCCCACTTTGACGACTTTCTCGCCTTCTTCGCCGCACTCTTCTTGCCACCAGGAAACGTCGGACCTTCAGTGTCCTTTGGAAAGTTGTAGTCTTTCCTCAGCGTCTTTCGCGTCATCGACGCCAAGCGATTAAACGTCGTCGACGATAAATCGTCGGCGCGCACGTCTTGTAAACTATCCAATCCTCCAGCGCCACCCGTGACGCACAGCGGCACGCGCGCGTGTACGCAATACGCCACGATTGCCGCCTTATCTCGCTCTTTATCGATCGCGTCAAGCACGTAATCCGGTCGACGCCACGCTCCAGAGACATCCGCGTCCGCGTTCGCGTCCTCAGCCGCCGCCCGCCGCGCGCCCTCGCCGCGCTCGACGATGGCTTCCACGTTCCATCCTTGCACGAAATCTTCCACGATGCGCACGTCGCAGTCAGGGTTTATATCTCGCACGCGCTTCGCCAGCACGTGCGCTTTCGACATCCCAACCGTGCTCGTGAGCGCGGCGACTTGTCTGTTGACGTTTGTTTCGCACACGTCGTCGAGGTCCGCGAGCGTGAGCGCCCCGATGCCCGATCGCGCCAGGGCTTCGACCGCCCACGATCCGACGCCGCCGAGCCCGATGACTAAGACGTGCGCGCGTTCGAGCGCGGCGAAGCGTTGGGCGCCGTAGAGTCGCTTGGTACCTTCGAAACGCCAAGGCGACGCGAGCGCGCACGCGTCGGCGTCGGGCGGCGTCGATGTCGCCCGCACGCGTACGCGCGTTCGAACGAAAGAGATGCGGCGGTGTACGTCGGATACGCGCGGTGTTGCGCGGCGATGCGTGTGTGGGAGCGCGCGCGTGCAGGACATGCCGCGGCGCGCAGTGAAGCGCTGGGGCGCTTTTTGACGCAACCGTCTCGACGCCGACTGACAAAGGAAACAAAAGGAACGCTACGTTCCCATCGAGAATTACAAATACACGGACAAAATAATTTAACCAACAAAACTTGATCGCATTCGTCGACGCGCTCATTGGTATTCGGAGTCGCGACGTAAGTGTCGCGAATCCCCCGACGGTCCCGAACCTTTATAGTCGCCGCGTAGCGGTCGAACATCCGTCGGCGTCATCGAACGCTTCGGATACCGTCGCTGTCCATCATCGTCGTCGCCGTCGATATCAATCTCGTCAACGTTTGGAACCGGGCGCGAACGCTCGCCGGCTCGATGGGCGACGACGATGACATCTGGGCGTTTGTTGCAGTAGTTTTTCACCGCGAAACGAATGGCTCGGGACACCGCGCGCTCGACGGCGCTCAACTTGGTATCGATGGGCATCGCCTCCGTCGCCAATACCGCACCCGACCGAACGGACTCTAACATGCGTCCATCATCCGTCCACATCCCTCGCGACGTCACGCGCGCCTTGGCGAGGATTAATCCATTGCCGTCGTTTGCGATTTCATAGTCGCACACGATGATGCCTTCGACGGCGATGCGCATCCGCTCCTCGATGGCCATGTCCTCTGACGTCCCACTCCCCATGTTCCCATCGTTAAACATCGTTTGCAACCGAGCTTTACCAATCATATGAAAATTACCCATGGTGCCGTGCGACTTCTTCGTGCGCAGCGGCGTGACGCCCAACATTTGTCCGTTTCCAATCACCGTCGTGTGCGCCACGCCCGACTGCCGCGCCAGTTGTTCGTGCGCCTTTAAAAACGCATACTCACCGTGCACGGGCAAAAAGTGTTCGGGTTTCAACAGCTTAATCACCTCATCCAGTTCCTCTTTATATCCGTGTCCACTCGAGTGCAACACGTCTTCGCGACCCATGGCGATTTCGGGGCCTTTTTTGGCGATTTCATTCATCATGCGCATCACGCGCTTTTCGTTGCCCGGAATCATCTTCGCCGAGTATAATACTAAATCTTCCGGACGAAGCGTGAGCAGGGGCGATGCGCCGTACGCCGCACGCGCGAGTTGGGCGCGATCTTCTCCTTGAGACCCGGTGGTGACGATTAACAACTTACTCGGATCGCAATTGTCGATTTCTTCCGCCGGCACGAGCTTGTCGATGTCGATGGGCGCGATGCCCGCCTTTTTCGCCGCTTCGAGGTACGTGGTCAACGACAAGCCCAAAAACGCAATCGAACGCCCCGTAGCCTCTGCGGCGTCGCGAACGCCGTAAAGACGGTGGATATTTGACGCGAATTGCGTGGTGATGATGCGTCCGCGATGGCCCAAGACGCGTTTCATGATGCCCTTGCTGACTTCGGATTCGCTAATCGTTCGCCCGGGCGACAGGACGTTTGTGCTGTCGCTCATCATCAGCGTCACGCCTTCGTTGCCAACGCGTTCCCAAGACGTGCGATCAAAAAGTTGGCCATCGACGGGATTTTCATCAATCTTCCAATCGCCCGTGTGCACGATCGTTCCCGCGTCGCAGCGGAAAATTAATCCGCAACAGTCGGGAATGGAGTGCGTGACGCGCACCGCCTCCATGTCAAAAGGTCCGGCTTGGAAGCGCTCGTTCATGTTGAACACCTTGAAACGCTCATCGTTCCATAACGAAAATTCCATCATTCGTCGTCGGATGAGTTGCATGGTGAATAAACCGGCGTAGACGGGCGTGGATGGATCGAGGGCGGGGATCACCCACGGGAGCGCCCCGATGTGGTCCTCGTGACCGTGCGTGATGAGCACCGCCTCAATTTTGTCCTTCCATCGCGCCAAAAACGACACATCAGGGAGCACTTTTTGTATGCCTAAATCTTCATGACTGCGAGACACATATAACGAACACAGGTCAATACTCGCGACGCGAATTACATCGACGAGCGCGCGCGCGAGTAAAACGACTACGCCCTAGGTCAAAAAGCGCTCGAAACGCGACGAAAACCAACATCACATCAACACGTACTCTGGAAACATCAACCCCGCATCGAGTAAAATATACCGATCGCCAGTCCCGATCAACATGCAGTTCATGCCAATCTCTCCTAACCCACCGAGCGGGAGAATTTTCAACGGCGGGTCGTCCACGAGCTCATCCACCGCCGGAAACGCCTTGTCCGCCTGATATTCCAACGTCTGTCCGAGATGCTGCTTCCCATCGCTCTGTTTCCGCACGCCACCGCGTCCGCGTCCGCGCCCTCCGCGCCCCCCGCGCCCTCCGCGCCCTGAACCGCGCGCACCGCGCCCAGATGTTCCTACGAATGCGCGCGCGACGTGAGTAACTGTTTTTGTCTCCCCCAAAGCTGCGAAACATCGCGCGCTCGCGTCGCACGACCGCCCTCGGACGTCGTTCGCATCGCCTCGCGACGCCGCCACGCCGCGTCGCATCGCACACGTACCTTGCCCGCGCCCGCGCCCGCGTCCGTACGCGCCGTCGCGCGGCGGTTCGGCGGCGCACACCACGCACTGCGCGCGGCGGCTGCGCAGCGGGACCTCGCTCATCGTCGCTCGCATCGTCGCCGCGCGCGCGATGCGCGCACCGACCGTCGCGCGAGGTGCGCGCGAGGCGTGCGCGCGCGTCATCGTCCCGTGCGACATGCCGTGCGTCGCGCGCGTGCGTCGGTGAGTGACGATGACCGAGCGCGACTTTGGCGCTGGTCCACGTGTGTTGGACGGTGACGCCGTGGCGCGCGCGCTGAAGCGCCTCGCGCGCGCCGAGGATGCGACGCGCGGAACGCGTCCGTGCTGCGCGTCGCGTCGCGCGCGAGACGCGCGCCGACGCGGGCGAGACGACGGGATGGGCGCGGCATCCAGTGGATGCCACTGGAGGCGACGTGGCTGCGACGTGGTCGGCACGCCGCGTCATTACGCCGCGCGCACGCGTCGAGCGCGCGCACATCGCGACGAGGCGCGCGCGAACGCACGCGGGAGAGGTCGTGACATCGATCGAGGGCGCGCGCGGGACGTTTGAGCGCACGCGGGGGTGCGTGTGCGTGTGAATTGTGCGTCGTCGCGCGTGGCTTGACACCCATGCGCGCGCTTCGTGCGGCGCCGTGCGCGCGCGTGCGCGGGGAACCGTCGCCGGCGGGGACGCGGACGCGCGTACATGGACGTGATGCGCGCGGTGCGGGGCGATACGCGACGCGAATGACGCAGGTGGGGTCGTTCGGGGCGCGGGCGATGACGGATGCGCGAAGGGTTGCGTCCGCCGGCGGTGGGCTCGGGACGCGTCTCGGCGACGACGCGCGGCGGCGGTTTCGCACGTCCGAGTCTGCTGTCGCTGATCCTTCCATGGCAGGCGTGGACGACGCGCCGCCGTCGTCGACGCAAAAGGTAAAGGTGAACCCGCGCGCGTCGAAGCCGGCGCCAAAGAAAAAGGATAAAGCCGCGCTCGAGGCGGATAGAGATTTTTGTCGCATGGTGACGCGATATGATCCGGAGGAAATCCAACGCGAAGCGCTGGCGAGACCGTTTGAGCTCGCTAAGCGTACGGCGCGCCTCGCGTTCGTGCTCGGAAAGTTGAAGAATAAACAACAGAGCTTGGAGGCGTTGGACGCGCTCGACGGCGGTTCGCGTTGGGCCAACGCCGTGAAGGAGACTTTGTGCGAGCTTGGGCCGTTGTTCGTCAAGCTCGGGCAGAATTTGGCCAACAGACCAGATTTGGTGAATGAAACGTTGATGGAGGAGCTGACCAAGTTGCAGGATCGCGTCCCACCGTTTGATTCAAAGGAGGCGTTTAAGATTATAGAAGAGCAAACAGGGAAAACCATCGAGGAGACGTTTAGCGAAATCTCGCCCGAGCCGATCGCGGCGGCGTCGATCGGACAAGTGTACAAAGGTAAACTCAAGCGCGATGGCCAAGAAGTTGCCGTCAAGGTCCTTCGTCCGAACACGCGCACGCAATGCGTTCTCGATTTGTTTTTGCTTCGAGCGGCGGCGCTCAAGTTTTTTGACGAGTACTCCACTGCAAACCTTGGTTGTTCTTCGGCGTTGCTAGTGGACGAGTTTGCGGAAAAGCTTCTTGAAGAACTCGACTTTGTACAAGAGGCCAGAAACTTGCGCGATTTCAAGTTCAACTTTCGAAACGACTCTCACGTGCAGATTCCAGCCGTGGTGAGTGATTTGAGCGGTCCGCGCGTGTTGGTGATGCATTGGCAAACGGGCGTGCGGTGCACGGCGCAGGGTGCGTTTGAAAATGATGCTGCACGCGCACGCTTTTTGGTGAACGGTGTCGAGGCGGGATTGAAGCAATTGCTTGAATTCGGATTGTTTCACGGCGACCCGCATCCAGGAAACGTTTTGGCCATTCGCAACGGCGACATCGCATACGTCGACTTTGGTAACGTCGCCGAAATTTCTCGTTCGAATCAAGAGAGTTTGATTGATGCCGTCGTGCACGTCATGAATCGCGATTACGACGCGCTCGCAGAAACGCTCTCGGACTTGGGCTTTTTGCAACCGGGTTCGGATGTCGGACCAGTCGCCGAAGGCTTGGCAGAAGTTTGGGGTGACGAAGCACTCCAATCGCTAGCAAGCGCGGAAAAGTTCTCATTCCGTGGTCTCACTCGAGAGTTCAACAAATTGTTGTTCAAATACCCCATTCGCGTTCCCGAGCGATTCTCATTGGTTATTCGTTCGTTGTTGACGCAAGAAAGCATTTGCTTGACGCTCAACCCAGATTTCAACTTGCTCGACGCCGCGTTTCCGTACGTCGCGCGCCGTTTGCTCACTGATCCAGATCCAGCGCTTCGACTTCGGCTACTCAAGGTTGTCGTCGTCAAGGAGCGCTTCGAATGGGAGCGGTTGCGCAATTTGATTTCGCTCGCCGGCGTCGGCGTCAAGGGTGGCATTAAAGTTCCAATTCTCGCGTTGGCCAAAGATGCCGCGCACATGCTCGCCACTGATAAAGAGCTGCGCAAAGAGCTATACACTGGCCTTCGCGCGGTCACCCTCGCCGAGCACTTCAAAGAATCATTTTCTCTCGGTTGCGTATTGTTGAGCATCGCCGTCGGTCGTCTGACTCAACCATTCTTTGACGTCGCCCGACAAATCCTTCGTCGGTTCCGTCGGCGCGTTCGCAGACGATTCGTCTCAAAACAAAGCACCGCCGTGTCGCCCGCATAACCCGCACGCACCACATGTATTGTGTAATATCACCATCATCAACGCAAAAAGCGACAACAATGCGCGTCACAACGCGCCTCAGCGGCATGAGCACCTCTCGTCGAACCCTCGACCGGCTCGACGTCGACCAAACCCTCGTGGCGAAACTCGAATCTCGCGGCTGTCGCACCGCCGAAGATGCCCTGTACCGCTCGCCCCTCGATGTCGTCGAGCTCGCCGATTGCTCGCACGCGCGCGCTCGAGAGCTCCTCCGCGGCGTCGCGCGCGCGGTCGCTCCCGCGCCCACCACCGCGTTCGACGCCTTGCGTGCGGCGAAATTTATCCCGACGCTCGTCAAAGACGTCGACCGAGCGCTCGGCGGGGGCTTGGCGATCGGATCGGTGACGGAAATCGTCGGAGCCGCGGGCGCTGGGAAAACGCAACTGTGTCTCACGGCGTGCGCGAGCGCGTGCGCACCCACGCGCGTCGGCGGTGCCGATGGCGGGGTGATTTACATCGATGCGGAGCGGAAGTTTAGCGGCGCGCGTTTGGAAGAAATTGCGCGCGCCAAGTTTGGTGAGGCGTTCGCGAGCGAAGCCGAGGCGGAGGCGACGTGGAACCGCGTTCGAGTCGCGACGCCGACGAGTTTAAGTGATTTAGCAAAGCGTCTGGAAGCGCTCGAAGAAGCGATTATCGATCATAAGGTTCGATTGGTTATTATTGATTCAGTCGCACACTTGGCGCGCGGAGAATTCGGGCGTGAAAAGGTGATGCAAAGACAGAGCGTTTTAGGCGCGATTGCGGCGACGCTGAAACGCCACGCCGAAAAGCACGGATTGGCGGTTTTAGCGGTAAATCAAGTCACGACGCGCATTGGTGGGGCAATCACACACGGCACACACGACGCATCGCTGCGTGAGCCCCCGGCGCCGGGCGTGGAAGAAGAGTCTAGTGGAATTACCGCGGCGCTCGGCACGAAGTGGGCGCACTGCGTAAACACGCGCGTCGTTCTCGAAGTCACGCCCGACAAGCGTTTGATCAAGATTGTCAAGTCGCCCTTAGCTCCATTGACGGCATTTAGATACCACGTAGACTCGAGTGGGATAGTCATAGATGAAACGATGAATGCGAGCTCGATGCGCGCGCGAGAAGCAAACGTCGCGTCGACGCATCGACGATAGACTAAATTGTAGAACGCTGCTGCTGCTGCTGTAACATTAATAAAATGCATGTACAGTACTGTACGACTCACTTAATCGCGATAAAATCCAATTTCTGCAATGCCAAGCGCGAACCGTCCGACTTGTACGTCGTCGCCTTTTAAAATCATAAATCCAAACTCCCGCAACATCCGCGTGCGAAGCGGCTCTCGATACATCGCTCGCCCCATCCTCTCGGGGCGGTTAAACGCATCAAACGGTAGCTTCACGCGTCCAAGCTCACCCTTGGCTTTAAACGCCGTCTTAAAGTTCATTTGCTCGCGCATGCACAAGTCATCCTTCAAAATAAACAACCAGGTTTTATTCGCGTTATCCTCCGCCGCGACGACGTCGACGTAAATACCGTCGTACGCCTCTCCATCCTCCTCCACCGCCGCCCGAACGCTGGCAAACCCGCCATTTCGCTCCAAACTCACATTCCCGACAAAATTCGCCCCTCGCTCGCCACTCATGAAGAACCCGTCGCTCATACCACCCATGACGCCGTCGTTCAACGCGCGCCAACGCTTCGCGTCGTCCCCACTCGCGGCGCTCGCGAACGACATCAACCGCACCGTCGCCCCTCGCTCCCGCGCCTGCGCGCCAATCTCAGCCTCATACATATCCTTTGGCTCTTTTGGATTCATCAAACAATCCGTCGCGCGATCCATCGCGCGACGCAGCGCGAGTATTTTATCCTCTGCGGCGTTCGCGTCGTCGGCGCGCGCGACGCCCTCGCGTAGCAACTCCAACGCCTCCTTGGGCACGCGAGACGTGCTCGCGTCGAGCACGCGCGCGATGCCCTTGGCGTACGCGGCGAGCGCGCCGTCGATGTCCTTCATCGATGTCCGCACGCGCGCGGAGGACGAGGCGGCGCCCAAGTGTTCGAGGACATCTTTCACCGTCCAGGGCGCGGGCGCCGCGTCGTCGGCGCTCGAGGACATGGCGCGCGCGGACGTTGACGACGACGGGGTCGAGCGGCGCGCGTGGGTTCGCGACTCGCGCGCGTGGGTGGCGACGACCGCGGCGGGACGGACGGGGCGCGCGCACGGGGGCATGCTTTGAGGGGCGCGCGGGCGCGGGACGTCGGCTCGCGTGGCGTTTCACTGTTACAACGTGTTTAATGATCGTCTTGACGCCTCGTGTCTATGAATACTTGGAGTTTGAGTGGTGCAAGAGGTGCTTGTTCGCACGCACGGCGCGAGCGGTGTCGGCATCGACGTCGTATTCGTCGTCGCTCTTGGATTTCTTCTTGCCGAGGACGCCGTGGACGATTTTACGCACTTCATCCTTGACGCCGCTCTTTGATCGCTTGGACGTCTCTGGAGCGTCGTCGTCGTGTGCGTCGTGTGCGTCGAAATCGGGTAACTCAAAGTCACCCGCGGCGCTTCTAGATACGATGGCGCGACCGGTGTCTGTGACGTCGGCGTCGATGAAATCTGCTTCGAGTCGGCCGCCTTCGACGGAATCCTTCAACCACTTTGGCTCTGAACCCAGACTACTGGCGGTATCCCACGGCGCGGCGATGGATTCATCCACGGACGTCACTTGCGAGAGCGCGTCGGCGTCGTCGGCGGCACGGCGTTCGGCGTCAGCTGCCTCGTGATCCGCGGCTTCGGCAGCTTTTTGCTTGTCGTGTCGAGCGCGCTGCGTGGCGACGCCCTGGAGCACCAAATTCGTCTTTGACAACGTCGAGCTCGGAATCGTCGGGTAATCAAACACCGCTGAAGACGATGACGCGGTTCCGGATGAACCATCGCGCGTGCCGAGCACGGGCTTGAGCGTCTCGACGATTTGACTCGCCGCCGACGACGCCGTCTTGTCGATTCTATTCTCCGTCAAGCCCATGGCGTAGTGCGCCTGCACGTTGGCCATGAGGGCGGCTAAATCCCGACGCATGGCTTGCACTTCTTCGCGCGATCGCCGCTGTTCCTCGTATAAAATTAACTGCGCCGCTTCTTCGCGAGCGTTTTGCTCGGCGGAGGTTGACGAGGACGACGTTCCGGGCAACGCCTCGCCCATGCGCGCGGCTTCAGAGTACTTGTCCCGCGTCAATTGCACGCCGTCATCCTGCATTAAAATCTCGGCGATTCGATGCGCCGTGCGCTGGTCGTGCTCAACCATGGCGTTGGCGATGATTTGCGTGTTTGGGTCGACGTCAGCGTCGCCAGAATTCGCCGCTTGCGCTTGTTCGATGGCGTTGGCTTGCACCGCGGGCGTCGTCGCCGCCGTGAGCGAACGCGCAATGGCGGCGGCGATTTCCTCCTTGGATAAATTCGGTCGCTGCTGCGGCGCGGCGTACGCGCCAACGCCGCCCGAACCCATGCTCGCAGTGCTCGCCGCGGCGTTACTCTGCATGCGACGTTGAATCAACGCCAAGACGTTCGCCGCGATGGCGCTCGCATCCGTGTTCGCTTCGTGCGGCGTCGTCAATTTGATTGTCGGCGCCGCCGCGACGCCGGACTGGCCTAATTCTCCCGACGACGACGACGACGCGTCGGTCTGAAGCGTTTGTAACGCGTCAGAAATAGCGTTCACGAGATCATCTGCGGGTTGCGATGGCGCCGGAACCGCCACCGGTTGCGCCACGGCAACCGGTTGCGCCGGAACTGGCTCAACCACCGCCGCCTCAGCCGGAACTGGCGCAACCGCAACCGCCTCCGCCTCGGCTGCTGGTTGCGGTTGCGGTTGCGCCTGCGGCTGCACCGCCCCCGGGATGCTCAGCAACGCGTCGACAGACTGAGATGCTTGCGCGTTGTCTTCGACTTCGCCCGTAAACGACGTCACCCACGAAGCATCAAATGCGTCGTCCGCCGCTTGCGTTTGCGCTTGCGGTTCAACATCCCGCGCGGGTTCTGGCGTCGCTGGTTCGGGCTCCGCGACAGCCGCTGCAAACGTCGATGACGACTTCGACGACTCCGCCGTCGCGGGTTGCGCGCTCGTCAAGAACGCATCGACATTGGACACCTCTGGGACTTCAACCTCGACGAGCGGCTCTGGCGCGGGCTCTGGCTCGCGGCGCTCTGGCTCGCGGCGCTCTGGCTCGCGGCGCTCGGGCGCGTCGTATTCATTCTCAGCATCCGCGGCGACGACGTCTTCGTCATTTCCATACGAATACGACGACTGTTGTTGATTCGCAACCACACCATTCACGCGGTCGAGCGAATTAATCATCGCTTGCAAATCGTTATTGTGCTCCATCGTGCTCTGCTCATTCGTGGATGGTTTTTTGTGCTTGCGCTCGCGCTCGTCGTCTTCGGCGCGCTCGTCGTCTTCAGCGTGCAACGTCTGCCTCAACGCAGTTTCGTAATTCGTCGCCGGCGCAACAATTGACGCGCGCGCATCATCATCCACTGAGATCGGCACTTCAATCGCCGGCGCCGCTTCCTGCACGCGAAATTCACCCTCCACGCTCGACGCCGCCGGCGCCGCGACGGCGCTCTGCGCCATCAACGACTTCACCACCGCCTCCAAATCATTCACGCTCGCCGGACCCTCCGGAGGAAACATCTCACCCGCGTCGGGAACAATCTGCTTCAATTGCGCCGTCAACGCCTTCAACGTCGCATCATCCGTGCTCGGATTAAACATCGCCGTACGAATTTGCAACCGCAACGCGCGCAGCGCGCCCATTTGCGCCGGCGACGCCGTCACCCCCGACATCCCTTGCTGCCCCAACCTCGCCCTCGCCGCCGCGGGCCACCGCGCGATACCACCCACCGCACGCGCACCGTGCGCACCACTACCGACATCCTCCGACCCAGGCACCGGTCTCCACGCCTCTTGCAACGTCGACGCCTTGTGCGACCACAACCCGACCGACGCCGCCGCCGCCACGCACGCCGCGCCACCAACCACCCGCGCCGTCGTCAACGCGCGCGCGCGTCGCGACGACGACAACGCCCCACGCCCCGGCGCATCGCGCCCGAGCAAACTCGCGCGCTCCGCGCGCTCCACGTCGCGCGCCTCGGCGGACATGCGATCGCAACACTAAACACGCAAAGATCGCCCTGATGGATTCAAATCTCTCGCCTATACTGCGTCGAGTGTGTCGTGCGCGCCGCGTTCGCGCGATGTATTTTGACGACGTATCCGCGCGGTGTCGCTCGACGCGTTCTCTCGACGCGTTCGCGCGTCGCGCGTCGCGGTCTCGCGCGCGTGCGTCGTTCGGAATGGGTGTTCACTTGTGACGCCCGTGTGATAACGTCAGATGTATCAAAAACGGACCAGTGCGCCGGATGTCCGAATATCGCCGAATGTCCGAACATTTGAACGCGCGAATGTCGCGACCGCCGACGGACGTCATTCGTCGACGACGCGACGACGACGACGCGGGGTTCGCGACGCCGATGCGTGCGGGGTGTTTTGTTTGATATATATTTACATACGTTCGAGCGCGCTGGGTGACGACGGGGGTGATAGGGCGTACGGGCGATGGAGGGCGAGGGCGATGGCGGTCGTGTCTCGGAGGGTGCGACGGTGGGGATGAATCGCGCGGTCGGGGCGAAACGCGGGTTCGTGTCGCCGTTCGCGGCGCAAGGGGGCGTGGGGAAACGACCGTTCGTGTCGCCGTTCGGCGCGAATGGGGTGAACGGGGCGCGACGGGTGTTCGGGGGTGCGGTGAAGCCGGCGTCGGCGTCGACGTCGGCGTCGACGTCGGTTTTAAACGGAGACGCGACGAAGTGTTTCGTGGCGTTGTATGCGAAGCGTAAAGCTGGTGGTGGGGGGAAACAACGCAGTGCGAAGACGTTTATGGATGGTATCGTTATCGTGGATGTGCGTACGAATGTGTCGACGTTGCTTGACATGCAAGGGAAACGCGTGGCCAAGGCGAACGCGGGCACCGTCGTTCAAGGCACGACGACGTCGATTGGGAATTACGAGGTTGAGATTGCCGAACCCGTGGCGAAAGACGCCGTGGATTCGGGTGCGGCGTTT
>Ga0222714_10004923_pt1 | contig 12905 bp, 10 predicted proteins | sample C33_3DmetaG_FD_165048 | JGI IMG/M metagenome (GOLD analysis project Ga0222714, IMG submission 165048) | Estuarine water microbial communities from San Francisco Bay, California, United States - C33_3D | ecosystem: Environmental > Aquatic > Marine > Unclassified | place: USA: California... | reverse complement strand
TATATTCAAAATTCCCATTTTCCAATTACTAGATGCGTTATGAAGCAAAATCGGTATAATGTGTGCGAGGTAAATTTATGGAAAAGAATATCAAATCGACTTGGCTGGCATTAGGCTTACTCATCGGGGTTGGTGGAACTTTAGGTTCTCAACTTGCCTACAACACCTTCATCAACAACCCTTCAAGTTCAGAATGGGTGATTCCACAAACAGCATTCGGTGAATATGATGTTCAACCAACTGACTTAAGTGATGATGAATTATACAATGATGGAGATTGGCCTGAATTTTTAAATGGGTTTTATTACACAGATTATGTCGCTTATGGTGATCAATATATTGTTGGACATTACGAAGAAGAAAGTTTCAATTATAACGATAACGTCTTAAACTATTATGAATTTCGTTTATCGATTATGAGTTCAACAGGTGTCAGTCTTTGGACTTATGATTTTGATTATACGGAACCTTATGCCATAGGTGCTTATTATTCAGCAGATGCACCGATTAACATTGACCACATGATGGTGGAAGGTGATACGTTAATCATCATTATGGAATTTGCCAATCGTATAACATACTATGACCCATTTACGGAAACAATTAATACAGTCGGCAATGGAGATGAATTCAATATCATTGGTGGTAGTCAAGAAGCTAAAGATTACATCCAAAGCTTTCTTCGATTTAATATACTAACGAAAACGTTTCATGTTATCGGTGTTAGTGAAGCAGATACCCCATTATTTGATGGCGAGGATTTTGAAAGGGTTGAACCATTCCGTTATGCACTATCCCAGGAATTTGATAACTTAGACAATGTCGCTTTCATACATGATTACTACGGTGAAACTTTAACCTTTACAGAACAAACCAACTCCATCGCATTACTTACCGAAGTGATTGTTCACCCAACACAATTTGCTGCAACGTTCAAAACCATTGGTAAATGGTCTTCTACAAGTGGTATTGATATTGATGTAGATAGTTTTTCTAATACCAAAAAAGAATATTTAGATATTGTGGATACTGGTTTCATGCACATTGATATCGCGATTACCTTGGATAACGATTTAGACAAAGATAATTTAGCGAATAATATGATGACGGCAGATGATGATCTTCTTACCAATGACCAACAAACGCTGATCAATAATGCCTCTAGCCGCTACACGCAAGATGTGAATTTAGAAAGACTTCAATATCATATCGTTGGGGTCATTGATTCGGACTTCAATAAAGTCAGCATTGACATCATGCAAGAATTGGAAACCTTTACATCCAATGAAGTAAATACAGATATGTATATCTATTGGGTCAAAGACAAACAATTTGTTTATATCATTAATGAAGAAGAATTTAACGCGGATGGTTTAAAAGTTAGAGGTCGTTCCGTGATTCGTTTCAAGAACGGAAATACGGTAACAAAAACGTTTGACATGGAAAATTATGGTGAAATATCCATCTTTGAATTTGTCATGGATGATTCAGGAAACATGATCATTGGGGGGCATTTCATTAGTAGTGAAACGAACCCAATTCAAGAATATGATCGAACATTCGTTCTTTTCATGAATAAAAATTTCCAAATTTTGGATGAGCTTATTATCGATGGCGATGGTGTTGGCAATTATTACAACACAATGTTTATCGATGAAAACGAAATAAGGGTCTATGTCAATATTCAAACTCAATCCGGACTCTTTGCAAATATTCCAGTCAATGTTTGGACTGCTGTGGTTACCATTGCTTTAGTCTAAGGGTATATTCATCAACAAAAGAAAACCTACCAATGGGTAGGTTTTTTTATTGAATTAATCTTGTCTTATACATTTATCTTTAGCGTGTTAGTCGAAATTTCTGGTTAAATGAGGTCACAATCTCTTTTAAGTCATGGGTAAGATATGATAAGGTTTTCTTTTCAATCTCTTTTGGAATCCCATAAAATGCTTCAGCAATCGCACCCGTCATTGCTGCAATAGTATCGGAATCTCCACCAATCGAAATTGCATTGCGAATCGCATCTTCAAAACTTTCAGATTCTAAGAATGCAACAATCGCTTGAGGGGTACTACCTTGGGCAGTTTCATCAAATGTATACGTAAATCTGATTTGTTCAAGGGAAAAATCTAAAGGATAATAATGCTTTTGTAAATGTTTTTTAATATCGGATTTTGAGTATTTCTTTCTGGCCATAAAGGTTGCAACAGCGATTGCTTCTGCAGCTTTAATCCCCTCTGGGTGGTCATGCGTTACTTCCGTCACAATTCTTGATAGAAAGGTTACTTCATTCAAGGTTTTGCCAACATAGGCAACTGGAGAAATTCTCATACCTGCTCCGTTACCGTAGCTATGATACGGTTTAGGATTTTTAGATAACAACCACAACATAAAATACCTTCCATATCCGGAAGCAGGATGTTTTAAACCAATCGTTTGCATTTCCTTAATTAAGTACGTTTGCCAAGATTTGAGATCTTTATCTAATTTAAGTAATGCTTTTGCAATCGCTAATGTCATCACCGTGTCATCAGTAAAAAAATTCTCTTTGGTTAAAAACTTAAATTCTTTTGTCTTAATGTTGTCCCATTCGTAGATGGAACCCACAATATCACCAACAATAGCACCAATCATGTACATATCCCCCTTATGCATAAAAGATTATAGCAAATGCATATTTCTCATTTTAAATTCTCGAGTTTTTCAAATAGTTTCGATTTCTGAGAACTTAGTTAAAAATTAAAAATCTTCTTCAAAAATGTAGTTCATAATAGAGGGGGGCTTCTTTATGAGAAAGAATTATGACAACATCCAAATCATTCGTGGCGACATCACCACCGCTAAAGTTGATTGTATTGTTAATGCTGCAAATAGTTGGTTAATCCCTGGTGGAGGAGTTGATCACGCCATTCATCAAGCTGCTGGACCTGAGCTGGCAATTGCGGTGAAGAAGTTTCGTCATTGTGATCCTGGTCATGCTGTTATTACCCCTGGATTTCATCTCAAAGCAACATATGTCATCCATGCTGTGGGACCCATTTGGGACGAATCTGCAAATAACAAGGAACTCAAACAAGTCCTCTCAAAGACATATCATTCCATTTACGAATTAGCTGAACTGCATTCAATCCAAACTATCGCCATTCCAAATATTTCCACTGGAATTTATGATTTCCCAAAAGATTTAGCAGCCGAGATCGTATGGCAAACAACCTTGGCGTTTTTAAATACTTCTCAATCCAAGATGAAGATCTTCTTCTATTGCTTTGATGCTGAAAACTACAATCTATACAATAGCTACCTTCAAAAATAGAATTCTTACTTTGTCACAACAAAGTCCCCAAGTTGTGGAATCCTTCCACAATTTCCATTTATCTCTATCTAAAAGGTCTCTATTTACTTAGGATAAAAACAATCCAAAGGAGGATGCAGTATGGCACAGTGTCCACAATGTCAATCGACGAATGTTGTCGTGACAGAAGAAGTCTTTACAAGAAAGGGATCTGGTTATTACCGATTTTTACAAACAGTTGTGGTTATCGGTTTTGTCGTTTTTGGATTTATCATCCAAGACATAGGACTGGGTTTTATTCTCGCAATTGCTGGAGGTATTCTAGTCAGTGTTCTTTCTTTATTCAACGCAACTAAAAAAGCGACTTCTAGAACGAAACTTAGTTGTCTTCAATGCCGAGCAAAAACTTACCTATAAGTCGTTTTTCATTCATCAATCACGATCATGTTATCGATTAGCTTTAAGCGTATAATATTTTCGTGGATATTTTACAAAATTTAAATCCTGTTTTACTTGCCTTGTTTGCTACGCTATTTACGTGGGGCGTCACCGCTCTAGGTGCGGCCTTAGTATTTTTCTTTAAATCTATCAACCCAACCATCTTTAATATGATGCTAGGGTTCGCCAGTGGTGTGATGATTGCTGCAACGTTTTGGTCTTTATTAAGTCCTGCCATTAATATTGTGGAAACCACACCTGATATTTTTACACTTCCGGCATGGTTGATCATCGCGATTGGTTTTTTAAGTGGTGGTGGATTTCTATACGTCGTGGATAAAACTTTACCCCATATGCACCTAGGGGAAAAGAAAGCTGAAGGGGTCCCTTCATCTCTCAAAAGATCTATTTTATTAGTCTTATCAATCACCTTACATAATATTCCCGAAGGACTTGCGGTAGGTGTCGCCTTTGGTGCAGTCGCTTTTGGATTAGGTGGGGCTACTTTACCCGCTGCGATTGCCCTGACAATTGGGATTGGTTTACAAAACTTTCCGGAAGGAGCCGCTGTATCTTTACCCCTACGGCGTGAAGGATTAAGTCGTTGGAAAGCATTTATCTATGGACAGGCCTCTGGTATCGTAGAACCAATTGCGGGTGTTCTTGGGGCTTTACTCGTAATTCAAATGATTGCCATACTTCCTTATGCGCTTGCGTTTGCTGCTGGAGCAATGGTCTATGTTGTGGTGGAAGAGTTAATTCCAAATGCTAAAGAACATACATCCCATCAATCTATGGATTTAGCGACGATTGGTTTTCTAATCGGCTTTACGGTGATGATGATTTTAGACGTTGCCTTAGGTTAAACTTTTTCAACAAATCGCTTAAAAGAATTTAAAATCGATTGCCAACCATCTTGTTGCATGTCTCGAGGATTTTCATTTTCTGGATCAAAAACAAACGTGACTGTTTTTGTGCTGAATAATCCTTGAATCCTAACCTTAACATGACGGCCATCCTCTAGAACGTAATCATATCGTTGAAAGGGTTTTACTAACGTGTATGTGCCTTCAAAATCAAACCCTGCGGAACCGTCCTTCGCCTGCATATGCGAAAGAAAGCGACCACCAACTTTTAAGTCTACGGTGGCCTTGGTGGTTTCCCAATCATCAGAAGCTTGGTTCCATTGCTTGATAGATTCTGGATTGGTGAGATGATGCCAAATGACCTTCGTGGGTTGTTTGATTTTAACGGAAACTGTGATAGGTTTAATGTTCATCTTTATTCTCCTTCAATTGGAAAACTAATTTTCACTGTCATGTAGTTTCCCGTTTCATTTTCTAAGGTGGCGTAGTCTTCATCCGCATTGGCAACATAAGCATAAAAATCTATTGTGTTATCTGTTAAATTGACTCGAACATCAAAGGCGTAATCATGACCACTACTATTGATCACATAATCATCCGTGTCACCTTCATCCAAGTCATACCATAATAGTTTGACTTCACCATCTGGATATTCTAACTCGGTAAGACCCCATACTTGATAACCAAAAAAGATGATTGCGTTGGTAGTGATCAATAGACCAAAAGCATAAAATCCAAACTCTTCCGTAAAGCTTTCCAAGAGGGTTAATTGACCATCTAAGACTGAATATAAATTGGTTTTATAAGCATCGATATTGGAATCAGTAATGGGATTATATCCATAGAACCGAACGGAATAAAGGAAATAAATAGTGTCCCCAGATTGGTATAATCCGCCTTGATACATTTTGCCAGCGTATGGAAATTCAACCTCTAATACATAACCCACATTTTCAAAGTTGGTTGTATCAATCAACACAGCCATATCAAAAACAGGATAGAAATAATTTTCCTCTTCTGGTACTTCTGCAAATTGATCATCAAACATCAATTTCATCTCTCTCAACAAATCGGGACTAAGGCCTTCAATATCAAATTCATTACGCCAGGTTTGGTACGCATCAACTTCAACACCGTTATTGAGATTACCGCGAATGAATAAACTTAAGAATCCATCAATTAAGACTGCTTCTCGATATAAATTTTTACCCACATTCATGTAGGTATTTTCGTTAAAGTCTGAGGCAAGGATCCAATGTTGATTTTCAATTGGGGTAATCGTCGATTCACTCTTGTTGTATTGAAACCGTTGAAGGATGTAATCATTACCTTCACCCTCTGGACGAGGGTTTTCGAATTCAAAATCTAAGGTGTGTTCATTCGCATCGTAATTAAATCCAAGCAATAAGGTATCTTCTTCTGGAACGATATCGTAAAGGTCAAAGAAAGGATTTGCATCGATTCTTTCACCTGCAACATATAACAAAGCAAGGTCATGATTCAATGGATTCCAAGTCAACACCAAACGAAGATATAGCCCATAAGCCGCTTCTGAATCTAAGAAATCTCCAAGGGGACCTGATAGTCTTTTCACTTCACCATTTTGTAAATAACGAGGGGAAACATTCACTAACAACAACATCGTATCTTGAGCAGCCCATTCTCTTAATTGAACGACATGCCCTGAAAAAGTACCTGCATCCATGGTGATTTCATCAAGACCAAAGAAATAATCTTCAACAATAGCACCCGTGTCATCGAGTTGGCGAATTAAGGGTAAGGTATTATCGTTTTGATTAATGCCCCCGATGACATAAGAACGATCATCTAAATGCACTGTGCCTGAATAATATTCCATCTCATTACTGTAATCTAATTCGGTCACATTGGTTAATTGATAAGTATCCCAATTGATATCAACAGGCTTCGTCAATCTTGAGTTGGAAGGTTGAGATAATAATGCGACTGTTAAACCAATCACACCAACGCCCACTACACTCGCGGCGATGAGAATCTTGGATTGTTTTTCAGTAAGTTTCATTGCAAAACTCCTTTTAATCAAATTCATTATATGCTTAAAAAATAAATCCGAGTCCTCAATATGGCCCTTATATTTTGAGTTAAATATTAAAAATGTCTAAGGGATTTAGAGAAATAAGCGATCGATGCTGCAATCGCCATACCACTTGCCACAATCAAATAAAACCAAGGTAAAGATAAAGATTCAATCGCGAGACCTGCTAATACAGTAGAAAATGGAATGACGCCAACGGCCATTAAATTAATGATGGAATTGACTCTACCTAATTTATCCTTTGGCACATACCTTTGCAAGGCGACACCTATCGGCGTATTCACGTAAGTTATATTTAAACCAATTCCAACACTGACAACAAGCATCAAACCAAACATAACCCAAAGACCAATGATGGATTCTGTATATAAAAATACGATAACACCATTAAGAGCGACACCTAATGTAAAACCGAGTAATCCTCTTCTTAATGGTTTATTCACCAGTTCTTTAGTTGGCTTACCCGCAAGGATAATCGCCATCACAATACTTCCAACAGAAAAACCAAAGCCAATTAAGGAATAAACCCAAGGTTCACTTTGAACCACTTGATTAAAGAAATAGGGTTGCGCAACTCCAAACAAAGGTGCAGCTAACATATTAATTAATAATACGACAATGACAAACATCAACATCCCTTGTTTTTGTAGGATAAAAGTAAATCCTTCACCAAATTCTTTAATCGCCAACGCTAACGTTAATTTCGCTTGATTCTTTTCATGACTTTTCGTTTTGATGAACATTTCAGAAATTGCCGATAAAACATAAGAGACACTCGTGATAATAAAAATTAAACCAATCCCTAAGGTAGTGTATAAGACACCTGCAAGTAATCCTCCAAGAATGGAAACAAAAGCTCCCATGCCAGAGTTCAAACTATTTGCTCTCATCAAATCTTCATCTTTAACTAGATAAGGAATAGAGGCTGTGACCGCAGGTGAGAATAACGCCCCATTCACAGAAAAGAAAAACGCAGTGACATATAAAACAACTAATTGAGGAAAGGCATCTTGGAAATTAATTGTCAGATTACCAATCGAAATAACTGGCTGAATCAGAATGATTAAACCCGCAAGAAAGATGGAGATCCCACGTAAATAATCGGTGATATAAATAATCTTAATTCGATCCCAACGATCGACTAAAACACCCGCAACCGGGGTTAGGATAACAAAGATAATCGTCCCAAAAGCCATATAAAAGCCTGCTTGTGCAGCTGAACTGGTAATCGTTAAGACATACCAACCAATCGCAAAGTTGTATAAATGGTGACCAATGTCGCTCACTAATCTTCCAAAGAATAATAAAGCAAAGTCAGGATTGATAAAGAATCGTTTTTTACTCACGATTTATATCATACCTCAAAAAGAAATAGAGTAAATATCGCCTTAGTTGATTTTTTTTGAGAACCCTGGCACTTCGATAAAACTTCGCCCCATCACGATGCTCGGAAATTGTTCTCTCATCTTTAAATAGGCCTTAATAAGGGGTTTATCTTTTTGAAATACCCTCTCATCAATGTGCCATTCCACAACATGGTGATATGGCGGTTTACAACGATTTGGAATCGTCAAAACCAATTCCTCAATCATTATTTTTTCAAGGTGATCAATCCACAATTGAATTTCTTCTTTAGGATGGGACTCACTCAACAAATACCTTGATAAATCTTTTACACGGGCATAAATTACCTCGGAAAAATTGACAGAAGTTAGTTGAGCCTGTAAAGCATGAAGTTGATCAAAATGCCCTTGATTGGCTTCTTGAAAGGCTTCTAGCCAACCTAGATAACCAACTAGATATTGTTCGGCGCTATAGGCAACTTTAGGAAAACCGGCAGATGATGTTGATACAACCGCCTTGACTGGAATATCGATTGCTTGCTTTTCATCACTTGTAATGAAGCGAAGATACTCAACATCTTTAATGAAATGAAGGAACATAATTTTACCTGCAACATCACCAAAATGAATCCAATGCGGTTCAGTCTTGCCATACCAACCACTTTGAACAGGTGAGAATAAGTTTTGGAAAACTTTACCATCTTCCCAAAGTCTAAAATCTACATAGAGTCGAAAGATGGCACGCCAGGTACTCCTTCGAACCGTTTCTTCGACATCTTGTTTATGTTTTTCATAAACCGCTTTTGACAACCCTTCATCTAAAAACCAAATTGACCAACGTCCACTCATGCGTGCACCTCCTTGATGCGTGTCTATCAAGAAGGATTTTTAAAATAAAAACCCCTATCGTGACGATAGAGGTTGAATGCAAATTCATTTGCTTTTACCTATCGTCAAGCATTAGCACCTTACTGCCTTCAGCAGGTTGCTGTGTTGTCATCGGGCTTGTCCCTCGAACACTCTTGATAGAACATTAATATCTTAAACGAATGCCATATCGTACGTCAAGAGGGCGTTCAATCCATAAAATTATAATTGGGGAATTGGAATCGATTTTATGTTGGCTTGTTGAATCGATAATAAGATGAGTGCTTTTACCTCTAAGCCTTGCTGACTTACGTAAGTTGCATAGGTTTGCAGTTGTTTGAGGTAAGCCGAATCTTCAATTTGATTTGTTTTGTAATCGATAATCGTTGCTTGTTTACCTTCAAGGATTAATAAATCAATAATCGAAGTTTGTCCGGTTTTTTCATCTAGATAAGCGTATTCTTTTAGAACTTTTGCAGTCCCTTTTTTAACTTTATCAGCGATTGATTTCATCAACGGTTGATCGACTAATTTTTGAATGAGTAAACGATCTTTTTCATTGGAGATAAAACTCGTATCCATCGTTGAAAAATCGAGTAAAAATAAACATTCGTGCAAGTAGGTTCCATATAAGAGAACTTTTGCATCCACTTCTTCTTCAAGCGCTTTACTAGCCCGCTTCGGCGTGATTGTTTCAAAAGAGTGGGCAACGGTCTTAAATGAAATAGCATGGTTCTTTGAGGGACTTGGTTTTTCTGAAGTGGAAGCAAATTCAATAGGACATTCAACCCAGGCATCTCGTTCATTGTTTCTTGATGTGATTTGATCATAGACTTGCATAAAGTCGGCAAAGGTTCTTGCTTTTTCAATATCGACAATCGATTTTGGTTGACTTGATTCAATCACTAAGGTGATCTTTTCTTTCGCCCGTGTTAAGGCCACATACCACAAACGCATTTGTTCAGAAAGAATTGCTTCTTTTTCTTCATTTAAAATTAAATCGGCAAAGATAGGACGAGCATACGTCGCTTCAGGATACGGCAATTGAATACCATAGGTTTTCGAATATTGATACATGCCTTTGGTTTCAACCATGTTGAAACCTTTGGTAAGACCGGGGTAATAAACATAGCTAAACTCTAAACCTTTTGATTTGTGTATCGTCATCAATTTAACCGCATTATCGGTTTCAACATTAGCCGTAATCGTCAAATCGACATCAATGTTATTGGTTTGTTTTAAAAAGGTTTCAAAAGCTTCAAGGGAATAACCTAAAGAAGACAATTGGTTGACGGTTTTCATCCACCCTTCAAGACGTGCGAGATTCGCAGGAAGGTCTGATAACGTTAATAATTTAGTTTCAAGGTTTAGCTCCCGAATTAAATCTTTCATCCATATCGATAAGACTTGTTGCTTACCGAGCTTCTGGAATTTTTCTATCAAAGTAAAAAGTGGAAACTCGGTTAGTGGTTTTTTACCAAGTGCTAAGCGATATAAGGCATCATCTTTTTCTTGGAAGATAAAACTTCTCAGTACGGAGACATACGCTTGCATGATGCGAGGAACAAGAGTATTACCCTGATGATGCACCATGATGGTCATTAAATTCTTCATCACCCGGAAGAAATCAGAATCCGATAAATCTCTTTCGGCATAAACTTCTAAGGGAATGCCAACGCGATTAAAGACTTCGATATAAGATTCAAAATTGGTTTTACGGTCAATTAAAATGGTGAAGTCTTTAAAGGTTGCTTGTCGCATCTGCTTGTTTTCTAAATCGGCAACTTGAAGACCTTGTTTGATTTTGTTAAGAATATCTGAGGCAATGATTTCAGCTTCATTCAATTCAGCATCCTGTTCCGTTTTAGCGTATCTCAAAACATCCATTTGGTACGTCTGATTGGGTTGATGTAATGTTTCATATAGAGATTGACCAAACGTTAACGCTTGTTCGTGATTGTAATGCACGCCACCGACTTCATTTGACATCACATGAGAGAAGAGGTTATTAATCCCTTCTAATACTTCTTTTCTTGAACGGAAGTTATCTTGGAGGATGATTTTACTTTGATGATGATCTTCACTTAATGCATAGTCCTTAAAGGTGGCAAATTTATGATTAAAAATTTCACTGTTGGCATTTCTAAATCGATAAATGGATTGTTTAACGTCACCCACCATGAATAAATTTTTCCTAGAAAGGTCTTGTAAGAAGGCTTCTTGTAAATCATTCGTGTCTTGGTATTCATCGATCATAATGAATTCAAATTGTTCACTAATTTCTTTTTTTAAAGACTTTATCTTCATTAACTGCATTGCTAACTTACTAATATCAGCAAAGGTATAACGATCATATTGTTTTTTCTTTTCATCAAGACGACGATTTAATTCTAAGAGTAAATCTAATATCACTTGTACATGCACTTGCGTGTCATCATAGTGTTCAAGTTGTCCTGAAATCGGCACCATCGCAGCATCCGCCTTCAAAAGACTTAACTCTTCCTTGAGTTTATCCCTTAGGATTTTGTCGTCCTCAGAGATTGATTTTGCTTTTAGTCGAGGAAAACTAATCTCACTCAAACCGGTTAATAAGGCATCAAGGTCGGGTAATGCCAATAAATTTTTCGTTAATTGATAAAAGAATTCTGTTTGTTGTGAACTTTCAAACTTAATCGCGAGATGCTGAATGAATTCGATTTCCCGACGATAATAATGAAAAAGCTCATCGCGACCACGGTCTTTAAATTCAACATTAAAATGTTGGGAAATATATCTCCGATAATAATCTAATTTATCCAATAGTAAATCCGCTTTTTGATCAATCCTTAGAATAAAGGCTTTGATTGTTTCATCTTGATTGACCACGAATTGTTTGATGAAAGATAAAAATTCAGGACGTTTTTGTTTATATTCTTCATCAAATAGTTCGTTGAGGGTGACTTTTCTTTCAATGTTGTAAAGCGTTTCTTCATAGACGCCGATATCCCTCGTTAGCCCCAGATAATGCCCATACTTTTTAACCAAATAAAGTGCATACGCATCAAAGGTCATGATGAAGGCTGCGTCAATTTGCGAAGCGAGCTCTAGTGCTTTTGCCTTCAATAACTCTTTGCGAATTCTTGCTTTCATTTCTGCGGCAGCCGCATTCGTAAACGTTAACATTAATAGACGTTGCAAAGGAACTTTATCAGTGAGTAAAAGTTTAATCACCCGTTCCGTGAGAACTTTGGTTTTACCACTACCAGCCCCCGCAGCAATTAAAACATCGCCATGAAGGTGATCGCGAGCTAATTGTTGGGCTTTAGTCAACGTCGCCATCAGTAACTTCTCCTTCAAGTTTTTTTGCAATCTTTATCATTTGCACATCATGCGGTTTTCGGAAACAGGTATCCAGGAAAGGACAATAATCGCACGAAGATTTCCTTTTAATGTTTTTGGGATTGATGGTGAAATCACCTTGGCGAATCGCCTGACTGGCCTGAGTAATCTTATCTTTTGCTAATCCAGCATATCTTGATATTTCTTCAGCACTTTTGAGATGATTCGATTTACGAAAGCCACCTTTTTTAACAACACTAACACCTTGAATAAATTTTGTTTTGCCATCCAAAATGGTGTCATCCATGATTTGAATCTTTTCTAATTCATTGACGATGATGCCATCCAATTGATATGACTTTGGATAAGTGGCATCCTCGATTTCGATGGTCTTCGCATTCAAGGATGTTTCAATAATATGTTGAATAAATAGGCCAAGAACATCTTTATTTTGATATTCAGGATGGTTTTCTAACATCAATGCATAAATCGGTAATTGCAAAGACCATCCAAATTCAATAAGGTCTTCATCAAAGCTTTCTGCTCCAGATTTATAATCAACGACCGAAACATATTCTTTACCTTCGGGAGTTCTAAGAAGAATGATTTTATCAAGATAACCAACGAGTTTTGTTTTGTCATCGTGCTGATAAGATATTTCTTTTTCAACCTCGATCGAAGATACTTGCATATGTTGTTGATGTAAT
>Ga0222714_10004922_pt1 | contig 12908 bp, 10 predicted proteins | sample C33_3DmetaG_FD_165048 | JGI IMG/M metagenome (GOLD analysis project Ga0222714, IMG submission 165048) | Estuarine water microbial communities from San Francisco Bay, California, United States - C33_3D | ecosystem: Environmental > Aquatic > Marine > Unclassified | place: USA: California... | reverse complement strand
TTATCTTTTTTATGAGTTGAACAATATAATCCTTGTTTTTCACCTTCTACATTAAATACTGGTTGTTTTTTACACCCTTCGTGAATACAAGTTTTATTTTTCACATTTACCATATTATCTTTTTTATGAGTTGAACAATATAATCCTTGTTTTTCACCTTCTACATTAAATACTGGTTGTTTTTTACACCCTTCGTGAAGACAAGTGTTGCTTACAACATCAATCATTCCTTCCAATTTATGAGTTGAACAATACAATGCTTTTGTTTCACCTTCTACATTAAATAGTGGTATAATTTTACACCCTTCGTGAATACAAGTTTTGCTTTTAATATCTATCATATTATCTTTTTTATGAGTTGAACAATACAATGCTTGTTTTTCACCTTCTACATTAAATGCTGGTTGTTTTTTACACCCTTCGTGAAGACAAGTTTTGTCTTTCACGTTTACCATTTTTTCCAATTTATGAGTTGAACAATACAATCCTTGTTTTTCACCTTCTACATTAAATGCTGGTTGTTTTTTACACCCTTCGTGAATACAAGTTTTGCTTTTCACATTAATCATTTTTTCCAATTTATGAGTTGAACAATACAATGCTTGTTTTTCACCTTCTACATTAAATGTTGGTCTAATTTTACACCCTTCGTGAATACAAGTTTTGTTTTTAATATCTATCATATTATCTTTTTTATGAGTTGAACAATACAATCCTTGTTTTTCACCTTCTACATTAAATACTGGTATAATTTTACACCCGTGTTCTTTACACATTTGTCTATTTATTATATAGTTAATAGATATTATATAGTTAATAGAATAATATTTAAATCAATTTTAAAATCAGCGTTTTAAATGTGAAAAGGTGTAAAAACTGACGTTTTAATTTATAAAGTGTAATATAAATTTTAAAGTTTTGTGTAAATTATAAGAAGAGATAACCCAAAAGATAAAATTAATTATATAAATATATATTAATGGAAAATGAATATGTAAATAATAATTTTGTGAAACCCGAACAATTTAATGAAAACTTAAATGAACTAAATGGAACGGTTGATTTGCTTTTAGATGAATTTAAAAAAATTTATGTAATATCTAAAATGAATCCTGCGAATCAAGAATACCAACAACAATACGCAAATATGGTGGCTGGATTAAACCAAATACAATCTAAATTATTTTCTATGTCTAATGATGTGCAAGTGAATATTGAAAGGATAAATAAAGCAATGATCGCTTTTGATATTCAGATTAAAAAAGAAAGAGTTAAAAATAGAGAATTAAAAATAAAATTAGGTGTCGCGGAAAATAAAACAAGTGTTGCTTCAGAAATGATCGATGATTATACTCAAATTTACGATGAAAGATATTTACGTAATTGGGCATTAGGATTAAGCACTATAATATGTATTATTACAATTGGTTTAACATTTAAAAAACAATAAGTTTAAACTTAAATTTTAATGTATTTTTAATATTCAAATGCTTTCCTTATTATATACACCTAAAATACCAGTAGTATCTGTAACTAACAAATCTTTATTTGACTACTGTAGTAAGTGTACTAAAAATTCAATTAAAAATATATGTAAAAAGACTAGTTTAGAGAGAAATGAAAATAAATTAAAAATTACTAATTCATTTGAAACCGATAGTGGTAACGATGATAACCCGGAAATTAAAGATTATCGATTATTAGCATATATATGTGTAACTACAATAGTATTTTTATTTTACAAGAGACATCATTAATATGTTTTCTTAATATTATATATGAATACTAACAATTATTCCACAAATAATTTAACTTCTATAACAATGAATTTAGAAAATTTACAGCAAAAACATAGCAATCTTTTAATTCAGTATAAACAAGCACTGACTGACTATATAAATTACTTAAATGTAGAAGCTCAACAAACAAATCCTGATGTCAAACCACCTATAACATCAATTTCGGGAATGTCTTATATTGGAACAGGAAGTGCCGGACAAAGTACCGCGACAACCCTTCAAGAATGTGAGGCAGATTGTTATACAAGTTCAAGTTGCACTGGAGCAACATTTGTTTCAGGTAATTGTAATCTTAGAATTGGAGATTCACCTATAATTCCGGCATCAAACGACAGTTACGCTATTATTCCCAAGGGTAAACTATTATTAATGAATATGAATGATTTAAACAATCAATTATTGGCCGTCAATACAGAGATTACCCATAAAATAACATCAAGTCAGCCGGTATACAATGAGGTTGAAAGTGAAAATAATAAACAAACACAAGAATTAATTGAAAATTATAAAGAATTAGAAATCGAAAGAGAGAATATTATAAAATTGTTGGAAGAATATGACACTTTAGATACAACAGAAAATGTGACTCAAATAAAAATTACTCAAAATTATAATACTTACATCTTATTAGTTATATTAGCAATTGCTGTTGTAGTTTTAACAATTAAAATATCATCATCCGGACTTTCAGTAGGACAGACAATACAAAGTGGAGGACATTTTAAAGCGTCTACCTATTATATATTATTTGCAATAATACTATTAGTAGTTGGTATAAATTTTGTAATTAAAAATTCTCTTTATTAGTTATTAATTATTAATTATTAGATATTAATAATTAATAATTAGTTATTAATTATTAGATATTAGATATTAGATATTAGTTATTAGATATTTATTATTTATTATTATATATTAATAGCATGATTAAAATTGTTGATAATAAAGATAATAGATATAACATTAATAAAACTAGTCAATCGCCAGCATTAATTCAAGGAACAAAATTTAAAAAATACCAAAATAAAATATTTAAAAGTTTAGAAGAAAACGTAGAAAAGAGGGAAGGGTTTACTGGTCTTAGTGAAAATGGATTAACGTCCCAGACAAATAAAATCATTAGTAATAATGATTTTTCAAATCAACAACAAACGATAGATAACTTAAGAACCGAATATAAAAATACTTTACAAGAATATGAAAATTTAGCAGAAAAATTATCAAGTAATGTTAGTGGCTATATAAATAGAGTAAACCCGAACAATCCATATTTAAACAAGACGGTTAGTTTTAGTACTGGACAAGTATGTTATGTTACAAATCAAGGAGTAGTTAAATTGATTCCTTCTACTGAAATATGGCAAAGTTTAAATATTCCACAATCAGTACAGGTTGAATTAAAAATTCCCTGGAAAAAATCGTATTCTACCCCAGGAATACAACTACCAACTAATCATCCTTTAGTAATAGGTACAGATGTTGAGGAAGGTCAAAGTTTTGGAAACGAAGGTTCTAATGTATTTGTTAATCAACTTTTACCTAAAGGAACAACCGCTTCATATATGGGTTGTTATGCTAGTAGTCCTAATAATGACAATATGACGTTTATAGGTGGTTCTCCTGCTTCTACAGATGTTTCTATACAAAATGGAAACTTTAGTGAGCCTGTTTTAGTAAATAATAGTTATAAATGTATTACCAGTTCTTCAGAGGTTCCTGGTTGGTATTTTAATGGTGCCTGCTTAATTAATAATTCAAAATCGTGGGGTTTCCCAATACCATACCCAAATGGCTATCAATGTGTTAGTATACAAAATGAACAATATATCAATACATTAGTAAATTTAAGCACTGGTGTAAATTATACATTAACCTTTTATGCGTGTGGAAGTAATCCAATAAATATTCAGTTATATACAAATTTAAATGCATATATAAGTACAATTTATAATTTAACTCCGACTGTAAATTCTTGGACAACATATTCAACAACATTTACCGTACCAACTACACAAAGTTATAATTTATATTTTACAGGTACAAATACGAGCGGAAACCAATCAACTGCCGTTCAAAATGTCAGTTTATCAGGTTCAGGTGCATCATCTGGTACTTATACATATAATGATTGTATGCAGGCTGCGATTCAAAACGGGTATCAATATTTTTCTCTTCAAAATGTGAATACTGAAAGTTCAACTGGTTATTGTGCAGTTTCAAATAGTAGTCCAGTAATAAGTCAATATGGTAATGCGACAACTCCTAGTAAAATGATAGTATTATGGTCTTCAAAAACTTCTGGTCAATCAGGCAATACATCTACTTTAGTAGCGAATACGGGTCAATTACAAGTATTAAATTCAAGTGGAACTTCCGTATTTTCAACCCCCGCGTCGAGTGATGTTACTACTCAACTAAATCCATATATAGGGTGTTATAAATTTAACGATCCTAAAAATTTACCTCAAATAGGAAACAATTGGCAGTATTCCCAAAATGACTGTATTGACGAAGCTACAAATCAAGGATATAATTATGTTGGATTGGCAGGAGGTCCAGAAAGAACAATAAATGGAACTACGATGATTAAACGGTGTTTGGGGTTTAATGATTTAGAATCCGGACAATTAAATGGAGTATCGACAAATTGCAATTATCCTCTTGGCGGTACGGATGCTAATGCTCTTTACTCTACAGACAATTTATCTCAGGGTGGTGTTTGCTATTTAATATTACACGATAATGGTAATATGGTTATATGTAGAGGGTCGGGTCCACATGATAATCAGGGTGTTATGTGGTCATCTAAAACGAAGGGTAAGCAACAAGACGCCAATCCAAAAGTATCTGCGTCAAAAGGCAAATATGGTCAAAACTGGATGCCAAGTAGCGGAACATTGGCACCAGGAGATTTTATTGGTTCAACTGATGGAAAAATTGCGTTGGTAATGCAATCAGACGGTAATCTAGTTCTTTATGCATACCAAATGGTTTCAAACTGCCAAAAAATGAGTGATGGTAAAACTGGAGGCGGGTTACTAGCAAATGCTGCTTACGATATTGGCAAAGTTGCCATTCCTGGAAATATGGGACAATTAGCTTTCATTGACGCAAATTCGGAAATACACACTTATCCGACTACTAATCAAACATATTCCAATACTTATACTACGATAAATAATTCCAACGCTTCACAGGGAAATATAGATGGTGCTACTTATAGTGGAGGGACACTCCAATCGTGTCAATCCTCGTGTAATACAAATTCAGATTGTGCAGGGTTTGTATTTACTGATAATACGTGCTATCCTAAAAATAATACAATATATGGAAATATTACTAGTGCTAACGGTATTGATACTTATATAAGAAATGTAATACCATCTTCGCCACCAATTGGAGTAACACAAAATACATCAACTATAGATACAATAAAATATGGTGGTTATGAAAATGGAGGTGACCTTAATAGTGAATATGGGTTGGCTAATGTGAATAGTGTTGAAAAAAACCAATTAGATCAGCTACAAACAAAATTAAATTTATTGTCCAATCAAATTAAAAATTTAACAGGACAATTTGGAAAAGGTTCTACAACGGCAAATTTACAAGGAGAGAAAAACAATTCAGGAATTAGCGAATATCTTGAAGATATAAAAACTACAAACCAAGAAATAACAAATGTCGCAGGAGTTACAACAGGTGGATTGCAAAATATACTTGAAGATAGTGATTTGATTGTTCTTCAAAAAAACTATGAATACTTATTTTGGAGTATTTTGGCAGCAGGGGTAGTATTAATATCTATGAATATAGTTAAAAAATAAGCAATGAATAAATCAATAAAAATAAAATATAATAATATTATTATATTTTATATAATATGTCTGGATTACCAAATGTTCAAGAAAATAACGAGCAAATTCTGAATGATATCCAATCTTTGCAACAAATGGAACAACAACTATTTAATAGTTTAGAAACAAATCCGAATATGACTCCTCAGCAACAACAAAAAGTAGTTGAAAAAATGAATCAACTTTCAAATATGCGTATTAATTTATATCAAACTTTAAGCGGTGTTAATAATTATTTTGAAAATGCTTTAAATACATCAGTTGGTTCATTAAAGCAAGAAGTTATTGCTATTGGAATAGTTGAAAGCGAATTAAATAAGGCAAAAAAACGACTAGAAATTTTAGAGGAGGAAAAAAATAATAAAATTCGGCTTGTTGAAATTAATGCATATTACGGAGATAAATATGTAGAGCATAGTCAACTGATGAAAATCGTAATTTTTACGTTGCTTCCCGTTATTATTTTAGGTTTATTGAATAACAAAGGAATTTTACCTAATATTATTTATAATATTTTATTAGTAATTATTGGTTTAATAGGTGGTTATTTTTTCTGGATACGTTTTGCGTCTATAATTACACGCGATAACATGAATTATCAAGAATACGATTGGTATTTTAATCCGAATAACACATCAACGAGTACGTCAACTACTACCACTAATGATCCTTGGGTTAGTGAAACAACAAATGAAACCTATGGAAGTTGTGTTGGTGATGCTTGTTGTTCGACTGGTTTAACATATGATGCTAGTATGAACCAGTGTGTGTCCTCTACATCTACCTCTACATCTACCTCTACCTCTACCTCTACCTCTACCTCTACATCTACAGAAAATTTTATTAATAATATATTAACAAAACAACAACAAGGAAATAATAAAATTCAGTATGATTTAAGAGAACCCAAAGCTTTTAATAGTTAAAATTTTTTTAATTATATAATATAGTAATATGAAGAATAATAATTTTGATTTAAATGGATTTAATTCGTTTTTAGATAAAGCAACAAAAGCTATTTCTTGTGATGCCGAATGTCAAAAACAAAAAACCGAACAACAACTTAAGGATAAGTATTTAAACGCCCAATCCAATTTAACTTTAGCCGAACCAGAATTTCAAGTAGCAAAGAAAAATTACTATACATATGTATCAGGGCAAAATGGGTATAATGAAATTATTGAAGAAGAAATTCAAAATGCGGCTAATTTAATTGGACAACAATTTAAACAAACTTATCAGGAGGAAATCACCAAAATTAAATCACAATTAGATACATATAATGGTCTTTTAATAAATTTTAATAATATTGTAGATTTAGATAGAAAATATAAGAGGGAGAATAGTGTTCTTTACAAAAAAATAAAAGAAGATACAAATGACATTTTGACAAATGAGAGAAAAACCTATTACGAAGATCAACAAATCGATATCTTAAATTCATATTATTATTATATATTATGGATAATTTACATAATTGTTGTATTATGTCTTATAATTTTCTCTCTAATTTATCCATCTCAAAGTAGTTTAAATAAAAAAATATTTGTAGTAGTTATCTTTTTAATTCTACCTTTTATTTCAACGTGGATACTTGGTAAAATAATATTTATAGTATACTGGTTATTTGGATTGTTGCCCAAAAATATTTATTCATAAAATATTTAAATTTAATTAAAGCATTAAATATTTTAAACGGAATCAATTACATCTGGTTCTTCTTCTTCGTCTCTAATAAATTCTATGCCGGTCCATCCCTTTAGTTTAGTATTAAATTGCCCGAACCTCTTGTTCATATATTCACACAATTCTTCACTCTTTGGAACCTTTTTAGAGCCTTGATCTTGTTGAAACCATAGTTTAAATTCTTCCAAAATTGAAGCTTTCTTAAGTGGTTTAGCCTTAGGGTCGTTGGTCTTTCTAATTCTATCAACAATAAAGGCCGCAATGTGGTCTTGTCCATTTCTATACTTTTTAGATGCTTCTAGAACAGTATCACAATCTATCACATTACCATTTGTTTCGAACGCACGGCGAACCAACATACTTGCAAATATAGGAGCGAATTTATGTAGTTTTTCATTTAAATTTTTATCCTTTGGAAAAACATATGGCGTATCATCTTCGTAATGTTCATCTTTATCAACAAACTTAGATGGAAACGAACATTTTCTAATTCTTCTCCAAGTACCATCATCATTACTGTCAACGTCGAATAAATTATTAGTGCACACTACCAGCTTAAATTGAGGATCGAAAATTTCTGATTCAGAATATAAACCTCTTGCTTGAATAGGGTCACCACCAGTAAGCTCTTTCATAATACCCTCATTAAGTTTGACACCTTTTGACGGCTCCTGCATAACAGCATATCTAATTCCTTTAAGTTTTAATACTTCGTCAGAAGTTCCCCCAATTTTACCTCTAACATCTGTAACAAGAGTAATTGGAACGGTGCCTTTTAAATCACCCAAAGTTGCTGACATCAAATCAGCGAGCAAAGATTTTCCATTAGAACCGCTTCCATGATATACATTAAACGTTTGATTTTGATTAGTTCCAATCAAGCAAGACGCTAAATGGTCCCACATATATCTATTCAAATCCTCAATCGGAAATAAAGTATGCATAAATTTGTTCAATTCTTCTGATGTTTTCTTCCACTCTGGATTTGTTTCATCATGAGGAATATAGTCAATTCTAGTAGTTTTGGTGATATAATCATCTGGTTGACCATCTCTAAAAGTTTTAGTTTTGAAATCAACCACTCCATTATTAAAACATAGTAAATATTTATTACTATCCATGTTGCGAACAAAATGGTCGTCAAAGAATATTTCCGCCGCTTCACGAAGAATATGGTCTTTTGATGTAGTTTTCTTCAAAGTAATTTTACTTTTATGAATGTGAAGTATTTTCTTTCTAAACATTTCACGACGCGGATCATCCTCAGAATATTCGTTCATTTCGGATTCATATTGTTCAGCTTTTGACGCAAACAAATTATACATATCTTTTGATATTTTTTCTCTTAAACTAAGACCTTTGTCTGTGACCCATCTGTGATTTTTAAAACGATGCCAACATCCTCGTTTATCATAACTAACGCAAATATATTCATCTTTAAACATATGATGTAAAATGATCGCATAATCATATTCTGCGGAAGTTTCAATTGCTTGTTCAAAATAATAATCAATAGTTCGTTTTTTAATTAATTCATACGCTTCAAAATTGTCTTTCAATACCCAATACATAATCGAGCGCCTAGTAATACTTCTCCCTTCATTATTTGCCTTGTGAAATTTCTTCCAATCGAGATATAATCCAGGAATAGTATTATATTCAAAATCGCTTGCTTTACTTCTAAGCATAACCCAAGACAAGAATAATTTATCAGATGTATGTTTTAAAGCAAACGCAACTTGTCTATTAATAAGATGAGACCCAGGCTCGTAATATTTTCCCGGAAGAGCTTGGGTGTATTCATGTGTTTCTCTGATTTCGTACTCGTCTGCACGTAAATTTTTAATCATATTATCGACCGCTTTTTCCAATGTTTCTTGGTTTACTATATCGTTAATCGATATGTATTCATTTTCTTCATTATTATCATCTTCCACAATAATATTCATTTTAGTTTTACTAGGTGGTTTTTTAATCTTGTAATTTTTAGATTCACACCGTTTATTATAAGCTTCGGAAATTTTTGGGTTCATTTCAAACCTAGGATGTCCGTCATATTGGACTGATAATTTTGCAAAATCACGTTTAAGATTAAAATCTGTTACCTTACGTTCGTCCATCATAAAATTACCATCGGCTTTATCATAAGTAACCACATAGTGATGAGTTAATTCGTATGCTTCGTTGCCTGGTTTTCGTGAGCCAAATAACTGCCAATTTGTAGTTCCTTTACTGATACCTTCGTCTAATACAGATTCCCAATTGTTTATAAGAGGTAAGTCCATATATTCAGGCAAAGATGTAATCATTTTATCCCGAATCATCATCTGGATAATATGATCAACCTGAATTCCTATCACCATATGAATTCCATCTTTTGTCAAAGTACCGTTTGACAACCTATTTACGTTAGGTTTTTCAAAAATATAAATTGAAAATTGATTACTTTCATCAAATATAAAACATTCCTTAAGTTCATCCAAATAGACACAAATCATATCTCTAACGTGCTCTCTTGTATGTTTTCGTTCTACAACATCGTGATTATACCTGAAGTCAAAATCGACAACTAGTGGTCCACCGCTTTCCAATTGTTTTTCGGTCAAATATTCTTTTCTTTTCTTTTCAAAAACATATTCATAATATAGACCATAAAAGTCTGTTAAATCTTCTTTTGGAATAATATAGGCACCAGCATATATTTGTAACTCTTTATCTGGTATTCTTGTATGAGAAATACCTAATGAACTGTTAGAATTACTAACATTCTTAGCACTATGCTTTGCTAAGAATTCATTTAGATCTTTAATTTGACACGTGGACGCCATTGTATTATTCATTGTTAATATAATATATTAACATTTTTCTATTTCATTTTTTTTATTTAATAAATAAATATTATATAACATAGTTATATAAAACTAGTTAAATTTTATATTTAAAAAACACATTTAAACCTAAAATCATATTGTAAATATATGACAACTTTTATTGGAAAAGAAACAATACAAAGATTGCTTAAAGACGTGAGACAAATTATTCAAAATTCTCTCACCGACCAAGGAATTTATTATATACACGATGACACTGATATGATGAAAGGGTATGCTATGATAGTCGGACCGTCCGATACACCATATTTTAGTGGGTTCTATTTTTTTGAATTTAATTATCCACATGATTATCCTCATAGTCCCCCCAAAGTTAAATATTGCACAAATGGAAATAATATACGGTTCAATCCAAATTTATACTGTTGTGGAAAAGTTTGTATTTCCCTCTTGAATACTTGGAGAGGGGACCAATGGACATCGTGTCAAACTATTTCTACCGTTCTTTTAACATTATGTACTCTATTATGTCCAGAGCCACTTTTAAATGAGCCCGGGGTCGATAATACAAATAAAGATATGACAAATTATACTGATATTATTGAGTTTTCAAACATTAATATCGCTGTGTGTGATATTGTAACTAAGAAAAATGGCGTTTATCAACCTTTTTTTGATAATTTTTATTCTTTTATTAAAGAAAAATTTAATAACAATTACAATACGTTATTAGATTTTGCTAATAAACAATTGACTGAAAAGTTTTCGGAACCCCAAGTTATTAATACTAGATTTTATTCTATGAATGTTGTCATCGATTATAAATATATTATATCTAAATTACAAGAAACTAAGCAATATGTTGATTTGGAAACATCATCTTAATTTTATTTGTATAATAATTTAAAATTGAAATTATAATATAAATATAATTTGTAGTCATATTATATAAGATGCACTTCTGTAATGTATGTTCAAACATGTATTACATCCGTATTAACGCGGATGACCCTAATAAACTTGTCTATTATTGTCGTAAATGTGGCAATGAAGATTCATTGCTCGCCGCACAAAATGGGTGTGTCTCAAAAAATCAAATTAAGAAAACAGAACAATCGTATAATCATATAATCAATAAATATACTAAATTAGACCCTACCCTTCCTCGTATTAATAATATTCATTGCCCTAATCCAACTTGTCCTACAAATAAAGAAGGAGTAGAAAGAGAAATTATTTATATTCGCTATGACGATAGTAATATTAAATTCGTGTATTTATGCACAAATGATGCTTGTAATACTGTTTGGAAAATTAATGAACATAGTTAAATATAATATTAAATTTTGCATATCAGCCACATATATCACAGTCATTCATTCGTTGACGCTTATATAATTGAACTATTTTAATTATTGAAACTAATAAGTATTCATATTATTAAATTATAATATTTTTTATTAATCAGCAAACAAGCGGATTTACCGGCAAAACAAAGTAATTGTTTAATTGTTTAAATTTTAAACAAAAAATTGAAATTAAAATTTAAAAGTATATTTAGTTAATATATTAACAATGAGTGACGACGACAGCAATTTTGATGGTTCTCAAAGCGACGACGAGAGTGTTGAAGAAAAGAGTGTTGAAAATATTGTTTCAACTAAGAAAATTGTGAAACCCGCCCTTATTAATCATGCCAAACAATTTGGTGGATATGAAGAAGAAGACTCTGAAGTAGATGATTCAGAAGATGGTGATGACGATGAAGAACAAGTTGGGGGTGTTGAAGGTGACGCAGATTTTGATATTATTAATAACACTAACATAAAAGATGACGCATCTTTAGAAAAAGACCAGGATGATTCTGATGATAGTGACATAGAAATTGACGAAGACGGTCAAGCCATCGAAAAAACATCTCCTGTCAATGTTACTAAACCAAATAAAACCACACAATTAATCGTTGATGATGATGATGATGATGATGATGATGATGATGAATACGAAGAAAATTATTTGCAAAAATTTGACGGCGAAGTTGATAAAAATTACATTAATGAGTTTCATCCTGAAAAAGCTCGTATTTTAGGTCAAAGAGCTAAACAAATTGAAATTGGCGCAAAACCACTTGTTAAAGTTCCAGAAAATATTATTGATGGTTATTTAATTGCAGAATTGGAGCTTAGGGAAAATAAAATTCCATTTATTATTAAGAGACCTATTCCGGGAGGCGCATTTGAATATTGGCGTGTAAAAGATTTAGAAAATATTATCTTTTGAGTTAGGTTTAACACGTTTATCTACTATCAATATTTTTTTATTTAGTAATATTTAGTAATATTTAGTAATATTTAGTAAAAAAATAATTTATATATTATATGGAGAATAATCAAGCTAATACTTTATTAGAATACATTTGGGTCGGGGGAAAGGGTGAAATAAGGTCAAAAACAAAGGTTGTATCTGGTGTTGTATCTTTTGATATTGCATGTGTTCCAGAATGGAACTATGATGGTTCTTCGACATGGCAAGCAGATAGTAATGGTGATACTGAAATCATATTAAAGCCGTGTTTTATTTTAAAAGACCCAATAAGAAAATTGAATAATGTTAATAGTTATAATTATCTTGTTTTATGTGATACATATGATTCAAGCAATAACCCGACACCAACAAATCATAGATATATGGCAAATAATATATTTAAAAAAGGTGGTGAATATAAACCTTGGTTT
>Ga0222714_10004920_pt1 | contig 12913 bp, 23 predicted proteins | sample C33_3DmetaG_FD_165048 | JGI IMG/M metagenome (GOLD analysis project Ga0222714, IMG submission 165048) | Estuarine water microbial communities from San Francisco Bay, California, United States - C33_3D | ecosystem: Environmental > Aquatic > Marine > Unclassified | place: USA: California... | reverse complement strand
AGACAATTGTTTGAAAATCGGTATCAATTGGATGAAATGGTTAAGGAATTAGAAGGTTATATTGAATCGTCTAAAAGGGAGTTAACTGCGTTGGCTATGTCAACACCAAAAGATATTATAGCGGAAAAGGATGAATCAGGCTATCCTCAAAATCCATTTGATGAGGTACTTAGAAAAACTTCTGAAATTTTTGAATTTATGGAAGAAAACTATAGTAATTTAAATAAACTTTACCAGTACCAACAGTATTTGGATGAGAATCCAGATGTGGACATGAATCAATTTAAAGATATATAAAATGAAATACTTTATTAAAAGAAAAATTTGGCAAATTAAAAATGTGTTCAGATGGTTACCTATCATTTGGAAACAATACGATTTTGATTATCGTTATTCTATTGAAGTTTTTAAATTTCAGTTACAAAAACAAGCAGAATTCCTAGAGTCAGATAAGTCTTTTACTGTTTGTGCTAAAGATAAGGCAAAACGTATTCGTACCGTTATTAAGTTAATGGATAAAGTATATGAAGATGATTACTCTATGGAGTATGTGGACAAACTAAAAGAGTTATATGGTAAAGATGCTTTGGAGGTTTCATTTGTAGAAACTAATGACAAAACATTTAATGATTTTAGTGGTAAAACTGAAAAGTTATTTTCTATGAGATATCGATATATGTCATGGGATAACGCTGATGAAATAGAAAAAGTTAAAGATGAACTTTTCCGCGAATCACAAGATAAACAGATACGGGCACATAAGATATTATGGTCTTTAATTGAAAAGGATATTAGGGATTGGTGGGATTAAAATGAGATATAAAAAATTTTTACAGAAAATTCTAGATACAGCACTAAAAAATGAATTAACAAAAATTTTTGGTGCTGGAAGCTACGTTAAAATAACTAATATGAGTTATGTTAGGAGTAGAAAATCTTATTTAATAAATGTAACTTTATTTGTTGTTGATGTTGAGAATTGTTTTGAGATGTACCCAGATGGACTAGATGTTATAATACAAAGGGGTTGGATTGGCGTTGGCGATAAAACCCCTTTAATTATTAATTCATCTATTGATGTTGTATTATAACGAAACTAACATATCCATTAATTCTTGTTGTGGGAACATATCAACTTTGTCTTTACGAGTGTTAGTATGTGTCCAAACACCCTTAACCTTACCATAGTATGCGTCCTCATTAAACTCAAATGCGTCAGCACCCTTTTGTTTAATTAAAGCGGGTAATCCCTTTCTAATATCAATACCATCCCTTTCACCAATCCAATGCATCCATAATCGTAACGCCTCAATTTGTTTATCTGAATATCTATGCCATAAAGTATGACCCCTAAAAGGTTTTGCTAATTTAACAATTTGTGATTCCGCAACTGTTGCTCCAGCATACGTCTTTCCATTTACCACATATCCAAAGTTACAAACCTCAATTCCAATCGAGTTTTTATGCATAGTTTGGGATCCGTTTTTACCTAGGTGATACCCCCAACAACCTTCTGGAAATGCCTGTACCATAACACCATCATACGTAGTATCACCATCTTTACATGATGGTCCTCCTAACACAAATTCAGTTGCTATTTTACCAATTTTGTCCGCATCCCAAGCTTTGATTGTATTATAGGGATTGTGCCACCCAGCTGTGTGATGTAAGAACATCCACTCAGGTTTAATTGGTCCCTGTAGATATTCGTCTTTTGGCATAAAAAACTCAACAACTTCTAACCCATTTTTAGTGGTATATTTATTTTTACTATATACTGATGAAGATTTTGACTCAGTTATAGTTTTTGTCAAATCAGTATCTAAAAGACCCATTTTTGCCAATGTTTTAGGACCAACAACTCCATCTGGTGTTAACCCATTTTTAGTTTGCCACTCTTTAACCGCAATTTCTGTTTTAGGTCCAAAATCACCATCAGGATTAAGTCCTAATACTTCTTGTAAGTCTTTTACTTCATTACCTCTACTGCCTTTTTTTAATAACATTATTAATAATTTTAATTGTTTATTTTTTATATAAATACACATCTCAAACTATTTGTTTGTATTTATAGATTATAAAAGAAAATATAAATGTTATGAGTAAGAGATTTATAATATCGTCAATTATCGCAATAATAATAATGTTAACTTTTTTTATTGTTAAAACATTTGTTTTATTGGGTGTAATTCCTTGTAATAAATTAGTACAATGGTATGAATACTTATCAGTTATATTTTTTATGCCACCATTTTACTTTATAATCGAAGAACTTGTTAAAAAAAGTCGAAAAAATAAACAAGGAATTAAATCAACTGAAGCATTACTGGACGATTCGGCTTTAATATCTAAAGCTGATAGATATGGAAAAATTACTTTTGTAAATGATAAATTTTGTGAGGTGTCTGGTTATAAAAGACATGAGCTACTAGGTAAAGATCACGTAGTGTTAAATTCTAAAACACACCCTAAAGAGTTTTGGGTTAATATGTACTCGACTGTTATTAAGTACAAATCAATATGGAATGAAATTGTTACTAATAAAAATAAAAAAGGTGAAGAGTATATTGTTAATTCTTGGGTTATGGGAGAGTTTGACGAACAAGGTAAACACATTGGGTTTATTTCTGTAAGACAGGATATAACAGAGTTATATAAACAGAAATTAGATATAGAAAGGAAAAACTCTTATTTAGAACATGCGGCTAAAATATTAAGGCACGATATGCATTCAGGTATTAATACATATATTCCTAGGGGTGTTTCTTCCTTAAAAAGAAGATTAAATCATGATAATGTTAAAGAATTAAAAATAGAAGCACCACTTAAATTAATAGAAGAAGGTTTATTACATGCACAAAAAGTATATAAAGGAGTAAAAGAGTTCACCAACTTGGTTAAAAAAGATGCTAGACTAGATAAAAATTATCATAATTTAGGTGAAATATTAAAAGAATATTTAAAAACAACTAATTACTCAAAGCAAGTAAAAATTGATGGGCTTCCAACAAAAGATGTTAACGAATCTTTATTTTGTACCGCTATAGATAATTTAATTAGAAATGGTCTTAAATACAATGATAGTAAATCAAAAATGGTTCATATTTATATGGAGGATGAAAATACTATTGTTATTCAGGATAATGGTAGAGGAATGACAAAGAATGAGTTTGAGGAATACTCTAAGCCATATGTAAGAAAAGAAGGTCAAAAAGAATCTGGTTCTGGTTTAGGTTTAAATATAACAATTGCAATAATGAGAGAGCATGGTTTTAATATTTCTTGTGAAAGATTAGAGCCATGTGGAACTAAAATAAAAATAACAATATGATAGAGTCAATTTTATTAGTAGATGATGAAGATTTATTCCACTTGGTGTTTGAAGATGCCTGTAGTCTTTTAGACATTACACTTAATCTTTCTAGTGTTTCTTCATCAGAGGAAGCAGAAGAACTATTTAAACAATGGTTTAATGGTCAGATAAAAAAGCCTGCTTGTTTGTTTATTGATTTAAATATAATTGGTTCTTCTTTTGATGGAATAGAATTAATTAGAAAATTAAATTTCGAGTATGGTGATGAAGTTGTCGCTGGAATCATATCTTCATCTGATGAAGAAGAAGAACAAGCAAGAGCTTTAAAGGCTGGTGCTCAGTTTTGGATTATAAAGTCAGATGATATAGAACCAAGGCTAGAAGAGTTCAAAAAGGACTACCAATTATATAAAGAAAGAAAGGGTCAATTTAAAGTTTATAAGTAATGGTTGAAGTAAAAGAGGAAACCAAACTAACACTTTTAGAAATTTATAAAGAGTCTAGTATTGGGTTAGAAGGTAATATATTAAAACTAATTGATTCTAGTGGTGATGACGAGTTTTCCATATACATTAGAGATTGTATCGAAAAGGATAAGGAAAAAAGAAGAAAAAGATTAGAAATTACCAAACAAGTCCAGGATCAAAACAAAGAATTGCTAAAGGCCAAAGAAGAAATAGAAAGAGTTAATGAAGAACTAAGATTGTCGTTAGTTGAGGTACATAGAGCAAAAGAGGATGTAGAGAATGATTTAGATATTTTACAAAAGAAGACTCAATATGAATTGATTAATACGATAGTTAAAGTCGCTTTATTTGTTATAATTGGTGTTGGTATTACAACAACAATACTTTATATGGTTTCTATGTTTACAGGAAAAGACACTCAAATAATAGGATCAACTTGGTCCAATATGTTTGGTATATTATTAACAAATGCTTTTTCAATTGTTGGTACTATTATGGGTGTTAAATACGCTAACAATAAAAATTAAGATATTATTTTAATTTCACTTTCTGTCTCAATCACAACTCTAGCACCACAAGATAGTATTGGTTTTTTATCTCCTGAACCACAATAAATTATTCTACTAGGGCCAAGTATTTCAACTTCGTTACAGTATGTATTCTTTCTACCTTCTTTTATAGTTATAACATCTAGATTTGTTCCTTTTGTTTTATTTGATCTAATGTGATGTTGATTAACGTGTATTCTTTTCTTCGACATAAAAAAATATAAATAAAAAGGGTTTAATTATAAACCCTTTTTATTGTCCCATCACTATATAATATAATAACTAACCCAATAGTAGATGGTAAAACCTCCCTCCCTGTTACATCAACGTATTTTAATATTTCTCGACCATTAGTACTACTTTTAGTAACAGAGAAAGGAGGATATTCTTTATATATACCATTAAAATCAAACTGAGTTATTTTATAATATGTTACATCGGAAATTCTATAATCATTTAAACTATACTCACTACCAATAGATGTATTACCAATAGAAGATACTTTATCTACATTTTCCCAGTTAATTCCATCAATCGAATGTCTAATTAAAAAATAATCTGAATTATGTTCACTTGATGTCAACCAACTAATATGATTGTATTCACCTTTATTAACCCCACCATAACTTAACATTTCAACTGGTAATGGAGTTAAACAAGATATCTCAGCTGAGAATCCAGCGTATTGTATACTACCATCTGATGTTAGTCTCAGTGTTAAAGAACCATCAGGTGCAGTTGATATAAAGTTTCCTGGTAGAGCAGTACCAGTAAATACACCTAGTAGTGGAGCGGCAGTGCTATTACCATCATATACATAAACGTAATCCCAATTAGTTTCTAGATCAAATGCAGTGAATGTTACTGATACTATTGCTCCTGCAGTGCCTGGGTATAGTGTTGTGTATCCATTAGCATTTACAGAGTAGTTACCAATCGATCCTCCATTATCATATAGTATACCTTCACATACGTTGTAAGAGTTGTTACCAGATGCTGGTATTTTCATTTCAGCTACTGGTGGTACGCAGAATGAATTGATCGGTAGTTGTGTTGACGATCCTGCTCCTCCACTCGCATAAACAACTCCATTAATTGTTGCTGTCCAAGATACTTCGGTTGGGAAAGTACCGTCTGTTACTACGATAGTATAACAACCATCTAACACACAATATATAGATGAGGTACCTGATGAACCCGTGGATAATGTTCCTGATCCCACCGTGGAACCATTTGCATCATTAATGATAGTATATGTTGCACCATTCCAACCATCTCCCCAAGAATCGTACATATTAATAACTAATGGATTATCTGTACATGACGGGGGTGGTGGCGGGCCAGAACACATTACCCTCCTTGTTCTACATCCTGTTCCTGTTGTACATCCAGGTCCGTGTGTATAAAATCTAATTGTTCCTGTGAATGTTGCTGTCCAAGTAGCAGTTCCAGTTCCCCAAGCTAATACAGCATTTGCCGTAGTTGTGATGGTTACAATATCTGAACCAACAGAGCTTGCAAATGAATACGAATTTCCTGCAGTTACATTGATGTTAGAGTATTCTCCTCTCCATCCACAAGTAGTGACTGTTTGCCACGCTCCTGTGCATGTTGGGGTTAGTGATGCATACAAACCATAAACGTTGTTTGTACACTGGCTAAATGTTGTTGTTGTAAAAATCGTAAAGATTGTTGTTAGTAAAAATAGTAAATTCTTCATAATGGTCGAGATTAATGATTATTTATCTATCTCACTTGAAGATCCATAATAGTGGAACCCCCATCTTCCATGGGCCGGTCGAGTATATACTAATAAATACTTAAGTATTTTTACTTATAAAGAAATAATCAAGTATTTTTTTTCAAACGATATAATTGGCTTAATATTTATTGTTAATTTATTAACAAAAAAACCCAACGAATTGTTGGGTTTAAATTAAACTATAAAATACTATTAATCATCTTTACGGTATTCACTTAACAATTCCTCTGGTGAAAGTGTTTTAAAATCATTTTTAAGATTATCTATATCAAGTTCATAATTCATTTTATATTTAATGTCGGCAATTGCTTCAGCGTTTTTAATAGACTTATCAATTTGATAAATTATTTTATATGGATCAGCATTCGACCCTGGTCTTCTATCTTCGACATATCCTTTCCAATTTTCTGCAGTACCTTTTGGAACTCTAATTGATGCGCCTCTATCTGAAATACCCCAACTAAATTTATCAATTGATTGTGTTTCATAGTTTCCGGTAAGTCTTAATTCATTTGATGATCCATATTCTTTAATATGATCTAAGTGTCTTCCATATAAACTTGCAAATAGTGATTCAAAATATTCTTCCCCACCTTCATTTCTCATTTTATCATTTGAGAAGTTTGTGTGTAGTCCAGACCCATTCCATTCTCCCTGTTGAATTGGTTTTGGGTGTAAGTCAATTTCATATCCATATTCTTCGGATAGTTTATGTAAAAAATATCTTGACATCCATAAATCATCCCCAGCCTTTAGTTTTCCTTCTGCAAATACTTGATACTCCCATTGTCCAAGCGCTACTTCTGCGTTTGTCCCCGTAATATCAATTCCATAATTTAAACACATATTTGTGTGCTTTTCAACAAAATCTCTTCCAACCACATTTGATCCAACTCCACAATAATATTTACCTTGACCTTCAATAATACCATTATGCCCTAAAATTGCTTTATTTTTACCTTCACGAATAAAATATTCTTGTTCAAATCCAAACCATAGCTCGTTATCTTCATCTTTTAGTTTTGATCTAGTATTTGATACGTGGGGCGTACCATCTGAATTTAACACTTCGCATAGTACATAGATGGTTTCTGATACGTCTATTTTATATAATCTAACTGGTTTTAAAATTCTATCAGAATTTCCAGTATTAGCTTGTCTTGTTGATGATCCATCAAAGTTCCACTCTGGAATTAAATCAATTAATTCTTTTGTTGTCCCATATAGTAAGCTTGCGTCAACAATTTTAACTTTACTTCTTAAATTTGGTTCTGGTTCATATCCATCAAGCCAAACATATTCTAAACGAATTTTCATTTTTTTTACTTTAAACTTTTATAATAATTTCTTATTTCTTTACCCAATTCTGTGTTATTTGGGAATTTTTTAATTAAATCTACAACGTATTGACAATCAAAATTAACTACTTTGTAATAATCTTCTACCACTTTAGATTTTTTATTAATAGGTTGTCTATACCCATATTCTTTTTCTTGTCGTAATTCGTTTAATGTTCTTTTTTTTACCATTCTATATTATTTAATTTTTATTCATATTTTACTTTTTCTATTAAAATTGTTATACCTGCTTTACCATAGGATAAAGAATATGTACAATGTCTATTATCATTAATAAATCCATATCCAGTAAACTTAAAAACTATGACATCTCTATCTTCATACCAACCATGTATTGCGTTTGTCGCATAATCAATAGACATATTTTTTATTAATCCTGCTTTCCATGGTTTCTGAAACTCTTCTTCGAATTCATCGACAAGTATATGTATAAACATAGTTTAAATATATTAGTTTTTTTTAAAAAAGTAATCTTTTAATTTCTTTTTTTCTATGAAATTTAATTACAAATCTATGGACTTCTTCCTGGATTTTAGATAATAAAACAAAGTTATTATTTGTATTTATTTTAACCTCATTACCATTTGTCAAATGAATTGTTGAAGATTTGTGTTTTGAGTCTTTCGATATTGAAATGAGGTCTACTGTATCTATTAGATTTAATTCTTCAAATACTCTTTTAGCGACATTTAATTGTCCTTTACCACCATCAATGATTACAAGATCTGGTAATTTTTGTTTTTCATTTACCATTCTTTTAAATCTTCTTTGTAGTACTTCATCAAATGATGAATAATCATCTATTCCATCAAAACTTCTAATTATATAATTACGATACTCCGATTTAACCGGGTTATCATTTTCATATCTAACTGACGCAGCAACATTAGATGATCCTTGATTGTGTGAATTATCAAAAGCTTCAATAACATTTGGTTGATTTTTAAGACCTAAAATATTTTTAATGTCAAAAGCTTTCTTGTTATACTTTTGTAGTTTAATCACATTTAATTTATTATCTATACTTTCTAAATTTGTAAGTTTCAATAATAAATCCTGGGCTTTTTCAAACTCTAGATTAGTTGAGTAGTACTTCATAGTCTTTTTTAGTTTTTTTTGTAAAGTAGAAATGTCAAGTGATAAAACTTTTTTAACATCAATAATAATACTATTATATAATACCTTTTGTATGTTATTAACACATGGTGCATTACATCTACCTAGATGAAATTCTAAACAGGTTTTAAATTTTTCTTTTTTGATATTTTCTTCATTCAAATCATAAGAACAACTACGAAGTGGGAAGACATCGTGAATTAGATTATATATTTCACGACATAGATTACCTGATGTAAAGTCAAGTGAAATTCTATCATCTTGTTTATTTCTAACAATCTCAAGTTTTGGGAAGTCCTCACTAGTAAAACAGATTGACCAGCTTCTAGTTTTGTCATCTTTACCTTTAATATTAAATTTAGGTTTGTAAAGTTTGATTAGTTCTTCTTCCAGAATTATGGCTTCTTGTTCTGATGATGTAATCTTAAATTCTACATCTGAAATTTTTTCAACAAGTGATTTTGTTTTACCTTTTTGATTTTTTTGGAAATAGGATGATACTCTTTTTGGTAGAAACTTAGACATTCCAACATAAATTATTTGTTCCCTATCGTCTTTGAATAGATAACAACCTGGATTTTTTGGGATGTTTTTAAGTTTTTCTAAAATCATATTGTAAATATACTATAAAATTATAGAATTTTTTTTATTTCTATATTTTTTTTTGTTTCACAATCATTAGAATATATTATCTCAACAATATCTTTACAATCTCCAATATATAATACGTCTGGATATGTTATGTGTTCATAGATACCATTATAACCAAGTTCATTATATATTTTTTTTAGTGTTTCTTTTTTTAAGAATCTTTTATTAAAACCCATATATCATAAATTAAATAATTTACCTTTTTGTTCTAATTTATATTCTAAATCAGTAATAAATGGTATCATTAATAATTCGTCATAACCTTCTTTTCTCATTTTATTTTTAAAATTTACAATTAGGTTTTTGGTGGTTAAAATTTGATCATTGCTAGTACAAGATGATATAACTCGCTCAATCCATTTTTTAGTATTATAGTTTGTCGACATTTTTATATTATTTAATTAAATAAAACTCTAATTTGTTTCATAATCTGAACTAGCTTTTGTTCTAATAATTTAATTTCTTCTTTATCTTTTTGTGTTGGTTCAAAATTTCTAGCCTTAATATCGCTAATCTGATTACTAACAATCCTATGTTGATTTAGTAAATTTTCGTAAAGTATTTTTTTATTTTCCATTTTTATATTTGATTTTTTACTTTTCTTTTTTCAAGTAGATTTATTAAATTCTGAACTTCTTCAAAATTGTAAAATCTAATTTCTGGGTCAGACTCAAAAAATTCAACATACCACTGGTTGCTATCTTCTAAATCGTCACTAGCATTTGTTATAAACTCAAAACCTCTAGCTACTGTATATGTATAATAATGGTATTTGTTCCAAAAACCGTCACCATCATCATGATGAATTTCAAACCCTAATAATTTTATTTCATTTTCAGTCATTTATGTCTAAATTATATGTTATTTTATTTTCCGCAACTTCAACCTCTAACACACCATCACCTTCCGATAGTCTATCTATCTGTTGGTTGGTTAATGTTATTTTTTCAGGACCAATAAATAATTTAAATGTTTGTGTTAATGTTAACTTTGATTCTGTTATTAAGTTTAATACTTGTTCATTTTTACAATCAACAATACTTGGATATTGGCCACCAACGGTTACAATTGCTTTGTCACCAACTTCAATAGGGTCTAATGACGCTAAATATGGTTTTTCGTCAATCATAAATAATTTAACTTTCTTTATCATAATTTTTATTTATATATACATATTTATGGTTTTTACTCATACAATCAGGACACAAAACCATTTCTTCTGATCTATTTAAATCGTAATCATATTCTTCTGATTTGTCAATTATCATTTTAACAATCTTATACCAATCACCTGTTGTCATTCTATCTCTTAAGTCAAATAATTTAGATACAATATCTTTATGTATCTTTTCAACTTCTTTAGGGTCTCTATTATCAAATATATAATCAAAAACTGTTTGACCATCAATAATAACATCTGGACCAAAACAATTTTCGGTTAAAATTATTTCCTTCATCACTTAAAAATATAATTGATTTTTTTTTAAAGTTGTAGTGTTAAATGTTTTATTAATAAAGATATTCATCTATCTCATCTAAAACATCTTTAGTAAAATCAATAATAATTTTTGGATATTCATTTAAATACCACTCTAGTGCCTGGTCAAGAGTTTTTAATTTAATATCAACCTCAAGCCAAAGATGACTAAATCTACTAGTTATTTCATGTTCACTGTAATCTCTAGATCCATATTCACCTTCAATATAATAGTTATATTCTAATGAAATTACGGTTGTTCTATTTTGATCACGTTTAGAGCCAAATCCACAATAAAATGGTTGTCCATATCCTGATAAATATTTTTTTGTAACACCATCAAAATAAACTTCTGTATCCATATAGAAATCATCACCGTCACCAGCGTCGGGGTCTGGTGTACTTACAATTCTAAAATTCTTGTAGACAATTTCTTTAGGTATATCTTTTGTTTGTCCTAGATAATAAAAAAATATTTCAGATAATTCTCTACAAGTAAAATATTCTTCGTTTTGTGGGCTTAGGATTATATTAGCTGCTTTGAATGGTAGTTTATATCTACTTAATGTTTCGTATAACCCAATGTTCTGAATTGATTTGTTAATCTTTCTTTCTAGATTAATTAAATTTGATTCATTAATAAGATATTTCATATAACATAAATACTAGTAACCTTAGATTGTTTTTACGTATGGGTCTATTCCTATTAGTTTTTTTGATTTGATGTTATAGTTTTCAAATACCCAATTTTTTATGTATTCTTGAGTCTCTACGTAATCGGTATTAAACATTTTAACTATTGGATTTAGGACCCTATCGTTGTTTGTGAATAAATTACCTGATTTTGAATGATATAAAAATAGTTTTTGACTGTCTTTTTTTCTTCCTAATGTGATGTAGGTACTATGTAGTAAGTTTATTACCTCTAGGTCATTGCAGTGTTTATCTAGAAACTTATTAATTAATATTTTTTCTTTATCATTCATCTTTTTTTCTAAAAAAGTCATTATATGGATGGTCTTCGCCTAGTATTTTATGTTTTTTACCCATAAAACCTATAAACAACACAACTATAAAAAAAATACTTAAATATAACATAATAATCAAATAAACCCATATTTTATTTTAACTCTATCTGATATTGGTATTGAGTCTCCATTTTCGTCAATTCTAACAAATTTAATATTTGTACTTAATATAACTGACTGCATACCTGAATAAACATTATGTGATCTAGCTTCTAATTCCAATGTTAAAGAAGAATTACCAATATTTAACACATTACCATATATTTTTAATAGTTGTCCTTCTTTTGCTGCTTTTTTAAAAATACACTCATCTATCTTTACTGTTACCATTCTTGGTGAGTCGCAAACCTCCATTGCGTATGCTGCTCCTGCAGCATCTAACCAGGCTAAAAGTTTACCGCCAAATAAATTACCATGAAATCCTAAGTCAGATTTTTTAATTGGGTGTGTTGATATTAAAACAAAATCACTCATATTTATTTTTCATTTTTTTAAAGTATTCTCTACAAACTGGTAAGTAAGAATCATTACCACCAATCATTACTTTTTCACCATCAAATACCGGTATGTTATTATTTAAACGCATATTCATTGATGTTTTCTCACCATACTTACAAACCATCTTTAGTTCCTCAATTTCATCTGCTAAAGTCATTAAGTAAATTGAACCTTCGAATGGATCCCCTTTAAAGTCTGATCTCAATCCATAAACGATGACATCACAATCTAATTCATCAACAATATCTGTTAGTTGCCAGACCTGTTCTTTTGTTAAAAACTGACCTTCATCAATTAAAATACAATTAAGTCCAAAAGAAGAATTACTAACTAGGTTAAATATATTAGTTTCTTTAGTAAAAGGAATTGCATCTCTATCGATTCCTAATCTAGATGTTATTTTATTTTTACCATATCTATCATCTAAACTAGATGTTAGTAATAAAATATATTTATCACGTTCTTCATAATTGTAAGCCGTCTTTAATAAATCCAATGATTTACCAGCACCCATAGTTGAATACCTAAAATATAGCTTTGCCATATTACTATTTATTTTTAAAATTAAAATTCTTTTTCAATCATATTTTCATCCCTATCTATATAGTTGAATACTGGTGGTGGTGTTGTTGTGTTAGCTGTGTTTACCCACCAAGTAAATGGATTTGGTCTTTGGGTTACTGTAAATGTTCTTG